>WNGD01005330.1_pt1 | contig 18950 bp, 17 predicted proteins | sample 5400671 | NCBI WGS metagenome assembly WNGD01 (sample SAMN13153369, study PRJNA577476) | soil metagenome | isolation source: 40 cm soil or saprolite under grassland replicate 2 | place: USA:California | collected 2016-06-15
CCGGCGCGGCGATGACCGCCGATCAGATCGCGGCCGCGGCCCGGGCGGCCGGCCTGGCCGAGGTGGAGGTGACGCGGTGCGGTGATCGCGTGATCGCCCCCGCGCTCCGGGTCATCGGGGCGCGGCTCTCGCGTTCAGCACCCGCGCCACTCGGGCACCGCACGGCCGCCCATGTCCTGCTCCGGCAGGTGGAGCTGCTGTGGCGCCGCCGGATCATCGACTACCTGCTGTTTCGCGCTGTCCGGCCCTGACTTCCGGGAGAGGCGGGAGGCGGCGCGGCCACAGCGGCCGGCGGGCAGGCCGGAGATCCGCCAGACATGCCCTAGAGTGCCGGAACAGGACGCGCTAAGGAGGCGGTCAGCGGTCATGGACGTCCGTGACTACATCCAGCAGCACGCAGATGGTTTCTTCGAGGACCTGAAGCGGTGGCTCACCATCCCCTCGATCTCGGCCGACCCCGGCCACCACCAGGACGTGCGGGCCAGCGCCGCGTGGCTCGCCACCCACCTGCGGGCAACCGGGTTTCCCGAGGTGGAGATATGGGAGACGGGCAGCGCCGGCTCGCCGGGCCTGCCCGCGGTCTTCGCCTGCTGGCCCGCCGCCGACCCGGCCGCACCGGCGGTGTGCGTCTACGGGCACCACGATGTGCAGCCGGTCGAGCCGCTTGACGAGTGGGATTCGCCGCCGTTCGAGCCCGCCGAACGCGACGGCCAGCTGCTGGCCCGGGGTGCGTCCGACGACAAAGGGCAGGTGATGTTCCACACGCTGGGCATCCGGGCCTGCCTGGCGGCGGCCGGCGCCTCCGCCCCACCGGTCACCATCAAGCTGCTGATCGAGGGCGAGGAGGAGTCCGGTTCGCCCCACTTCGCCGATCTCCTGCGCGCGCGGGCCGGCCGGCTCGCATGCGACGTGATCGTGGTGTCCGACACCACCATGTGGGCCGCCGACGTGCCCTCGATGTGCACTGGGTTGCGCGGCCTGGTGGGTGCCGAGATCACGCTGCGGGGCCCGGCCTCCGACCTGCATTCCGGCTCCTTCGGCGGCGGGGTGCCCAACCCGCTGCACGCGATGGCCACCCTCCTCGCCGGGCTCCATGACTCCGGCGGCCGGATCACCCTGCCCGGGTTCTACGACCGGGTGGTGCCGCTCACCCAGCAGGAGCGGGACCTGTTCGCGAGGCTGCCCTACGACGAAAAACAGTGGCTCGCCGACGCCGGGCACAGCCAGGCGGCCGCGGGCGAGGCCGGGTTCACCACCCTGGAGCGGATCTGGGCGAGGCCCACGGCCGAGGTCAACGGCATGTGGGGAGGGCACACCGGTCCGGGCGGCAAGACCATCGTGCCGCACGAGGCACACGCGAAGGTCTCGTTCCGGCTCGTCGCCGGGCAGGAGCCCGCGGAAGTCTGTGCGGGGCTGCGTGAGTACGTGGCCGCGCACACCCCGCCCGGCATCGACGCGGACGTCGCGTTCGAAGGGCCCGGCGTGCGGCCGTGCTTCTCGCCGATCACATCGCCGGCGGTTCAGGCGGGCAAGCGCGCCATGGAGCGCGCGTTCGGCCGCGAGGTCTTGTTCACCAGGGAAGGAGGCAGCGGCCCCGAGGCTGACCTGACCGAGATCCTTGGCGCGCCATTGGTGTTCGTCGCGGTCGGCCTGGACTCCGACCGTATCCACGCGCCCAACGAGAAGGCCGAGAAGGCGCTGCTGCTCAAGGGGGCGGAGGCCGCTGCGTATCTGTGGCCCGAGCTGGCGGCGCCGGACGGGCGCTGACGGCGGCGGCTTGATGGATGGCGGCATGGCGGCCGATGGGGCGGCGCCGGAGCAGGAAGCGCGCGAGGTGGCCGGCGATCTCGGCGGGTTCGTCCTTGCCCGCGGCGAGGTGGACCGGGCCAGCGCCCGGCGTGAGGACGCCGACTGGATCGCCGCCGCGTGGGCGGACGAGCGGACCCGGGTACTCGTCCTCGACGATGGTCAGGCGCTGATCCGGTTCGGCGACGGCGCTGCCGAGCTGGTGCTGGTGCCGCCCGCGCAGGCGCCGGATGGCCTGAAATTCCTGCTGGGCGTCGACGCCGACACGACCGCGTACTTCGGCCTGACCGGCCCGGCCGGCGGGCTCAGCGCGGCCCCGCTGCCGCCCCCGGGCACGGACATGGCGCCGCCCACACCGGGGGTACGTCCCGCCGGTCTGCGGCAGGCAGCGCTGCTGCTTGGCGACCGCGACGCCGGGCTGTTCACGCACGCCGTGGCGCTGGCCAACTGGCACGCCACGCACACCCACTGCCCGCGCTGCGGCGCTCCGACCGTGCCGGCCCCGGCCGGGCATGCGCGGCGCTGCCCAGTCGACGGCAGCGAGCACTTTCCCCGGATCGACCCGGCTGTGATCATGCTGGTGACCGACGACGAGGATCGCTGCCTGCTCGCGCGCAACCGCATGTGGCCGCCCCGCCGGGTGTCCATCCTGGCAGGCTTCGTGGAGCCGGGGGAGTCGGCGGAACAGGCCGTCGCCCGCGAGGTCAGGGAAGAGACCAGCATTGCCGTCAGCGGCATCCGGTACCTGGGCAGCCAGCCCTGGCCGATGCCGCAGAGCCTGATGCTCGGGTTTCGCGCAGAGGCCGGGCATGGCCAGCAGATCAAGGTGGACAACGAGGAGATCGCCGAAGCGCGCTGGCTCACCCGTGCGCAGCTGGCCGCCGAGGTCGCGACCGGCGAGCTGCTGCTGCCGCCGCCGGTGTCGATCGCGCACCGCATCATCCAGTCCTGGTACGGCGGCCCGCTCCCCGGCACCTGGTAGCCCGTCCCGGCGCCCGCTGGGAACGAGGAGTCCTGGGATAGGTGTGGCAGCTGGTCCCAGTGTGACAACTGGTGTGGCCCCACCGGCGGATCAGGCCGGGGCGAGCTGCCGCACGGCCTCCGCCTCATCCACTCCGGGTGTGGGCACCACCATGAGGACCGGCGTATCCAGGCCACTGGCCCGGTACTGCTCCACCCGCTCCCGGCATTCGTCCGGCCGGCCGTGCACGAGCAGGTCGTCCACGACGTGATCGGGGATGGCGGCGAGTGCCCCCTTGCGGTCCCCAGCCGCCCATGCGTCCTGCATGGGGCGCAGCACCTCGCCGCGCCCCAGCCAGACGTGGAACGCGGCGTAGACGGGGACGGTGAGGTAGGCGGTGATCAGCCGGCGGCCGATCTGGCGGGCGAGGTCGGCATCGGCGGTCGGGCAGACAAAGAGCCGGGCGATCAGCTCACAGTCCGGCCCGGCAACGGCACGAACGGCCGGCACATCCGACGGCGCGAGCCAGTTGGTGATCGCGCCATCGGCGAGGGATGCCGCCAGCCGCACCATTCCCGGCCGGAGCGCGGCGAGGGCGAGCGCGGGAGGCTGTGGCGGCGGCGGGTCCAGCCGGAAGCCGCTGATGGCGAAGCTCTCGTATTCGGCGCTTACCTTGTCCCCGGCCAGCGCCGCGCGCAGGAAAAGCAGCGTGTCTCTGGCCCGCTGGTACGGCCGGGCCAGCTCGATGCCGTTCCAATTCTCTACGATCACCGGGGAGGATGTGCCGATGCCGAGCACGAACCGGCCGGGTGCCAGGGACGCGACGGTGGCCGCGCTCATCGCGAGCAGTGCCGGACCGCGGGTGAAGATTCCCGCGATGGCAGTCCCCAGCCGCAGGCCGTCCGCCCACTGGGCGGCCAGCGCCAGCGGGGTGAAGGCGTCAGCGCCGTTGACCTCGGCCGACCAGGCGTCGGTGTAGCCGAGGTCGGGCAGCCCGGCGACGATGCCCCGCTGCTCGTGCAGGGGCATGCTGCGGAGCGGGAGCGTCAAGCCCCATCTCGGCGTGGCTGACATCCGCGACCTCCCTGGAGTCCCCGCCCATCATGCCCTGTGCCCGGCCGTGGCGGCGCCCGCCGCTGCCGGCGAAGAGGGCCAACCGGGAACTAGCATCAGAGGAGCTACGGCAGAGAGAAGGAATCCCCGCCATGACCACCGACAGCGAGCCCCGCTATGTCCAGCCGGACCGCGGCACCCGGGTCTTCAACAGCGCGGTTGCCGCGTTGACCCGGGCTGGGATCAGCGTCTGCGGGTCACGGGTGCTCGCCGTCCGCGGGCGCACGTCCGGACAGTGGCGCACGACCCCCGTGAACCCGCTGACCCTGAACGGCGAGCGCTACCTCGTCGCGCCGCGCGGCGAGACGCAGTGGGTCCGCAACATGCGGGCCGCGGGCGGCGGCGAGCTGCGGGTGGGCCGCCGGGCCGAGCCGTTCACCGCCACCGAGCTCGCCGACGCGGACAAGCCGCCGGTGTTGCGCGCCTACCTCAAGCGCTGGAAGTTCGAGATCGGCATGTTCTTCCAGGGCGTGGGCCCCGACGCTCCCGACGCCAAGCTGCTCGAGATCGCGCCCGGCTACCCGGTCTTCAGGGTCAGCCGGCCCGGCTGAGCCGTCTGCACGAAACCGTCCCGGCCTCCTTCGGCGTTCAGTGGGTCAGAGCAAGGGTGGCACCGGTGTCGTCCACCAGCCGGTGGTAGCCGGCCGCCGCGGGGAAGCTCTGACGGGAGCGCTGCACGCGGGCCAGCGGCCCGTCCGGGCCCGCCAGCGTGGTCCCTTCCGCGTCCACCGCGATCATGCCGCCGTCGGAGCGCAGCAGGACGGGGCCGTCGCGGCGCGCAGAGATGGCCACCCGCCCGTGGCGCAGGCCGTCGAGTACCGCATCGGGTCCGTCCCCGGCGCATTCAACCCAAGTGGTCGGCGTCCCGGGCGGCGCATCGGCGCCCGGCCGGTGCCAGTCGCTGCCGCCGACCGGGATCGCGCCAGGGTCCCACGCCAGCCACCAGGCCAGTGGCGCGGTCCAGCGCGGGTCGAGCCAGCTCCAGTGCCAGACCTCGACGAGCGGCGGCCGTCCCCGCATCGGCAGGGTCCAGCTGACGTGGCCGCCGATCGGGTGGTTGACCGAGAGCAGGCCGCCGCGCCGCTCGGTCTGCTCCAGCCAGGAGTCGGCCGGGAGGCGGAAGTCGACCCAGCCGACCTCGCCGAGCGCACCCGCGTGACCGCCGGTCGTGGTGACCTCCTGGCCGGGCACCAGGGTGATGCCGTACCGGGCCGCGGCGGCCGGAAGCTCACGGTGGTGGCTGACCGTGTTGTGATCGGTGACCGCGATGAAGTCAAGACCCAGGCCCGCGGCAAAACGAGACAGCTCGGGAACCGTCTGCGCACCGTCCGAGTGCACTGTGTGGGTATGCAGGTCGCCGGCCAGCCAGCGCCGGCCGGGCTGGGCCGGCAGCGTCCGGGAGGGTGGGCGTTCCCCGGGCGGCAGCGGTGCCGGCGCCGTCGGCGCCGGCTCCAGCGGGAACTCGCCCCGCCTGTTGCTCACCTCTGCCTCCAGCCGGTACTCCACCCCCTCCGGGGGCAGCCGGTGGATACCGATGATCACCTGCCAGGTCCCCGGCTCCAGCTTGCCGCCCAGGTAACCCGGGGTCGCCGCGTCCGCAGTGATCACGAATGAGCGCCGCGCGCCGCCCGACCAGCCGCGGAAGCCGGCAGGGCCGGTGCAGCCCAGGTCCAGGACCGCGGCCGACCGGTCGTACTCCAGGGCCACCCGCAGCCCGGATGACCCGGCCGGCACCTCGACCGGCAGGTAGTGCCAGGCCGACGCGATGCGGTCGCTCACCGTCCACCGGCCGTGGTGCCGCGTCGCGTTGGCCATGCTTCCATCCGACCAGATCCGGCCAGGCTCCTCCAATCGTCCGCCCGGCAGGCCAGCGGACCGCGCCGGCATCGATCGGCACCCGATCTCACAACATGCCCCGCCGCGACGGTTGACGGGCAGAATTCAACGCGCGTAGAATTCAACGTGCGTTGAGATCTCGTCGTGCGGCCTGGGTGCGCCCGAGAAGCCCCGGGACACATGGCCCGGCATCAGGGAGTTCGCATGTGGGCGATGATCGTCAAGGAATTCCGGCAGCTGCGGCGCGACCGGCGCACGCTGGCGATGATGATCGTGATGCCGGTCATCCTGCTCATCGTGTTCGGCTACGCGGCCAGCTTCGACGTCAAGACGGTCCCCACCGTCGCCGCCGGGCCGCAGGGACCCGCCCTGGCCCGGAGCCTGGGCGAGCCCTTCGATGTGGTGGCCACCGCACCGGATGAGGGCAGGGGCTGGGCCGAGACCCAGCTCCGCGACAACACCGACGGCGCCGCGGTCGCGGTGATCGCGGGCACCGGGCCGACTGAGGTGCTCATTGACGGCAGCCAGTTGTTCAGCGCCCGCACCGCGCTGGCCGCGCTGTCCGCCAAGGCGGCAAAGGCGGCAGCCCAGGGCGGCCTGGCCGCACCCGGCCAGCGGCCCACGGTGACGGTTCTCTACAACCCCGGGCTCAAGACCTCCAACGTCATGATCCCCGGCCTGTGCGGGGTGGTCCTCGTGTTCATCGGGACGATCATCACCGCTCTCGGGGTGGTCCGCGAGCGGCAGTCCGGGACGCTGGAACAGCTGGCCGTGATGCCGCTGCGCCCCCGGGACGTGTTCCTCGGCAAGATCGTCCCCTACTTTGGCGTGGCCGCGCTCGATCTGGCGATCGTCGTCGGGGTCGGGGTGGGCATTTTCGGCGTGCCGTTCCGCGGGTCGTACGCCGTATTCGCGCTCGGGGCCGTCCTGTTCCTGTTCGTCACCCTTGGCATGTTGGTGATCCTGCCGCAGATCCTGCTGTCCGGGCTGATCTTCCCTCTCTCCTCGATCGCGGCCGGCGTGCGCTGGATCTCCTACATCCTGCCGCTGACCTACTTCAACCAGATCTCCCGGGGGGTGATGCTGCGGGCGGAGCCGATCGGGCCGCTCTGGCAGCCCTTCCTCTTCCTCGCCCTCCTCGGGCTGATCGTGTTCACGCTCGCCAGCCTGCGGTTCCGCGCCTACCTTGCGCCCGCCGCGCCCCGCCGCGCCAAGGACCGTCCACCGGCCGGGCCGCCGCCGGCCGGTGCGGAAGCCGTCCCGGCTACCGGCGCCAGCCCAGCCGTCCCGGAGACGGGCGCCAGCCCGGCCGGGCAGGCCGGCCCGGCCGGGCCTGGGAACGTGGGCAGCTCATGATGACCGCGCCCTCGCCCGGCCACGAAGACGATCCTGCCGCCACCGACACGCAGGAATGGTGGGGGGCCGAGGACGTATCCGTGAGATACGGGGAGAAGCTGGCGCTCGATCATGTCACCTTCCGCACCGTGCCCGGCCGGGTGAGCGCGGTGGTCGGCGGCGACGGGTCCGGCCGGTCCACGCTCCTGAGCTGCCTGGCCGGGGCGCTCGCGCTCAGCAGCGGCCGGGTCCGGTTGCCCCCGCCGCTGCGTATCGGCTACCTGTCCGCCGGATCGGGGACCTACCCGGACCTGTCGGTGGACGAGAACCTGGCCTTCCGCGCCAGCGCCTACCGGCTGCCTGCGGACGTCGCCCGCGGACGCGGCGCTGAGTTGCTGGAGCGGGCTGGCTTGGCCGGCGCCCGCGACCGGCTGGCGGGGCAGCTGTCCGGCGGGATGCGGCAGAAACTCGGGGTCATCGCCGCGATGCTGCACCAGCCCGATCTGCTGGTGCTGGACGAGCCGACCACCGGCGTCGACCCGGTCAGCCGGGCCGACCTGTGGTGGCTGATCGCCCGGGCCGCCGCCGACGGCGCGGCCGTGGTGCTGGCGACCAGCTATCTGGACGAGGCAGAACGCGCCACCGACGTGCTGGCCCTGGACGCCGGCCGGGTGCTCGCCTCCGGGACTCCACAGGAGATCGTCGCGGCCATGCCCGGCACGCTGAGGGTGAGCGATGCCCGGCCGGAAGGCGAGGCCCGGCGGCGGGCATGGCGGCGCGGTGGCCGCTGGCGGATCTGGGACCCGGCCCCCGGTGGCACGGATGGCGGCACCGCCGGAGGGGCAGACGGCGGCACCGCCGGAGCGGCAGACGGCGGCACCGCCGGAGCGGCAGACGGCGGCACCGCCGGAGCGGCGGGCGGCGCGGCGGCGCCGGACCTGCAGGACGCGGTCACCGTCGCGATCCTCGCCCGCGAGCTGGCCGGCACCCGGGCCGGCAGCGGCCGTCCGGAAGGAGGCGGCCCGCGATGACGCAGGCGCTCGCGGAATGCGCGGATGTGAGCAGGCTGTTCGGTCACTTCGTCGCCGTGGACGGGGTTGACCTGCGGCTCGACCGGGGTGAGGTGGTCGGCCTGCTGGGTGCGAACGGTGCGGGAAAGACGACCCTGATCAGGATGCTGCTCGGGCTGCTGGCGACCTCCAGGGGGCAGGTGCTCCTCTTCGGGGAGCCGCCATCGCGCCGGACCCGCCAGCGCCTCGGGTACGTGCCGCAGACCCTGGGGCTGTACGACGACCTGACCCCGGCGGAGAACATGGCGTTCTCGGCGGCGGCATTCGGCACGCATCTGGGAGAGGGTGGCCGCCAGGCCATGGCGTCGGCCCTGCCGGAATCGCTGCGCCCCTACAGCCGGACGGTGGTGGGATCGCTGCCGCTGGGCGTGCAGCGGAGCGCCGCGTTCGCGCAGGCGCTGGCTCACCAGCCGGACCTGCTGATCCTCGACGAGCCGACCTCCGGAGTGGACCCACTGGCCCGCGCGCGGCTCTGGGAGACGGTGGCCATCGCCGCGGCCGCCGGGACCGGGGTGCTCGTCACGACCCACTACATGGACGAGGCACAGGAGTGCGACCGGCTGATGGTGATGGCCGACGGCCGGGTGGTCGCCGAGGGCACGGCGGGCCAGATCGTCGGCGACGCCCGGGTGACCGTGGTCGAGACCGGGTCGTGGGCACGGGCCTTTGCCGCGCTGGAGGCCGCCGGCCTGCCGGCCGCCCTGGTCGGGCGGACGCTGCGGGTGCCCGGCGCCGAACCCGCCGATGTGCGCCGCGCGCTCGGGCCGATCGAAGCAAGCGTCACCGGCGCTCCGGCCACACTGGAGGAGCGCTTCTTCGAGCTCACGCTGACTTCCAGCCGCGCGGAGGCACCGCCGTGACCGGGCCAGCAGCGGCCAGGCGCCGCAGCGGGCGCGGCGGCCGGAGCGGCCGCCGCAGCGGCGACAGCGGCACGAAGGAGGCGATCCTGGCCGCGGCGCGCACCCGGTTCGGCGACCACGGGTACGACGGCGCGACGATCCGGGGCATCGCGGCCGACGCCGGGGTGGACGCCGCCCTGGTGCATCACTTCTTCGGCACCAAGGAGCGCCTGTTCGTCGCGGCGATGCGGCTGCCGGTCGTTCCCGGCGAGCTGCTGGCCGCCGCGCTCGCTCCCGATGCCCGGGAGCCGGGGCGGAGCCAGGGCGAGCACCTGCTGCTTACGGCGCTCAAGACCTGGGACGTGCCGGAGATGCGGGCCACCTTCCTGGGGCTGCTCCGCTCGGCCGTGACCAGCGAGCAGGCGGCCGGAATGCTCCGCGAGTTCGCCACCGAGGCGGTTCTCGGGCGGATCGCCGGAGCGGCGGCGCCGGGCCCCCCGGGCGCCGACCAGCAGTTCCGCGCCGCCCTGGTGGCCAGCCAGGTGCTCGGCCTCGCCCTCGCCAGGTATGTGCTCGAGTTCGACCCGCTCGTCCGGGCGGGAGCCGATGACCTGGCTGCCGCGATCGGCCCGACCCTGGAGCGCTACCTGGCGGGGAAGATCGACTGAAACGGCCCGCGCGCCAGCGGACCCCGCCGCAGGCGGACCCGGGCTGGCGCGGCAGCGGTCAGGATCTGCGCGCCATGCCGCCGTGCGCCGAGACCATCTCCGTCGGCGGCTCATCATCGGGGTCGGCACGCCACGTGTGCACGTAGACCACCCCCGGCGGGATCAGTTGCAGGCCGTCGAAGAAGCGGCACACCTGCGCGTGGCTGCGCAGGGTCTGCGGGGTCGCCACCCGCTCGTTGTAGCGCCGCTGCACCTCGGCCTGGTTGGCGTGGATGTCACTGGCCGGGTGCGAGATGACCAGGTAGCTGCCGGCCGGCAGGGCATCCGTGAGGTGGGAGACGATCTTGTACGGGTCCTCGGCGTCCTGGATCAGGTGCAGGATCCCGAGCAGCATGAGCGCGATGGGCTGCGAGAAGTCCAGCGTCTGGCGTGCGGCCGCCAGGATTGTGTCGGGCTCCCGGAGGTCGGCCTCGAGATAGGCCGTCGCGCCCTCGGGGCTGCTGGTGAGCAGGGCACGGGCGTGGGCGAGCACGATCGGGTCGTTGTCCACATAGACGATGCGTGAGGAGGGCGCGGCCGCCTGGGCGACCTCGTGGGTGTTGTTCGCCGTGGGAATTCCGGTGCCGATATCCAGGAACTGCCGGACCCCGCACTCGGTCGCCAGGAAGCGCACGGTCCGGGCGAGAAAGGCACGGTTCGCCCGCACCCGGAACCGGAGTCCCGGCGAGATCGCCAGCACCCGCTCTGCCGCCTCCCGGTCGGCGGCGAAGTTGTCCTTGCCGCCCAGCCAGTAGTCGTAGACGCGGGCGGGATGGGCCACGGTGGTATCGATCTCGGCCGGCTTCTCGCTGCGCGGGAAAATACCGCTGAACCAGTTGCCTGTCATTCGGGCCGCCGCCCCTCCCGCCCCATCGCTGTGTTGCGTTCTCCATCGCAGCATACGGTGCCGGCGGCGACAAGGCTGAATCGCTGGTCAAGCCGGACGCGGCCGGCTGGCCCGGTGGCCGGCGCGGTGGGCTAGCATCCGTCGGGTGGACGCCCTGCTCGGCACGTGCTCACTGTCGCGGCTCCGGCAGCGCACGAGCGCCAAGTGGCGTGCCCATCCCGCCGACGTGCTGCCGGCCTTCGTGGCCGAGATGGACTTCGACCTCGCCGCGCCGATCAAGCAGGCGGTCACCGATGCGCTCGCCGCCGATGACTGCGGTTACGCGCACAAAGGAGCGCTGGGCGACGCGTACGCGGCGTTCGCCGCGGACAGGCTCGGCTGGGACGTGGACCCGGGCCGGGTGTACCCGATCCCGGACGTGATGACCGGGCTCGCCGAGGTGATCGAGGCCATCACCCCGCCCGGCTCGGGGATCGTCGTCAACCCGCCGGTCTACCCGCCGTTCCGGTTCCGGTTCGGCTTCTACGGACGGCGGATCATCGATGCGCCACTCACCCGGGACGAAACGGGCAGGTACGACCTGGACCCGGCGGCGATCGAGGCGGCGCTCAGCCAGCCGGGCGCGGCCGCCTACGTGCTGTGCAGCCCGCACAACCCGACCGGCAACGTGTGGTCGGCCAGGCAGCTGGAGATGGTCGCCGACCTCTGCCAGCGCCACGGAGCCGCCCTGCTGGTGGATGAGATCCACGCCCCGCTCGTGCTGCCCGGCGCCCGCTTCGTGCCGTTCGGCTCGCTGCGCCACGAGATGGCCGGGCACGCGTTCGTCTTCACGTCAGCGTCGAAGGGGTGGAACATTCCCGGCCTCAAGTGCGGCCTCGCGATCGCCGGCTCGGACCGGGGGGCGGCGCTCCTGGAGGAGCGCTGGGAGGCGCTGGTCGCCGCGCACCTCGGCGTCCTGGCATCGGTGGCCGCCTTCACCGAAGGGCTGCCGTGGCTGGACGCGGCACGACACCAGCTGGATCAGAACCGGGCGCTGCTGGCCGACCTGCTGTCCGAGCGCCTGCCGGCGGTCGGGTACGCGCAGCCGCAGGCCAGCTTCCTGGCGTGGCTGGACTGCCGGGCGCTCGGCCTGGGCGACGACCCGGCCACGGCGTTCCTGGACAAGGGGCAGATCGCGGTCAGCCACGGCCCCGCCTTCGGCAGCCAGGGCAGCGGTTTCGCGCGGCTGAACATCGGCACCTCGCCCGAGCTGATCGCCGAGGCGGTCCGCCGGATGGCCCTGGCCTGCCAGGGCGCGGATCCGCCCGCGGCGCCCTAGCTCTGGCGCAGCAGGTCGCGGGTGATCTCCATCTGCCCCAGGTGCTGGCAGACCTCCTCCATAACGTGAAGGAGCGCGTGACCCTGGCTGACGAACTCGAGCTCATCGGGCCGGGTGGCCGCGCCGCCCCGGGGCCGCGCCTTCGGGTCGGCGGTCACGATGTCGGCGCGGAACCGGCGCTGCGCCTCCTGCGCCGCCGCTATGAGGCCGGCGGTCGGCCCGGATGCGCGGAACTCCGCCGCCCGGTCCCGGTCAACGGCGCGGCCCGCCACCACATGCCCGCCCCAGAACTCCATGACGCCCAGGCAGTGCCGCAGGATCGCGTACGGCGAGTTGGCACCGGGCAGGCCGGGCCGGGTGTTGGCCAGGTCGTCACCCAGGTCGCCGACGATGTCCGCCATGGCCTCGACCGCCCGGTCGACGTAACTGGCGACCGCGTCCGGCTCAATACCCATCCCGTCATCATGGCCCCGGCGCGCCCGGCCGGCCAGCCCGCCGGGTACCGCACCCCGCGGGGACGGCTTCCCGTGACCGGCCACTAGAGTGCCGCGTCCCGGGGTAGGGACAAACCGGGACGCGGGAAGCAAACCGCCCGTGCGGACGGCGGAGACAGGGGGATTTGCTCATGAAGTGGTGGAAGCTGGTGCTCGCGGTGACCATCGTGGGTGCGGCTGCATTCCTGCTCGCGGGCCGGGAGGACATCGCGCGCTACCGGCGCATGCGCGCGATGTAGCCAGCAGAACGAATACCGGCCGCCGGCCCGCCTGCCGGAGGCGGGTTGGCCGGGATTGCGCAGCGGATGCGCCGCACGAGCCGGTGGGAGCCAGCTGCGTTTGCTCGGATTATCCGTTTTGCATTAAATGTCCTGCCTATTCACGACGCGGTCTCCATGTCAGGCTGTGGAAAGGGCCATCTCCCAGGGTCACGAGGCGGAGGGCCGCATGGGCAGGGACGTTCCCGCGATCATCGTCAGCCAGCAGGACCGGCGACGCTACCGGGACAAGGTCCGCCGGTGCCTGGACGTCTTCGCCCGGATGCTGCATGACGCGCGATTCAAGGAAGCACCGCAGCAGGTCGGGCTCGAGGTCGAGTTCTACCTGGTCGATTCGGCGGGCTACGCGTCGCTGCGCAACGCTGAGGTGCTCGCCGCGATCGGCGACGAGGGCTGGGCGACGGAACTGGGGAAGTTCAACCTGGAGGTCAACCTGGCGCCGCGCCTGCTGGCCGACGTCGCGCTGGCCGGGCTGGAACGCGACCTGGCTGGCACCCTCGCCTACTCGGACAGGCAGGCACGGAGCAGCGGCGTCCGGCTGGCGATGGTCGGCATCCTGCCCACCCTGCGCGAGGGCGACACCACCGAGGAGGCGATGTCGCCCAACCCGCGCTACCGGCTGCTCAACGAGCAGATGTGCGCGGCACGGGGCGAGGAGATGCGGATCGCCATCGAGGGGCCCGAGCGCCTGGTCACCCACGTCGACAGCATCATGCCGGAGGCGGCCTGCACCAGCGTCCAGCTGCACCTGCAGGTCAGCCCGGAGGCGTTCGGCAACTACTGGAACGCGGCCCAGGCGGTGGCCGGGATCCAGGTGGGCCTTGGCGCCAACTCGCCGTTCCTGTATGCCAAGGAGCTGTGGCGCGAGAGCCGGGTTCCCCTGTTCCAGCAGGCCACCGACACCAGGCCGGAGGAACTCCAGGCCCAGGGGGTGCGGCCCAGGGTGTGGTTCGGGGAGCGCTGGATCACCTCGGTGTTCGACCTGTTCGAGGAGAACCTGCGCTACTTCCCCTCGCTCCTGCCGCTGATGGATGAGGACGACCCGGTGGCCGAGCTCGAGAGCGGCGCGACACCCGAGCTGGCGGAGCTTACCCTGCATAACGGCACCGTCTACCGCTGGAACCGCCCGGTGTACGCGGTGGAGAACGGCGAGCCTCACCTGCGGGTGGAGAACCGGGTGCTCCCGTCCGGCCCGACGGTCGTCGACATCATCGCCAACGCCGCCTTCTACTACGGCCTGGTCAGTATGCTCGCCGAGTCGGAGCGGCCGATCTGGACCCAGATGTCGTTCGCGGCCGCCCGCGACAATCTGATGGAGGCCGCGCGGCACGGGATCGACGCCTGCGTGTACTGGCCCGGGCTGGGCGAGGTGCCGCTGGCCGAGCTGACGTTGCGCCGGCTGCTGCCGCTGGCCAGGGAAGGCCTGCGGCTCTGGCAGGTCGACCATGCACAGGCCGACCGCATGCTGGGAGTGATCGAGCAGCGCTGCCTGACCGGCAGGACCGGCGCCACCTGGCAGACCGAAACGGTGCACCGGCTCCAGGGGCGCAACGGGCTGGACCGGGAGCCCGCCCTGCGGGAAATGACGCAACGCTACCTGGCCCTCATGCACGCGGGCGATCCGGTGCACACCTGGCCGGTCGGCTGAGCGCGGAGCCGCCGCGCCGGCGGCCAGGCTCGTGGGTGCTGGGGGCAATACGCCTGATACCCGGCAAAATGGTAGCTAAGAGGTATGGCCGCGCACGGCGCACTGTGCGCCCGGCCCGGCCGGGACGATGCGATGACCTGGACCAGGCACAAGGCCGCTGTCGCGGCGGTGGCGGTCGTTGTGCTCGCCGGCCTGGTGACCGGTGCGCTGCTCGCGTTTCGCGGTGGCGGGAATGCGAGAAAGGCGTCGGTGACGCCCTCACCGACAGCGCAGCTCCGTTCGCCGTTCACCGGCGAGCCGGTGTCCTCGCTGAACCGGGTGCTCGCCGTGAAGATCGACAACGTCGTGCTGGCACGGCCGTCGACCGGGCTGACCCGGGCCGACATCGTGTATGCGATCCCCGTCGAGGGCGGCCTGAGCCGGCTGATTGCCATCTTCTCGTCTCATTACCCCCCCGTGGTCGGGGCGGTGCGCAGCGCGCGCGAGGATGACCTGCAATTGCTGCGGCAGTTCGGGCGCCCGGCGTTCGCCTTCTCGGGCGCGACCCCACGGCTGCTCCCGTACATCCGCCGGACCGCCCGGATCGTGGACCTGTTTGCCGGGACCACTCGTGGCTACTACCGCGACCTCAACCGGGTCGCCCCGTACAACCTGTACGCGCACACGCGGCAGTTGCTGGCGCAGGCACCCGGCGCGAGCAAGGCGCGCGGCATCGGGTTCCGGTTCGGCGCGCCGCCGCCCGGCGGGCGGCCGACCCGGTCGGCGTCGGTGTCCTACCCGGCGGCCACGTTCCGCTTCACCTGGTCGGCGGCGAAGGCGCGCTGGCTGGTGTCCATGGACGGCACGCCGGCGGTCAGCTCGAACGGGGCCCGGCTTTCCGCCGCGACCGTGGTGATCCAGCACACGACGGTGCGCACCTCCCGCTTCAAGGAGTACGGCAGGCGCCCGCCGTTCGCGGAGAGCACCGGGTCCGGCAGCGCGGTCGTCCTGCGCGCCGGGAGGGCCTGGACTGTGCACTGGTCACGGCCGACCGCGAACGGCGGCACGACCTTCACCACCGCATCCGGCCAGCCGATGACCTTCGCCCGGGGCCAGGTCTGGGTGGTGCTGGCCCACCGGTAGCCGGCCGCCGCGCGGTGCCGCAGCCGGAAATGGCGGGTATCTCAATGACCAGCGGTTGCCTTCGCGGGGCTGGGTGGGGTCATGGTGTGGACTCGGCAGAGGATCACCCTCATGGTCGCCGCGGCCATCGTCCTGACCAACCTGGTGGTTGGTGCGCTGCTCGTGCGGGGCAGCGGCGGCGCGGTGCGGCAGACGGCGGCGAAGCCCGCGCCCTCGCCCCAGCTGCGGTCGCCCTTCACCGGCAAGCCGGTGTCCTCGCTGAACCGGGTGCTCGCCGTGAAGATCGACAACACCGCGCTGGGGCGGCCGTGGACCGGGCTGGCCTGGGCGGACACCGTGTACGTGCTGCCGGTCGAGGGCGGGCTCACCCAGCTGCTGGCGGTCTTCTCGTCCCGTTATCCCCTCGTGGTCGGCCCGGTGCGCAGCGCACGGGAGGAAGACCTGTCGTTGCTGCGGCAGTTCGGGCGGCCGGCTTTCGCCTACTCGGGCGCCACGCCAGCGCTGCTTCCCCACATCCGCCGGACCGCCCGGATCGTGGACCTGTACGCCGGGACCACCCATGGCTACTACCGCGATCCCAGCAGGCTCCCTCCGTACAACCTGTACGCGCACTCCCGGCGGCTGGTCGCACAGGCACCGGGCGCCAGCAAGGCGCGCAGCATCGGGTTCCGGTTTGGCCCGGCGCCGCCCGGTGGGCGCGTCACCCTGTCGGCGTCGGTGTCGTACCCGGCGGCCTCGTTCCGCTTCACCTGGTCGGCGGCAAGGGGCCGCTGGGTGGTGTCGATGGGCGGCAGGCCGGCGATCACCGCCAGCGGCGTGCGCCTTTCGCCCGCTACCGTGGTGATTCAGCACACGACGGTCCGCACCTCACGGTTCCTGGAACGGGGCGGCCGCCCGCCCTACGCGGAGAGCACCGGATCCGGCAGCGCGGTGATCCTCCGCAACGGCAGGGCCTGGACCGCCCGCTGGTCACGGCCCTCCGCGGGCGGCGGCACGACCTTCACCACAGCGTCCGGCCGGCGGGCCACCTTCGCCCCCGGCCAGGTCTGGATCGTGCTCACCCGCCGCTAGCCCACCGAACGCCCCGGCCGCCGGCCAGCGGCCGGGGCGGGCAGGTCGGCGCCGTTCAGACCGGATAGCGCTTGAGACCGACGGCGTACTCGCACCCAGCGGCCAGGCCGACAAACCCGCCCATGTTGCGCAGGAACTCGTCCGGGTCGAAGTCGCGGCCCAGGCCGTCGAGGTAGGCCTTGTGCTCCCGCAGTGACGCGATGCCCGCTTCGATCGTGGCGGTGGTGTCCACGTAATGGGAGGGGTTGCCGCTGGCAGCCACGTAGATAGCCCGGATGCCGTGCCATGCCGGGCCAGCGTCGGGGAACAGCCAGGAGTTGTCCGCGTCCCGGCAGGCGTCCAGCGTGGCCAGACCGACCGCCCGGTGATCGGAGTGGTTGACCGGCCCCTCGTCGCCCCAGGTCAGGTCGAAGTTCGCGGTAATGACCACCTCGGGCTGGTGGCGGCGCAGGGCGGCGGCCAGGTCGCGGCGCAGCGCGACGCCGTATTCCACCAGCCCGTCAGCGTGGTCGAGGAAGTCGACCTCACTCACGCCGACCAGGGCGGCGCTGCGCCGTTCCTCTTCCACCCGCAGCGGGCCGACCACGTCGGGGGCCATGCCCTCGATGCCGGCCTCGCCCCTGGTGGCGAGCACGTAGGCAACGTGCTTGCCCTGCCCGGTCCAGCGGGCGACCGCGGCGGCGGCGCCGTACTCCAGGTCGTCCGGGTGGGCGACCACGGCGACGGCGCGCTCCCAGTCCTCCGGCATCGGCTCCATCATGTCTCCCTCGTCGGCGGTCACCCGGCATGTCCGGTCCCAGGCTCCCATGTCCTTTCCCGCCCTCGCCACGCGGCCCGGCCCCCGGCCTGGTCAGCCGTTCGGATCGCTGCCCTCCACAGGCAGGAAACCGAACCACTCACGGGAGCAGCGTGGGCCGCCGCCGCTCGAAGGCTGCGGGCGAGCGCGCAGTGGGTACCGGGACTAAGCTCGGTGTCTCCCACCCCGTGGCGTGCGGGGCGGCGGCAACGACCCAACGACGAGGAAGCCCGCACCATGCGCTGGTCACAGATGCACATCCCGACCCTGCGGGAGGACCCGGCGGACGCAGGGGTGCCGAGCCACCGGCTGCTGCTCCGCGCGGGATACATCCGGCAGCTGGCGGCGGGGCACTACTCGCTGCTGCCGCTCGCCGTGCGGGTGCGGACCAAGGTCATCGGGATCATCCGGGAGGAGATGGACCGGATCGGGGCGCAGGAACTGCTGGTGCCCATCATGCATCCGGCGGAGATCTGGCAGCGCAGCGGCCGCTGGGACACCATGGCGGACGTCATGTTCCGGCTGACGGATCACAAGGGAGCCGTGGACGTCCTCAGCGTGACGAACGAGGAGGTCTTCACGGTCCTGGCCCAGGAGCTGAACTCCCACAAGCAGCTTCCCCAGGCCTGGTACCAGTTCCAGACCAAGCTCCGGGACGAGCCACGGCCGCGGGCGGGCCTGCTGCGCGTCCGGGAGTTCACCATGAAGGATTCCTACAGCTTCGACCTCGACGCGGCCGGGCTGGACAGCTCCTTCGACCGGCACCGCGCGGCGTACCTGCGGATCTTTGAGCGGCTCAGCATCCCGGTGATCCCGGTGGAAGCGTCCAGCGGTGCCATGGGCGGCCGTGACTCGACCGAGTTCATGTGTCCGTCCGAGGTGGGCGAGGACCTGGTCGCGCACTGTCCGGACTGCAACTACGCCGCCAACGTGGAGAAGGCCACCTCGGCTCTGCCGGAGATCGTCGACGGCCCGGGGCTGCCCGCGCCGGAGCGCTTCGCTACCCCCGGCGTGCGGACCATCGAGGAACTGGCCACCGAGTATGACGCGCCCGCCGACCGGCAGATCAAGACGCTCGTCTACCTGCTCGACGGCAAGCTAGCCCTCGTGCTGATGCGCGGCGACCATGCGCTCAACGAGCAGAAACTCGCCGACGCTACCGGGGCGGCTGCGCTGCGCCCGGCGCAGCCCGAGGAGATCCGCGACGCGCTGGGGGCGCTGCCCGGCAGCCTGGGTGCAGTGGGCGTGACGGACCTCCCCGTGATCGCGGACGAGGCCCTGCGTGGTCGGCGTGACATGGTCACCGGGGCCAATGTCGACGACTTCCACCTCCGCGGGGTGGACGTCGACAGGGACATCAGCGTCGGCACCTGGGCGGATCTGCGCGAGGTCGCCGCCGGAGAGCCCTGCCCGCAGTGCGGGCATCCGCTGGAGCTGCTTCCTGCGATCGAGGTGGGGCACATCTTCAAGCTCGGCCACAAGTTCACCAAGACGTTCGGTGTTACCGTGCTCGACGCCGGCGGCCAGCGCGTCCACCCGGTCATGGGCTGCTACGGGATCGGCGTGGAGCGGGCGATGGCCGCCATCGTGGAGTGCTACCACGACGACCGCGGCATCGTGTGGCCGCTGACGGTGGCGCCGTTCAGCGTGGTCATCGTCGTGACTCAGTCCGAGGACGCCGAGTCCGCCGCGGTAGGGGAGTCGCTGTA
>WNGD01004444.1_pt1 | contig 18939 bp, 16 predicted proteins | sample 5400671 | NCBI WGS metagenome assembly WNGD01 (sample SAMN13153369, study PRJNA577476) | soil metagenome | isolation source: 40 cm soil or saprolite under grassland replicate 2 | place: USA:California | collected 2016-06-15
GTGACGTTCTTGCGCTTCGTCACGATCGACCGTACCGCGCATCCCTCGCGAACAATCGCCCCGCGACGCTCCGCGGCGCGGGCCAATCCGGTCGCCGTCGCGATTGGGTCCGCGTAGCCGGCGTCCGGGTCGTAGACGAGGGCTGCGTAGTCGGCGGCATCGAGCGACGGCTCGACGGTCCGCGCTTCCTCCGGCGTCAGCCGGACCGCCCGGACGCCTTCTTGCTGAAGCAGCCCGAGCAGTGCGTCGAAAGCCGGCAGATCCCGCGTCCGTGCTCCAGAGAGGAAGCCGGTCGTCCGAAAGTCGCACGAGAAGCCCGTCTCGGCGGCGAACCGTTGGAAGAACTCCAAGCTCTCTCGGGCGAGTCGGATCCCGAGGCGCGCCTCGTAATGCTGGCGGACCAGGGCACCGCTATGCCCCGTCGCGCCGGAGGCGATGTGCCCCTTCTCCAGGAGGACCACGCCAAGGCCTCGCCCGGCCAGGTGGAACGCGACGCTCGCGCCGATGCAACCCGCGCCCACGACTACCACGTCGGTTCGTTTCGGAACGGCGGGGGCCACCATCGCCCCGGACATCGAATCGCTCCTTATCGCGATTTCTATCGATTTACATCCACGCATCAAGATATATGTGGACCCTCGATTCGACAAATCCTTATCTCGCATGACCTCCGATGAGGCCGGCGTGCCGGACGCGTGGCAGATCGGCCTCGGCGAGGAGCGTGCGCGTGTCGCGATCGTGGGTTGCGGCGGGGCCGGCTGCAACACGCTGCGTCACGTCGTGGCGCCGCCGAATGCGGTCCGAATTGCGATGAACGACGCGCCGCATCCGTCGATGGCCGACGCGGTCTCCCGGATTCTGATCCCGGCGACGTCCCTCGAGGGGTACGCGTCCATGGATGCGAAGGCCGTGCCCCAGATGGAAACGGACGAAGAGAAGGCGATCGCATCGGCCTTGTTGGATCGGGATTTCGCATTGGTCATCGGCGGCCTGGGCGGACAGCTTGGCGGCTGGGGGATGAGCCTCGTCGGTCGGGTCGCGCGGATCCTCGGCGATGCGAGCGTGGCGTTCGCCACCGTCCCGTTCACGATCGAAGGCCCCATCCGCCGGCAGCTGGCGGAAGCCCAACTCCGCCTCTTGCAGGCGCGCGCGGACGGCGTCGTGACGTTCAGCAACGACGGCCTCCTCCGGATCGCCCGCGACCTGCCGCTCGGAAAGGCCTTCGCCGCGCTCGGCGGGATCATGGCGAAGCCCGCGGTGAGCCTCTCGCGGGTCCTCGCGAGGTCCGACGTCGCCCCGTTGCGCCGGATGCTCGCAGAGGTCCGCGACTGGCGGTTCGGGATGGGTACCGGGCGGGACCTCCATCGGTGTTTCCTCGCGGTCGAGGAGGCGTACGCCTCGCCGTGGTTCACATCGCTTCCGGAGGAAATCAGCAACGCCCTCGTCCTCGTGTCGGTGCCGGACCCCGACCGCGAGGTGCCGGAGGTCTTGCGGCAAATCCGTCTGCGGTCGCCGAACGCAATCCTCGCCTGGGCCAACGTGACCGCTGCGGGCGCCGACGAGCGGGCGTCCGTGCAGATTCTGGCCGGCACGTGACTTCTGCTCAACTGCGCGTGGTCCCTGTCGAGCGCAACTTGATATACGTCGTCATCCTCCGGGCGTGCTACGGACTCGCACGGGTCGTCCATGTCCTCGATCGGGAAGGAAATCCGGATTCGCCGCATCTTGGTCGGCGGCAAGGCCCTGATTGTCGCGATGGACCACGGGGTCTCGTCCGGTCCGGTGCCGGGCCTCGAGGACGTCCGGAAGGCCGTCGCGAACGTGGCGAAGGGCGGGGCGACGGCCGTCGTCCTGCACAAGGGCGTCGTACGATTCGCTAAGGACTACTTCGACGAGAAACTCGCCCTCATCCTTCATCTGAGCGCATCGACTTCCCTGAGCGCCCGCGCCGATCGGAAGGTCCTCGTCACCGGGGTCGACGAAGCGATCTCCTTCGGTGCGGACGCGGTCAGCGTGCACGTGAACATCGGCGGGGAGGACGACGATCGGATGATCGAGGACCTTGGGGCGACGGCGGCCGCGTGCGACCGTCTCGGCCTCCCGCTGCTCGCGATGATGTACCCCCGGGGTCCGAAGATCCGGAACCCGTTCGACGTCGACGTCGTGAAGCACGTCGCGCGGGTTGGAGCGGAGCTCGGGGCCGACGTCGTCAAGACGCTGTACACGGGATCTCCGGACACATTCCGGGAGGACGTCCGCGGCTGCCCCGTGCCCGTCGTCGTGGCGGGGGGTCCGAAGCTCGACTCGGAGCGGGCGGCGCTCGAGATGGTCGAGGGCGCCCTCGCGGGCGGTGCGGCCGGCGTCTCGATGGGCCGGAACATTTTCCAGGCGAAAGATCCGATCGGCACGACGCGGGCGATCGCCCGCATGATCTTCGACGAGGCCTCCCTCGCTGAAGTGTATCGCGGGTGAGCCCCCATGGACCGCCTGGTGTGGGTGGGGGCCCTTCCCCGCAAGGACAAGGCAGACGTTCGGTCGATCGTCTCGGCCGCGCTCGAGGCCGGATTCGATCGGATCGTGTTGGCGGCACCTGACCCCACGTTGGCGCGTCTCGGCCGCTTCTCGCCGATCTTCCTGAAGGACGATGCGTTCCTCTTCGACGGCGAGCCGATTGGCCGCCTTGCGGCGATCCGCTCCGCCAGAGACGAGTCGGCCGTGCGCGCTCTGCGGGGGACGACGAAGCACGTCGTCGTGCGAACGGAGGACTGGAAGGTCATCCCGCTGGAGAACCTGATCGCACACTTCCAGGGAAGCGGCACTCGCCTCCTCGTCGAAGTCCACGATGCCGCCGAGGCGAAGCTCTTCTTCGAGACGATGGAGGTCGGCGTGGACGGCGTCCTCCTGACGACGTCCAGGGCGAAGGAGGTCCGCGCGTTGCGGTCGGTCCTCGAGTCGTTCCGCGAGGTCGTGCCGCTCGAACGGGCCACGGTCACCTCGATCCGGCCGCTCGGCCTCGGCGACCGCGTGTGCGTCGACACGTGCTCCTTGCTCCGCACCGGCGAAGGCATGCTCGTGGGGAACAGCTCCGCGGGGCTCTTCCTCGTCCATGCCGAGACGTTCGAATCGGGATACGTCGGCGCCCGCCCGTTCCGCGTCAACGCGGGCGCCGTGCACGCGTACATCTACCTGCCCGACGGCCAGACGAAGTACCTCAGCGAGTTGCGCGCCGGGGACGAGGTCCTCACGGTCGATTCGACGGGCCGCGCGCGGTCCGTGATCGTCGGCCGCCTGAAGATCGAACGCCGGCCGCTCGTGCTCGTCGAGGCGGAGGCGAACGGTCGCCGCGTCTCGACGATCGTCCAGAACGCGGAGACGATTCGCTTCGTCACCCCGTCCGGGGGTGCGGTCTCCGTCGGGGAGATCCATCAGGGCGACGTGGTGCTCCTGCGAACGGAAGAGGGCGGCCGGCATTTCGGGATGCGGATCCAGGAGACCATCTCGGAGCGCTGACATGACGAAAGTCGCGGCGGTCATCTTGGCGGACGGCGTTGCGGACGCGGAACGCCAAGCGCGGATGGCGCTGGCGGCCGGCGCGGACCTCGTCGAGCTTCGGTTGGATCGAATCCGCGACGTCGGCGTGAGCGATGTGCGCCGGCTTGCCTCGGCGGTAGGACCTCGATCGATCCTCACGGTCCGATCGGCTGCGCAAGGCGGGCCTGGCCACCTGACGGAATCCCGGCGCAGCGAGCTTCTCAAAGAAGCCTGCAGCCGGTCTTTCGCTTACGTCGACATCGAACTCGAGCGGGACGGCCCGCGCGCGGCGGAAATGGCCGGCCTCGCGAGACGTCATCGCGCGACGCTCATCGTGTCCCACCACTTTTCCCGGCCCGCCGGCCTCGGCCAGGTCCGGGAGGCGCTGGACGCGTGCGCGGCGATCGGGCCCGTCGCGAAGGTCGCGGCCCCCGTCGAAACGATCGACTCGGCGATCGAACTCGGGGATCTCGCGAGGAGCGAGGTCGAACGCGGGCGTCGGCTCGTCCTGATCGGGATGGGGGCCGCGGGCATGCTCACCCGCGCGGGTGCGGGATCGGCGGGGCAGGAGATTCAGTACGCCTCCTTGGGACCGCTCGCGGCGCTCGGGCAACTCTCCCTGGCGACCGCCAAACGACTCCGAGGGCGGGATTCGTGGGTCCTCGGCCTCGTCGGGCATCCGCTCGGACACTCCCTCTCGCCCACGATCCATGAGGCAGGCCTCGAAGCGCTCGGCCTCCCGGGAACCTATCTCCCGTTCGACGTGGATGCGGTGGGTCTGGTGTCCCTCTTGGCGGCGTCGGACCGCTTCCGGATTCGCGGGTTCAACGTCACGATTCCGTACAAGGAGTCGATCGTGGAGGCGCTCGACGAGTTGGACGGCGACGCCGAGGGGCTCGGTGCTGTGAACACGGTCGTCGTCGGCGACGGCTGGACGAAAGGTCACAACACGGACGTCTTCGGCTTCCGCCTGTCGTTGCGGTCCCTCGGGTTGCGGGTCGGAGAGCGTCGGATCCTCGTGATCGGCGCCGGCGGCGCTGCGAAGGCCGTGGTCCACGTGCTCCTGCGCGAGGGGGCGAGCGTCGCGGTCGCGAACCGAACCGCCGCGCGTGCGGAGGCATTGGCGGACGCGTTCGACGAGCCGATCGAGGTCCTTCCGGTCGAACGACTCGACCGAAGCGGTCCGTGGGACCTCGTCGTGAATGCGACGCCGCTCGGGACGAAGGGATTCGCCACGGATCTGCCGGTGCCCGAAGCCGTGATCGCGAAGGCCGGGTTCGTGTACGACCTCGGCTACAACCCGCCGGACACCGCGCTCCTCGCCGCGGCGAAGCGGCTCGGGAGGCCCCATGCGTCCGGCCTCGAGATGCTCCTCCATCAAGCCGCAAAATCGTTCGAACTGTGGACGGGCCGGTCGCCGCCGGTCGATGCGATGCGCCGCGCCGCGAAGGAGGCTCTCGCGTGAAAGCCCAAGCCACCTGTTTCGGCGCCGGGACGATCGTGAATGCCATCGCGACGGGGAAGGGCGCGGCGTTCGGGCTCGCCCTCCGGGCCACGGCGACCGCGGAGACCCGACCCGAGGGATTCGGCGTGCGGGTGCACGTCCCTGCCTCCGTCGACCCGGCCCTCGCGGAGTCGAGCGCGACGCGCGTGCTCCGGCGCAGCCGGTGGAAAGCCGGTCTCGAAGTCTCCGTCGATTCCGAAATCCCTCCGTCCCGGGGGCTCAAGAGCAATCGGCGTGGATGCCGCCCTCGATGCCGGCGTCACGATCACGGGCGCGTTCGACGACGCGTGCTCGTCCTTCTTCGGGGGCGTCGTGGTGACGAATAACGCCGCCAGGAAGCTTCTTGCCTCAGGCCGCCTCCCGGAGGACTTAATGGCCGTCGTGCAGATCCCGCGGCGGACCGTCCGCAAGCCGAGCCTCCGAGGGACGGACTTCTCGGTGATTCGCCCCCAAGTCGAGGAGGCGTTTCGCCTCGCCTTGGACGGGGAATACTTCCGCGCGATCGAGGCGAACAGTGCGGCGTACGCGCCGCTCCTCGGCGTGGACGAGGGGCCTGCCATCCGGGCGCGAGCCGCCGGCGCGGTGGCCGCCGGGGTCACGGGGACCGGACCGGCGATCATCGCCCTGGCCAAACCGGGCCATGTCGACGCGGTCCGCCGCGCCATGGGCGACGGGGATTCAGAAATCCGCGTGGTCGGGCTGAACACGACCGAGGCCAGAGAGGTCGTGGCGTGAGGTATCGCGCGATCCCCTCAACTGTCTCCGGGACGATCCGCGCCCCGCCGTCGAAGAGCGTCACGCACCGCGCGATCGTCATGACCGCGCTATCCGGTGGACCGTGTCGGATCCGGCACGCACTGCGGTCTGAGGACACGGACGCCACGGCGTCGGGCATGGAGGCGTTCGGAGTCGACATCGCGACGAGCGACGGCGATCTCCGTGTGTCCGGCGGGCCCCTCCAGGCCCCCGCCCTGCCGATCGATGCGCGGAACTCAGGGACGACGCTTCGGTTTCTCGCCGGCGTCGCCTCCCTCCTCGACGGCACGACGATTCTCACAGGGGACCCTAGCCTTCGGAAGCGGCCCGTCGCACCGCTGCTCGAGGCGCTCCAAGCCCTCGGCGCCCGCGCGGAGTCTCTCGGCGGCGGGGGCTCCCTGCCTATCCGGGTCGGAGGGGCTCTCCGGGGTGGATCCGCGACGATTCCCGGCGGCGTCAGCTCCCAGTTCCTCTCGAGCCTCCTCATCGCGTGTCCCCTCGCCCGGAACCCCTCGGAGATTCGCGTGCTCCCGCCGGTCCGGTCTGAGCCGTACGTCGAGATGACGCGCCGCCTGATGCGCCGATTCGGCGTGGACTCAATCGCGGACCGTGAGACCTACCGCGTCGGCGGCGGGCAGAGATACGTGCCGATCGATGTCGACGTGCCCGGCGACTTTTCCTCGGCGGCATTCCCTCTCGCCGCCGCCGCGCTGACCGGAGGCGACGTGACGGTCTCCGGTCTTGAGGTCGATGGGCCGCAGGGGGATCGCCGCGTCGTGGAGGCCCTGCGTTCCTTCGGCGCCCGCATCGATGTCGACGCGGATCGGGTCCGGGCCCGCGGGGGGGATCTCGTCGCACAGACGGTCGACGTGGGCGACACGCCGGACCTGTTCCCTGTCCTCGCGGTGCTCGCGACGCAAGCCGCAGGCGAATCGCGGTTCATCAACGGGAGCCATCTCCGATGGAAGGAGAGCGACCGCATCGACGCCGTCGTCTCGATGCTCCGTACCCTCGGGGCGCCCGCGCAGGCGACGGAGGACGGCTGCCGGGTGAGAGGCCCGAGTCGTCTCCGGGGGGCGTTCGTCGATGCGCGGGGAGACCACCGCGTCCTCATGGCGGCCGCCGTCGCGGGCCTCGCGGCGGAGGACCCGGTCGACATCTCGGACCCGTGGTGCTTCCGCGTTTCATACCCGACGTTCCTCGATGACCTGCGGTCCCTCGGCGCGCTGCACGCGGTGGTCGGATGAACACGATCGGCGTGCGTTACCGGACGACGATCTTCGGGACGAGCCACGGCCCGTTCGTCGGGTGCACGATCGACGGTCTCCGCGCCGGGACGCCGGTGGACGCGGAGTTCGTCCAGTCCCAGTTGGACCGCCGCCGCCCCGGACAGAGCCTGCTCACGTCCCAGCGGAAGGAGGAAGACCGCGTGGAGTTCACGGAAGGCATCCGCGGCGGTGCGGCAACCGGCGAACCGATCGTCGCGATCATCCGGAACGAGGACGTGCAATCGAAGTCGTACTCGGACATCGCGCGCGTGCCGCGGCCGGGACACGGAGACTTCGCCGCCCTGCGAAAGTACGGCGGGAAGAGCGACTTGCGCGGCGGTGGTCAGCTGTCGGGACGCATGACCGCCCCGCTCGTCGTGGCCGGTGCGATCGCCCGCGGCCTCCTGAGGGAGCGGGAGATCCGGTTCTACGCCCATGCGGCCCAAGTCGGCGGTGTGGTCGCCCAGGCCGTGACTCCCGCCGAGATTGAGACGAACGTGGAGCGCACGCCGGTCCGGTGTGCGGACCTGGACGCGGCGGATCGCATGATCGCGGAGATCGAGGCGGCCCGGAAGGACCGGGACAGCGTCGGCGGCGTCATCGAGGCCGCGGTCACGGGCCTCCCCGCGGGCGTGGGCGAGCCGTTCTTCGATTCCGTGGAGTCGGCCTTGGCGCACCTCATGTTCTCGATTCCCGCGGTCAAAGGGATCGAGTTCGGCGCCGGATTCCGGGCGGCGGCGATGCGCGGCAGCGAACACAACGATCCGTTCGTCGTCGAGGCGGGACGCGTGGTCACCGCCACGAATCATGCGGGCGGGATCCTCGGGGGGATCACGGACGGCATGCCGGTCACGTTCCGCGTCGTCGTGAAGCCGACCGCATCAATTGCGAGGCCGCAGCAATCCGTCGACCTGGAGACGATGCGGCCGACGGAGGTCGTCGTCACGGGCCGCCACGATCCTTGCATCGTGCCGCGCGCCGTGCCCGTCGTCGAGAACGCGGCGGCGATGACGATCCTTGATCTGATGCTCGTGGGGGGATTCATCTGAGCGAAGCGGAAATTGCGCGGTTGCGCGAGGAAATTGCGGATGTCGACAGGGAGATCGTCGGCCTCGTGGCGAGGCGCCTGCATCTGGCGGCGCAAGTCGGAGTGGAAAAGAAGCTCTTGGAGAAGCCTGTCCGGGATGAGGAAGCCGAAGATCTCGTGCACACCCGCTTCCTGTCGGAGTGCGCGGCGCGCGACATCCGTGCGACGTTCGCGGAAGGCCTCGCAGGTCTCCTGATCGACGAGTCGATCCGCCGCCAGGAGGCGGTCCGCACGCCGCCGTCGCACCACCAACGGATTCTCGTGGTCGGCGGCGCGGGACAGATGGGCCGGTGGCTGTGCCGCTACTTCCGCTCGCGCGGGTTCGAGGTGGTCGTCAACGATGCCGCGGGTCCCCTCGAGGGGTTCCCGTTCGAACCGGACCTGCGACGTGCGGTCCACGAGGCTGACGTCGTCGCCGTGTCCGTCCCGATGTCCGTTTCTGCCGACGTCCTTCGGGCGATCGCCGAGATGAAACCCAAGGCGCTCGTGTTCGACATCGCCAGTCTCAAGGCTCCGGTCGAGGAACCGCTCCGGTCGATGGGGCGCGCGGGCTTGCGCGTCGCGAGCGTCCATCCGATGTTCGGCCCGAACCTCTGGCCCCTCTCGAGCGGCAACATCACGTTCAGCGACTGCGGCAACGCCGTCGCGGTCCTCGAGGCGAAGGAGCTCTTCCGTCCCAGCGGCGCATCCTTCGTGGACGTCTCGCTCGACCACCACGACGAATTCATGGCGTTCCTCCTCGGGCTCAGCCACCTCTGCCTCCTGACGTTCGCGAGATGCGTCGCGCACAGCCCGTTCGACCTCGCCGGCCTGAGGCGGCCCGCGGGCACGACGTTCTCCCGCCTCTCCCTCGCGGCCGCCGGGCTCCTCGCCGATCCGCCGGCGCTCCTGCGGGACATCCAGGCGTTGAATCCCCACACACCGGCGATCCAACGCCGAATCCGCGACGTCCTCGAGGACTGGCGGAAGGCGACCTCCGCCCCCGATGGGTCTGAATTCTTGCGGCTCGTTGAGGAGGCCCGAACGTATTTCGCAGGAGGGACGCCGCTCTGACGAAGATCCCCGTGGCGGTCCTTGGGGCGACCGGGGCGATCGGCCAGCGGTTCGTCAGCCTGCTCCAGGACCATCCGATCTTCGAGATCGCGGTCCTCTGTTCCTCGGAGCGGAAGGTCGGCGGACGTCTCGGCGAGTTCTGGCGGCTCGAGGACGTGCCTCTCGCCCCCAGCGTTGCGGAGATCGAGATTCAGCCCCTCGATGTGAAAGGCCTCGTCCGCGCCGGCGTCGTCTCGGCGTTCAGCGCCCTGCCGTCGGACGTCGCGGTCGAGCTCGAGATCGACGCGGCGCGAGCGGGCATCAAGGTCTTCTCGAACGCATCGGCGCACCGGATGGAGGCCGACGTCCCGCTCCTGGTGCCCGAGGTCAACCCGGACCACGTCGCGCTCATCGAGCGCCAACGGTCGTTCGTTGGAGGCGGTTTCCTCGTCACGAACCCGAACTGTTCGATCACGGGGCTCGTCCTCCCGCTCCGGCCCCTCGCCGATGTCTTCGAGATCGGATCGGTCCATGTCGCAACCTACCAGGCGCTCTCGGGCGCCGGATATCCTGGGGTCTCGTCGCTCGACATCACGGCTAACGTGTTGCCGTTCATCGAGGGCGAAGAGGAAAAGATGCGGCACGAGGCGAAGAAGGTCCTCGGGGCGTGGTCCGGCGGAGTCGCCCCGAGCGGAATCGACGTGTGGGCGAACTGTGCCCGCGTGCCGGTCCGGGACGGACATCTCGAGGCCGTCTCCATCCCTCTCACGCAGGACGTCACGTCGCAGGAAATCGCCAGGATTCTCTCATCGTTCCGGGGAGAACCGCAGCGCCGGAAGCTGCCTACGGCCCCGGACCGGCCCATCATCGTCCTTGCGGAGGAGGATCGCCCGCAGCCCTTGCGGGATATCATGGCCGGTGAGCCGGCGCGGGCGCGCGGCATGGCCGCCACAGTGGGTCGGATCCGCGCCGCGGACCGGGTCCTGCGGTTCTTTGTCCTCTCGCACAACACCCTCCGCGGAGGTGCGGGAGGGAGCGTCCTCAACGCCGAACTGGCCCACCGGAGGGGATACTTTGACTGAGTCCGCGAAGCTCGCGAAGTTTGGCGGTGCCTGCGTGAGCGAGCCCGACATGTACCGTCGGATCGCAGGCTTGATTCGCAACGACACGGCGCGGCAGTTCCTCGTCGTCTCGGCGATCTCGGGCGTGACGGATTCGATCCTCGCCTCGGTCAGCAAGCCTCTCGCGGAGAAGGAAATCGATTCGTTCGTTGCCGAGATGCGGCACGTGCATCTCCGTCTCCTTTCGAAGGGCGAGCGGGCCGGGGACGTCGCCGTCGAGGCGATCGAGGCCCTTTGCACGAAGCTGTCTCGTCTCCTGTACGGCATCTCGTACACGGAGGAAATCACCCCGCGCGTGCAAGACTTCGCCCTCTCTTTCGGGGAGCGCCTTGCGGCACAGGTCATCGCCTCGAATCTCCGGATCGATGGCGTCGACGCGGTCTCGTTCGAGGCCGATCAGATCGGCCTCATGACGGACGAAAACTACGGCAACGCGAGCGCCCTGCTCGAAGAGACGAAGCTCCACATGGCGCCGTTCCTGCGCCGCCAAGAGGGTGCCGGGCACGTCAGCGTCATCACGGGGTTCTTCGGGCAATCGCCGGAGGGGAAGACCGCCACGTTCGGACGGGGCGGCTCGGATTACAGCGCCGCCGTCGTGGCGTATGCGCTCGGATTGCCTCTCATCGAGATCTGGAAGGACATCGGCGGCTTCATGAGCGCGGACCCGAAGATTGTCCCGGAAGCGTTCCCCCTCGCCGCCCTGTCGTACGACGAGGCCGCGGAGCTTTCGTACTTCGGCGCGAAGGTCTTGCATCCGCGTGCGGTCCAACCGGCGCGCGCGTCCGGTGCGTCGATCGTGGTGAAGAACATCTACGACCCGAAGGAGCCGGGCACGCGGATCGGTCCGGACACGGTCGACCGGACGGGGGACGTGAAGAGCGTTTCCTACGTGCGGGACCTGACCACGCTCAAGGTGTTCACGGCCGGCGCCGGCGTGAAGGAAGGGCTCCTCTCCCACGCCGCGACCGCGCTCGCATCGGCCGGGGTGAACGTGTACACCGCCGCCACGTCCCAGACGTGCATCGCGTTCGTCGTCGAGTCGGATGCGGTGGGCCAGGCGAAGAGATCGCTCGCTCGCCTCCCGCCTACCGCCGTGGATCGAATCGAGGTGGCTCCGCACGCCTCCCTCATCTGCTTCGTGGGGGAAGGCCTCGGGTACGCCAAGGGGATCGCGGCGCGGGTCTTCCGCGCGGTCGCGGAACGCGGGATCAACGTGCAGCTCATCTCCGCTGGCGCGTCGATGGTCGCGTATCATTTCACGGTGGACGCGAAAGACCTCGAGCGCGCGGTCCTGGCGGTGCACCGCGAGTTCTTCGGGCAACCGATTCGGGTCGCGGGCGGCGCTGCGACCGGGTAATCGGTCGCCCGTCGTGACTCCTCGGGTTCGGTCGGCAAGACCGCGTACCGATTCAGAGCGCGGGCCCCGCCCTCGGTCCCAGGAGATGTTGTCGGGCGAGTCCGAGAGGGGGTGCACCGATCGCAAGCAGGGAATCGTGGAACTCGCGCAGCGTGGCCCCTTCGTGTTTCGCGAACCAGTCTGCGCGTAGCTTCTTGATCATGAGCTTCCCCAGCGTGTAGTTGAGGTAGCCGGGATCCCACGTCCCGCGCTTCGCCTCCCGCTCCGCCGGCAGCCGATCGAGGTACGCGTTCTCCATGAAGAACCGGGTCGCGTCTTCCCACGACCATCCGCCCGTGTGCATCATGATCGAGGAGATGTAGCGGCAATCGCGCAGGAGCGCATCTTGGAGTTGCGCGAGCCTCAGCCGAAGGTCGCCGAAGCCCTGGTCGGGCATCATCTCCTCGCAGTAGTGCGCCCAGCCCTCGGTGAATGCGTACGAATAGTACGAGCGCAGCACCGCCGATTTCACGCGCCGTCGGTGGAGGAAGTGGACGTAGTGGCCCGGATAGCACTCGTGCACCGAGATGTTCCGCAAGCTCGTGTAGTTCAGGTGACGCAGCCACTCCTCTCGCTTCTCCGGCGACCAGTCGTCTTCCACGGGTGTGACATAGTAGAAGGCCTCTTTGGCGACCTTCTCGAAACTCCCCGGCGAGTTCATCGCGGCCGTCGCGAATCGGTAGAAGCGGGGCGTCTCGATCGCCTGCGCCCGTTCCTCCGACGGGACGGCGATGATGTCGCGATCCACCACGTACTGTCGGATTTCCTCGAGCATCCGGCGCGTGTCGTCGATCAGCGAGTCCGCGGTCGGATGGTCCCGCTCGATTCCCTCGAGGACCTCTGGGGGGGTCTTCGACGCATCGATTCGCTTCGCGACCTCCTGGAGTCGGATTCGGTTCTCCTTCAAGTCTGCGCGGCCCACCTCGAGCAAGCGCTCGATCGGGATCTTCGCGAGGTGTTCCGCATAGATCATCCGCGCATACTTCGTGCGGCCGAGGGCGAAGCCCGCCTTGATACGGGGCTTGAACTCTCCGTCGAGGATCTTCACGAGCCGGTCCAGTTCCGACTTCGCCACCTCGTTCGTCCGCTTGACGAGATGCTGCACCGCGGGGGAGGCGTTGCCGAGGTGTTCGGGCAGCTCCCTCGAGTACGAATCGAGGATTCCTCGCGCGGCCATCTCGCCCACCTCGTAGAACGTGTCGGCGAGGCGGCGATCCAGGGTCGCGCGGAGGTCCTTCAGAAACCGCGGGACATCGGCCTGCAGCTTTGCGACCGCCCGCATGCGGCGGTCGAACGGCGCATAGTTCCGCAACAGGTAGTTCACGATGTTCATTCGATACAGCGAATGGGTCGGGAGGGTCCACGGCCGTCGACGATCCTCGATGTCCGAAAGCTCGGTCAGGAGCATTCCTCGGAGGACTCCGAGCTCGAGCTTCGCGTTCGGGGAGAGACCGTCCCGCGCGGCGAACCGATCGAGGCCGTTGAGGTGCCTCCGCATCACCTGCGCAAAACGCCGTACGGAGGGAGTCGTGTAGACGGGCAGCCGGCCATCGTACGCGTGCAGGCCGGACGAGGCCGCGAGCGTCGGGTGGAACGCTCGATAGTCGCTCAAGATTCGTCGGGCGAACTTCGGGAACGAAGGGGCCGTTTTCGTCTCAGCCATGGTCTCCCCCGGTCGTGGATGGTCTCCGGGCGGAAAAGGCTTCGGGCCTTCCGTTCGAATCGCGGATTCGCTGCGCCTCCCAGGCCGGGACCGGGGAACAACGTATACGTAGTCCGGACCGGTTCCCGTATCCGGGGGGCGCGGAGTCCGTGTTGAAGGTCCTCATCATCGACAACTACGACTCCTTCGTGTACAATCTGTACCAGGCCTTCGGAGAGCTCGGGGCGGAGCCGGTCGTCCTCCGCAACGACGCGGTCACGTTGAACGAACTCAAGGGGATCGAGCCCGACGCGTTCGTCCTCTCCCCTGGACCTGGCCATCCTGCGAGCACCCGCGACTTCGGCGTCTGCGGGGACGTCTTGAGGGAGCTGAGCCCCGCGACGCCGACCCTCGGGGTGTGCCTAGGCCACCAGGGAATTGCGACGGCCTTCGGCGGCACCGTCGCGCATGCATCGCGGGTCCTCCATGGAAAGACGAGCGTGGTCCACCACGATCGCCGGACGATCTTCGATGGCCTCCCGAATCCGATGGTCGTAGGACGCTACCATTCCTTGGCGATCGACCTCGAATCGATGCCTCCCGATCTCGAGGTGAGCGCCACCGCGGACGACGGAGAGATCATGGCGGTGCGGCATCGCCGCCATCCGATTGAGGGGGTCCAATTCCATCCCGAGTCGATCCTTACGCGGGACGGTCCGATCCTTCTCCGGAACTTCCTCGCGGCCGCGGCGCCGTAGCCGTTGGCGCGGACTACCGGGTCCCCACGACGAAAAACCCGTTGTTGCCCCGTCTGATCGAGACGTCGCGGAATCCGAGCGCCTCGACTTTCTGTGCGAGCTCGTCCGGGTTGGAGAACGAGAGGTGCTCCCCCCGCCGGGCCGTGAACCAGTGGAACAGGGCGCCGGGCGCCTCTGAAGGCGGGAACTCCACGAGTACGAACCGGCCGCCGGCCCGCAGGACGCGGTGAACTTCGGTGAGGACCCGCTCAGGATCCTCCATGTGATGGAACGAGACGACCGCGGTGACGCGATCGAACGTTCCATCGGGGTACGGGATCGCGTGTGCCCGGCCTTCGAAGAAATGGATGGCGGGCCTTCGTCGACGGCCGAACGCCACCTTCTTCGCGTTCGGCTCGAGGATCACGATTTCCGCGCAACCGGTTGCGAACCGCTCCGTTGCGGCACCTGCGCCGCCCCCGAGGTCCAGGAGCCGCATTCCAGGTCCCGGAGTGACGATTTCACGGAGCACCGCGAGGTCTGCCAGTCGTTTTCGGACACTCCACCACTCGACGGTCCGGATGCCCAGGGCCATCGTCAACCCGCTCGGAATCCGATACCTAGAGGCCTTGCTCCTCGAGGCAGCAGTTGGTGACGGCGAGTCCCTTTGACGTCTTCCGGACCGTGATTGCGTTCGCCGTGCGGTTCGTGACGTCGATCCCCGCAATCGTCACGGTCTGCTTTGCTGGAACGCGCACTTCGGACGCTCGACCCGTCCCCATCGGTTCCGGGACGCACGAGTCCGGTCAAAAGAGCTTCGGTCCGGCGAGCCGCTCCGCTATCCCGAAGAAATCATGATGGCTGCCGCGGATTCAGTGCGTGTGCGCGTGGGCGTGCTGGTGGGCGTCGGTCTCGTCGGGCGCCCCTTCGCCTTTCGGGCTGAAGCTTTGGCCACAGCCGCACGTGGACCAGCTGTTCGGGTTGCTCACGACGAACCCGCTTCCCGCGACGCTCTCCGTGTAGTCGACGCTGGAGCCGTCGAGGTACTGCACGCTGTTCGGGTCGACGACGACCTTGATCCCGTTCGCGTCGAGGACCTCGTCGCCTTCATGGAGCTTGTTGTCGAGCGCCATTCCGTATCGGAAGCCGGAGCATCCGCCGCCGGCCACGTACATCCGAAGGTACGTGGTGTCGGAGGTCCCGTGCTGACCGATCAGGTCGCGGAGCTTGTGCACGGCGTTGTCGGATAGGGTGACGTTGAACATGTTCGGCCCTGTCGCCCGTACGAGTATGGGCGCGTTATATAATCCTTTGTCCTCCAGTTCGATACGGGCGGAATGCCCCCCCCGGCTCTACTCGAGGATCCTCCCCATATACCGGCGCTCGGCGCGGAAGCCGAGGCTCTCGTACACATGACGCGCCCGGGCGTTCGTCTCGGCGACCTCCAGCTTGATCTTCCGGTGACCTCGCTTCCGTGCCCATTCGCCGGCCCATTCGACCAGCGACTTCCCGACCCCCTTGCCTCGATGTTCCGGGACGACCCAGATGTCGTAGATGAACGCGTGCGTCTCCGGCGTCAGGAAGCCGCTTTCGCCGAGGACTAGGTATCCGAGGAACTCTCCGGACGGCCCTTCCGCCATGTACTTCTCGGTCCGGCTTCCTTCGAAGTACGGCTCGATCTTCTTGCGGAAATGGGCCTCCCACCGTCGGCGATCGAGGCGCTTCCGCTCGTCCTCGGGGAGGTCGTCCCACGCCGTTTGCAGCGTGGCGCCCCAGAGGATTGGGTACTCCGACGCCCGGGCCCGTCGCATGCGAAGCTCCACGGTCGCTCCGGTCCGCTCAACCGTCTCGCCGGCGATTAAGGTGTCGGCATGCGATGGCGTTTCGCCCGTCTCCGGCGATCGTTGCCGGGGGTTGTCATTCATCCGCCAGCCTTTATATGACCCTCCTTCCTTTTTGCGCGCGTGCTTCCCTCGCGCTGCGTTCGATGCGGCGCCTCGAGTCGCGACTTCCTGTGCGGCGCGTGCACCGACTACCTCGTCGCGTACTGTCCGTTCTGGCTGAACCCCGCCATCCTCCCTGGCCCATCGCTGATCGATCTCGTGGACCCCCGGGAGGTCGCGCTCGTCGCGACGGATTTGGCTCAGGTCGAGTGGCACACGCCGCAATCCGAGACGCCCTCCGCGGATGCGATCCGTCTGGTTCATCTCCTTCGGCTCGATGCCGACGCACATCCCGTGCTCAGCGTCGGCGATGCGGAGGTCCTCCATGCCTTCCTCCGAGCCGGGCGGCGGGAGCCGCCGACGAGTCGGGAGGAGCGCGCGGCCCTCGCGGCGGTTTGCCGCTACCTCTCCTCCAGCGGATGGATGCCGTCGCACCTCGCATCCGAGTATCGGCTCCGCGCGGAGGTCCTCGAACGCGCCGAGGCGTACGACGAGGACGAGGGGGAACGTCCGATGAGCACACAGCCCACCCCCGGGCTCGTCGAAGCAGGAGTCGTCAAGGCCGCGCTGGAGCTTTCACCGCCGCCACCGCTCCCTGAGGTCGAGGAGGAAGAGTTCTCGCCCCTCGCGCCGGCGCCCGAAGCCGCGACGCCGGACGTCGAGCCCGAGCCTCCGGAAGACGGCACGTTGCCCTCTCCCCAGCCGCCTCCGCCGGATCCGGTCCCGCGTCCGGAACCCCCCTTGCCGTTACCGGAGCCTCCCGGCCCCGGGCCGGAACCCGAACCGGAGCCGGAGCCCGAGGAAGCCGCCGCCGACGGCGAAGCGCTCGCCGAGATCGAGGCGATGAAGGGTGTCCTTGAGAAGGAACGCGCGGACGTCGAGACGTGGGTGCACTCCCGATCGGAGGAGCTCCGGGCGAAGGAAGAGTTCCTCTCGGGCCGCGAAAAGGCGCTGGCCTCGAAGGAGCAAGAGGTCGAGACGGAGGCTCGCGCGGCGACGGAGCGACTCGTCGCGCTCGAGAAGGACGTGGCCCGTCGCGAGGTCCTCCGATTCCTCGGGACGGTCCCCGGCATGTCCGAGTCCGCCGCGGACGTCATCGCGATGGCGTTTCCCGACATGGACGTGTTGCGCGGCGCCGATGGGATGGCGCTGGCACAATGCAAAGGGGTCTCCGCCGGACTTGCCCGGGCGATCCGCTACGAATTGGCCCCCGGAGAGGTCGAGGACGAGCAACGAGCGTCGCGGCTGCGCGAGGAGGCTCATGCGTTCCAGGCGGAAGGCGACTACGCCGCCGCCCTCACCTGCTACGAACGGCTCTCCCGCGCGCACCCCGAGGATGTCGCCGTGTGGTTCGACCGCGCGCAGCTGCTCGTCCTCCTGAATCGTCCCGCGGAGGCCTTGCAGTGTTACGCGCGCGTCATCAATCTCGACCGGAGGAACCGGCAGGCCTGGCTCGAGCGCGCAAACCTCCTGTTCGGAAGCGGCCGGCTCGCGGACGCCGTGGACGCTCTCCGCGAGGCGCTCAAGATCGATCCGTCGAAAGGGGGGGACATCGCCCTCCGGGCGGAACAGCTGCGACGGGACGGCCATCCGAACGAAGCCGTCCTCCTGTTTCAGGCGGTCCTCGACGCCGATCCGGGCGAGGCGCGCGCGGCGCTCGGCCTCGGCGATTCCCTCCTGGACCTCGGCGACACGGAGGCCGCGGAGGCGCTGTTCACGAGTGCCCTCGGCAAGAATCCGCAGAACGCGCCCATCGTCTTCCGCAAGGGCGAGCTCTTGGAACGCAAGGGCCGATGGGGCGCTGCGATCCAGTACTACAATCGCGCCATCGCCCTCCGCTGGAACCTCGCCGGTCCATGGTTCGCGAAGGGCCGCATCTTGCTCGACCACGACCGCGCGAAGGAGGCGCTCGAGTGCTTCGACAAGGTCGTCTCGTTCGAGCCGGCCCACGTGGGCGCGTGGGCAGGCAAAGCTCGGGCCCTCGCGGCCCTCGGGGATCGGGAGGCCGCGACGGCGGCGCTCGACCGAGCTTTCACGATCGGTCCGGAGGATCCGGCGGTGCGTGCCGCTCGGGAGGCGATTGGGATGTCTGCCCCTCCCGAGGCGAAACCCGCGGCCGCGATGATGGACCTGCCGTCCCTCGCGAAGGCCTTCGAGGAAATCGAGGAGGAGCCGGAACCCGAGCCTCCGAGGGCGTCCGTCCCCCCGGACTTCCAGGCGTTTGTCGAGTCGATCGAACCGGAGAAGGAGGAGACGCACGTGCTCTTGCAGCTCGCGGAACTCGCGCTCGAAGGCGGGGATCCGGAGATGGCGTTGCTGCGCTACGAGCAGGCGATTGCGCAGGACGCCCGCAACCCCGACGCTTGGACGGGCAAAGGGGTCGCCCTCCAGCAACTCGAGCGGTATCTGGAGGCCCTCGAGGCGTACGACCGCGCCCTCGCCCTCAAGCCCGACCACGAACTCGCACTGAAGTGGCGGACGACGTGCGTCCGTCACGTGGAGCGGGAGGCGGACGGGTGACGGTCCCCCCCGCCGCCGAGGAGCGCTTCCTCCCGAGCGTCGACTCGCTGGAGGCGGCGATGCGGGCGGCACGCCGGGCGGCGGACCAGGGCGACGTCGACGGTGCCTTGCGCCAGCTTGGGGTCGCCCTCCGCCTGAAACCGGAGTACGATGCGGCCTGGCTCCTGCGCGGGCACGTCCTCCGGCGGGCGAACGACCTGGAAGGCGCGCTCGAATCGTTCGCCCAGGCGCTGAAGATGAACGGAGAATCCGAGGAGTCCTGGATGGGCCTCGCCTCGACGCTCCACGGGCTCGGACGCCTCCCCGAGGAGGTCGAAGCGTACGATCGGATCGTCACGATCCACCCCCGCTCGACCGAGGCTTGGATCGACAAGGGCGCGGTGCTCCATGAACTCGGAGACT
>WNGD01003997.1_pt1 | contig 18934 bp, 16 predicted proteins | sample 5400671 | NCBI WGS metagenome assembly WNGD01 (sample SAMN13153369, study PRJNA577476) | soil metagenome | isolation source: 40 cm soil or saprolite under grassland replicate 2 | place: USA:California | collected 2016-06-15
GCCATTCGGCGATAGGTTGTAAGAGCTTGAGCATTCCTTGGAACTGGGCCTCAATCACCGCGGTCAGCATCGTGCCCTCCGGAACGGCCTCAAATTTCCATACGGTCGTGTTGGTGGCATCCGGGATGTCGCCTGTCACTTCGACCTTCTCCGGTGGCGTCAGGACATGCCGCTCCGTTCTCCGCATCCTCAGCCCCATGAACTTGATTTCCGCGTCGAGACGGGCGGTGTTCCCGACACGTTCCGCCACAGTGACTCGTGTGAAAAGGACGGGGTCCCATTTGGGCCACGACTCGCAGTCGGTCCATGCCTGGAAGACTTGCTCCCTAGGAGCTCTGACGAGTTGCGCCTGCTCGATCCGCATGTTCGGTTGCTCGTCTCCTAAGACGCCGAACCAGTGACATGGGGAGTCTACTCGCGCGTGTTGGCCTTTACGAGCCCCTCCCGGAGGTTCTTACGGGATCAATTGGACGCCGGTCTTGAGGTCTCCCCCAATCAAAGCCTCAAACACGCCTGATGACACCGGGCGTGACGCTACGCGCTCCTGAACGTCGAGTGCCCTGCCTGCACACGGCTCAGCCCCGCTATCGGGGAGGCCCTTGGTTCGAGTCCACCACGGCCCACCAAAGTTCCCACAATACGAACCTCTTGCACGGGAACCCGATACTTGGGGTAGGCGTCTCCCGTCGGTGAGCAAAAGCCACCTCGATCTCGCGAGCAGCCTGGTCAAGCAGCTCGTCCGTGACCTCGAACTGGCGATGGGCATCAACCCCTTCCTTCAACTCAACCTCACGGGCGCGTAGGTCGCGGATCTGGTTGCTGAGCTCCTGGACCCCGAGGGCGACAGTCCTCAGCCGCCATCATCCCGGCCTCGAACGCGAGCTGGTACCGCCTGACCACGTCCTCATTCCGGGAGATCTCGGTGCGAAGGCTCGTCAGCTGCTCGGTGACCTGAGGACGGGAGGCCTCGACTTCTGCAGCCGCTTTGGCCAGCCCGGCACGTACGAGCCCGAAAACGTTCAGTGTGACTAGCCACTGAAATGCGCAGCAGGCAACTCCCGGACGGGACAGATCGACTGTTCAGATTGCTTCGAGAGCCAGCGCTCTCGCAAGCCCTGCTCGTACGTTGCGATCTATGCGTTTCGTGCGGTGGACCCTACCGCCTCCGGTTATGCCGTGGGGTCCACCACAACATCAAGCGTCCGCCGAGGATCATTGAATCTCAAGACATAGACAGTCACTACTCCGAGTACGGCGCGAGCCGGGTGACACCGGCAACGACAAGGGCGTCTACGATTCGTTGCCAGTCGGCCAGCAAGTCTGCGTCCAAAGCGGCAGACCGGATCTCGATTAGCCACGACGACAGCAGGAAGGTGCGGTTCGCGACGCGGTCGGGGGCCGGGAGCGCGAGCTTCGCTATCCAAGGCAAGCCGAAACGCGCCTGGTCTTCAGGCGCGAGTGCCGCGACGAAGCTGACGAACTGATCGCTGCGCCGCCCCGGGCGCTCGGCTGGATGAAACCGTCAGAGGCGCTCGCCAAGATCCTGCGTTGACTGATTGCGCCCGCGGTGACATTCGCGCACACTGACTGAGCCAAGAGCCGCTCCTTCGGCCAACTTGGCTAACAGGGCGCCAGTGACTGCGTTGTTGTTGCTAGTGGCAGGACGCGGAAGGAGGCCATGCGATGCGCTTGCTGGAAAGACATGCCTGGTGGCTCCTGTTGGCCACGGCCCTCATTGGCGTGCTGTTCGGCCTTGTGGACCTAGGCACCGGTGCCCCCGATAACACGCTGGCTGTTACCGGGGAGTCCGCCGCCGATCTCCAGGGGAACAGCCCAGCGGCCTACGCGCTCATCGAAGAGTACGTGCGGATCGGAGGCGTCCACCTCATGGCGATCGGCCTCTTCGGGGCGGCGGTGCTTCTCTTCGGCTTCCGCCGAAATGCCAGATGGGCATGGTGGACGATGTGGCTCGTGCCCCTGACGTCGGGGGTGCTCGCCGTCATCCACTTCACGACCGTCGCGCCCGGGCAGGCGCCCGCAGTACCGGCCTACTCCGGCTCGTTCATCGCGGCCGTGGATACCGTTGTCCTGCTGGTCAGCGCTCCCCGCTTCTTCCGGGGTGTCGCCGACTGATGGGGCGCCTTCGACGCGCCGAGCTCGCCGGGTATTCGATCGCGGCCGCGGGTCTCGTTGCGGACGTGGCATTTGACGCCTCCATAACGGCCTATTTGCTGCTGATGGCAACGGCCGTATTGGCTCTGACGCTCGTCATGATCGGCTTCGTGGAACTTGGAGCCCGCACGTCGCCGGCAGGATTCCGCGTCATCCTGGCGATCGGTGCACTCGGCGTGGTTGGCTACGCGGCGCTCTCGGTCGCCGGCGCTCTCGGGCTCGCGACGGTCGACGCGTCGCGCGCCGCTGAGGGTCCATTGGCCCTTCTCGCGTTCTCCATGATCCTGCTCGGGCTTCCCCTGGCGGCCGTAAATGGTCTCGCTGGGGCGTGGCTGACAGCGCTACCTCGTTGGGTCGGGGTCCTCGCCGGTCTCGGCTGGGCCCTCACGGGCATCGGGCTCCTCCTTGAAGGCAGTTCCAGCCCCCTGACCGCGGTCGGGGGATTCGGCTACGCGTTGCTGTTCCCGCTGTGGGGCGCGCTCATCGGTCGTCGTTTTGCAGCGGTTCGCTCTGACACCGCGCGGAGCTCACCAATCGCGACGTCGCGTTTCTGATCTGGCTGGTCCTCGCAGCGGCATTCGTGCTGGTGCGACCCGCTGGCCGCACGGCCATCGCCGGGATATTCGGAGCTCTGCGCGGCAAGGTCGCCCAGATCCTCATCACTTTCGCCGCGTCCATCGCGGCGGTCGTGGCCGTGGCGTACGTCCTGGGCCGAGTGGGAGATTAGGCCGTGCTGAGGACGTGTGGTGCGCACAAAGTCCGGCGATGGCCGCTTGAATCGGGATCGGGGGATTGGAGAGGAGTCTGCAGGTGAACCCAGCTGACCACGACCCCCTGATTGGGCGGGCGGCGGGCAGCGGGCGAAGTTACGCCGCTCGCGAGTACTCGGTAGTGAGGCCGAACAGCTTTCGCTCGCGCACGATCGCACCGGCTACCGCCGTCGGTCTTGGATCGGGTGCGACGAGATCGAGCGCCATGTGGGGTCGACCGCGGTTGTAGTGGTCCAGCCAGAGGTCGAGTAGCAAACGCAGGTGCCGCTCTCCGATCACGATCACGAAGTCGAAGAACTCTCTGCGTGCACTCCCGATCGATCTCTCGCAATGTGAATTCGCCCGAGGCGCGCGGTATGGAGTCCTGATGACTTCCACACCCTCCGACTCGAGCACGGCGTGGAAGCCGGATGTGAACTTGGCGTCTCGGTCGTGAATAGCGAAGCGCACAGGGAGGCCAAGGTCCTCGATCTCATAAGCCACATTCCGCGCCTGCTGCGTCACCCAAGCTGAATCGGGATTGGTCGTGCAGTCGGCCCAAAGCAGACGCCGAGAACCGAGCTCGAGAAAGACGATGACGTAGATCGTTCGAAGGAACACGCTCTCGATCGTGAAGAAGTCGATCGCGATGATTGCCGCGGCATGCGCGCGGATGAACTGTCGCCAGGTGGGACCGCCCCGGCGCGGTGCTGGTGGAATCCGATGCGCACGCAGGAACATCCGGATGGCGGTCGCCGAGACTTTGATACCGAGCTTGAGCAGTTCGCCCTTGATGCGACGATCTCCCCAGCGTACGTTTTCGCGTGCCATCTGCAGGATCAAGGCCTTGGTTTCCTCGGCCAGCGGAGGTCGGCCACGACGGGGGCGTCAGTGAAAGGCTGCCCACTTCCGCCTGACCCCGCGATGCCACCGAAGCAAGGTGGCCGGCTGGAATATGAGTCGGCCAGCCGGCAGATTGGTACCTAGTTGTACTGCCCAATCAGGTTGTTGACAGACGAAGAGCCCCGCTGTTGGGTTGAGTTGCTCAAACCGACCCAGGCAGGAGGCTCTCCATGGCACATCGTAGGGCGATGCTCACTCCGTTCGGGCGGCTGCTGGTGGTGCAGCGAGTGCGTGAGATGAAGTGGTCGGTACCGCGGGCGGCGGAGTCGGCAGGGGTGTCTCGAATGGCTGTCTACAAGTGGGTTCGCCGCTACCAGGCTGAGGGCCTGGCGGGTCTGGAAGACCGCTCTTCTCGGCCTAAGCATTCGCCGCGATTGACATCCGCTGACCAGGTGACGGCTGTACTCGAGCTCCGTCACCGCCGGCGCTGGGGTCCGCATCGGATTGGGCCTGCCGTCGGGCTGGCAAGGTCGACAGTCTACGCGGTGTTGCGCCGCCAGGGGGAAGCTCGCCTGACTGACGGTGATAGATCCACTGGTTTGCGCATTCGCTATGTCCGCGAACGCCCCGGTGAGCTGCTTCACATCGACGTCAAGAAACTGGGCCGGATTCCGACTGGTGGTGGTCATGCCTTGCTGGGTGACGAGGCCCGAGTTCGGCGCGGCGGAGGTTGGGAATTTGTCCACGTCGCCGTCGACGACTGCTCGCGGGTCGCCTTCGCCCAAGTCCGCGCCGCTGAAGATGGCCCTCAGGCGGCTCAGTTCCTCTTGGCTGCGGCGACTCAGTTCCGAAGCCTCGGAGTTCATATCGAGCGGGTGATGACAGACCGCGGTGGCGCCTACCGCTCCCGGCTGTTCAAGTCCGCTCTGACCGAGATCGGCGCCAAGCACAAAGTCACTGCGCACCGGCGGCCGCAGACTAACGGCAAGGCGGAGGCCTTTATCAAGACCTCGCTGCGGGAGTGGGCCTACGCGCAGCTCTACACGACCAACCAAGAGCGCCTCGAAGCCCTGCCCGTCTGGCTCGATTACTACAACCATCAGCGCACCCACACCGAGCTGAAAAACCGGGCTCCGATGACAGTCCTAGTCAGCAACGTCAATGGGCAGTACACCTAGTGCGGCGAAGATGGCGCGATCGGTGGGGAAGAGGTCTGGCCGCTTAACGCGTCGCCGGAGAACCGCGACTTCGTGACGAAGGGCCAAGATCTCGGCGTCCTTCTCGTTCTCCGCCATGCCGGTGAGTGCGACCAGTCCGATCATCAGCCGGACCAGTGAATAGAAGGACGCGAGGAGCACGAGCCGGCACAGTAAGTGGTCGGCCTTCCGGCTCGCAACCATGAGAAGGTTGCCAGGCTATGAGATCAGGCGAAGATCGCTGCCACCCGGGATGAACTTTCTGCGCACCACACGCCATGTACCACAGTGGCGGCGCCCTGCCTGCGCTGACTCTGATGCGCCTCCCAGACGCGACTAACATCGGCGTCTGCGTTAGCGGCGACCCGCACTGCTTCATAGATCCGCCCCAGCCGACCCCCGATCTCGGTCACCAGCTCGGCATACAGCGCGAGATATCGATACACGTCCGTCGCCTGATGGACGACTCTGGCTCGCTGCGTATCGGGCAGCGCCACGGGTTAGTCATAACTCGCAGACTGATTGGCGCCAGCGTGCGCGTCATCTTGCTCGAGCCCACGCCGCACTCGCGGCCACCCAGCGGAGCGGAACCAGACGTTCACCTTCATTCGGTCAACCTCGCGACGTCGAGGTACGCAGCGGTGATGCGACAGATCGCAGCAGAATGCGACGCCGGCGTCGTCGGGCTGTTTCAGCCGATGCTGGAGATGGAACAGCGACTCAGCCGTAGAGAGCCGGCTGACACCCTGTATGGAGACGAAGTTCACCTAAACCTAATGGGCGACCTCATGTATTCGCAGCTCGTCCTCGATTTCTTGGTCGACCAATGGCGATAGCCGCAGTCAGGGCACAGCCTTCACGCTCCAGCTTGCTCCGTCCCGGTGACGGTTTCCATGATGAGGCTGCGCGTCCAATAGAACCCATCCGGGCTTGTGGTGGCGGAAGAGGCTGCGGACGCGAAGACACCTTTCTCAGTGGCAGCCGCTCGGGGGATATCCCCGGAGTGACGATTCAACCCGCGGCAGGCATCACATGAACGTTCAGGTCAGGACAACAGCTGTCACCAATGACGATCCGCGATTCCAAGCCTTCCCAGAAATGGCGGCGCGGTTGCATGCGATGAAGCCCCTGGTCTTCATCGGGACCCCTGTATTTGAGCGCAGGCACCACTCGGAGTAGCGGGCAGATGACCGTATTCCTGGCGACGCTCGTGCCCGGCGTCGCACGCGCATCTAGGTCCGGTGATCGGTGGACGGTCGACATCGTTTTGCCCGATGTCGACGTTCGCTGCCTCGCCGCCGATCCGGTCAATCCCGGTCGGGTGTGGGCTGGAACCCAGGGCACCGGCATGCTGCTTTCGGATGACGCCGGCCTCACATGGGCAAGCGCCGGGCTGGATCGCACGATCGTCAAAGCCGTGGCTGCCACTGGCGACGGCCGCGTATACGCCGGCACAAAGCCACCTCTCATGTTCGTCACCGACGATGGGGGTCGGCGATGGGTCGAACTCTCGTCATTCCGCAAGACGCGTCGGTTCTTCTGGTTCTCGCCCGCAGAGAAGCCCTTCACCGCGTACGTCCAGGGACTCGCCGTCGACGGCGACGTCATAGTCGCCGGCATCGAAGCCGGTGCAGTGGTGAGAAGCCCAGACCGCGGTACGACCTGGCAGGGTCACCGCCCCGGTGGGTTGCGCGATTGCCATGGACTGGCGGCCGCCCCGGGGGGTCGCTTCTTCGAGGCGGGCGGAACCGGAGGAGGCTCTGCTTACAGCACAGATGAGGGTGCCAGCTGGCGCCGCCCGAGCGGTCATGGCCGGCATTACGGTTGGGCCGTCGCGGTCGATCCAGCCGACCCTACCCTCTGGTACTTCTCGAGCGCGCCCGGCGTGCGAGCCCACTCCAACGACGCCGACGCCGCCATCTACAGGTGCCGCGGGGCAGACCGGTGCGAGGAGCTGGCAGGTGGTCTGCCCGTACCGATGAAGGCGATGCCATATGCGCTGATCGCCGGACCGGAGCCGGCCCAACTCGCCGCTGGGATGAGCGATGGTGAGGTGTGGGAGTCGATGGACGCCGGTGACACGTGGATTCGATTGTTTCGAAGTCCTGGCGTCAACCGGGCGATGATTCGCCTCGATCTGTAACGTTGACGTCGCTGCCGCCAGGTTAATGGCAAGCAGGAAGATTTGCTTCATTTTGACCACCGCTCTCGTCGACCTCGGACATCGGCGCCGGATCACAGCCGGATCACGTCATTCTCGGAAACGCGCGGATACGAGAGGTCACAGGAGGACACAACGCCGGCGGCAATCGTTCAGGGGGACACGCAAGGAGTCCTCAGGACACAGGAGGACACGCCGCCAATATGGTTCGGGCCCGTGAGGTCCCGGGTTCAAATCTCGGACCCGCGACTTTTTCAGACCAAAGGTTCCTTATCGCACTCGCCTAGGATCCGATAGCCGTGGAGCCCCCTTGTTCAGATTAGTCCGTCACGGTAAACGCGGACCGGCGACCGCACGACGACCGCGTGACTGCGTGAGTTTCTGGGTGACTACCTGCGGCGGCTGTCGTTCCCTGTGCTGGTGACCGTTCGCGAGTTTTGCGGTTGCGCGATTCGGCGCCTGCTCGCCTCGGTAGCCAGTTTTGACCTGGAGTCGATGCCGAGCTTGGCGAAGATGTGTGCTAGGTGGGTCTTGACTGTGGACGTCGACACGAACAGCCGGCTCGCGATCTCGGGGTTGCTGAGGTGCTGGCCGACCAGGCGTACCACCTCCAGCTCGCTCGGCGTCAGGCTGGCCCAGCCGGTGGCCGGGCGCCGGCGTTCGCCCCGCCCGCGGGCAGCATAGGCGATCGCCTCCTCCAGCGAGAGCTTCGACCCTTCGGCCCAGCCGGCCGCGAAGTCATCCGGACCGAGGCCCTGCCTGGCCTGGGCGAGGTCAGCCTCCAGGCCGGCGCGGTCGACCGCGAAGCGGTACCCGAGCACGGCCCGTAGGGAGTCGGCCGCGGCCCAGAGCCGGACCGCCTCCTTGGGACTGCCCAGCTCGGCCACTAGCCTGCCCAGCAGCTCCAGCGCGTCCACCAGCCCGAGCTGGTCGCCGGCCTCGCGCCCCAGGCTGAGGGCCTTGTGCGTCAGCGACTCCGCCTCCCGGAGGTCGCCCTCGCGGGCGCGCAGCTTGGCCAGGACCAGGCTGGCCCGGCCCAGGACCCAGGTCATCGCCCCCGCGCGGGCGACGGAGGTGGCTTCCTCCAGGCTGGCCTGAACCTTGTCGTGCGCGCCCAGCGCCAGCTGCGCCTCAGCCAGGACCACCAGCGGCACTGCTGCCAGGCGGGGAAATGGAGAGAAGCGAAATGCGTCGACGACGCCCGGCAGGGTATCGCTGGTCTGGACAGCGCCGCCGCCGGCCAGGTCCATCCAGCTGAGGATCCACCTCGAAAGGGGCCCGATCGTCATCCCTAACCCTCCTTCCGCCTCCAACTCGTGCTCGGCAGCCAGACTTTCGGCTACGCCCGCGCGAGCGGGAACGAAGTCGCCTCGAAACATCGCCACCCAGGCCAGGCCGAGGAGGCAGGATGACAACATGCTGTCACTGGTCTCGCGTCCTTCAGCCACGGCTATGTCGAAGAGCTGGGCGGCATCGGGTAGCCGGCCCTGGATGAGCGCTGTGAGTCCAGCCAGCCACCTGGCGCTGAGCAGACCGTGGCGATCCCCAGCAGCCTTCGCCACGGCGATCGCCTCCTCCCCCAGGCGCCGGGGCTCTTCGGGGTCGGACTGGAACCAGCGGAGCATGACGAAGGCCCCCAGTGCAAAAACCTGGGCAAAGCCCTGGGCAAAGCCGGACGACCGAGCCAGGGGAAGGGCCTCTTCTAGGTATGGGCGCATCGCCTCGGCGCCGCCGACCAGCCCCGCCACCATGCCGAGAACGAGAAGCGCAAATCCCTCAACTGGCTGCTCGCCGACTGCGCGGGCCAGAGCGAGGGCCTCGTTGGCCAGGGCGGGAGTCTCCCCCAACGAGCCGCGGTCCCCAAGAAAGATGGGGAGGATGGACTGCATCAGGCGTATCCAGGCGCGCCAGCGCGGCGGGATGTCCTCAACTCGGTCCGCGGCGGCGTCCATCCACACCTGGGCCTCGATGAACCGACCCTGCCCAACCCAGAACTGCGCCAGGGCCACCACCATCCTGGCCAGCGCTTCGGCCTCGCCCTGTCCCTGGCTCCAGGCCAACGCCGCCCGCAGGTTGTCCTGCTCACTCCGCAGGCGGGCGTACCAGCGACCCTGCTCGGGACCGAACAATTCGGGTGCCGCCGTCTCTGCCAGACGCAGGTACTGATCGCGATGGCGGGCCCGGATAGATTCGACTTCGTCCGCCTCGTCCAGATGCTCGGCGGCGAACTGTCGGACCGTCTCCAGCATCCTGTAGCGAGGCTCGACCTGGCCGCCGCGACCCTCGACGATGATCAACGAACGGTCGATAAGCGCCGCCAGCAGCTCGAGGCTGGCGCCCGGGCAGACGGCCAGCGCGGCCTCAACGTCGAACCCGCCGAAGAACACCGAAAGCTGGCGGAGTAGCGTGCGCTCAGGCTCGGACAGCAGGTCGTAGCTCCAGTCGAAAGATCTCGCCAGGGTCGACTGGCGCCGGGGTGCGGTGCGGGGCCCTGTTGGCAGCAAGGCGAAGCGATTCTTCAGGCCGGCGGCGATCTGAGCCGGATCGAGCGCCCGTGTGCGGGCGGCGGCGAGCTCGATGGCGAGCGGCAATCCGTCCAGACGCCGACAGATGTAAAGCACATCCTTGGTGTTGGGGCCATGGAGCCTGAACTGAGGCCAGGCCTGCCGCGCGCGGTCGCTGAACAGCTCGACCGCGTCGATTTCGCTAAGAGGAGGGACTGCCCAGGTCACCTCGCCATCGCAGCCCAGAGGCTCCCGACTGGTGGCGATGATCTTCAGGGCCGGCGCCGCCGAGAGCAACGCGGCCGCGACCCCGGACGCTGACTCCACCAGATGCTCGCAGTTGTCGAGCACGGCCAGCGCCTCGCGGCGAGCCAGGTAGCGGCCGACCGCCTCGGCGACGCTTCGGCCTGATCCCGGCTCCTTGACGCCGAGGGTCGTCGCCACCTGATCCCAGACGAACTGGCTCCCGGAAAGCGCCGAGAAGTCGACGAACCAGACTCCGTTCGGGAACTGCCCGGCGACCGCCGAGGCCAGCCGCAGCGCCAGGCGGGTCTTGCCGGCACCGCCAGGGCCAGTCAGAGTCAGGAGCCGGGCCGAGGCCAGCAGGGCGGCAGCCTGGGCGAGCTCGGTCTCACGGCCCACGAAGCGGCTGAGCGGCGCGGGAAGGGTGGTGGACACTGCGACCTCCGTCGGAGCCTCGAGTCTCCCATGCAGGACATGGCCGTGGGGGAAAATCAGCCTGCTGTCGGTCCGAAGATCAGCCAGGTGGTGGATGTTCGGGGCCCCACCCGCCCCGATGCTCTTGGACATGTGCACGGCACTGCCAAGCACGATCCGAGCCCCGCTGCTGGCGACGGCCAAGTGCGCCGAAGCGATGCGGAGCTTGAACTTGAGGAGGAGATACTGCCATGTCCACCGAGGAAAACAAGGCCGCGGAGCGTCGTTTCTACGAGGAGGTGTGGAACAAGCACAATCTGGGCACCGTGGACGAGCTCGTCGCCCCCGATGTCGTCGAGCACAACCCCCTTGTTCCTGGCCAGGCACCCGGGCTGGAGGGCTTCAGGCAAATGGTCAAGATGTCGCTCTCCGCCTTCCCAGACGGACAGATCACCATCGAGGACCAGATCGCCGAAGGGGATGAAGTCGTAGTGCGCTGGACGGCCTACCTCACGCACCGGGGCGAGTTCGCAGGGATACCTGCGACTGGCAAGCAGTTGACGGTCGCGGGGATAGATATCTACCGCTACGAGGGTGGCAAGCGGGTCGAGACCTGGCGTCAGTGGGACACCCTGGGCATGATGCGGCAGCTGGGCGTGGTGCCGTCACCCGGAGAACCCGGCTAGAGCACGCCCCAGCCCGACAAGGGGCCGCATCCTGCGCATTCAAGGTGCGGCCCGATTACCTGACCGTTAACGTGGTGGTGGCCTGAGCGTCCGGATCCTTTCCCGTCAGGTGGGTCTTGGCGGCGTCTTATCCAATAATCCGACTCCACGAAATCCAGGGCGCACTATGCGTCGCGAACGCGAATTAGCCCTAACCTGAATCAGGCACCAAAGTCAAACCCATGTAGTCGAACGCGGCGCGGATATTCTCGATGATGCGGGCTATCTCGATCGAGCCAAGCCGTTGATCGTCGTGGGGTGGGTCCCATTTCTGCCGTTCGGATATATACAGAGCCAACTTGCCGCCGGGTAACAGCGGCTCGGCTCCAATGAGCATCGTGCGATCAGCTTCGGTGTATCGAACTTTGGTCGCGATACACCCGCCTGGCCAATCCACTGGGAACTGACTGCCCTTCGTCCTACTTCGCTTCCACGTATTTTGCGAGGTCTCGCAAGCACTCGCGGAGCAAGCGTTGCACCTGGAGCTTGGCCAAGGGTCCCAAGACTCTGGTCAGCCCTTTAGGCTCAGCCTCTAGCACGGCCGTCACCAGTGTCCCGTCGGGTATCGGCTCGAATTTCCAGACCGTTGTGTTGGTCGCACCCTCAGTCTCGCGTGACACGTTGGGAACACCGTGCCAGGAAACGTCAGAATCCCCCCTGACGGCGCGCCCGTTTAGCCGTGAGGCACCAGCGTCGCCACGGTGTATGTGTTTGCCGCTCAGCAGCCCTCTGCGGCGGACACTCAAACACTGAGCCACACAGGCCTACAAGACCCAGGAATACCGTTGACATTTGAATACCAATGGTATTTAATCACCTCATGGCTACTAGGCTGCGTCGGGCTCAGATGGTGGAACGGAACCGGGAAGCTGTGCTGGGCGCCGCCCGCCGGGTCTTCATCGACAAGGGCTACGCCGGCGCCACCCTGGAGGCGATCGCCGAGGAAGCCGGCTTCTCGAAGGGCGTGATGTACTCGCAGTTCGAGAGCAAGGCGGATCTCTTCCTCACCCTCCTCGAGCGGCGGATCGACGAGCGTACGGCGCAGGGCGAGCGCGTCGTCGCTGAATACGCCGGGCTCGATGGCTTGCGTATGTTGCTCGAGGCGGGCAGAGAGGACGCTCAGGCCGAGGCGGCATGGGCTCGGGTGCTGGTCGAGTTCCGGGCGCTCGCGACTCGCGATCCCAACCTCAACGCCCGCTACGCAGCCGCCCACGCCCGGACCGTTAACAACCTGGCCTCCCAGCTCGAGAGGCTGATTATCAAGGCCGAGATCCAGCCGCTGTTCCCACCCAGAATGATGGCGGCGTTCATCCTGGCCCTGGCATCGGGATTCACCCTCGAAAGCGCTGCAAATCCCACCGCGCTGTCTATGGAGGCTGTGCTGTCGATGGTGCTGCGTGCTCTCGGCTTCAGCGCTGGCGACGAAACCCCACCTGGCAACACGTCCTCGCGCCCCGCACGGCGGGGATTGACCAACAGGAGGAGACCATGACCAAGACGACCACGTTGGGGACGGCCTTCGAACAACTCCGCACCTCGGTGCAGGCCGAATTGCTGGCTCGAATGCCAGACCAGATCGAGCGGCTGCGCTGGAGCCGCGAGCAGATCGAGGCTGCTCAGCGCGAAGGGCTGAGGGCGCTGCTGACGCAGGCCATCGAGAACTCACCGTTCCACCGCCGGCGGTTGCGCGGCATCGACCCCAGCCGCCTCGAGTTGGCCGATCTCGGCAGCCTGCCTGTCATGACCAAGACCGAGATGATGGAGTCACTTGACGAGGTCTTCACCGACAGACGCCTCAACCGTGGCCTGGTCGAACAGGCGCTGGCGGCAACCGTGGCAGAGCCCATCCCGATCCTCGGCCAATACACCGTTCTGGCCTCGGGCGGCGTCTCGGGCCAGCGCGGCGTCTTCGTCTTGAGCCGGGAGGCCTTCGTCAGTTACTTCTCATCGCTGTCGCGCTCGCTGATGGCGTGGATGCAGGCCATGGGTGGCCCGCCGCCAGCTGGGGTACCCATCGCCATGGTGAGTGCCGCCTCTGCCGTGCACATGACCGGAAGCGTGCACGCCTGGTCGATGGGCGGGCAGATGCCCCTCAGCCTCGTCCCGGTTCCCGTAACCCTGCCGCTGCCCGAGATCGTCCGGCGGCTCAACGAGCTGCGGTCGCCGGTCATAAACGGCTACGCCTCAATGCTGGCGCGGCTGGCCGCCGAGCAGCGTGCTGGCCGCTTACGGATAGCCCCGATGTCGGTGACCAGCACCAGCGAGACGCTGACTCCCGAGATGCGTGCGGCGATCGCCGAGGCTTTCAAAGCGCCCATCTTCGACGTCTTCGGCTCGAGCGAGGGACTGGTGGGCGCGAGCGCGCCAAACGATGAGGTGCTCGTCTTCAACTCGGACCTGTGCATCGCCGAGCTCGTCGACGGCGAGAACCGGCCCGTCCCGCCCGGCGTGCCGTCGGCCAAGGTCCTCGTCACCAACCTGTACAACCTGACTCAGCCTCTGATCCGGTACGAGCTCACAGACAGTTTTGTCAGGCAACCCGATGCTGCCGAACACGGCCATCTGCGCGCCAAGGTGCGCGGCCGCGCCGACGAAGCGCTCCATTACGAGGATGTGGACACCCATCCTCACGTCGTCCGCTCCGTCCTGGTCAGATCGCCAGAGATCCTCGACTACCAGGTTCGGCAGACGCCTCGAGGCATAGACGTCGATGCGCTCGCTGTCGTCCCCGTCGACCGCGACCTGCTGGCCGACAAGCTAGCCGCCGCCCTTGTCGAGGCTGGCCTCCACGATCCGGTCGTCAATGTCCGGATCGTCGACAATCTCGAACGTAACCCAGAGACCGGGAAGATCAGGCGTTTCGTGCCACTGCCACCTACTCCTTGGAAGGAGGCCGGTCATGAGTGATGTGAACGTTCGCCGATGGACAGGTGCATTTGGGGTAGCCGCAGGCGTCCTGCTCCTGGTGGAGCTCGGGCTCTACTTCGCAGCCGGAACACCGCCCAAGCTGGAGGACACGATTAAGTTCAGTGACTACGTAACGAAAAATAATGGCATCTTCCTCACGGCCACCCTGGGGGCCGCGCTTAGCGGGGCCTGCATCATTGTCTTGCTCGCCGGCTTCCGCAACCTGATCCGGCGGGCGCGATCAGAGTACGAGTGGGCTTCCATGCTTGTCTTTGGGGTCGGCCTAGTTGATGCCGCACTCATCCTGGTCTTCGGCACACTCATCGGCGGAGCAACCCTGGACACTGTCAGCAAGGCCGAGCCGGCGGTGGTCCGGGCTCTGTTCGAGGGCAGCATTCTCATCGGCGGTTCGGTTGGGCTCATTACCGATGCGCTCTTGTTCGCCTCAGCTGGTTACGCGATCTTAGGCACAAGCGCGCTGCCCAAGTGGACGGGCTGGGCAAGCTACGCCGCCGTCATCCTCGACCTGGTGGCGGTTCCCTCGATCTACGGCGGGACCGACCCCAGCGGCTTCTACACGGCTTTCGGCTATGCCCCCTTGATCCTCGGCACCTTCCCGTTCGTGGTCTGGCTTTTCATCATTGGCATCTCAATGATGGTCGTCAAGCACGAGGTCATTGCGCCGACGCCAGTCCAGCAGCGGTGAGCGGGATCCTGCGCTTATGAAACTCCTCGCGGGACCACTCTCGCCCGCGACACATTCCTGGTGCCGTGTCACGCACTCGCGGAACCAGGCGGATGCAGGAGGTCATAGGAGGACACGAAGAAGATCCAGCTCGACTACAGGAGGAACCTTGCGGACACCACAGGACACGAGAGGACACGGCATCACGCCGGTTCGGGACCGTGAGGCCCCGGGTTCAAATCCCGGGCCCCCGACGAATTTTGATTCGAAGTCGGCGATTCCGAAGGCTATCTGGAGTCGGCGGATCACAGCCGCGTCACAGATTCCGCGGATCCACGCATCCGATTGGTGCGCAATTAGTGATTGTCGTCAGCCGATCTGAACTCGCTCGCACCAATAGGTCGGCCCGCCACCCTTCAAGCCTGAGGACGACGCACAGTAATCACGTGATAGGACCGTGAGGGCATTGACCTGGAAATTCTGTTCGTGACGGGACTGCGCGTGCTAGCCTCCAGGCGTGAGGAGGGCGTTCCTCCGCAGTGGGGCACTCGACCCTGGTGCCGATCGGCGAGACGGTCTTCTGTTTGTTCGAGGCGGAGGCGCCCCGGCGACGTCGCCGAGTTGAACCGACATACGGGCATCCCGTTCGACTGCATCGTCGCGTGGTCGCCCTGCTTCAGGAAGCGCCCCCGAGGAACACAGAGGAGGAGTAACCATGTTCGGGAAGGCCGGAAACGCTGCTTCGGCGCGTCATGCTCCTGGCCGCCGCGATCGCCTCGGTGCTGGCGGTGGGCGGGGTCGCGCTGGCAAGCATCCCCGACTCGGGCGGGGTAATCCATAGCTGCTACAAGAAGACGTCAGAGAACCAGGGCACGCTGCGGGTTATCGACACCGAGAAGGGCGAGAGTTGCTTGAGCAACGAGATCGCGCTCAGCTGGAACCAGATCGGACCACCAGGACCGACCGGGCCTCCGGGAATCACCCTCTGGGCGAGCGTCGCCGCTGACGGCACCCTGTTGGGTGGCACCGCAACGGCCGCGAAGAGGATCGGACTGGGGCAGGGGCAGTACGACGTGACGTTCGGGCAAGACGTCTCGAGCTGCGCGCCCGTCGCGAGCGCCGAGGGGGATGGCGACATTGCCTCGGCGAGTCCAGGCACAATCATTGCGAACACCCAGCGAGAGGTCTTGGTCCAAGCGGTGAACTTTAATGCGGGGGACATCAACACGAGCTTCCACCTGATCGTCGCTTGCTGACTGAGCTGATGAAGACCGGAGCCTGCAGGTCGTCGACCATCTTGGGGTTCCGGCCAAAGGCCTAGGGCGTCGAGCCGGAACCCGAAGAGGGGGTGGCGCCGGCGAGCCCAAAAAGGCCATCGACGGGCTGCCGAATACGAAATTTGAACTTAAGGCGGGTGGTGCCTAAACTCAAAGATCTAGAACGGCACCAACTTGGTGGGGGAAAGCGAATGATCACGAAACACTCCCGCGTCTATCGCCTGCTCGGCGGACCTTTTCTAGCAGCCGCGCTCTGTATAGCCGCGTCGATGCCGTCATTTGCGGCCCAGGGCTCTTACTTTCAGACCAATCTCGTCTCCGACCTGCCCGGGATCGCCAACGCCCAGGACCCCAACCTCGTCAACCCGTGGGGCCTGGCCCGCAGCGCGACCAGCCCCTGGTGGGTATCCGATAACGGCACGAATAAGAGCACGCTCTACACCGGGACCGGCCTGAAACTCAACCTTACGGTCAACGTTCCACCATCGGGTAGCGCGCCAACCGGCGTGGTCTTCAACGGCACCAGCGGGTTTGTGGTCACAAATGGAACCACCTCCGCTCCGAGCCGTTTCATCTTCGCGACTGAGGCCGGCACCATTGCCGGCTGGGCTCCGAGTGTGGATATGACTAACTCGATCTTTGCGGTGGACAATTCGGGCGGCGCGGTCTACAAGGGACTCGCCATCGGGGCCAGCGGTGGGAACACGTTCCTCTACGCGACCAACTTCAAGACGTCGGCTATCGATGTCTTCGACTCGACCTTTCACCAGGTGACCCTGGACGGCAATTTCTCAGACCCCGGCATCGACGCCGGTTTCGCCCCGTTCGGGATCGCCCTCCTCAACGGCACGCTATACGTGACCTATGCGAAGCGGGACGACACCGGACACGATGATGTCGCGGGCCCCGCCAACGGTTACGTGGATGTTTTCGACACCAGCGGCCACCTGCTTAGGCGCGCGGCCACCCGAGGCCGGCTCAACTCGCCCTGGGGCGTCGCCATCGCGCCGTCCAACTTCGGTGCGTTCAGCGGTGACCTGCTGATCGGCAACTTCGGCGACGGCCGTATTAACGCGGTCGACCCGGCCACCGGGGAGTTCCTCGGCCAACTACGCGATGCAAACAACCGCCCCATCACAACGGACGGCCTCTGGGCGATCGCATTCGGAGGCGGGCCTCCCGGCAACAACGGCCCGACCAACTCACTTTTCTTCACGGCGGGCATCGACGACGAGAGTCACGGCTTGTTTGGGGTGTTGACCAGCCAGACCTGACGGTTCCAGCAACGACGCGGCAGTTCGGACGCAAGCAGCTGTAGTCGCGATCGTGTGCCTCCGTCCACTTGGGTCTGCTGGCTTCGCTGTTATAGGACGCGTGAAGAACGGCGCAGGCCTCTCGATTGTGGACAGCGCGGTATTGTAAACAGGCGCTGTCTCTGAAAGTGCTGTTGGACCAGATAGCCATCAGCCCGTGCAGCAGCTCATGTAGTAATCCGGCTGAAGATTGGTCCATGTCTGGACGAGCCAAGCCCGACGGGCGAGGAGATTCGACTGAAAATGCCAAGAATCGCCACGGTTGGACGGATTACCGCCTGATTCGGGACCGTGAGGCCCCGGGTTCAAATCCCGGGCCCCCGACTTTTTCAGACCAGACGTCCCCTATTTGAACTCGCCTCGAGAAGACGGCGACGAGACCCAAGTCTGCAAGCCGCGCCGCCCCGCCCGCCACTTTTTGGGAACCGCAGGGGACTCACGAGTGAAACTGAATCACAGAGATTCCTGTCGAATCGCCGATTGCGACTCTGTTCAGGAGCGGATCACGCGCCATCGCGGGAACCCTGGCTTCGTCCTCACGCAGCAAGAGGCTACCTTGCTGAGTTCCGGATGCGATCTCCGGCCACTCTTCAATGACAGACCCGGTCGCAACTTCGATCAGAATCGGATGCTCGTAGAGGCTTAGCACGTGCTCCTTTCCAACAGCCATCAATGTTCCGAGCTGAACTCCGGGCGAACTACGTGAAACCCATTCACGAGCGGCGATAGACCAAAGTCCCAATTCGCCGCCACCAAGAGATGCCTTCTCATGGTCTGGATCGTCGAGCCGTTCAGCGCCTTTCGTTGCGACAGCAATGCAGTCGTCGCCGCAAAACGTCGCCGCCGCGACCTCGGCTGCAATCGGCAGCCAAGACGCGTCGCCTGCCAAGCCCGGGCCATCGAGGGTCTTTGGATCAGCGAGTGCCGCGTCGAGGTCGAAGACCATGAGGGCTTCCCATGGGTGCCAGAACCATCCGGCGCTGAGGAGGTATCGTCCATCCTGCGACGCTTCAAGTCGAGAGTGGAAGAAATCTCGGGCTTCGCCGCGGTCGGTCTTTGACAGGCGATCTCCGGTGTCAGCGTCGTCGAGGTGCAGTTGCGAATAAGAATCTGGGCAATGAGCGACGAGTGCCTTGCCGTTGCGATGGAACAGCGCCAGCGGAAACTCGTACGCATCCGCGCAGTAGTAGCTGCGATCTAGTTCTTCAAGGTCGCTGCTCGGTCGCCTCAGTAGCGCCTTGGTGCCTAAACACTCGTAGATCGCCTGGTGACATCCGAGCGGGCATGCGGTAGCGCGATCAAAACGCCTCCCGTATCCAGAGTATCTGCGCTCAAGCTTGCCGTCGCCAATGTGAATCGTGACTTCACCCGCCGCCATATCGAACAACTCGTCTCCCTTCCAAGACAGCGCGCTGACGCCACCAGGGAGCTCAATGCGGCGGACTTTGGCTGTCGGCCTCACTCGCGGCTCTAGGCTACTCGCCAATCATTCGTGGGGATGATGTTCGCTGGACCTGCTGCCAACTCCCTACGAGGCGTGGCCTGGCCACCCTGCGTGAGCCTTGATGAGCTTGAGGACTCCATCGCCGAGTTCCCGCCGAGGCTTCAAATAGTCAGCATGGAGGGACCGGCAGCTCGTGCAATACCGTGGGTTGCGCGGGCGCTGATTGGGCGCGAGTCCGCGTAGAGCCACATGCAGGAGGCCGGTCCCAATGAAAGAAGTTACTACGAGGTATGTCGGCTTG
>WNGD01005733.1_pt1 | contig 18927 bp, 14 predicted proteins | sample 5400671 | NCBI WGS metagenome assembly WNGD01 (sample SAMN13153369, study PRJNA577476) | soil metagenome | isolation source: 40 cm soil or saprolite under grassland replicate 2 | place: USA:California | collected 2016-06-15
ATTGCCATCACTCTGTTCGGCGTCCGGTTCCGCAAGAAGCAGCAGTCCATCCACACGTACTTTCTCGGCGGCAAGTCCATTCCCACGTGGGCCCTTTCGCTGTCGATTGTCGCCACTGAAACCAGCACCCTGACGATCATCGGGACCCCCGGTATTGCATTCGACGGCGACCTCTCGTTCCTTCAACTCGTCATGGGCTATATGGTAGGACGGGTCTTTATCTGCCTCGTCCTGATTCCGGCCTACTTCAAGGGCGAGATGTACACTGCTTATGAGCTGATGCAGCGCCGTTTCGGAAGCCAGATCAAGCATGCCACCGCTGCCATGTTCCTCATTACTCGCGGCCTTGCCGAGGGAGTTCGGGTGCTTGCCATTGCCACCGTGGTAAGCATAGTCCTCGGCACGGGCGAGATCGCCTCGATACTCCTCATCTCCTGCCTGACATTGATATACACGTTCGAGGGAGGGTTGACGGCGGTGATCTGGACCGACGTAGTGCAGCTATTCATTTATATAAGCGGGGCCGTGTTGGGCTTTTTCATAATCCTGGGCTACATACCCGGTGGCTGGAACGGAGTGCTGGCCAACGCCGGACACAAATTCACGCTCTTGAATTTCTCCACCGACTACCGCGTTCCGTACACTTTTTGGGCTGGCGTCATCGGCGGAGCTTTCCTGAATACGGCCAGTCACGGCGTGGACCAGCTGATTGTTCAGCGACTATTGGCAGCAAAAAGCGAGAACGGAAGCAAAGTGGCTCTGATCTCCAGCGGCCTGGTGATCTTTCTCCAGTTCACACTCTTCCTGGTCATCGGGGTCATGCTTTTCAGCTACTACCTGTACCATCCCGGGGAACCGGCTCCTGCAGTTCGCGATCGGATCTTTCCTACCTTCATCGTCCAGCACTTCCCGCACGGCTTTTCGGGGCTCATGATCGCCGCCATTCTGGCTGCTGCGATGTCCAATCTGAGCAGTTCTCTGAATTCCCTGGCGTCTACCACGCTCATGGATTTCTACCTCCCTTTCATCAAGGACGATGCCACATCTGCGCAACAACTTCGCATGTCCCGATGGATGACGGTGTTTTGGGGAATAATTTTGGTCTTTCTGGCCATCCTGTCGCGCGGCATCAAATCGGTCTTGGAGACCGGTTTGACGATCGCGTCGATCACCTATGGCAGTATGCTGGGGGTTTTTTTATTGGGGGTCTTAACGAGGAGAGCAAATGAGAAGGGATCGATCGTGGGCATGGCTGTGGGTTTAGCCTCGATGCTGGGCGTCTGGTACTTCAATGAGCGCCTCAACCTTCATGTAGCCTGGACCTGGTATGTCTTGATCGGTACGGTAATCACATTTTCGACCGGATACCTGGCTAGCTCCTTCCTCGTAAGGCCGGCTGGTGATACCGAGTGAGTCTTCCACACCGCCCGGTCGTTGACGGGCGAGACGCTCATGCCACGCTAGCCCCGTGGCATGGCCGTCCCGGCTATGAGGCAAACCTCGACCGTTTTCTGAACTTTGTGCGCGGCAAGTGGACCTAGTGAGGCTACCTTCGCCATCGACGTAAGCAGGTTTCGGCCGCAAAACCAAGGACTCCAAAGTGGTCCGGCAGGCAAGCCCAGGTAAGCCCTGGCTTCAAAGTCCAGATTGCCAGGAGACTGAAACGGCCGCCTAGATCAGGCCTCCCACTACGTGAGCCGGCCCATTTCGCGCACGACCCACTCAATGTCCGACTCGGTTGTCCGGAAACTTGTGATGCACGCCCGCACGACCGGGGGGCCGTCGCCGAGCTGGACTTCCGACATCCACGCGATCTGGCGCTGGTAGAGGGCCTGCAGGAACTTGGCGGTGACGAGGCCTTCCCGGGTGAAACACACCAACGGCAGGGGCGTCGTGTTGACGACACGCCACCCGGCGCGCTTTAGCGACTCCCGCAGCACGTCGCCCATGTGAGCCTGGCGCTCGATCATCTCGACGTACCCCGGTTCGCCGAGGTGCGCGAGCGCGAGGAAGAGCTTCAGGCCGATAAACCGCCGGGACCACTGCACTGACGACGTGTACGGATCATGGACCGGCCCGGCCGTTTTCCCAGGCATGTAGGAAGTCTCCGCGCGGAAGGCCTCGGCGGCGGCGGCGGGATGCCGGCAGAAGAACATCCCGGCTGCCATCGGCACCGAGAACCATTTGTGCGCGTCGCACGTGATCGAATCCGCGGCTTCGATTCCGGCGAGATGGCCCCTGAGGCGCGGCGAGATGATGGCAGCGCCGCCCCACGCAGCATCGACATGAAACCACAGATCCTGTGACCGGCAGAAACGCGCCAGCTCCGGCAATGGGTCGATGACTCCGGCTGCCGTTGTCCCGGCCGTGCCGACCACCATGAATGGCGCGAACCCGGCTTTGCGATCTTCGGTTACTTGTCTTGCGAGATCGCCGGGGTCCATCTTCAGATGTCGGTCCGTCGCTACCGTGCGGATCGCCCGGCGCCCGAGCCCGGTCATGTGCGCAATCTTGTTGAACGTGGCGTGGGCTTCGCCCGTCAGGTAGATCGTCGGCGAAGCGGAAAGGCGTCGAAGCCCGTGTTCGCCATAGTCCGGGAATGCCCGGGTCAAGGCGACGATGACCGCTGAGAGATTCGCCTCCGCTCCGCCGTTCGTGAAGTTCGCAATGGCGCCGGCCGGGAAGCCGAACTTACCCGTCAGCCACACGAGAGTGTGCCGTTCGACCTCGTTCGCCGCCGGCGAGGTGCGCCAGGCCGCCAACTGTGGGTTGTACATCGCGACGATCGTCTCCGCGATGATCGACGCAAGCGTCACGCTCGGGTTGAAGAGGCCGAAGTAGCGGGGATGGGTTACCTGCACCTGCCACGTTCGCAACATCCGCTCGACATCTGCGATGACATCGTCCAGGGCCAGCGGCTTCGTGAAGTCATAGCGCGAGGCCAGATAGTCGCGAATCTCCTGCGGCGTCACCGTCGGGACAATGGGACCGCCGGCGATCTCGGCCTCGAGCTTTGCCGCAACACTCCGGATTTCATCAAAAGCCATGTGTGACTAAACCTCTTTGGTAGTCAGGCGGCAGGTGTCCGAGACCCTCGTAGAGGAGCATATGACAAGAGGAAGAGGATGTGAAGAAATTACGGAGAGTCGCGGAGGAGACACAGAAATGGCAATGGAAACGTTTATGCGGAACCCTGATTCTACGGCGTCGGGTGACCGCCGCCGGTCGTGGAGCGGGAACGCCTCAACTCCGGCGTTCAGGGTCGTGCCACGTCACACTCCTGTCGACCTTGCCTCGCCTGCAGCCGTCGACTCTTCTGCGCGCACATGTACAGCAGCCAATTGCGATAGACGCGCGTCGCTGCCGGACGCCACGTGTTCGTTAATTTTTCCGCCGCGAGAGCAGTCGGGAACTCTTCGAACAGCTCCTCGCGCCGATCCGACAGGGCTCGCTCTCGCACGGCCGTCAATGCGTCGACGGTGTCGTCGTCGAAGTAGCCCTGCGGCATTGGCGGATAGGTCTCTCTCTCCCGCCTGAGGAAGCGCCTGATATCTCTGCGATATTCGAGCAGCAAAGTATTCGCTTCATATTCCGGATGACCTTGGAAAAAGACGAACAAGCTTTTTCCCTGCTTCACGAACGCGTCGATGCCCGCATCATTCGACCGCGTGAGAACGCGGTAACCGCACGACGTCAGTGCGTCCTCCGGTATATCGTTCCATCTGGAATGCGGCATCTTCAGTCGAGACGGAGCGCCGGCCGTCAATTCGTGATCTGAGACTCGCGCGCACTCGAATATGCCGAAGCGTTTGTCGCTGAGCATACGCCGGCCGATGCCGTCGAGGTGGAGAACAGCTGCATGCGCGGCCAGGCAGGACCAGACCGTCGAGTGAGTGTTGCGCTCAGCCCAATCCAGAACTGTTGTCAGGCTTCCCCAGTATGGTTCGTCCTCTAGATTTGGCGCCCGCGGCTCCGTCCCGGTCACGATGAGGCCGTCGAGATGGCTGTCCCACAGATCGCCGATACCGGAATAGACGCTGCTCACACGGCGTCGGCCCGAATCCGATCGAGGAACATCCGGCAACGCGTAAAGCGTCAGGCGCACCACCATGCCCTCAGCCGCCGCGTCGAGCAGCGAGAGAAACTGGCGTTCGGTCGCTTCCAGCGCCGCGTCCGGCATGTTGTTGATGAGGCCGATATCGATGCAGCCGGCGTCCGACTCATGGAACTCGACCGGCGACTTCTCGCGCGGGCATTCCGCTCCCGCCACCAGGTTACGCGCGGACGAATCCTGATCCAAACAGACGGGCATCAGCGTTCCTCGAAGGAGATCAGTGAACGGCAACTCAGCAGCCTGCTCCGCTCATCTGATTCCGTCGCATCGAGAGCCTGATCGAGGTCGGCGATGATGTCGTCGATGTGTTCGATGCCGACGCTGAGCCGAATCGTCTCCGGTCCCACCCCGGCCTTGCGTTGTTCTTCAACCGGCATCTGCCGATGGGTGGTCGAGGCCGGATGGCAGGCTAATGATTTGGCATCACCCAGATTGACGAGACGCTTGAACAGCTTGAGCGCGTCGTAGAACTTCTTGCCAGCCTCGAAACCTCCCTTGACCCCGAAGGTCATCAGAGAGCAGGCCCGGCCGCCGAGATATTTCTGCGCGAGCGCGCGAAACGGACTGTCCGGGAATCCCGCGTAGTTGACCCACTCAACCCGGCGATCGTTGCGCAAAAATTCGGCGACGCGTCTGCCGTTCTCCACATGGCGCTCGACCCGCAGCGCAACCGTCTCGATGCCCTGCAGCAGCAGGAAAGCGCTCATGGGCGACAAAACGGAACCCGTGGTCCGCAGGTAAACACTGCGGCAGCGCGCGATGTACGCCGCCTCCTTGAAATGTTCGGCATAGACCAGATTGTGATACGAGAGGTCCGGCTGAGTGAACATCGGGAAACGTTGAGCGTGCTCCATCCAGGGGAACCTGCCGCTATCGACGATGATTCCGCCGAGCGTCGTGCCGTGCCCGCCCATGAACTTCGTCAGCGAATGCACCACAATGTCTGCGCCGTATTCGATCGGCCGCAGCAAGATGGGCGTTGCGACCGTATTGTCGACGATAAGCGGAACGCCGTGATTGTGGGCCACGCGCGCGAACGCCTCGAGGTCGCAAATGTTTCCCGCCGGATTAGCGACGCTTTCGCAAAAGACGCCGCGTGTTTTGTCATCGATCAACCTTTCGATGGCGTCGGGCTGATCCGACTCCGCAAAGCGGACATTGACCCCCTGACTTGGCAGAACGTGAGCGAACAGTGTGTGCGTGGTGCCGTAAAGCTGCGGAGTCGAAACGATGTTGCTGCCTAGCTCGGTGAGGTTGAGCATCGCATAATTGATCGCCGATTGCCCCGTGCTCACGCACAGCGCTTCCAGTCCTCCCTCGAGCGCGGCGACGCGCCGCTCCAGCACCGCATTGGTCGGGTTGCTGATGCGGCTGTAGCGAAATCCCTCGACTTCGAGATTGAACAGTGCCGCGGCATGGTCGGCGCTGTCGAAGGCATACGCGACGGTCTGATAGATCGGAACCGCCACGGCCTTCGTCGTCGGATCGACGTCGTAGCCGCCGTGAATGGCGATCGTCTCGCTTCTCATCGGTTGACCTGAAGGTGGATCTGGTCCGCGATGCGAGGATGAACGATGTTTTGGATCAGCGCCAGAAGGACCTCAACTCCCTCAAGGGGGTTCGTCGCCGGAGTAAGAGGGTAGTCCATGAGCGCCGCCTCCGCTTCGAGGGCGCGGAAGAGTCCTTGCGTATGGGCGACATCGCAGACGCCGTGCACCTCCGTATATTCTTGCTCCGCCGAGCCCTGCCTTCTGGCGAGTTCCGCCAAATAGGGCATGAACCTTGAAATGAAGCCTTCGAAGAACGCCATCATGAGCAGGATCTTCACCCCCGAGAGTCGTCCCACGAACAGGCGGACATTCTGCAGATTCCGATGGACCGCAAGCGCATCCGAATCCGTCGGAAAGGCGTCCGCAGCCATCGCGAACTTTCGCATCATCCCCGGATGGTTGTCGCGCACTTCCTCGAGGAGGTTGTCTCGGATAACCGAGTGGGCTTCTTCTGACGCTACAGAGAGATATGCGGCCGTCATCCAGTAAATAAAATTCCCTTCAAGCACCGCGGTGTAGCGAGCGATGATCCCCCGCCGCTCGTCGGGGGAGAGCTGTTCAGGGTCTGGGAAAGAAACTAAGAGGTCATGGATTGCGCCATCTATGTGTTCTTGGATCGGTGCTGTACACGATTGTCTGGGAGTCATAAGAAGGTTCTGCCTCAAGTTTCCTTTATATTTGATTTGTAAGCTTGGTATCATCAGGCATCTGTCAACATCTTTCAATTCTACAGATGGCTTAGCCCATCGGAAGCGGCTGTTTGGATTAGCCCGCGGGGTTAGGTTTGTCCTTCGAGCTACGCCACGGCTCACGGCCTCACAAGGCGGATGAGCCAACGATGGGGCGCACGGTGCGCGGGACGGCAATGCGGAAACGTGAGGTCATGGATTGCGCCGGCCATGTGTTCTTGGATTGGTGCTGTGCTCGATTGTCCGGGACTCATAAGAAGTTCTAGCTCAAGTTTGCTTTACATTTGATCTGTAAGCTCCCTATCATCAGGCATCCAGCGACGTCTTTCAATTCCACAGATGGCTTAGCCCATCGGAGACGGCCCTTTGTACTAGCCCGTGGGGTTGATCGCCTTCGGCTTGTCCTTCGAGCTACCCGACGGCTCGCTGTTTCATGAGGGGAATGAGCCAACGCTGGGGTGCACGGTGCGCGGGACGGCAATGCGGATCATAGACGGATCTGGCCGGTCTGGATGCGGTCGTAGAGAGGCTTGTCGAGCCGGACGAATGCTCGGCTTTCCGCGTCGTTAAAGTAGATGACGTCGGCGGTCGCCTCCGGATCGCAGCCTTGGCGCACGAAATCATTCTTTGTGTGCTTGAAGGTGGCGGTCACTTCCATCTCGTTCCGGATGCGCAGGAACAACGGACGCGCATACTCGGGCAGACGGTCGACCAGGTGTGTCCGGAATGCCCCGAGGTCCAGCTCATGGTCCGTGACGAGAGCGGCCATGCCGGCCCGGCCGTCCGTGCCGGGAATTGCCACGCCGTAGACGTTGGCCTCCTTGACACCGGGGAACGTACAGATCGCCTCGGACACCTCGGAGGTCGCGACATTCTCACCCTTCCAGCGGAACGTGTCGCCGATACGGTCGACGAAATAGAAATAGCCTTTCTCGTCCTTACGCATCAGATCGCCGGTGCGAAACCAGGCGTCTCCCGGCTCGAACACGTTGCGGAGGATCTTTTTCTCGGAGGCCTCCTTGCTGGTGTAGCCCTCGAATCGGCTGCCGACGTTCGACGGGTCCTTGAGGAGCTTGCCGACCGCTTCTCCGACTTCGTTCGGCGCACAGCGCATGCAAAATCCCTGCTCATTGCGGGTCGGCGTGTCGTTTTCAACATCGAATTTCACCAGCGTCGCCGGGAATCGATGCGCGAGAAACGACGGGATGCGGCCGATGGCGCCGGGCTTGCCTTCGATATTGAACAGCGAAACGTTGCCTTCGGTCGCGGCGTAGAACTCCAAAATCTGTGGAATGCGGAACCGGCTCTGAAAGTCGTTCCACACATCGGCCCTCAGCCCGTTGCCGCAGCACATCCTGATCCGGTGCTCCGTCTCATGCGGAAAGGGCTCTGTGTGCAGCAGGTAGCGGCAAAGCTCGCCGATATATTGGAATAGCGTGCAGTCCCAGCGGATAACGTCACTCCAGAATTCGCGCGCAGAAAATTTTTCGCGGATCACCACCGAGCCGCCACCGGCCAGAACCGCGCCGGTCGCCAGCACGCCGCCGACGCTGTGATACATCGGCAGGCAATTGTACATCCGGTCGTTTGAGCAAGTGTTCATCATGCCGGCAAACCAGTGGCTCCATTGCATCAACCGAGCATGGCTAACGTTGGCGGCCTTGGGCAGCCCGGTTGTGCCGGAGGTATAAATGTAGAGCGCCCGATCTTCGATAGTCGGCGGCCGGCACTCGGCATCGCTCATCTTTTCGTCCCCCCGGCGCTCGATGTCGCGATCGATGCGCGGGAATTCGCCGCCGCCGGCGCCGTGGGCCCAGATCGATGCCGCGCCCGCAAGGTCCTGCAGCGCGGCGGTCAACGGATCAATGAGCTCCGTGGCCACGATGATGTGCTTGGGCGCGACAATATTGATGCAATGCGCGAGCGAGGGGCCGGCCAGATTGGTATTGAGCAGCGAAACGACACCGCCGACGCGGGTGATGCCAAGCCAGATTGCCATGTATTCAGGCCGGTTCGGCATGAACAGACAGACGGCGTCGCCCTTGGCGAGACCCTGGTCGAGGGCCCAGCGGGCATATCTGTTCGAGCGCTCCGCGAGCGCGCGATAGGTCAGGCGCTCGCGGTCGGAGAGGAGGGCCGGCGCCTCGCCGAATTTTTCAGCGAGCTTGTCGATCACGGTTGAAAAAATGCGACGAGGATTATTGGCGATTGGCGCCGTCAACTCGAGCGCGCGCAACCACGCCTTGGCAGCGGAACGATTGCTGCCGGCCGGTGTCGCGGGTGCATCGCCTTCGCGTAAACTCATCGCTGATACATTGCCAAATTAGCGGCTATGCCGTGGCGCCGGCATCGACAGTGAGTACTGTGCCGGTGATGCTTTTCGCTTTGGCCCCGAGAAGAAACTCGACAGCGTCTGCGACGTCTTCGACGTCAGGAAATCGGCGAAGTGCGCTGCGTCGCGCGACTTGTTCCCGGCGCTCGCCTTCCAGGCCTTGAGTCATGTCCGTTTCCATGAAGCCAGGCGCGATTGCGTTCACGTTTACTCCCAGCCGGCCGACTTCGCGCGCGAGGGATCGGGTAAAACCAATCATCGAGGCCTTAGTCGCACCGTAAACCGAAAGACCACTGTATCCGGTGAAGCCGATGATCGACGAGACGTTCACGACGCGCCCGCCACCATCAGCCATCATGTGACGGACGACATATTTGGTAAGGACGATCGGGGATAGCGTGTTCACGCGAATCAGGCGCTCGATCTGCGAATTGTGCATGATAGCGAGAGCGCCGTCCAAGCCCAGGGCCGCATTGTTGACCAACCCGTAGATCGGCCCAAAGCCTTTGCGCAGCTTCTTGACCAAATCAGGTATGTCTTGAATGTTGCCGAGATCGAACGGGATGAAGTGAAGCGACCCCGGACGCGCTTGTTCAGCCTGTTCCATCGTGGACGCTAGCTGGTCGTTCATTTGCCGCGCCACGGCGAACGCGCGGTAGCCCTCTGCTGTAAGCCTGCGGACGATACCCAGACCCAGTCCGCGGCTTCCACCCGTCACGATAACATTACGCATGATCACGAGCCAGTTTGCCTGCAGGGGCAACATCCAGCGCAGGTACAACACGGATCGTCGCAGGGATCTTGTATGCGGCCAGGCTGTCATGACAGAGTTGCAGGATCTCGCGCTTGAGGTCCGCGATCTGACTGCTTGTATCGCTCTGATCTCCTTTCAGAACCACGTCGGCGACCACCACCGAACCCGTGATGGGACTTCGCCTTGACCGAACCAATGACATTCGTATCGCCGGGTGGCGGTTGATCACCGTCTCAACTTCCTCGGGGTGTACCTTCAGCCCTCCGACATTGATGACTCCGCTTCTTCGACCAAGGAAGTAGTAGCGGTCACCGCGTAGTTCCACGATGTCGCCTGTGTCCACGAAGCCCTCGTCGTCCATGAGCGCCGCGCTTTCCTCGCCGATGTAGCCGATCGCGATCCGGGCGGAACGGATCCGAAGCGAACCGTCCTCGACCTTCATTTCTACGTCGCCGAGCCCGCCCACCATGCTCGCTGGAAAGCCCTCTCGACCGTCATTGACTTCAAACCCAACGCCCGCTTCCGTCGAAGCATAGGCGTGCCCGACGGCGGCCTGCGGGTAGAATGAACGGAGCGTATTCAGGATCCCCTGATCTGCGATCTCTCCTGACAAACGAACATAGCGTGGCGCAATCGCGCGGGCCGACGGGCTCATCAGCGCACGGCGCCAATGCGACGGCGTGCCCGAAATGTGCGTGACCCCATGCGCGCCGAGCCGCAAGAGATAATCCCCGGGCGATTCATCGGCGCCGGAAAGTACGAATGACCCACGACCGAGCACGGCCCGTAAGAAGATCTGAAGACCGCCATAGCGACGGATATCATAAAAGGTGCCCCAGATGACGTCGGATCCCTGGTTCTGACCACTTTTGATAGGCGCCGTCAGGCCTGGCAGGCTGTGAATCAGCATTTTGGGCACACCTGTAGTGCCCGATGTGAGAAGCACCCATTCGGTCGCGTGGCGGTCGGTTTGCGCACCTTCTGCCGGGGCGATGGCTAGGCTGCACAGAACGTGCAAACGAACGCCAAGGCCGCCCTGATCGTGCAGATCGCGATCGGACACGATCGCATCCACGCCGGCCCTCTCGATCACCGACGAAAGATGTTCGGAAGACAAATCAGGCGGGCAAATGATCAATCGACGCGCGACCCCGTCCAGGTCGATAAGGGCCAATGCCGCCGCAAGCTGATCCTGAGTTGCGAGGAGGACCGACCGGCCCGAGAGATCCAGGAGACGACCGCCAAGGCTTGTGCCCCTCAGGAGATCGCTCAGTGAAACGCCGGCCTTGGGACCCCACAGAAAGCGGCCCGAATGGTCTGAAGCCTTACCCAGCTCGTCCCGAATCGACTTCGCGTGATTTGGCAGCATTTTCATAGAACCTGATGAAGTCACCAAGGGTCACAGGATAGTAAATATCGTCGGATTCAGTGAACGGATCTAATCCCAGTGTTTCTTCGAGCCGGGCGACGAGGATCGCAATAGCAAGGGAATCGAGCCCCGATTCCAGCAAGACCAAGTCATCCGTCAGAGGGGGCAGACTCTTCTTTCCCTCCTCTCCAATCTGCTGGATCTGCGAAATTACGGCTAGTCTTATTGACATTCATTCCTCCTCGATTTGCATTGGGGCTACAATTTTTCCTCATGCCAGGTCACGTCCATGTGACGATCCGGGTCAAGGCTGGCGTTTTCTATCGCTGCCGCGGTTCAGCAGGGTTACGAGATTCAACATAATGGGACTCTGGTGGTTCAATTCGCTCGCGAACCCGGATACCGTAGTGGGTGGTCTTGACATTGCTTTCGACAACACGAGCGGGATTTCCAGCCACCAGCGATCCCGCTGGTATATCCCGCGCAACGACGCTCGCCGCTGAAACGATGCAATTGTCCCCGATAGTCACCCCCGGCAGGATTATAGCGTGTGCGCCAATGAAACAATTATCGCCGATACGTACGTCACGATTACGATCGTTGACCCAATCATGCGTCAGGATTGCGGCGCCGAATGCCACAACTGAGTACTTCCCGATGTGGATTCCGCGGGGATTGGTCTTGTCGAGCTTGGCACTGCGAGAAATAATGGCTCCTTCCCCTATGTCCATTTTCCAAACCCGCATCAGGTATTGGCGCTGGAGCGTGCGCACGACGCTGTGGGCCAGCTTATCACGTATGAGGGAGACTAAAGGGATCGCCATAGAAAGCCTGCCCGGCTCTACAGGCAGTCGACACTCTCTTAAGAATTATCTAACACAACGAAAACTGATAAATCCTTTATCTCAGCACGGCGATCTTCTTCATTGGGGAGCCAGAGGGTCTTCGTGGCATGGCCGTCTCGGCCATGACCAGGTTAGATCATCACTTCCCACGGGCGGGACGCCCGTGCCAGGACTCTCCAGGCTGATGGGCAAAATATGACCCATCTTCCCGGCGAGGATTCGGTCCCCGATGCTTCCAGAACGGCGATTATGTCAACTCCACCCGGGTCTTCCCAGATTTGTGTTTGACTTTCGCTTTGCGGATTATAGCGTAAAAGACACTCTCTGGGGCGTGAAATTTGCGGAGAATGCATGGCCGTCTCGGCCATGACCAGGTAGAACATCACTTCCCACGGGCGGGGCACCCGTGCTACGAACTTTGTGCCCACCAAGTGAAGCTAGCGTCGGGTTTTAATGGTCTGGTTGCCGGCGCCGGTAATAGAAATAAAACGGCAAACCGAGAGCAATCAGGACCAAGCCGGACACCGACTCCACGGGACTTGTCTGGAGAGTGTTGATCGTCAACCAGGCCGCCACAAGCACAAAGCCCGCAGGAACAAGCGGGTAACCCACGGTTCGGTAGGGCCGCGGAACCTCGGGCATCTTCCGGCGCAGCACGAATATCGACGAAGTTGTTAGCCCATAAAAGATCCAGGACGCGAAGATGACATAATCGGTGAGCTGGTCAAACGTGCCCGAGACCGCCAGCACGCTCGCCCAGATTCCTTGAGTCACGATCGACCACACCGGTACGCGCGAACGGGAACTCAACTGGCCGAGTCGCCGAAAGAAAAGCCCGTCCCGAGCCATGGCATAAGGCACGCGGGCATTGCTCAGGATCGAACCGTTCAACGCGCCGAGAGCCGAAAGCATGAATGCGACGGAGACGAACCTCCCACCCACCGACCCGAGGAAGGTCTGCGCTGCTTTGGTGGCAACCGGCAAGGCATCGCGATACGCCGTGGAATTGGATGTGATCACCTCGCCCAGCGGCAGTGCGTAAAAATAGGAAAGGTTCGCCAAGCAGTAGATGGTCATTACAATTACCATGCCAATAATCAGGGCACGGGGCACATTCCGTTCGGGATCTTTCACTTCACCGGCCACCATCGGCATATTGTTCCAGCCGTCATACGCCCACAGCGCCGCGAGCATCGCCGCGCCGAATGCTTTCCAGCCACTCCAGACCGTCGAGCCTGACGCCGTTCTCAGGTCCGACCAGCCCCTCGCCTCGGAGAAAAGGAACACGCCTCCCACAATGATCGCGATGCCCAGCACCTTTGCCGCCGTCAGCACCGTCTGAACGCGCCCGCCAAAGGCCACTCCCGCGCAGTTGATCGCGGAAAACAAAAGGATAACCGAAACGGCGACGACCTGCTTCAAACCGAACTGCCATGGAACCTCCCGGCCCAGGAAACGAAAGGTTCGTTCCGCCCATACGTTGTCCAGGGGAAGAATTGCGGAGAGAAAAGTGGCAAAACCGACGCCGAGAATCGCAATGGAACCGGTGGAAGCGACGACAAAGCGCATCCAACCGTAGAGAAAGGCGGGCGCGTCTCCGTAGGCCCTGCGAACGTAGAGGTACTCCCCGCCCGCGTGAGGAAACAGCGCTCCGAGCTCCGCATAAGCCAGGGCCCCGGCCAGGGACAGAAAACCTGCCGCAACCCACGCGGCAAGCACGAGCATCGGAGTGCCTACCTGTTGCGCCATCACGGAAGCCTTCATGAAGACTCCCGTACCTATCACCGTGCCCACAACCAGAGTCGTGGTGTCAGTTGCATTCAGAGCGCGGACAAGCTGACCTTCGGATGCAGACATAGGACGTCCTTTTTCACCACCGAGACACGGAGATTCACAGAGGCCTTTTGATTTGCGGATTGGCAATTGCGGTTTTCAGATTTGGGATCAATGGACAGCTCGTTTACGACAATCCGCAATCCGAAATCCGCAATTCAAACTGGAATGATGGTGCGGCGGTGAAGTCCTTCGCCGATAACCTTGTCCCCCTCGGTGACACGAACCTCGAAGAGAAGCTTGCGGCCGTCAGCCTCCAGAACCTTGGTCCAGATCCTGATCTGCGCGCCAAGGAAAGCCGGCGCCCTGTGCCTTATATTCACCTCAAAACCCACGGTAGTGAATCCCGGAGGGAGGAGCGGCTGAATGAGATCTTTGGCGACGCTTTCCATAAGGCCGACCATCATGGGCGTTCCCAGAACCGGAACCTTTGTATGCGACACGGTAAGCTTTTCCTCGACGGTCACCACCCGCTCATTTGTCATCCCCGGTGTTATTTGTTCGAACTCCGCCACACTGCCTCAATTTCGGATTTCGGATTCAGATTTCGGATTGCGGATTTTATGCGAGACGAAAGGCAAATCTCCAATCCGAAATCCGCAATAAGACTAACGATTGTACTTCGGGGTGACGCCGCGCAGTTTCTCCCACACGGCATCGCATTCTTTCAGCACCTCGTCGCTCAAAGGGGATCCCTGGCACAACTTGAGATTTTCTTCAAGCTGTTCCATTCGGCTGGCGCCCAGGATCACGCTGTCCACGACCGGCTGGCTCAGCAGCCAGCGAAAAGCAAGCGCAACCACGGACATTCCCGCGCGCCGAGCGATATCGGCCACTTGCTCCACGGCCGCGAAGTAGTCGAGGTGCCAGTAGCGGTCCTGATACATTTTGTTGCCGTCAAAGCGCGTCCCAGGGATCGGGGCTTCCTGCGGTTTGTGCTTCCCCGTCAGCAATCCTCCCGCGAGCGGATTGTAAGGAATCACGGAGATTCCGAACTTCTTGCAACACGCGAGGTATTCCTGCTCGATTCCGCGTGCCAGGAGGTTGTACATCGGCTGGGAAACCGTGGGAGGTGTGTAGCCGTGGTTTTCCGAGATCCAGAGCATCTGAACGACCTGCCAGGACGCATAATTGGACGCGGCTGGATACCGCACCTTTCCGTCCCTGACCAGCTCGTCCATTGCGCTCAGGGTTTCTTCGATTGGTGTGTTCCAGTCGGGCTGGTGAAGGTAATACAGATCCACGTAATCCGTCTGGAGCCGCTTCAGGCTGGCGTCGATTGCTTTGCGAATGGCGGGCCGGCTCAGGCCCGCATCGTCAGGCTCCTCTCCCATTTTCCCGCGTACTTTCGTGGCAACAACCACGTTGTGCCGCCTTCCTTTGAGCGCTTTTCCCAGAATGCTTTCCGAAAGGCTGTTATTGTAGACATTGGCGGTATCGAAGAAGTTGATTCCGGCTTCCAGGCACCGATCGACCATCCGGACTCCGTCTGTTTCTGAGACCTGATTTCCGAACGTCATGGTGCCCATGGAGATTCGGGTTACCTTAAGATCTGTCTTGGCCAAAGCCCTGATTTCCATGGTTCCTCCGTAACCTGTACTTGGGCAGGCGTCCCCGCCTTTGGCTCCTGGCTCTTGCACACAAGGCCAGCATCATACTACGAGGGGACCGGCTTATGGAAAAAAGTTGCCCGCCGCTGCTGACGCTCCGCTGAGGTCCGAAGTCCGAGGCACGGGAGACCGATACGGTTTGGTATCATGGTGGCAAGAGGAGAGGGGTATCCGGTGGAACACCGCACAGGTAGTGATCGTCGCAAGGGGAAACCTGCTCTGTTCTCGGGGCTCAGCCGGCGCCGAAAACCGGGCCGGCGGGCTGACGATCGGGTTGGATACGTGGATGTCTACGACCTTCGAACCTGGCTTGTCACGGCGGCAATCCTCACTCTCTCCCTTCTCGATGGGGTGCTTACCGGGATTCAACTCCACCACGGGCGGATCACGGAGGCCAATCCGCTGATGCGCACGATATTGGATCACGGAGGAATTTATCCCTTTCTCGGCGTGAAGGCGATGCTGACGGCTCTGCCGCTGGCTGTGATCATCCTGCACAAGAACTGGGCTCTGGGAAGGCGTGCGGCCCGGATGTGCCTCTGGTCCTACATCCTCGTGTCCCTCTATCACATCTACCTGGTGATGCGCATGCCCCTCTGATTCCCAAGATCCCAGATCCCCGGCCCGTTCCTACCTCCTTACAGATCCTCACGGCAGGCCAATGACAAATGACCAATGGCAAATCAACAATGGCAAATGAACAATGACAAATAGAAGTCAGAAGTCCGGACAACGAACTGCAACTGTCATTTTTCATTGGTCATTGGTCATTTCCCAAATCTCTCTCTGCGGTCTCCGCCTCTCTGCGATGAGATTTTTTTGGTTGCGGCCGTGCCGCGCCAGGGTACTCGGTGTCGTCGTGGTGAGAGGGGCTAGAAGCTGCGGCCGATGGTGGACTTGATGTCGCCGCGCAACAGAGCCGCAACCAAAAAACAAGAGCCCACGAACGCATTTGTCCCAGGTTTGGACCTCAGCCTTCAGGCTGCCCTGGTCCGTAGCAGGCTAAAGCCTGAACTCCGAACCTCACCACAGAGACGCAGAGGTCGTCCCTGAATCCTTCTAGGCAGCGAAGAATTTTAGCCCAAGTAGGACGGATCTGTGTTTATCCGTGTTCATCGGTGGTTTCGTTCATACTTTTGGTTGCTAACTAAGTTAGGTTAGTTGCGGCCCAGGAAGCGAATGCGACCGGTGAACACACGCCCCTGGCTGTCGCTGAGGCCGCCAAAATGCGGAGAGTCGATGTTGTTGTTGACCACGGTCGGATTGTCGTGCGCTGTAATGTTGTTGAACCCCGCGCGCAGCGCCCACTGGTGACGCCACATCTTGAAGCGACGCTCGAGATGCAGATTAAGGCTGAAGTAGCCCGGGAGCCTGTTCCCATTCGGCGAACCTCTCAGCCGCTGGTCCTTGTCCACGATGCTGTAAGGAAATCCGCTGTGCCCTTCCACGAAATAGGCGACCGTGTATTTCTTCAGATAGGGGGCCGGCAAGTAACCCCAGGAAATCAGCCTGTTGGGTACGTCCCAGTCGAGGGGCCCCCCCTCCTGGCGGGCTAGAATCGGGTTCTCCAGAGCAAAGTCGATTACTGCGGAGGACCGCGCCCCGGAATACGCATAGGAAAGCAGCCAGGGGTATTTCCCCAGGAAGGTGCGGCTCAAGGTGAATTCGACATAACGATAATTGTCCCTGCGCCAGTTTCCGAGCACGTAGAAGTACTGCTCAGTCCCATCGGCTTGAGTGGAAGGGAAGAGGTCGTAAGCCCACGCGTGGCGCCCGTGCTTTCGAATAAAGTTGGTTCGAAAGTAGAAAGCGCGAGGAAGTTTTTGCTCCCAACCTACACTCCAGTTCAAATAAAAGGGCGCCCGAAGATGGTGCTGGTCCGCGCGATAGATACTCTGGATCGGTCCCAAGACAGGGGTGACTCCGTCTTCACCGAATACGATCTCGGAGCGTTGCTGGTCGCGCGGGCGCGTGAGTAGGCCCAGGTTCGTGGCGTCATAAAAGACCCCGATGCCAGCCGAAAGCTTTGTATCCGGCAATCCATCAGGGCTCCACGTAGCTGCCAGTCGAGGCTCCCATAAGGGTTCTCTCAATATCTGGTCCCAATCGAGACGCATTCCGGCTTCCACAAGGATTCTATCGCTGGGGTTCCACCGGTCCTGAATGAAGGCGCTGAACTCAAAATTGTTTGCCCCGAAGTTCGGTTCCCCGCTGAAGGTTATCCTGCGCACCAAGCTCCCAGGGTACCGCTGGACTTCGAAGGGACGCCGGCTTGCAAATTGCCGGTAGCGGATCCGGTCAAGATCGATCCCGAACTTCAGGCTGTGCCTTCCCCGCCAGTGCCACGGCGGAGCCAGGATGTTTGCCAGCCACTGCGCGCGTTCCACCCTCCCCCGGGAACGCGAGAAGTAGTTTCCCGAGCGGCCCTCGGGAGTGACTGTGTAGGTGGCGTCTCCCAGCGGCCGCTCGTATGTATTGATCTGGTTCAGACCAAATCCAGCTTCGAAAACCCAGCCACCGCTGAGATATATCTGGTCCTTCACGTTGAAGAAATAAAAGCGCTCCTGCCGGTTCCGGCTGGTCTCCACAGGGTCCAGCGGCGTAATGCCCAGATGCGCGGAGTTCTGGAAGTTGAGCAGAAAGCTCGTGGTGAGAATATTGCCATTGGTGATGTTGAATTGCAGGCGCGTCAGGTTGCTGCCGAACCAATTGCGGTTGGTATTCGCAGAAGAGGGGAGCTTATCGACGACATTCAGGTCATACTGCAGGTCCAGGGCGTTGAAGTACCACACCCGCCCCTTGACAATCGGCCCGGAAAACGTGGCGCGGGGTGTCCAGTTGCTGAGTCTGAGCCCGTTGTGGAACTCGAATGAGGGGAGAAAATTCGTGGCGGAAAAACGAAACCGATCATCACCCCGCGCGGTCTCCAGCGCCATCGCGCCCGCCGAGCCTTTACCGTACTCCGCCGAGTAACGGCTGCTTTCGACCCGAACGGCGCGTATCGCATCCACGGAAATGCGATTCTCCAGAATGCCCGAGACAGGGCTGGTGACGTTGAAACCGTCCAGACTGTAGAAGGTTTGATCCTCTCCACCGCCGTTCAAATGAATGCGCCCCATACGGTCCTTCACCACGCCCGGAATCAGCGGCAAGGCGTTGCGAAAGTCGTGAGTAGCCGAAAAGGGGAGATCGATGATCTCTTCCGATGTGAGAGTGGTCTGGACGGCAGCTTCCTCGCGGTCGATGGTGGGGGCGGAATAGACCACGCTCACCGTTTCCTCATATTCCTGTTGGTGATTCAGAACTACTTCGAGGGGAGCAGAACGATCCGTAACAGCCAGGGAGCGAGAAACGAAAGCATAGAACCCCCGTTTCTCCACCTTGAGATCGTACGTGCCGGGAGGGACGGGAAGCACGAGAAAGTGGCCTGTTTCATCACTGACCGCGTACAAAGGCATGTAAAGCTCCGGTCCTGTAAGGGTTACTTGGGCGCCCTGTACGGCCAGGCTGTTTTCGTCCACTACTCTTCCGGTAAGCTGCGGCGTCGCCGCAGTCGATTCGCAAGCGAAAACGAGCGCCAGAAATGCGGCAAGCAGCATTTCTCGAAGCCGCGAGTGAAGCATGAAAAGGATTCTAACTCATAGCATGGACATCGGAAAAGCAGAAGCCAGTGGCCGGTGGGCAGTGGCCAGAAAGTAGGAGACGAGACCTAACCACTGTCTCATGCTACTGGGCTTCAGTGACGGGTTTGCCGTAAGGGATCAGAGGCTGGACCCGCTGGGAGACCTCAGCAGACAGAATGCGCCAGAGACCGTTCTCGAACTTCAAGCT
>WNGD01003454.1_pt1 | contig 18925 bp, 18 predicted proteins | sample 5400671 | NCBI WGS metagenome assembly WNGD01 (sample SAMN13153369, study PRJNA577476) | soil metagenome | isolation source: 40 cm soil or saprolite under grassland replicate 2 | place: USA:California | collected 2016-06-15
GTCATCCTCAAGGACTGGAGCGAACGCAAGAATAGCGTCCAGCAGCTCGTCGGCATGCTGTTCCCCCAGCTGTTCGGACTCGCCGGCGTACAGGCGTTCCCGTACAGCCCGGGCGCGCTGGGGTTCAGCCAGCCGGTGCAGTTCGTGGTGCAGCATCCCGACATCGCGCGGCTGGCGCAGGCCATGGACACGCTCGTGCCGCAGGCGCGCGCCATCAAGGGTCTCACGAACGTCGACACCGACTTGCGTTTCAACAAGCCGGAGCTGCGCGTCACCTTCGATCGCGACCGTGCGGAGGATCTCGGCGTGCCGGTGCGGGACGTCGCGGCCGCGCTCCAGACGTTCCTCGGCGGCCGCCGGGTCAGCACGTTCACCCGGAACGACAAGCTGTACTACGTGATGGTACAGCTCGATCCCAGTCACCGGGCCACCCCGAGCGACATGTCGGGGATCTACCTGCGGGGACGAGGGCAGCAGCTGGTGCAGCTGGGCGCCCTGGCGAAGGTTGAGGAGGGAGTGGGCCCGAGGCAGATCAACCACTTCAACCGGGTGCCGTCGTTCACGCTGTCGGCTTCCCTGATCCCCGGGTTCGCCCAGGGTGAGGCGCTCGATTCGCTCGATCGCTTGGCCCGGCGGGTGCTGCCCCCGGGAAGCACGACGGCGCTGGCGGGCGACTCACGCGAGTTCAGGGAGAGCGGGGGCGCGCTCTACTTCGCCTTCGGCGTGGCGCTGCTGGTCGTGTTCATGGTGCTCGCCGCGCAGTTCGAGTCGCTGGTGCACCCGTTCACCGTGTTGCTGGCCGTGCCACTCGCGGTGACCGGAGCGCTCGCGACCCTGCTCCTGGCCGCCCTGCTGCATCGCCCGGGGGGGACGATCAACCTGTACAGCGAGATCGGCATGGTCCTGCTGATCGGTCTCGTGACCAAGAACTCGATCCTCCTGGTCGAGTACACCAACCAGCTCAAGGGACGCGGCCTGGACACGGTCGCCGCCGTGGTCGAGGCCGGCCGCATCCGGCTGCGCCCGATCCTGATGACGTCGGTAGCGACCATCATGGGCGCGATCCCGGTGATGATCGGAGTCGGCGCGGGCTCCACCTCCCGGCGGCCGCTCGGCTACGCGATCGTGGGCGGCATTCTCTTCTCGACCGTGCTCACGCTGTTCGTCGTTCCGGTGGCCTACGTGCTGCTGGACCGACTGACCGCACGGCAAGCGAGCCACGTGCGCGTGGCACGACCAGTGGAGGCCGACTGATGCTGGCCCTGCTCGCGGCCCTACAATTCCAGCTGCAGGCTCCGCCCATGGGCATGACGGCCGTTGACTCGCTGCCGGTGGTAACGCTGCCCGAGGCTCTGCGGCGGGCCACCGGACTCGACCCGAATTACGTGGCGGCGCTGGGACAGGTGGACAACGCACAGTGGGCGCGGCGCAGCGCGTTCAGCGTGTTCTTACTCCCGGCCGTGGCGATTGAGACGGATGCGACGAAGAACCTGCCCGCCTTCTTCAACATCGGGACCTTTCGACCCGAAACGTACACCGTCACGGCCCAAGTAACCTTGCGGTACGATGTGTTCACGGGCGGGCAGAAGGTTGCCGAGTTGACGCGTTCGGCGGCGGCACTCGATGCAGCCCACGCCGGCGAGCTCCAGGCGCGGTTTGACGCGGCTCTGCGTACTGAAGCGGCGTATTACGCGGTGCTCGCGGACGCCGAGCTCACGCGGGTGGCGCGTGAGCGGGCGCAGCGCGCCGAGCAGCAGCTCGGCGTAGCCCGCGCGCGGGTCGTGTCGGGGGCAGCGGTGCAGACCGACTCGCTGCAGCTCCGGCTCGAGTTGAGCCGGGCGCAGGTGGGCTTGCTGCTCCAAGAGACGGGCCTGCGCGTCGCGCGTCTGGCGCTCGGGAGCCGGGTTGGCGCGACGGGACCCGTGGAGGCGGCGCCCCTGGACAGCGTCCTGCCCACGGGGCTACCGATGACGCTCGACGCCGCGGTAGCACAGGCGGCCGACCAGGGCCCGGCCTACCGGCAGGCGCGCGCCAACGAGCGGGCCGCTGCGGCGATCTTCCGGGGGCGGTTGGGCACGTACCTGCCGCGCGTCAGCCTGGCGGCCACGGGGATACGGTTCGACAAGAAGTTCTACCCGTCTACCACTGCGAACTTCTCGCAGCTCACGCTGACGGTTGCCCTTCCGATCTGGGACAACTTCCAGCGGCAGAATGTGATCAGCCAGGCGCGTGTGACCCGGGATATCTTCCGGGCAGCGCGCGATTCCGCCGAACGCTCGGTGCGGCGGGACGTGACCGCGGCGTACGACGGCTATACGACGGCGCGCGCCGCCGCGGACATCGCCGCACAGGCGGTGGCGGTGGCACGCGAATCCTACCGCGTCCAGCAGAGTCGTTACAGGGCGGGCGCCACCACCATCCTCGATCTGCTCAAGGCGCAGGCCGATCTCGACGACGCGGAATCCGGCCTTGTGCAGGCGCGGTACGCGACGCGCCTGGCCCTCGCCGGGCTCGAGGCAATCCTCGGCCGCCGGCTCTTTCCCGAACAGGAACAGCGGTGATCGGACATGATCAAGACACGTGATGCGTTCTGGGTAGTGGCAACACTCGCGATCGCAGCGGGCGCTTGCAGCAAGAGCAAGGCCAGCGGAGCCGGCGACCCGGGCGGCGGCGCACCGATGGGGATGCCCGTCGAAGTCGTCGTCGCCCGCGCCGACACGGTGCGCGATGAAATCGCCGCGACGGGACAGATCGAAGCGGTGCAGTCCATCGACTTGCGCCCGGAGGTGGATGGCCGGATCGTCGAGATCCTGATCCGCGAGGGACAGGAGGTCGACCAGGCCACGCCGCTCTTCAAGGTGGACGACGCTCAGCTCCGCGCCCAGGTCGCGCAGCTCGAGGCGCAGCGCGACCTGGCGCAGCAGGCGCTGGCCCGAGCCAAGGACCTGGCGCAGCAGAACGCCTCCTCCACCGCCGACTTGGAGAAGGCCGAGGCCGAAGCGCGCAGCGCGCAGGCGCAGTACGACCTCCAGCGCATCCGGCTAGACCGCACGACCGTGCGAGCGCCCTTCGCCGGCGCGGTGGGACAACGCTACGTCAGCCTGGGCGACTATGTCACGAACAGCACGAAGCTCGTGTCGCTGCATACCGTGAACCCGCAGCGCGCCGCGTTCCAGGTACCGGAGCGGTTCGCGCGAGACCTCAAATCGGGACAGGCGGTCTCGTTCCGCGTGGCCGCGATTGCCGGTCGCGACTTCATCGGGCAGGTGGACTTCGTGGACCCGATCGTGCAGCTGCCGGGCCGGACGATCCTGGTGAAGGCCCGTGTGCCTAACCAGCAGCGGCTGCTGCAACCCGGAATGTTCATCGAGGCGCGGCTCGTGACGGCCGTGCGCCCCAACGCCATCGTGATCCCCGAGGACGCGGTCGTGCCGGCCGAGGGCACGAGCTCAGTCTGGGTCGTGGTCGCGGGCAAGGCGGACCGCCGCAAGGTAACCCTCGGCGTACGAACCCCGGGGTTCGTCGAGGTGACGGACGGGGTCAAGGCGGGGGAGCAGGTGGTTACCGGCGGCCTGGAGCTGCTCGCACCGGGCGCGCCGGTCATGCCGAGGGTGGTGGAGCGGCCGCCGAAGGCGACGGCGGCGCAGCGCTAGCCTGCCGTCACTGGACCACCGGAACGGGCGTGAGGCTGGTGATCGTCGTGCCCTCGCCCAGCTGACTGTGGCCGTTGTAGCCCCAGCAGTACGCCCCGGCGGTGGTCGTCATGCCGCACGTGTGGTACCATCCCGCCCCCACGGCGGCAAAATTTAGCACTCCGCTGACCCGGACCGGAGTGCTCCACGACGTAGTAGTCCCGTCGCCAAGCTCACCGTCCAGGTTCTCGCCCCAGCAGTACGCCGCACCGCCGGTGGTCACACCGCAGCTGAAATAGCTGCCGGCATCTACCACAGCGAAACGCAGGCCACCGGTGACGGGTACCGGGATCGAGCGCTGGGTCGTGGTCCCGTCCCCAAGCTGACCCCAGACGTTATAGCCCCAGCAATACGCGACGCCATGGGTGGTCATGCCGCACGTATGGACGTTGCCGGCGCTCACCGTGGCGAAACCGTGCACGCCAACGACACGTCCAGGGGACGACCGGTACATGGTGTGGTCGACGACCCGGGTGCCAAGCTGACCGCTACTGTTGTCGCCCCAGCAGGCCGCCGCGCCCCCGGCGATCACGCCGCAGGTGTGTCCATGCCCGGCGCTGATGGTGCTGAAGCGGAACCCGCCCACCACGGGCGCAGGCATCGCCCGTCGGTCCGTGGTCCCGTCTCCGAGCTGACCGTTTTGATTGTCGCCCCAGCAGTACGCCGCGCCGCTGGTCGTTACGCCGCACGTGTGGAACGATCCGGCGCTCACAGCGGCGAACCTGAGCCCGCCCGCGACCGGCACTGGGGTCGTGCGCCCCGCGGTGGTCCCGTCGCCGAGCTGCCCAAAGAAGTTGTCGCCCCAGCAATACGCCGCGCCGCCCGTGGTTACTCCACAGGTATGCCAGACCCCGGCACTGAGCATCGTGAAGCGCAACCCGCCCGCGACCGGGGCCGGACTCGGGCGATACCAGGGAGATGACGTGGACCCGTCGCCGAGCTGGCCGAACACATCGTCGCCCCAGCAGTACGCCGCGCGGCTGGTGCTCAGGCCGCAAGTGTGCACGTACCCGCCGTTCACCGAAGCAAAGGTGACACGCACGACAAACAGAGCGCTGGTCACCTCCGTGTGTCGAGCGGCGGTGGCGGCCAGTGTGTATCCGCTCCCCGGCCGGTCCACGCGGAGGTCGGCGAACGTCGCGATCCCGTCGATCGCGGCCACGGTCGTGGTCCCGAGGAGGATAGCGTCGTTGGGATTGGCAGCAAGGGCGAGCGTCACTGTATCCGTCGCCCCGCGCAGCGGGTTGCCGAGCGAGTCTTGCACGGCGACCCGCACCGGCGGCGAGATGACGACGTTCGCCTCGCCGCTCGCGGGGAGCGACGTTACGAAGGCCAGGTGCGGAGCCGCGCCGCTCGCGCTTACCCCGGCTGACGAGGACTGGAGCGGTCCCGCGGGGAGATCGCCACAGGCCTGCGGACTGATCGCGAGCAACACAATTGAGGCTGGCAGGATGCGGCGCGTAGGGAAACCCTCGGGCGAATCGGTTGCCGAGGGAGCGTTGCAATCCGAATGCCCTCGCCCACGCGCCGTCATCATGCTTCGGCGGACCGCTCTTACTCAGCGCCGACCGTTGTCTGTTGCGGTGGCGCCACAAGACGTTCTCACTGCTCTACCCGGGCACGCGTCGGGTTCGAGGCCATCGTTCCATCAGCGCGCTGCCCGGCCACCGGCACAGGCGTCGGGCTCCCGGTGGTAGTCCCGTCGCCGAGCTGACCCGTCCCATTGCCCCCCCCAGCAGTACGCCGTGCCGTCGGTGGTCAAGCCACACGTATGCGCGCGCCCTGCCGCGATAATCGTGAACGTGATCCCACCCGCGACCCGATGTCGGCCGGTAAGTGTAACGTCGGGGAGGGCCGATCTCCCCTCCCTTCACCGCGCCCCGGCGACCAACCAGCGGGGCTGAAGGTCAAAGCCGGGATCGTTCGTGAGTCGCTTTTGCCCCGATCCGTCGGCCGCCATCACGTAGATCTCCTCCGTACAGCAGCCGTCCCGCAGGCTCGTGAACACAATCTGTCGTCCGTCCGGTGACCAGCTCGGGTCATAGTCCTGGGCGTTCGTCAAGCCGGTGGGCTCCGATCCGTCCGCGTTCATGACGTAGATCCCTGGGTTGCCACCGCGACTGCTCACGAACACGATCTGTCGTCCGTTGGGCGACCAACTCGGGTCGTTGTTGACGGTCGGCTCGTTCGTCAGGCGTGTGGGCTCAGAACCGTCCGCGTTCATCACATAGACCTGGTCGGTGAGATCCCGCCGTCCCAAGTCGCTCATCCACACGATCCTTTGTCCGTTGGGCGACCAACGGGCGTGGTTATCGTCGGCGGGATCGTTCGTCAGACGCGTTTGCCCGGATCCATCAGCATTCATTACGTAGATCTCTCGGTTGCCGCCGTCGCGGAAACTCGTGAACAGAATGTGTTTCCCGTCGGGCGACCAGTCGGGATCGGTGTCGGTAGCGGGGTTGTCCGTCAGGCGTGTGGGCGCGGAACCGTCAACGCTCATCACATAGATCTCTTCGTTCCCGTCTCGGTTGCTGGTGAACGCGATCCGGCGTCCATCGGGCGACGGACTCGGGTCGTGGTCCCAAGAGGCGGTGGGTGCCAACCGAGTTTGGCCCGACCCATCGGCGTTCATCACGTAAATCTGATAGGTGCCATCCCGGCTGCTGGTGAACAGGATCTTGAAGGCGGAGGGGTCGATGGCCTCCGCGTTAGACATAGATCGCTGTGGTGCCGTCACCGCATCACGTTGACACGCCTGCGGGATCGTCGAGAGTAACAGCAACACCAGTGCCGCCACGATGCGACGCATGGGACGCCTCCAAACTGAATAGGTGGTCGCTGGCTTGCGCGCGACGACGCATAGCTGGGACGCCGCCGCCGGCCGCAACTCCCGCGCCGCACCAGGTGTCACCAAGGCGGGAGTGTGCGGCTTGTGCAGTTGTGGTGGCGTCGCCACGAAGGACGCCGCGATACCGTTGCGCTTCCGCGGCCACCGGGACTCCGGTCAGCAGTGGTGGGTCCCAGTAAGGCACGGCGCTCAGATCAGAGCGACCAGTCTCCCCCGCGGCGGAATCCCCGGCTCGAGCTCCATGATCCCCACCGATGGCTTGAGATGGAACCGTGCCTGCCCCGCCCCGCCCGGATTCATCACGGTCACCGTGCGATCCACCAGCTCGAGCAGCGGCTTGTGCGTGTGCCCGTACACGATGATCTCGGCGCGCGGGAAGGCATCATGCAGTTTGGCAGGAGTTGGGTGTCCGAACTGGTCGCCGTGCGTCACCACGATCGCAAACCCGTCGAGCTCGAGCTCGGCGACCTGCGGCAGACGCGCGCGCAGGTCGGGACCGTCCACGTTTCCGTAGACCGCGGTGACCGGCGCGATCGCGTGGAGCTCGATGAGGATCTGCGGCTCGCCGACGTCGCCGGCGTGGAGGATGTGGTCGACCTGCTTAAACACCTCGAACACCTTAGGCCGCAGGAGACCGTGCGTATCCGAGATGACGCCCAGCCTCACTTCCCTTCCCAGCGCTTCACGAGATTGATGTCGAGCCCCAGCTGATCGAGCACACGCTGCACCACGAAGTCCACGAGGTCGCGCACCTGCTGCGGCTTGTGATAGAATCCCGGCGCCGCCGGCAGGACGATCGCCCCCGCTTCGGTCGCGAGCGTCAAGTTCCGCAGATGCACGAGCGAGAGCGGGGTCTCACGTGGGACCAGAATGAGTGTGCGGCGCTCCTTGAGCACCACGTCGGCCGCGCGCTCGATGAGGCTACGGCTCGTGCCGTGCGCGATCGCGGCCACCGTCCCCATCGAGCAGGGGCAGATCACCATCCCCGCCGTCTTCGCCGACCCGGACGCCGGCTCCGCACCACGATCCGCGTCGTCGAACACGCGCACGCTCGGCCACTCACCACCCGTCGCCTTCTTCAGCGCGCGATCATCCGTGATGCCGCATTCCTCGGCGAGCAAGCGCCAGCCGTGGCTCGACACCAGGAGCCAGGTCGGGATGTGGTGCACCGCCAGCATCTCCAGCAGCCGCACGCCGTAGGGGGCGCCGGAGGCACCCGTGATGGCGAGAATCACCGGGAGCCGGTTCAGCGGCCCCTCCGGTTCGGGGTGGGAGAGCGCTTGGGATGCGCGGGCGGGCGGGGGGGCGCCGGCGAATGCGGAGTGCGGAATGCGGAATGCGGAATTGGAGGGGGAGGTCGGTGCCCGGTGTGACCCTTCGGCGGCCTCTTTGATCGACCTCGCCTAGCCATTCCGCACTCCGCATTCCGCATTCCGCATTGTCACAGCACCCGATCCACCAGCGCTCCCAGGAACACCACGATGCTCACGATGCCATTCGCGGTAAAAAACGCCGCATTCAGCCGCGACAGGTCACCCGGCTTCACGAGGTGATGCTCCCACGCGATCAGCGCGGCGCCGACGGCGACGCCGAGGTAGTAGGCGACGCCCAGCCCCGCGCCGATCCCGAACAGCACCAGTGCGACCAGCGCGAGCCCGTGCGACAGCTTGGCCGCCAGGATGGCCCGCGCCTGCCCCAGCCGCACGACCAACGACTCCAGCCGCTCCGCGCGGTCGAAGCCCTCATCCTGGAGCGCGTAAAACACATCGAACCCGCCCACCCAGAAGGTCACAGCGAGGGCGCCGACCGGAAGAAGCCACCACGGCTCGCTCCACCGTCCGGTGACGGCGAGATACCCCGCCGGGGTGGCGATCCCGTCGGCGAGACCGAGCCAGAGGTGGGACCAGTGCGTGAACCGTTTGGCGTAGCTGTAGGCCGAGATGAAGGCGAGGGCGAACGGGGCCAGCGCGAAGCACACCGGGTTCAGCGCCCAGGCCGTCGCGAGGAACACCCCCGCCGCCACGCCGACGGCGGCCCACGCCTGCCGCAGTGTGAGCCTTCCCGACGGCAGCTCCCGCTCCTGGGTGCGAGGATTCCGCGCGTCGAGCTCGCGGTCCGCGATGCGGTTGAACCCGAGCGCTACGAACCGCGCGCAGGTGAAGGCGAGCACCACCAGGCCGAGGGTGCGCCACGTGAGCGCCGTTTGGCGCGACGCTACGACCACCCCGAGCAGCGCGAAGGGCAGTGCGAACACGGTGTGCGGCAGCTTGACGAAATTCGCGTACCGGACGAGCAGGGTCTCGCCCGCGAACGTCTGCGCCTCACGCCCTGGGGAGGTCAATTCCGAGGTCCTTCCACATCGCGTCGACACGCTGCTTCGTTTCCGGATCCATGACGATCTTGTTCGGCCATTCGCGCGTAAACCCCTCTTCCTTCCACTTGCGCGTCGCGTCGATTCCCATCTTCGAGCCGAACGTGAAGCCCCGGCTCGAATGGTCGAGCACGTCGATCGGCCCCATGGTGAACCGCACGTCGCGCTCGGGGTCGATGTGGTTCAGCGCCACCCACCACGCCTCCTTGGGATCGCGCACGTTGACGTCCTTGTCCAGCACGATGATCACCTTGGCGAGCGACATCAGCCCCTGCCCCCACAACCCGTTCATCACCTTGTAGGCCTGCCCGGGATACTGCTTGTCGATGGTGACGAACACGAGGTTGTGAAAGATCCCCTCGGCCGGCATGTGCATGTCCACGATTTCGGGAAGCGTGAGCTTCAGGAGCGGCAGGAAAATTCGCTCCGTGGCGTGGCCGAGCCAGTAATCCTCCATCGGCGGCCGGCCCACGATCGTGTGCGGCCATACCGGCTCGGCGCGCAGCGTGACCGCGGTGACGTGCACTTTCGGGTAGTAATCGGCCAACGAGTAGAACCCGGTGTGATCGCCGAACGGCCCTTCGAGCACGAGTTCCTCGCGCGGATCGATGTATCCCTCGAGCACGATCTCGGCTTCCGCCGGCACTTCGAGATCGGAGCTCACCGCCTTGGCGAGCCGCACCGGCTCCCGGCGCAGGAATCCGGCGAACAGGAATTCGTCGATCGTGGGCGGGAGCGGCGCGGAGGCCGCATAGATCGAGGCGGGGTCGCCGCCCAGCGCGATCGCCACCGACATTCTCTCACCGCGCTCGGCCATCTCGCGCCAGTGCGCCGCTCCCACTTTGTGGCGCTGCCAGTGCATCGCCAGCTCGCGCCGGCCGATCACCTGGATGCGGTACATGCCGACGTTGCGGACGCCGCTCTTCGGATCGCGCGTGATCACGCCCGGCAGGGTAACGTAGGGCCCCCCGTCCTCCGGCCAGCACACGGGCACGGGAAACTGCGCCAAGTCCACGTCCTGCTCCCGGATCACGGTCTCCTGACACGGCGGCTTCCCGCCGATCGCCTTGGGCGGGAACTTGGCCACTTCCGCGAGCTGCGGCAGCATTGCGAGCTTGCCGAGCAGGCTGTCCGGAACCTTCACGTCGAGGAGTGTTGCGATCCGCTCGCCGATCTCATCCAGGCACTCGACACCCAGGGCCAGCGCCATGCGCTGCTCCGACCCGAACAGGTTCACCGCCACCGGATAGCGCGCCTGCGCGCCCGACGGGAGCGTCGGGCGCTCGAACAACAGCGCCGGCCCCCCACCGGGAGACTTCATGCAGCGGTCGGCGACTTCGGTGATCTCCTTATCTACGGACACGGCGTGCGCCACGTGCGTGAGCTCGCCCCGGGCATCGAGCGCGCCGAGGAAGTCCCGCAAGTTATCGAGTGCCATGGTGCACGGCGCAGATCCCGCCGGTCAGGATCTCGTAGCCGACATTCGTGAACCCGGCGCCCTCGAGCCGGTGCGCCAGCGCGATCGGATCCGGAAAGTCGAGCACCGACTCTGGCAGGTAGGTATAGGCGTCCCTATGTTTCGACACCGCGCGGCCGATCGCGGGAAGGACGCGTCGGAAATAGAACAGATACAATGCGCGTAAGGGCCCGAAGGGTGGTGTGGTGAATTCGAGCACCACGAAGCGGGCGCCGGGCCGGAGCACGCGGTGCGCCTCCCGGAGGCCCCCATCGAGATCCGCCAGGTTTCGGACCCCAAAAGCCACCGTGGCGCCGTCGAACCGGGCGTCGGCGAACGGGAGCGCGAGCGCGTCGGCGCCGACGGCACGGACACCCGACGCCTTGCCCTTCCCCCGCGCCAGCATGGGGATGACGAAGTCGGCGCCCAGCACCCTCCCGCGGAACCCGCGCGCGCGCGCGAGTGTCGCCGCGAGATCGAGCGTGCCGGCGCAGAGATCGAGATAGGTGCCGTCGGGTCGCCGCTCCCACGCGAGCCGTCGCACCGCGGCGCGGCGCCAGGAGCGGTCCACGTTGAGGCTCAAGAGATGGTTCAGCAGGTCGTAACGCGGTGCGATCGCGGTGAACATGCTGCGCACGTACGATCGCTTGGCCGCTCGCGCGGCGAGCGGGAGGTCGGTGGAGGTTGGGGAGGTTGTGAAAGTTGGTGGAGGTTGTGAAGCGCCACCTCCACCAACCTCCACCATCCTCCACCACCTCCACCGACGTTCACTCACCTGTCCGGGGCGGGTAGAGGGGGACTTCATAGGCGCGAAAGATAGGCCGGGCAACCTGACCGGCGCCAGCGATCCGGAGGTCGTGGCGTGGGCCAAGCAAGGCCAGGAAGCCGCGTTCCGCGAGCTGGTGCGCCGCTACGAGCGACCCATCTTCTCGCTGTTGTATCGCATGGTGCGCGACCGGGCCCTCGCCGAGGACCTGGCCCAGGAGACGTTCATCAAAGTCCTGAACGCCGTCGGCTCGTACAATCCCCAGTTCAAGTTCTCGTCGTGGATCTTCAAGATCGCGAACAATGCCGCGATCGATCATCTGCGCAGGCGCGAGCTCGAGACGCTCTCACTCGACGGCTCGCCGCACGCCACCACGCCCGACGAGATGAGCGCCACCGCGCTGCAGCTGGGCGACCGCGGCGAGACTCCCCTGCAGGAACTCGAAGCCCGCGAGCTGGGCGGCGCGATCGAGCACGCCATCGCGCGTCTCCGGCCCGAGTACCGGACGTGCATCCTGCTGCGCCACGTCGAGGGCCACAGTTACGAAGAGATCGCCCGCATCCTGGAGCTACCCCTGGGCACGGTCAAGACGTATATCCATCGGGCGCGCAACGAATTACGGGGCTACCTCGAGGACCGGCGCGAATGAGCGCCATGAAACCTCGGCCCGCCCCGGCCCGTAGGACGGACCAATGACGGACTTCCTACTGCAGCACCTGACTCCTGAGGAAATCGAGCTTTGGGCGCAGGGTCTCTGCCCCGCGACCCGGGACGCTCACCTCGCGCAGTGCGCCGAATGCCGCACCGTCGCGGAGCGCGAGCGGAAGCTGATCCGCGAGCTGGCGCAGCTGACGCGGTTCGCGCCCGAGTTCGGCTTTGTGGAGCGGGTGATGGCGAAGGTGAAGATCCCGACGCCCTCAGGCCCGCACCTCCGCCCCCACACCGACTCCTAACAGCCTCGCGGCGCTGCCGTCGCGCACGGCGATCTCGACCGTACCGCCGCTGCCGACGAACGCGACCAGCGCGCCCCGTCCCACATCCCCGAAAGTGTGCGACAGCGTGCCGATCTCCGTCCCTCCGACCTTGATCCGCACGCCAGGCTCGACCTCGTCGCCGGGAATGTTCGAGATCAGCGTCCCGAATCGATCGACGTAGACGACTTCTCCGACCAGCACGGTGCCGTCGTGATGGGGAGCGGGGAGCGGCGAGCGGCACACGTCGGTGACGGGATGACCCACCTGGGACAGCGGCGCGCCGAGCGCGAGCTGGCCCGCCACGGGCGCGAACACGTCGCGCGCCTGGAACGTAGGCGCGGCGTCCTCTGGAACGGGCAGCCCCACGAAGTGGGCATCCGCCGGCAAAAACGACAACAAGCCGTTGTCCGGGGCGACGAAGAAATGTCCCGCCGTCGAGGCGGCCAACACCCGACGGTCGGTGCCGACGCCCGGGTCCACGACCGCGAGATGCACGCTCCCCTGTGGAAACCGGTGCCACACGCGCGACAGGATGTACTGTGCCGCGCGTACGTCCCCCGGCGGCACCTGGTGCGTGATGTCGACCAGGGCGGCGCCGTGCACCTGCGACAGCAGCACGCCCTTGACCTCGCCCACGTAGCTGTCGGCGTTGCCGAAGTCGGTCAGGAGCGTGATGAGGGTGGCCATCAGCCGTCAGACGGTCGCGCGGCGCCAGGCGCCGCCGAGCCAGAACATGGCCATGGCGATCCCGCGCGCGATCGCCGTGACCGAGAGCGCGAGCCAAATGCCCAGCAGCCCGATGGCTCCCGACCACCAGGCGGCGAGGGGCACGCGCAGCAGCGTCAGCGTGGTGCTGGCGAGTTGAGGCCACAGCGTGTAGCCCGCGCCGGCGAGCGCACCCTCCAGAATGACCTCGAACGTCTGGCCGATCTGCGCGAAGGCGATCACGCGCAGGTACAGGCTGCCGTCCGCGATCACCGCGGCATCGGACGTGAACAGCGCGACGAGGGTCCCAGGGATCGTGAGGAAGGCGACCGCCGTAGTCGTCGTGACCGCCAGACAGTAGCCCACCGTCATCCGCACCGCCTGACGGGCGCGTGCCTCCTGCCGCGCGCCGAGGTTTTGTCCCACCAGGGCGGAAGCGGAGAGCGCGAACCCGGAGATGGCGATGAAGCCGAGCCCCTCCATCTTGTGACCGATGCCGAGCGCAGCGAGCGCGGCGGTGCCGAAGGCGGAGGTATACCGGGTGAGCCACATGTATACCACCGAGAGCAGCACACCGGCGAGCGAGAGCGGGGCGCCGACGCGGAGAAGCGTGGGCACCGCGCGCCAGTCGGGGACGTCGAGCCGGATCAGGCGGCGCCGCCAGGCGATGCCGATACCGATGAGAAACCCGCCGCCTCGCACCATGACGGAGGTGAGGGCGGCCCCCTGGACGCCGAGTCGCGGGAACGGACCGATGCCGCTGATGAGCAGAGGATCGAGGCCCACCGACAGGACCACCGAGGCCATGAGCAGGAGGAACGGCGTGCGCGTGTCGCCCGACGCGCGGAACGTCGCCTCGATGGCGAAGAAGCCGAACACGAGGGGCCCGCCCAGGAGCCACGTATCCAGGTAGTCGCGCCCCAGCCTCGCCACGTCGCGTGGCACGCCCATCAGGTGAAACAACCCGTCCGTGAGCGCGAGCCCGACGAGTGACACGACGGTCCCGGCGGCCAGGGCGTACAGGACCGCAGCACCGGCGGCGCGGGCCGCGGCGTCGGGCAGCCCCTCGCCGTGGCGCCGGGCGGCGACCGCGATCAGGCCCACTTCCACCATCTCGCCGAGCGACAGGAGCACCCACACGTAGAACCCGGCGGTCGAGACGGCGGCGAGCGCCGCGGGCCCGATCAGGCGGCCGACCCAGATGGCATCGATGAGGTTGAAGCAGAAGTGGCACGCCATCATCGCGACCGCCGGCGCCGCGAGCTTCAGGATGACGGGCCGGAGCGGCCCGACGGTGAGCGCGCCGGGCGTGCGGGTTGTGCTCGTCATGGCGCCGGAAGCTACCGGGGCGCCGGGCCGGGGGTCAACGAGCGGGTTCTTTGGTCCGGTTGCGACGGCGCGCCTTGGCGTCGTACAGAGACCGATCCGCCGCGTTCATGAGCGCCTCGAGCGTCGCCCCGTCGCGCGGATGCACGGCCACGCCGACGCTCACGGAGAGCGGCGGCTGCTCGCCGTCCCGCGCCACCCGGTCGGCGACGCGCCGCGCCACGTGCCATGCCGCCGCGTCCCCGGTCTCGGGCAGCACCAGCGCGAACTCGTCCCCGCCGAAGCGCGCGGCGGTGTCGATCCCCCGGCACGAGCCCAGCAGCGTTTCCGCGACGCGCCGCAGCGCCAGACTGCCCACCAGATGGCCATAGCGATCGTTGATCTTCTTGAGGCCGTCCAGATCCATCAGCACCACCGCGAACGGTCGATCGGTGCGGGACGACCGCCGGATCTCCGCGTCGAGCGCGTGGGCGAGCTGACGGTAGTTGGAGAGCCCGGTGAGCGGATCGCTCACCGCGAGCCGGCGCAGCCGATCCACGGCCTCGGTCCGCTCCGCCACCGCCGCGGCGAGGACGAGGGTGATCACGGCCGAGACCCCCTGGAACGACTGCAGCAGGAGCAACGACTCGTTGAACAGCGGCCGGGCGAAGGGTCCGTAGCCGCGCAGCGTGCCCCAGATCGCGACCCCCGCGAGCAGGACGACGACGGTCGCGGCCTCGCGCTGCTCGAACCGGAACGCCGCCCACAACAGCAGCGGGACGCACAGGAATTCGAGTGGATAATGCTTGTCCTTCCACGGCACGTGCCCGTCGAAGACGGCGATCCCGACGACGGCGATGCACGCGAGCAGAGCGGCGGCCTCGAGCGCCTGGGACCGGGTCCAGCGCACGCGAGGATGCGCCGCCCACAGCAGCACCGCCGGCGCGACGACCAGATCGCTCACGGCATCGCCCATCCACCAGGTGGACCAGATGGAACCGAAGTCGGTCCAGCGAGCGAAGCCGCCCAGCGAGAGGGCAACGAAACCGGTCGTGGCGCTGACGGCCGTACTGCCGAGCGCGGCGAGACCGGCGAGCTTGAAGACATCCCGCGCGCGCTCGCAGGCGCGGTGGCCGCGCGCGAACCGGTTGACCAGGTAGGCGCCCGCGAGGCCTTCGAGCGTATTGCCGACCGCGATAGCGGCGGACGTCGCCCCGGAGCCCGCCGTGGTGATGTTGACGAGAAAGGCGCCGAGCAGAATGGCCGGCCAGACCTCGTAACCGGCGAGCAGGAAGGCCGCGAGCGTGAGCCCTGTGGGGGGCCACACGGCCGTCGCGCTCGGGTGGACGTACGCCACCTCGAGCCCGAGCTTGCCGGCGACGTAATAGCCGGCCGCGAGGGCCGCGAGCAACCCCAGACGTCTGAGCAACCGCGACTGCACCATCCCAGTCCTCAGTGTCTCTAGGACGGCGGGGCGCGCGCCTTCGACAGTACTTAAGGATGAGATGGGCGAAACGGCGTTGCCGCCGCTCACCCCACCCCGATGAACCACTCCTCCCACCCGACGCGGAACGTGCACTCGCAGCGAGCGCAGCGCATCGTCTGCGGCGCGCCCCTCAGCTGCGTGCGGTTGCGGCACCCGGGGCACACGGCGTACTTGTCGCCCCATTGCGCGGGCAGGCTTTTCGCATCGCGCGGACGAACGACGATGGTCCAGTACTGGGGCGGTGCCGAAACGATTTTCAGGGACGCGCGCGGCACCGGGATCTGCTCCCGGTTGACGTCCAGCCTCGCTTCAGCCGACGTCAAATCCGCCACCCGGTACCACGCACCACGGCGCACTCGACAGTTCACGTCGACTTGCAACCGAGCCCACGCGGTCGCCACATGGGTATTTGTGCTCGCCGTGCTCAAGGGGGGTGCTCGGGAACGTCTCGCAGGAACCGCCGGAATACCGGGTTGCCCGGGTAGCGGGCGGCGAGCCGGGCCACCTCGTCACGGGCGTCCCGCTCGAGCGCGGCGCCCTGCGACGGATCGCGCGCCGCCTCGCGGACCAGCGCGGCCGCGAGGACCCACGTCGCTTCGACCCGCGCCAGATCTCCGTGAGTCGCAGCTCGGCGCATGTAGCCGATCCCCCGCTCCGCGTTGCCGCTCCCCAACCCGACGACCTTTGCGACCAGGCGCGCGAGCGCTCCGGCGCGCGCCAGGCCGTACTGATAGACACCCAGCCCCAGGTAGCAGTCGGCGCAGCTCGAGTCGACGGCCAGGACGCGCGCGTAGGCGTCGCGCATGGCCTTGCCATCCTTCGCGGCGCTCCACGAATGCCCGTGCAGGTCACGCTGGCGGGCGCGATACCCCAGGGCTGTCGCGAGCCAGAACTCTCGAGTCGGGCGCGAGGACGTCGCCCGGGCGCGCGTGATCGCGAGATCGAGCAGCGAGTCGATCCGGGCGGTTTCGTAGGCGTCGTTCTCGAGCGCCGCGGCCCACCAGATGTAGGCGCTCGCTTCGAACGTGACCGGCGCGGGGTCGGTCGAGTCCCGGTCGGCGAGCTCGGCGAAGTACGCCGCCGCGGCGGGGAAACCGCCGCCGTACAGGGTGTCCAGCCCCACGCGCACGTCGGGCCGCTCGACGGGGGAAGAGTGCTGCAGCAGGTACAGCGCGGCGACGAGTGCCGTTCCAACTCCTGGGGTCAAGCGGAGCCACCGGCCGCGTGACGCCTGGCCTCGACCTCGCGTTCGCACCGGCTCGGGGAAACAGGTTGGAACGGCACGAGGAGCCGCCGCACCGTCAGCGCGGGAGCGCAGCGAGCGCGTCACTGACGCGCCGGGCGACGGCCGCGAGCGCCTGGGCCGCCGGCGAGCCGGGATCGGCCGCGACGACCGGCCGGCCGGTGTCCGCGAGATCGGCCAGCTGCGCCTGCAGCGGTACCTGACCGAGCAGCGGGACGCCAAGCTCGTCCGCGAGCCGGGTGCCGCCGCCGGCGCGAAAGATCTCCGTGCGCTCACCGCAGTGGGGGCACACGAAGTAGCTCATGTTTTCGACCACACCCAGCACCGGGACGCCGACGCGCTCGAACATCTTCGCGCCGCGCAACGAATCCCCCACCGCCACTTCCTGCGGCGTGGTGACGATGATCGCGGCGCGGATGTGCACGGTCTGGGCGAGCGACAACTGCGCGTCGCCCGTCCCCGGCGGCAGGTCCACGAGAAAGTAGTCGAGCTCTCCCCAGTCCACGTCTTTCACGAATTGCTGGATCACCTTCATGATGATCGGCCCACGCCAGATGGCGGGCGCGTCCCGCTCGACGATGAGCGCAAGCGACATGAGCTTCACGCCGTGGGCCTCGAGCGGCTGGATCTTGCCGCCCCGCACTTCGGGCTTCTGGTCCACGCCCATCATTCGTGGGATGTTCGGCCCGTAGATGTCCGCATCCATCAGCCCCACGCGCTGCCCGCCTCCCAAGCGCGCGAGCGCGACGGCGAGATTCGCGGAGACGGTGGATTTTCCCACCCCGCCTTTGCCCGACGAGATCGCGAGGACGGTGCCGAGGTGGGGGAGCTCGACCGGTGTCGGAGGAGGGGGGACGCCGCCGGGACCGGGTCGGGGAGCGGTCTGGCGGGGAGCGGCACGCTCCGCCCCACTGCTTGCATCGGCGACGTTGACACGCACCGCCGTGACCCCGTTCACACCCTGCACCGCCTTGCGCACCGCGCGCGCGAGCGAGCCGGGATCATCACGGCCGAGCAGGAACGTGAACGTCACCGCACCGTCTCCCGCCACGGCGAGGTCCTTGACCATGCCGGACGAGAGGACGTCGCTCCCGCTGCGAGGGTTCTTGAGCTGGGACAGGGCGCGCTCGACCCGCGCCTGGACTGTGTCGGAAGCAGCCACAGGAGAAAGGTAGGGGGAGACGAGCGAGGGGGGCAACGACGCCCGGGAAGGGCCGCGCCGCGGCTCAGGGCCCTCCCCGGCGTCCCTTTCGCAGCTCCGCCAGGTTCGTGTCAAAAACTCTCTGCTGGTCGGCGGTCAACACGGCGCGAAAGTCCTCCACCTCGTGGCGGAACAGCCCCCGAACCTTTTCCCGCGTGGCGGAGTCGGGCGGACTCCCGGGCGTGAAGGACGGCATCTGTTCGCGATAGTACGTCTGGATGGAATCGACTTTCGCCTGCTGCTCCGGTGTCAGAGTGATGCCTTTGAACAGCAGCTGCGCCCGCCGCTCCGGACCACGGCCCGACGGACGCTGAGCCAGCGCCGACGTCGCGCACAGCCCCAGCGCGGTCGCGCACAGCAATGCAATGTGAAGTCTCATGGCTCTCCTCCTCATTGGTCTTGATACGTCCACGGAGGGTCGCGTGCTGAGCCGCCGTTGCGGGTGCGCGACAGGCGCGTGCGCGTCGACCCTGGTGACGGGTCGGGCACAGGGATTGCGGCCCTTCGCGACTACCTCGTCATGGCTCAATGGCCCAAGACCTGAACACGGCGCGGCGCGCCGAACACACAGTGGCGCGCTGCACAACCTACCTCCTGTTCGCCTGCCTGCTGCTCGAGGCCGGGACGCTCGCATCCACCTTCTCGCATCGCGCCGAGCTCCGAGTGACGACGGACGAGCCGGTGCTCCCCGAAACGGCCGCCCCCAACGACGCTCGACGCCCAGCGATCGCGAAGCTCCAACTGGCAGCGCTGGTCGGCACCGGCATCCTCTGGTTGCTGTGGCTCCGGCGGGCGTACCGCAATCTCGCCCTCGTCGGCTCGAAGCGGTCGCGATTCACTTCACGTCAGGCCGTCGGCTACTGGTTCATTCCTTTTGT
>WNGD01007965.1_pt1 | contig 18925 bp, 19 predicted proteins | sample 5400671 | NCBI WGS metagenome assembly WNGD01 (sample SAMN13153369, study PRJNA577476) | soil metagenome | isolation source: 40 cm soil or saprolite under grassland replicate 2 | place: USA:California | collected 2016-06-15
GGCGAACCGACCGTCGGCGACTCGCCGACACCTTTGGCGCCCAGCGGGTGATGCGGCGACGGCGTGTTGGTCTCACCGAGCTCGAAACGGGGCGTCTCCCACGCCGTCGGCAGCAGGTAGTCCATGAAGTTGGAGCCGATGCAGTTGCCCTCCGCGTCGAAGGTGATCAGCTCCATGAACGCGATGCCGTAGCCCTCGGCCAGTCCTCCGTGGATCTGACCCTCGACGATCATCGGGTTGATCCGCACGCCGCAGTCGTCGACCGCGACCACGCGACGGACCTTGACCTGACCGGTGCCTTTGTCGATGGCGACCACGACCGCGTACGTGCCGAACGGGAACGTCATGTTCGGCGGGTCGTAGTAGTGAACACCTTCGAGCCCCGCCTCCATGCCCTCGGGAATGTTCGAGTAGGCAGCAAACGCAATCTCCTGGATCGTCTTCGCCCTGTCTGTTGAGCCCTTGACGTAGAACCTGCCGTTCTCCCACTCGAGGTCCTCCTCGGCAGCCTCGAGCAGGTGAGAAGCGATCTTCCGCGCCTTGTCGCGCAGCTTGCGGGCGACCATCGCTGTGGCCGCACCCGCTACCGCCGTGCTGCGCGATGCGTACGTACCCAGGCCGTAGGGTGCGGTGTCGGTGTCGCCTTCCTCGACCGCGACGTCGGCCGCGGGGATGCCCAGCTCCTCGGTCACGATCTGGGCGAAGGTCGTCTCGTGGCCCTGGCCCTGCGACTTGGTCCCCATCCGGAGCATCGCCTTGCCGGTCGGGTGGACGCGCAGCTCCGCGCTGTCGAACATGCGGAGACCGAGGATGTCGTATTCCGCGCCGTGTCCGGCGCCCACCACCTCGGTGAAGCTCGCAATGCCGATGCCGGTGACCTCGCCCTTCTGGCGACGCGCCTCGATGTCCTTGCGCATCTCGTCGTAGCCGAGCTGCTCGAGCGCGACATTCATCGCCCTGGGGTAGTCGCCACTGTCGTACTCCCAGCCGGTGGCGGAGTGGTACGGGAACTGCTCAGGCCGGATGAAGTTCTTCATCCTGAACTCGGCCTGGTCCATGCCAAGCTCGATCGCGGCGTTGGTGACGAGGCGCTCGATCAAGTAGCTCGCCTCGGTCACCCGGAACGAGCACCGGTAGGCGACGCCTCCGGGAGCCTTGTTCGTGTAGTAGCCGTCCGCGGACACGTGCGCGGTCGGGATGTCGTAGGAGCCGGTGACGATGTGGAACAGGCCGGCCTTGAACTTGGTCGGCTGCGCGTCGGCGAAAAAGGCTCCGTTGTCGGAGTCCAGGTGGACGCGCAGGGCGAGCATCTTGCCGTTCTCGTCCAGCGCGAGGTCGCCCGTCATATGAAAGTCGCGAGCGAAGCCGGTCGAGATCAGATTCTCGTTCCGGTCCTCGACCCACTTCACGGGGCGGCCGATGAGCAGGCTCGCCGCCGTCGCGACCACGTAGCCCGGGTAGACGGGCACCTTGTTGCCGAAACCGCCACCGATGTCGGGTGAGATGACCCGGATGTTCTGCTCGGGAAGACCGGTCACGAGCGCGAACACTGTCCGGATGGCGTGCGGCGCCTGGCTCGTCATGTAGATGGTGGCTTTGCCCGTCGCGCCGTTGACGTCGGCAATACAGCCGCAGGTCTCGAGCGGCGCGGGATGGCAGCGCGGATAGAAGGTGTGCAGGCGAACGACCTTGTCAGCTTTGGCGAAGGCCGCCTGTGTGGTGGCCTGGTCGCCGGCCTCCCAGTGGTAGATGTGGTTGTCCTTCTGGTTCTCCTTGTCGTCGCGGATCAGGACCGCGCCGGCCTCCTTGGCCTGCTGCGGGTTGATCACCGCGGGCAGGACGTCGTAGTCGACGATGATCGCGTCGCGCGCGTCCTCCGCCTGGGCCTTGGTCTCGGCCACGACCGCCGCCACCTCCTGGCCCTGGAAACGGACCTTGTCTGTCGCCAGAACGGCCTGCGTGTCGTAGCTCAGGGTGGGCATCCAGGCGAGCTTGTGTTGCGCCATCAGCTCGCCCGTGACCACCGCGATCACGCCGGGCATCGCGCTCGCCGCCACGGTGTCCACGGACTTGATGCGGGCGTGCGCATGCGGGCTGCGCAGGATGACCATGTGCAGCATCGCGGGCAGTTCGATGTCGTCGAGGTAGTTGCCCTTGCCTCTCAGAAAGCGACCGTCCTCTTTGCGCTTGATCGACTCGCCGATGCGGCCGTGCATGTGGACTTCGGTCGCCATCTATTCGCCTCCTCCGGCGCCGGCCGTGGCCGTCACGCCCGGTTTCTCCGCCGCGGCCGCGCCGCGCACCTTCGCCGCGTGCTGGATCGCCTTGACGATGTTCATGTAGCCGGTGCAGCGGCAGATGTTGCCGCTGATGGCCCAGCGGATCTCGTCTTCAGTCGGGTTCGGGTTGCGCTCGAGCAGTGCGGTGCCCGTGAGCACCATTCCCGGCGTGCAGAAGCCGCACTGCAGGCCGTGCTCTTCGTGAAATCCGGCCTGAACTGCGGATAAGGTCGCGCCCTGCGCAAGGCCCTCGACCGTGGTAATGCTCCGACCCTCGGCCTGCACGGCGAGCGCCGTGCACGACTTCACCGGCTCGCCGTCGACCAGCACCGTGCAGGCGCCGCAGCTCGACGTGTCGCAGCCGCTGTGGGTGCCCGTCAGGCGCAGGTTTGACCGCAGGAAGTCGACCAGAAGGACGCGCGGCTCGACATCACCAGTTCGCTCGACGCCGTTGACCTTCATCGTGACTTTCATCACATTGCCTCCCTGGCTCGCCCGATTGCAGTTTTCAGGCCACGCTGGACGAAAACTCGGACCACGTCCTTCTTATATGCGGCGCTTCCGCGCACGTCGTCCTTGGGCTCGGCCGTCTCCGCCGCCAGGCGCGCCGCCTCGGCAATGACCGCGACGGTGGGCTCCTTGCCAAGCAGGTGCCGCTCGGCGTCCGCGGCTTTGAGATTGCGGTCGCCGACAGCCGTCAGGCCGATACCGGCCGTCGCGACCTTGCTGCCGTCTAGCTCGACCTGCACAGCGACCGCGACAGTGGCGAAGTCGCCGACCCTCCGCTCGAGCTTCAGGTAAGCGCCTCCGGCATGGCCCTTCGCAACCGGGATCCGGACCTCGGTCACGACTTCGTCTGGGTTGAGGGCCGTCGTGAACGGGCCCTGAAAGAAGTCCTGGGCGTGGATGACGCGCTGCCCGGACTGCGAGGTGGCCACGATGTCGGCACCGAAAGCCAGGACGACCGACCCCCAGTCGCCGGCGGGGTCGGCGTGGCAGATCGACCCGACCAGCGTGCCCCGGTTGCGGACCAGCGGATCGGCGATCCAGTGCGCCGCCTCGGCGAGCATCGGCGCGGCGGTGGCCAGCTCTTCGCTGTTCTCGATGTCCACGTGGCGAGCGAGGGCGCCGATGACGACGTGGCCGTCCGCGTCCTCGCGCTTGATCGTGTTCAGGTTGGGTATGCGGGCGATGTCCACGACCAGCTCGGGTCGAGAGAAGCGCAGCTTGAGCAGCGGGATCAGGCTCTGTCCACCGGCCATGACCTTCGCTTCGTCGCCGTGCTGCTTCAGGATCGCAAGTGCCTCATTCAGGCTCGCGGGAGCGCGATAGTCAAAAGCGGCGGGTAGCATGCATTCCCTCCCAGCAAAAACAGCGGTCTAGACCGCGCTCGTAATAACACCGGCAGCCTGCCGTGTCAAACAAGCGTCCGAGTACGATTCGAACGTGGTGACCGAGGCCGTCAAGGCGCTAAGCGCGGAGGAGATCACCGAGCTCTGCGTGCGGCACACGCTGTACGACTGGGGGGCGCAGACCGGTCTCCAGCCGCTCCCTGTCGTGAGCGCGAAGGGCATCTACTTTCACACCGCCGACGGTCGCCGGTTCATGGACTTCAACAGCCAGCTGATGTGCGTGAACGCCGGGCACGGCGACCGCCGCATCATCGAGGCGATACAGCGCCAGGCCGAGCAATTGCCCTACATCAGCCCATTCATGGCCCACGAGGCGCGGGCGCGGCTAGGTGCCAAGCTCGCCTCCCTGCTGCCTGGCGACATCGACAAGGTCTTCTTCACGCTGGCGGGCGCCGACGCCAACGAGAACGCGATCAAGATGGCGCGCGCGGTCACCGGGCGGCCGAAGATCCTCGCTCGCTACCGCTCCTATCACGGCTCGACCGGTTCGGCCGTGCAGGCTACGGGGGACCCACGGCGATGGCCGAACGAGGGGCCTGTCGGCGGTGTTGTGCACGTGCTCGACCCTTATCACGGCATCCAGCGCGGGTGGGACACCGTCGAGAAGTCGCTGGCCGACCTCGAGGAGACGATCCAGCTCGAAGGGGCGTCGACGATCGCGGCTTTCTTGCTGGAACCGATTTCCGGCACGAACGGGATCCTCGTCCCACCCGACGGGTATCTGCAGGGAGTACGCGCCCTGTGCGACCGCTACGGAATCCTGATGATCTGCGACGAGGTGATGACGGGGTTCGGCCGCACCGGACAGTGGTTCGCGGTTGATCACTGGGGCGTCGTGCCGGACCTGATCACCCTCGCCAAGGGCCTCACGTCCAGCTACGTGCCGCTCGGTGCGGTGGGCATGCGGCCGCACGTTGCGGCCTACTTCGACGACCATGTCTTCTACGGTGGCCTCACGTACAACAGCCATCCGCTGGCCTGCGCGGCGGCGCTCGGCGCGATCCAGGCATATGAAGAAGACGACATGGTCGGCAACTCGCGTCGCATGGGCGAGGTGCTCGCGCGACACCACAGGAAGCTACGCGAGCGCCATCCATGCGTGGGCGCGACGCGATCGATAGGGCTGTTCGGATGTCTCGAGTTGGTGCGCGACCGCCAGACACTGGAGCCGCTCGCGCCGTTCAACGGAACGTCGCCAGAGATGAAGGCCGTGACGTCCGCACTTCTCGAGGGAGGCATGCACACATTTGTGCGCTGGAACACGATCATGACCAACCCGCCGCTTTGCATCACCGAGGAACAGCTCGACGAGGGCTTCGAGATCCTCGACTCCGCCCTCGAGATCGGCGACCGAGCAGTCCGCGATTAGTACCGACGAGATTCGCGACCAGCAGCTGAAGAAGCTGCGCGCGGGCCTGACCGCCGTCCTCACGGGAAATCAGTTCTGGCGCGATCGCCTTCACGGCGTGGATGGTTGGGACGACTTCAAGCGCCTGCCATTGACCTCGAAATCAGAGCTTCTCGCCGACCAGGCGTCCCACCTACCGTTCGGCACCAATCTCACCTACTCGGTGGATCGCTACGTGCGTTTGCACCAGACGTCCGGCTCGAGCGGGCAGCTTCCACTGCGCTGGCTCGACACGGGGGAGTCTTGGGATTGGTGGCTGCGCATCTGGGCAGAGCACGTCTATCGCGCTGCCTCTGTCACGCCGGCCGACCGCGTCTTCCTGGCGTTCTCGTTTGGCCCTTTCATCGGTTTCTGGTCGGCGTTCGGCGGAGCGGAAAGGCTGGGCGCCCTATGCATGTCAGGCGGCGCGATGACGAGCGAGCAGCGGGTGCGAAGCATTGTCGACCTCGGAGCCACCGTGTTGCTGTCGACGCCGACGTACGCGCTACGCCTGGCGGACGTAGCTCGCAGGATGGGAGTCGACCTGGCCGAGTCGTCGGTGCGAGTCACGATTCACGCGGGTGAGCCGGGCGCCTCGATTCCGGCGACCAGGGACGCGATCGAGGCGGAGTGGTCTGCCTCTGCGTTCGATCACACGGGGATGACGGAGCTGGGTCCGACCGGGTTCAGCTGCTCCGCGCGCGATGGAGTCCACTTGATCGAGTCGGAGTTCATCTTCGAGGTGACCGACGACGGAGAGCTCGTGGCCACGAACCTGGGTCGTTGGGGAATGCCTCTGATCCGGTATCGAACCGGCGATCGCGTGGTCGTTTCGCGCGACCCGTGTCCATGCGGCAGCCCGTTCATGAAGATCGTCGGCGGGATCCAAGGTCGGGTCGACGATATGTTCACGGTGCGCGGCGTGAACCTCTATCCGTCGCAGGTCGAGGACATCGTCCGGCGCCACCCCGGGGTGGCCGAGTTCGTCATCGAGCACCGCCGCGAGCGGCGCATGGACGAGGTGGCGTTGGTCGTGGAAACCTCGGCCGCCTCCTTCTCGGCCGAGCGTCTCGAGGCCGACCTCCGCCAGGCGCTCGGTGTGCGCCTGGACTGCCGGGTGGTCCCGGCCGGCACGCTGCCGCGCTCGGAGCTCAAGTCGCGGCGCATCGTCCACCTGGTGGAATGAGGACCGTCGAGCTGCCGGCCGAGCCCGCCGCGCTGGCCCTCGACCTCGACCGGACTGCCCTGATCGTGGTCGACATGCAGAACGCGTTCGCGAGCCCGGGCGGGATGCTGGACATGGCGGGAATCGATGTGCGGCCGGCGCGGGATGTCATCGCCAATGCGTCACTGGTGTGCGAGGCGGCGCGCGCGGCGCGTGTCCCGGTCGTGTACCTGACGATCGGATATCCGCCGGACCTGTCCACCGCGGGAGGGCTGGATTCGCCAAACCCGCAGAAAGAGCTGGCGCTGCGCCTCATGAGGGAGCGGCCCGACCTGCGGGGCAAGCTCCTCACGTTCGGGACGTGGGATTTTGCAGTGGTCGACGAGCTGAAGCCGGCGGCGGGTGACGTGGTGATCGTGAAGTCGCGGTACAGCGGATTTCACGGCACAGACCTCGATTCGGTGCTCCGAGGTCGTGGCGTGCGAAACCTGTTGATGGTGGGTATCACGTCCAATGTGTGCGTCGAGTCGACTCTGCGCGATGCTTACTTCCTCGAATACTGGCCGGTCATGGTGGGGGACGCGACGATGGCGGCGGGGCCGCCGGAGATCCAGGCGGCGACGCTTTACAACGTGAAGACGTTTTTCGGCTGGGTGGCGAACTCGGAAGATGTGGCGACCGCGTTGAGGGGTTCGGCCTGACCTAGCGTCGCTCGTTCGCGCGGACGACTCTGGTCAACAGTTGCAACAGCTCGTCGCGTTGTCGCGTGTCCAGCGGGCCGACCAGGCGCGCGGTCATGGCGTGTGTGCGGGGGATCAACTGCTGCACCGCGTGGAGTCCCTTGGTCGTGAGGGTGATCGTCTTCCGCCGCCCGTCGTGGGTGTCGCGCTCAGTGCGGATAAGGTCGCGGGCGCTCAGCCGCGCGACGACCTCGGCCATCGTCGAACGATCGAGGGAGACGCGGATGCCCAGGGTGCGCTGGTCGAGGTTCGGTTCGCCGTACAGCGCGTTCAGCGCGGCGAACTGAGGCGAGGTGATCGTGTGTGACACCTCTTCGTCCCACAGGAGATTCATCGCCTGCACGGCGCGGCGCAGGAGGTGACCGGGATGAGTCATCAGGTCTTCGGGCTGCTGCCCCTCAGGCGGCGGTTTCGCCACGCTTCGCCTCCACCACCCGGTAACCGACAGACAGAAGGCGCAGTCCGAGACGCTCCTCGACCGTGCCCCACAAGCCGCGCGGCAGAGCGAGGGCGAAGAGCGCCGCAGTGGCGCCAAGGCCGACCAGGTACCAGGGACCGCCCTGAGTGAAAGTGGTCTGGATCGCGAACAGGAGGATCGCGCCCAGGATTGGGCCTTCGAACGTACCCAGACCTCCGACCAGGACCATGAAGATCATGTACGCGGACCACTGCACGCTGAAGACGGAGCTGGGCTCGATGAACAGCGTGTTGGCGACGACCAGCACGCCCGCCGCGCCGCAGCCGAATCCGGCGAGCACGAACAGCAGGCGCTTGCGAGCCGCGACGCGCACACCGAGCGATCGCGCTGCGTCTTCGTCGTCGCGGATCGCCTGAAGCGAAACGCCGAGGGGTGAGCGGAGCAGGAAGAAGAGTGCGGCAAGAAAAATCACTGTGAAGGCGAGTGCGAGCCAGAATGTGTACGCCTGGCGAAAGTTCGGTTCGTACTGGTTGAGCTGGATTAGGGAGATGCCGGTGCCCGCGCCGAGGTTCTGGTCGAGTCGGACGAGGATGGAGATGACCTCCGCGATCACCCACATGCCGATTGCGAACTGAGCGGCGCGAAGTCGCAACGCGAAGAGTGAGATGGGGACCGAGATCGCGCCCGCGAGCAGGGTCGCGAGCAGCATCGCGACGTATGGCGAGACGCCCTGAGCTGCAAAGAAGACCGTCCCGTACGCGCCGATCCCGATGAACGCCTGTTGACCGACCGACAGCAGGCCGCCGTAGCCGGCGAGAGCGTTCCACATGACCGCGAGCAAGACGAGGATCAAAAGCGTCGTCAGCTTCTGCACCACGTCGGACTCGAAAACCAACGGCACACCGGCGAGCACGATGGCGGCCACGACGGTCCCCCCGGTGAACAGTTTGGAGGTGCGCGTCCAACGCTGTACTGTCATGCCGTCCTCAGCCCCAGGCGGCCACCTCTGAAGCGCACGACCAGGACCGCGAGAAAGAGCAGATGGCCGGCCATCACCGCAAACTGCGGATGGATCTGCGCGCCGACGGTCTGGGCCACGCCCAGCGCGATGCCGCCGAGCAGCGTGCCCCACAGCGATCCCATGCCCCCGATCACCACCGCCTCGAACGCGAAGATCAGCTGCGTCGGCCCACTGACGGGATCGAACACCGACCGGATGCCGAGGAAAAGGCCGCCCAGGGCGGCGATCGCCACGGCGATCGCGGTCGCGCGGGCGTAGACACTCCTGCTGTCGATGCCCACGAGCTCGGCGGCGTCGGCGTCCTCGGCTGTGGCGCGCATGATCCAGCCGGCGCGAGTATTGGATAGGAACAGCTGCAGCACAGCGAACAGCAGCACTGCAACGACGAGCACGACAAGGCCCAGGGCGGAAACGGAGAGGCCACTGGTGACCTGCCAGCTCGCTGTGGTGACGGATCCCGCGCTGCCCCCCAGCGACCGCACGTCCGGTGAGAAGACAAGTTGCAGGAGGTTCTGGATCACGATCGACAGCCCGAACGTGGCCAGCAGCGGCGTGAGGATCCCCGACTTCAGGCTCCGCTCGAGCACAGTCAGCTGGAGGACGTAGCCCAGCAGCACCATCACCGGCAGCGCGACTGCGAAGGCGACGAAGGCCGAGACGCCGGTGCGTTCGACGATGACGTAGACGATGTACGCGCCTAGGACGGCGATGTCGCCATGCGCCAGGTTGATGATCCGCATGACGCCGAACATGATCGAGAGGCCGCACGCGAGCACCGCGTAGAACGCGCCCAGGAAGATTCCCTGCAGGACGGCGTTGGCGACTGTCATGCGGGACGGCGCAACCCGAAGTAGGCGCCGACCACCCGGTCACGGTCCAGCGAGGCCGCTTCGCCCCGGAGCACCACCCGTCCCTCGAGCATGCAGACCACGCGCCCCGCGACCTGCAGCGCGCGCGTCAGGTCTTGCTCGACCAGCAGCACGGTCGCGCCCTCGCGAATCACATCGCCCAACGAGCGATAAACCGAGTCCACTACGACCGGAGCCAGACCGAGCGAGACTTCGTCGAGAAGTAGCAGCCGCGGGTTGCTCATCAAGGCCCGGCCGATGGCGACGGCCTGCTGCTCGCCACCGGACAGCGTGGCGGCGGGCATGTGACGGCGCGGCTTGAGGAGCGGAAACACGTCGAGCACCGTGTCGACGGTCCAGCGGCCGCGTCGTCGCGAGGAGGCGACGCGCAGGTTCTCCTCCACGGTCAGGCTCGGAAACAGCCGGCGCCCCTCGGGCACCAGCGCGATGCCGAGCGCGACGCGGCGGTGCGCGGGCAGGTGTGTGATATCGACCCCGTCAAACGAAACTCGTCCAGCCGCCGGCCTGTGCGCGCCGGCGATCGCGCGGAGCAACGTCGTCTTGCCGGCGCCGTTGGCGCCGATGAGCGCGACTGTCTCACCCTGCGCAATGTCGAACGAGACGCAGCCTGCGCGACGACCGCCTGAGGTTCCCCTTCGGCGATGACGCGGCCGGCGTCCATGCACACGAGTCGATTTACGACCTGCAGCAGCACGTGGACGATGTGCTCGATCCACAGCACCGCGATACCTCGGTCGCGCAGACCGGCCACTGTTTCCACCAGTTCGGCGGACTCGGCATCGGTCAACCCGCCACCGATCTCGTCGAGCAGCAGGACGGCGGGCTCGACGGCGAGGGCACGTGCGAGCTCGAGGCGCTTGCGCTGAATTAGGCCAAGGCTCTCGGCGCGACGGTTCGCCACGTCTCCGAGGGCGCACTGGTCGAGCACCTGGAGACAGAGGTTGTAAGCGTCGGTGCCGCGTCGTTTCCCACCGGCCGTCGCCCCGACGAGCACGTTCTCGAACACGGTCATGCCGACAAACGGGCGCGGCACCTGGTGGGTGCGGGCGATGCCCAGCTTGCACCGCTCGGCTGCGCCTTTCGATGTGACGTCGCCACCTTGGAAGACGACGCGGCCGGTGTCAGGCATAAGGGCTCCGGACAGGACGCTCAACAGCGTCGTCTTGCCTGCCCCGTTGGGCCCGACGATGCCGACCGCCTCGCCTTTCTGCAGGGCGAGGTTGACACCATCGAGCACCGTCAGGGCGCCAAACCGCTTCCGGACATCGACCGCGGCGAGGACCGCCGCCTCGTCCACTATCAGGCGGCGTAAGGCTGGAGCTTCGAGGCGACGGGCACGTTGGCGTCGGCTGCGTTTTCGCAGATCACGAAGTCGATCGGCCACTTCGACGCGCCCGACTTCCACTGGCCGCCGATGATCGGCGTCGAGACGACGTTCGGCACGGCGGCGCCTGCGAGCGAGGCCGGCTTCGACCAGTCGAGGTTGCCGACAGGCGTCTCGACCTTCAAGGTCTTCATCGCGTCGCGCACCTTCGCCTTGTCCTTCGGCGCGCCGCTGGCGGAGAGCACCGCCGCTGCGACATCGAACAGCGAGAGGCTCGCGCCCAGCTGCTGGTTCCACTGCTTGCCGCTCGCTGACTCGTAGCCGTCGCCGATCTGCTTGCTGGTCATGCCCGTGAGGGATGACTTGTAAGGCCAGGTCGGGGCCCAGTACACGCCCGAGGCGAGTCCGTTTCCAATCGACCCGAGAGCCGTGACCTGTGACGGAAACAGGCCCGTTTTTGCAATCTGTCCGATCTTCACGTGTTTCGTGTATCCCTGCTGCGCCGCCTGACGCCAGAAAGTGGCGAAGTCGGGGGGGATGGGGAATGTGTTGAAGATCTGGCAATCCTGCTGGATGAACTTCTGGATCTGCGCGGTGTAGTCGTTGGTGCCGTCCTCGTATGGCCCCGGGTCTACGATCGTGTAGCCCGCGCCCTTCAGGAGCGGCCCGAGGACTCCCCGGATCGCGTTGCCGTCGGCGTCGTTCGGCCACATCACGCCGACCTTCTTGTTGGTCGTGACCTGCGGCCAGAGGTGGGTATAGGCGAGGAAGAACTGCTCCACACCAAAGCAGTAATGGAACGTCCATTTGAAAGGTGAAGGCTGGCCGGGCTTGGCGCCGCGGCCCAGGTACCAGGCTTCCCACGGCACGACCGTCGAGATGCATGGCACGTTGGCCGCCTCGCATGCGTCCGACACAGGGTTCACGGTTTCCGGCGTAGATGTCGCCAGCATGAGGTCGACCTTTTGGGTCTGGATGAGATCGTTGGCCATCTGCGCGCCGACCGATGGGGTCGACTGGCCGTCGCGGTTGATGATCTCCACCGAGTAGTTGGTGCCCCCGATGGAAAGACCTTTCTGGAACGCGTCACGGGCCAGCTTGAGAGCGTAACCGTCGGGCTCGCCGAAGCCGGAGGCCGGTCCACTGACCGGGCTTATGAAACCGATCTTGATGGTGCCCGACGGCGTCGAGCTCGTCGAGGTGAGGCAGGATTCGAGTACCCCCGGTACGGCCAGACCGCCCAGGACGACGCCTGTGGACTTGAGCATCTCGCGGCGCGTGAGGCCAGGGGCGGAGTGCTTTTCCTTGGACACCTGAATCCTCCTGTCTGATCAGGCGCGTACGGCCGCGCGCAAATTGCTCCGTGTACCGACGATCGGAGTTTGCGCCAGTTCATAATCGCCGTCAAGGGCCGTGCCCAAGGTTGAAATGGACGAGCAGTACGAGCCGCCCTACCTTTTTCCCGACTACCGCGCGACGGCGCTGAGAGCGCCGCAGCATGAGCCGGTGAAACTCCCCGACGAATGGTTTCATCGCGCGCCCGGACCGGCGTTCGGCAGGATCCCGGTCCACCCGGAAGACGCGAACCTGACGCGGCAGCATAAGGGCGAGCCTCTGGGCGAGAGGATCATCCTCACCGGCCGCGTGACAGATTCGGACGGCCGCGCCGTGGCGAACACGCTGGTCGAGGTGTGGCAGGCCAACGCGGCGGGGCGCTATGTCGACCCGGTGGACGATCATCCCGCGCCGCTGGATCCGAACTTCACGGGCGCGGGGCGGTGCCTGACCGACTCCGAGGGTGGCTACCGCTTCACCACGATCAAGCCCGGTGCGTATCCATGGCGCAACCATGTCAACGCCTGGCGACCAGCCCATGTCCATTTCTCGCTGTTCGGCCCGTCCCTTGCGAGCCGGCTGGTGACACAGATGTATTTCCCCGGCGACCCGCTGATTCCTCACGACCCCATCCTCAACTCGATCCCCGATCCGCGCGGGCGGGAGCTCCTGATCTCGCGATTCGACATCGAGTCGACGGTTCCGGATTGGGCGCTCGGTTATCGCTGGGACATCGTGCTGCGTGGCGGCGATGCAACCCCGATGGAACCTTGACTCCCACCCCATCGCAAACCGTCGGTCCCTTCTTCGGATTCGCGCTTCCGTTTGAGGGCGACGCCGTGGCCGAGCCGGACGCGATCCGGGTGGAAGGACAGTTGTTGGACGGCGCCGGCGAGCCGGTAAGCGACGCCCTGCTCGAAGCTTCGCAGGGCGGCCAGTTCGCGCGCTGCCGGACCGATGGTGAGGGTGTCTTTCACTTCGTCATCGCCAGGCCCGGCGCGGGGTTTCTCGACATCGCGCTGTTCGCCCGCGGCCTGCTCCGGCACCTGAACACTCGGATGTACTTCCCAGACGCGAGCGACAGGATGCTGTCGGCGGTCGACCCGGCGCGCCGGCACACCGTGGTGGCCAGGCGCGAGGGCGGAGTCCTTCGCTTCGACATTCGCCTCCAGGGCGAAGACGAGACCGTCTTCTTCGCGTAGCGTCAAACCTCGGCAAATCTATGCCAGACCCACCCGTCTACCTAGATTTTCTAAACTATGGCAGTGCCCACCTGGCTGAGCCTCGATGAAGCCGCCAAGCGGCTGAGCGTCCACCCGGCGACCCTGCGGGAGTGGGCAGACAAGGGCCAGATCCGCACTTTCCGCACGCCCGGCGGGCACCGTCGATTCAGCGAGGCAGACGTCGCCAGGCTCGGCGCCCATGCCAAACCTGACCTCTCTCTGCTCATGCACGCGACCGTCGGGCATGCCCGGATCGCGACCAGGGACGGGCGTCTTTCGTCCCAGTCTTGGTACGCGCGATTCGATGACGTCGCGAAGGTGCGACAGCGCGAGCTGGGGATGGAGCTGGTGCAGCTGCTGGTTTCGTTCCTGGGCGACGGCAAGCGCGACTGGAGCACGGAGATCAAGGAGCTGGGGGCACGCTATGCGGAGCTGGCGCGCGACGCCGGCCTGTCGCTCGGCGACGCGATGCGGGCGTTCCACCTCTTCGAGGGCATCGTGCGGTCGAGCGTGGGCGAGCTTGGTGCGGCGAAGGTTGCACGTGCTGACCTGGAGGAAAACGTCGGTTGGTTTTTGAATGAGGTGAGGGTGGCGATGGTGGAGGCTTTCTCGTGAACGTGCTGAACGTCGTGCTGCCGCTGGGCTCGTCGGTCCTGAGCTTTGTCTTCGCCGCGATGGTGCTCGACCAGTGGTGGCAGCGGCGGCACGCGTTCCAGCTGGTCTGGGGGATCGGCCTGTTGTTCTACGGCATCAGCGCCGGCACAGAGTTCCTCGGCAGCGCCTTCGGCTGGAGCGAACCTCTGTATCGCGTCTGGTACCTGATCGGCGCGTTCCTCGTGGCGGCCTACCTGGGCGCGGGGACGATCTATCTGCTCTCCCGCTCGCGCTTTGGATATTTCGCCGGAGCGACCGTCTTCATCGGCGGCCTGCTGTCATTTCTGTTCAGCCACTCCACGCGGTACCCCGGGGCGGCGACCGCGGGCACGGTGACCTTCGCGATCGCAACGATTGGCGCGATCGCGATCATCGCGGCCACAGCGACACGCCGGCCGTTGGCCGCGCACATCGCGATGGGCGTGCTCGCCGTCGGATCGGTGGCGGTCGCGGGGATGGTGCTTACGGCGACCCTTGCTTCGCCGGGCTGGGCCGTCGACCCGAGCACGCACGTGCCCGTGGGGTCCGCGTTCCCTGGTTACGTACGCGTGCTGACCGGACCTTTCAACATCGCCGGCGCGCTGTGCCTGGTCTTCGGTGCGATCTACTCGGCCTATATCTATATGCCGAAGAAGCGTGCCGTGCCCGCCCGACTGGGCATCGTGGCGGTGGTCGTGAACTTCACCGTGTCGCTGCCGGGGGCGGCGGGGGCGCTTATCGCCGGCAAGCTGAACTCCCGTGTGCCGGCGACGATCCTGATCGCGATTGGCGCGTTCATCCCGGGCCTGACGAGCGGGCTCAACCGATTCGGAGTGACCTGGTCGTTCTTCCTGGGCGAGTTTCTAGGCCTGCTCTTCATCTTCGCGGGCTTCCTTGTCAGCGAGGAGATGTTTCGGAACGTCCGGCTCGGAACCATCCTGTGGTCACGACGTCAGGCGACGTCACTCGAACGTGAGGTCGGTTGAGATAACGATCGCCTTTTCGATGCTCTTCGCCACGGGACATCGCGCGGCGTGATGTGAGTGCGCGCGATCGGCCGCCTCTCGCCTGTCGTCGGGGCACCCGCGGAGCGTGTAGCGGACGTGGATCTTCTTGATGACCAGAATCTTGTCCTCGACGTAGACCTCGCCCTCCGCCTCTGAGGTCAGTTGACCGCCGCTCGCGTCGATCCCGCGCGCTTCCAGCGCGCCACCCAGTGTTCCTGTGAGTCAACCGGCGGTGGCCGCGACCAGGTAGTCGAGGGTCGTGGCCTGATCCGGGTACTGGCCGGCAGCGGTTCCGTAGTGCTCTCGCACCGACCCGTGGGTTCCGAACGTGACCTGGTGATTGGCAGGCAGATACGCCTGCCTGATGGGACCGCGTTCGCGGACGATCCGGACCTTTGATATGTACACCGGGCGGAGTGGGTCCATTCCCCGGAGCTTACAAGCGCCGCTATTCGGACCCGTCCATTGACCTCCCGGCGCCATCGCGCTCTACTTACGCCGCGAGATGGAGGCGGTTTCACGATCTGCGACCACCTTGGACGAGGTGGCGCAGGCGGCGGGCGTGTCGCGGACGACTGCTTCCAGGGTTTTCAGCGGACATCCCCAGGTCAGCGAGGCGGCCCAGAAAGCGGTGGAACGAGCCGCGGCTGAACTTGGCTACGTGGCCAACGGCGCGGGGCGGAGCCTCACGGCCGGGCGAAGCGAGTCCGTCGGCGTCCTTGTCCCCGAGCCTTCGTCACAGCTCTTCGGTGATCCGATGTTGGCACGCCTCCTGGGAGCGATCGGCGAGGAATTGTCGGCCAAGGGCCTCCAGATGGTGTTGTTCGCGCCTCAATCCGCGACGGACATCGAGCGCCTGGAGCAGTACCTCGCCGGAGGTCACGTTGACGCTGTACTGCTGCTTGCCCTGCACGAGTCCGAGTCGCTCCCGGCCCGGCTGCAGGCACGCGGGATACCGATGGTCTTTGGCGGACGGCCGCGCGCCGCACTCCAGGCCAGCTACGTCGACGTCGACAATCATGCTGGTGGGCGGAGCGCGACGCAGCACCTGGTCGTCCAGGGCCGGCGGCGCATCGCGCACATTGCGGGACCGCTGGACGGTCCAGCGGCGAGGCAGAGGTTGCAGGGATACCGCGAAGCGCTGTGGAGCGCGGGGCTGCGATCGGACCTTGTCGAGCGGGGTGCGTTTGACCGCGACAGCGGCGAGCTTGCGATGGCGCGGCTGCTTGCGACGCAGGACGACATCGACGCGGTGTTCGCCGCCTCGGACGCGATGGCTGCGGGCGCGATGTGGGCACTGCAGGTGCTGGGCCGGCGCGTGCCCGACGACGTCGCCGTCATCGGATTCGACGACTCCCCCATCGCGATGGCGACACAGCCGCCGCTGTCGAGCGTGCGGCAACCAGTCGAGCTCATGGGACGCGAGATGGCGAAGCTCGCGTTGAGCATGAGCGCTGTGCACGGACAGTCGCCACGACAGATCGTCCTCGACCCCGAGCTGGCGCTGCGCGAATCGACAGTCGGATCGCCGAACTAGGGAGCGCGATGGCCGAGGCGAAACAACTCGCGGCCCGAGCGTTCAAGGCCGGGGAGTACGACTTCAGCCGCTTGATGGACCTACCGCAGGCGCTCATGCACCGCGAAGATCGGCAGGGGGTGAGACTTCTGATCGCTCCGACGTTCGCCCTTCCCGACGCTGCGCTGGACGCGATCCTTTCGTGGCGCCTGGGCCAGTATCTGCTCACGCGCTTCTACGACGTGGACGTCGTCGCGGATCAAGACCTCGTGCGCGAAGACGCCGCGAGTGTGCACGCGGCCGATGTGCACGGCCTCGCCATCGACGCCGATGGTGGATTGCTCACATATCTCACGTTGAAGCAACCCGAGGAGCTCGAGGGTTTTCGCTACGGAAGCGCGGACCGTCCGGCATTTCCCTGCGAAGAGGTGCACGGGCGTGGGTGGCAGGAGTCTATCGTCGAGGCGGACGACGTGCCCGCGGAGCAATGCTGGGAGCTCGCGCGGTTCGTCACGGATCAGCGACGTCCGGAGGACCAGATCATCCATCGCGGCGCGCTCGAGATCGCCTTGGTCGCGGCGCGTCTCGCATGCAGGCCGGCGTTTGCGTCGCGGGTGAGACTGGTCACGGGAGACCTGGATCCGGACATCGCTTTGCGCAACCTTCGCTACTTCTTCATCCCCGTCGCGACGTTCGCGCCACACGAGGTGATACTGCCCAAGGGCCATCTGCTGCGCCCGCGGTACGCGGAGCATCCGACGTCGCCCTTCATCGCGAACGCGAGCGACCTCGACTGGGCGACGTTCGTGCGCTGGGCGGACATCGACCTCGCGCTCAACTCCGGCGAGGAGGAGACGTTCCTGCGCTTCCTTCTGCTGCGCCAGTTCGTGAGCGTGAAAGAGTCGTCGCTCAAGCGGCCTAACGAGCCGCGCGATGAATCGCAATACCCGCTCGAAGCGCTGACATCGCCTTCGTCCCTGGGCGCGTCGAATGCGTTGTGGCGAAGCGCGACCGAAGGAGCGATACCGTGGCAGGCGCTAACGCTCGGACCAGGCGAGCCGTTGCCTCGCGATCGCGTGTCGTGGATCGTCGAAGGTTTTGCGCAGGCTCTGACGTATCGACCCGAAGGTCTTGCTCACCTCGCGGGCATCGGACCGGAGGTTTGTTTTGTGCCGCATGAGTCGATCGCGGGGTCGATCGCATCGCTCGACGCAGTGCGGGTGCTGACGACGACACGCGAGGACTTCGAAAGCTTCTGGAGACAACGCCAAGCGCTGTTCGAGACCTCTTCCGAAAAGCTCTACGGGATGACTGAGATTGTCCGTGCCGCCAAAGCCTGAGGACCATGACTCGTTCTACGCGGAGCTGACGAAGCGTAACCACGGCCTGATCGCGCCAGAGATCCAGTCGTCCTTGCGGTCGACCCGATTCGTGGTCGCGGGGTGCGGCTCCACAGGAGGGGCGGTCCTCATGCCGCTGGTCAGGACTGGCGCCGAGTCCTTCGTGCTGTTCGATCCGGGCGACTATGAGCTCAACAACCTCAACCGGCAGGATGCTTCCCTCGCCGACCTCGGGCGCAATAAGGCGCGATCGTGCGCGGATCGGCTGCTGGCGGTCAATCCCTATTGCTCGATCGAGGTGCACGAGGACGGAGTGCGGGCCGATTCGATCGGAGGCCTCCTGCACGCCGGCGACCTCGTGCTCGATGCCATCGACGTGACGACTCCTCAAGGCATCTCCGCCAAGCTTGCGCTGCATGAAGCGGGAGTTGGCAAGCACTTGACTGTGATCACCGCCTATGACATTGCGTCCACGCAGTTCATCGAGATCTTCGACTACAGCAAGCAGCGCGCCCCTCTTGGCGGCCGCATCCGCGATCCGAATGCGGGTCCCGAGGCCGTGCTCCGGAGCTTGATCCCACCGCTCGCCCTGCCTCGCGAGATCTTTGGGGTGCTGCTCGAGCGGCGGCGCGATCCAGGCCATGGGTTTCCCCAGCTCGCGATGACGTCGACGTTCCTGGGCGCGCTGGCGGTCGAGATCGCGCTGCGGCTGCTGGCGCATAAGCCGGTCAAGCGGCGGATCCGGGTCGACCTTGGCGATCTCGCTCGGCCGGCTTTACGACGGGCGGCCGGAGACATAAGGACCAAGGTGGAGCTGATCGATCTCTGGAGGAGGATGCGTTGACGGAGCGGATCAAAGGCCTCGTCCTGGCCGACGGCGCGAACGAGTTCGACGGATTTTTCGCCGTGCTGCAAGCCGCCCGGCGGTGGCCCGGGCTGCGCCGGGAGATGCGCGGCGCGCCGGGTTACGTGGCCCATCACCTGTGGTTCGCCTGGCCGACCACCGTCGGCATCCTCAGCTGGTGGGAGGACGAGGCGTCGGCTTATCGGTTTGCGCACCTGCCGGCGCACCTCGAGTTCTGGGAATGGGCCACCCAGCCAGGGCACACGCGCGGCGGCTGGCTGGCGTTCTACGCACTCGGGCACGGCGGCCCGCACTGGGGCAACGGCGTGCGCAAGCGCGTGACGACCTTCGGACGGTTCACGTCCGCTCCGTCCGGCGAGCCGCCCAAGGGCACGCCCGAGCAGCGGCGGTC
>WNGD01002553.1_pt1 | contig 18923 bp, 18 predicted proteins | sample 5400671 | NCBI WGS metagenome assembly WNGD01 (sample SAMN13153369, study PRJNA577476) | soil metagenome | isolation source: 40 cm soil or saprolite under grassland replicate 2 | place: USA:California | collected 2016-06-15
TTCCTGCCCGGCTTCGCCAGGGCCAGCCGGGGGTGGAGCCAAGAGCAATGGGACGCCGTCACCGACGATCTCGTCGCCCGCGGACTGCTCGAAGCCGACGGCGGGCTGACATCAGCAGGGCAGGCGCTGCGGGCGCAGGTGGAGGCGGAGACCGACAGGATGGCAGCATCGCCCTGGCAGCACCTGGGCGATGAGCGTGCCGAGGAGCTCGCCGCGATCGGCAAGGCGATGACGCGCCTGGTCATGTCGGCAGGCGCCTTCCCGGCCGACGGCGTCTTCGCGGCACGCTGAAAGATCAGCGGCGAGGCCAGCGCCGGAGCGAGCAGGAAGCCGTGCCGCTCCGTATCAGCGGCGTGCGCAGCAGTATCAGGCGCAGTATCAGCGGACGGAGGAAGCGTGACGGCAACCGCAATCCCCAGCGTCGCCCTCGGCACCAGCGGCATCCAGGTCAGCCGGCTGGCGCTCGGCCGTAGCTATCAGCCGCCCAGCGGCCTGACCAGTAGTGCCACCATCCCGGCCCGGGAGGTGGCAGCCCACACAACAGCGTCGTCCTACCACTCTTGGACTTAACGGCTGCCGGCCATCTACTTTGAGCTATGGATCACAGCGCCCCGCGGTCTGGCGGCCGCCCCGCGCGGGGGCCGGCGGACGTGCGGTCATGCGGATAGTCCTGGCCTGGCTGCGGCTGGATTCGCGGCGGCGCTGGCGCTCGCTGATGGTCCTCGGCCTGCTCGTGGCGCTGGCCACGATGACCGTGCTCACGGCCGTCGCCGGGGCGCGACGCGGCCAGACCGCGTTCAGCCGGCTCTGGGCCCGCACGCTGCCGACGACGATCACCGTGCTGCCGAACCAGCCTGGCTTCGACTGGTCCCGGATCCGGGCGCTGCCCGAGGTCACGGCGCTGAGCACCTTCGCGGTCGCTGGTTTCCTTATCGACGGGTATCCGCCGGCCAGCCAGAACAACGGCTTCCCACCGGGCGACAGCCAGATCATGCGGACGATCGAGCGTCCCATGATCTTCCAGGGTCGGCTGTTCGATCCCGGCCGCGCCGACGAGGTGGTGGTGACGCCGCGATTCCTGGCGGGATACGGCAAGGACGTGGGTGACACGCTTACCTTGCACCTGGCCACGCCGCACCAGGTCGACCAAGGGAACGACCCGTCGTCCGGGGTGCCGCCCCGCGGACCGCGGGTGCGGGTGCGCATCGTCGGCGTGATCCGGTCGTTCTGGTTCTCCGACTCGCCCGGCTCCAATGGGGCACTGGTCCCGTCGCCTGCCCTGCTGGCTCGTTATCGGGCCAACTTCATGGGCAGCCGCGGCGTTGCCTACATCAACGCGCTGGTCAGGCTCAGGGGCGGCGCGGCCGCGATCCCCGCATTCCGGGCTGACCTGGCACGGGTGACCGGGCGGTCGGATATCGACGTGTGGAACAACTACGTCGACTTCGGGGAGCCGACCAAGCGGGTCTCCGCATTCGAGGCCGCCTGCCTGCTGGCGTTCGGCCTGGCGGCGCTGGCGGCCGCCGTGTTCCTCATCGGGCAGTCTATCGCGCGCTACATCTCGACCACGGCGGCGGACCTTCAGCTGCTGCGTGCGCCGGGCTTGCGGCCGCGGCAGGCCGTGGCCGCCGCGGCCGCCGGGCCGTTCCTGGCCGCGGTGACGGGGGCGACCCTGGGCGTAGCAGGGGCCATCGTGGCGTCGCGCTGGACGCCGGTCGGCGCGGCGGCGATGCTCGAGCCGCAGCCAGGTTTCAACGCCGACTGGCTGGTCCTGGGCATCGGCTGGGTGGCCGCGCCGCTCATCGTGCTAGGCGGCTCGGCCGGCGCGGCTGGCGCAGCTCTGGCGGCGAGCAGGGGACAGCTGGCACCCCGCAGGTCCGCGATTGCGCTGGCCCTGGCGCGAGCCGGGCTGCCGGTGCCCGCAGTGGTCGGCACCCGGTTCGCGCTCGAGCCCGGCCGCGGCCGGTCGGCGGTCCCGGTGCGCCCGGCGCTGACCGGCGCGATCGTGGGCGTGCTCGGCGTGCTTGCCGCGTTCACCTTCGCCGCCGGAGTGTCCGACGCCGCGGCCAACCCGGCCAGGTTCGGCCAGACCAATCAGCTAGAGAGCTTCCTTGGCTTTAACGGGCAGACCTTCGCCACGGCAGCCGGGAAGGCGATGGCGGCCGTGGCCGGCGACCGCGATGTCATCGGCGTCAACGACGCGCGCAGCGCGGTCGCCTACTCCGGGGACACGTCCATGACGATGTACACCTACCAGCCGGTAGGCGGCAAACGCCTGCCGGTCGTGCTCTCCGCCGGGCGGATGCCGGCCGCCGCTGATGAGGTGACTGTCGCTCCGACAACGGCGCAGCAGCTGGGCGTAACCGTCGGCGCCAGGATTCCGGTCACCGGCGGATCCGCACCGCGGACGGTCCGCGTGGCCGGCATCGGCTTCGTCCCCGAGGGTCCGCACAACGACTACGCCAGCGGGGCATGGGTCACGTCGGCCGGGTACGGCCAGATTTTCCGCGGTGCGCACTACTCCTTTAAGTTCCGCTTTAGCGAGATCGCGCTGCGGCCAGGCGCGGACGTGCCATCGGCGGCGCGCCGGCTGAACAGTGCGGCGGCGCGTGCCACGGGCGGACATGGACTTGAGTTGACGCCGCCGCCCCCGCCGGGGCAAGTGCAGGTGATCAGGGACGTGGCAGTGCTGCCGATCGCGCTGGGCGGCTTCCTGGCCCTGCTGGCGGTCGGCGCGGTCGGCCACGCGCTGGCGACCGCGGTGCGCCGCCGCAGGCACGAGCTAGCCGTCTTGCGGGTGCTCGGGATGACCCGCCGGCAGGCCCGCATGGTGGTCGTCACCCAGGCCAGCATGCTGACCTTGATCGGGCTGGCCTTCGGGGTACCGCTGGGGCTGGCGGTCGGCCGCGTCATCTGGCGCGTCGTGGCCGACAGCACTCCGCTGGCGTATCACGCGCCGGTCGCCTTGCTGGCCTTGCTGCTGATCGCGCCGGCCGGGCTGCTGGCCGCGAACCTGCTGGCCGCCTGGCCCGGGCACCGTGCCGCCCGGCTGCCGAGCGGGCAGATACTCCGGACCGAATGACGCCAAGCCCCGGCCAGCCCCGGAGTAGGCCGGAGTTTGCCGGGTATGGGCTGGAAATGGCGACGCCGCGACGCACCCATGCAGCGAAGCCCGCGAGAGCCGCGAAGACCGCAGGGCCCGCCAGCGCCGCGAAGACCGCCAGGCCAGCGAAGACCGCGAAGCCCGCTGGCAACGACGGCACCCCGCTCGGCGCCTACCGGGCCAAGCGCGATCCGGCCAGGACCCCGGAGCCGATGGGCTCCGGGCGCTCGCGGAAACGAAAGCGCCAGGGCCTGCCCTCCTTCGTCATCCAGGAGCACCACGCGCGGGCGCTGCACTGGGATTTCCGGCTGGAGCATGACGGCGTCCTGGTCTCGTGGGCGCTGCCGAAGGGCATCCCGGAAGATCCCAAGACGAACCACCTGGCCGTCCACACCGAGGATCATCCGCTCGAGTACGGCAGCTTCGCAGGCGACATCCAGCCGGGCGAGTACGGCGGCGGCCACGTCAGCATCTGGGATCGCGGCGACTACGAGCTGGAGAAATGGAGCGATACCGAGGTCAAGGTCGTGCTGCACGGATCCAGGGCGCAAGGCCGCTACGTCCTGTTCTCGACCGACCGGAAGGCCGGCGACGGGACCGGCCGGAAGGCCGGCGACGGGACCGGCCGGAAGGCGGGCGAGCTGGCCGGCGGCAAGAACTGGATGATCCACCGGATGGATCCCCCGCGGGAAGGATTCCAGCCGCTACCGGACAGCATCCGGCCGATGCTGGCCGCGGCCGGATCGCTGCCGGCCGACGACGATGGCTGGGCCTACGAGGTCAGCTGGGACGGCGTGCGCGCCATCGTCTCTATCGACGGCGGCCGGGTCCGGGCCGTCGACGCTGACGACCGGGACATCACCGCCTCGTTTCCTGAGCTGCGTGCGGCCGGGGAGAAGGTCGGGCCCCGGCCCGCCGTCCTCGACGGCGAGATCATCGCGCTCGGCGCCGACGGGCGGCCCAGTGCCAGCCGCCTGCAGCGGCGGCTGAACGTGTCCGCCCGGGCCGAGGTGACCAGGCGCGCTCGGGAAGTCCCGGTTACCTATGTCGTCTTCGACGTGCTGCATCTCGACGGGGAGTCTCTGCTCGGCCTGCCCTACCGGGAGCGCCGCCGCCAACTTGAGGCGCTCGGCATGTCCGGCAAGTCCCTGCTGACCGGCGACTCGTACCGTGATGTGCGCGGTGCCGACGTGCTGGCCGCCGCCCGGGAGAATGGCCTCGGGGGCATTGTCGCCAAGCGGCTGGACGCTCCCTATCGCCCGGGCAGGCGGAGCAGGGACTGGCAGAAGATCACCAGGATGCGGTCGAGGGCGGCGGCCGCTGGCGGCGGGCGGGCCAAGAACGTCGGAGGCTCGCGGTGAGCCCCGAGCGCGTCGCGGTGACCGTCGACGACCGGCAGCTGTCGCTGTCGAACCTCGGCAAGATGCTGTACCCGGAAATCGGCTTCACCAAGGGAGAAGTGCTCGACTACTACTCCCGGATCGCTGACGTGATGCTGCCGCACCTGCGGAACCGCCCGGTCACCTTCCGCCGCTGGCCGGACGGCACCGGCGGCAAGTCGTTCGTCGAGAAGCACGTGCCATCGCACGCGCCGGACTGGGTCCGCACCGTCAAGGTGCCGTCTAGCGGCAGCGGCAGCTGGGGGCGGGCCGACTCATCCGGCGAGGACGTCGAGTACGCGGTCATCGATGACCGGCCGGCCCTGATCTGGGCAGCCAACCTGGCCGCGATCGAGTTCCATGTCCCGCTCTGGCACGCCGGGCGCCGCGGCCCCGCTTCCGGCCATCTGCCCGGCCGGCCGGACCACATGGTCTTCGACCTCGACCCCGGGCCCGGCGCCTCGATCGTCGAATGCTGCCGGATCGCCTGCCTGATCGCCGACCGGCTGGCGCGCGGCAAGCGCGAGCCGGTGGCCAAGACCAGCGGCTCGAAGGGCATGCAGGTCTACGTCACCCTCCCGGCCAGGACCGAGTGGGACGCCGCCAGGGAGCGTGCGCTCGGGCTGGCCCAGTCGGTCGAGCATGATCATCCCGGGCTTGTCGTGACGAACATGAAGAAGCAGTTGCGCACGGGCCGGGTGCTCATCGACTGGAGCCAGAACCACGCGGCGAAGACGACGGTCGCCGCCTACTCGCTGCGCGGTGGCACCGAACCGACCGTATCCACCCCGGTCAGCTGGGACGAGGTACGCGATTGCGAGCGCAGCCGTGACCCGCGCCTGCTCCGGTTTACCGCCGCCGACGTGCTGGATCGCGTCGAACGCGACGGGGACCTGTTCTCCTCCCTGGCCTGACCGCCAGGCCGCCCGCAGCCTCGGCCAGGCCGCGCGCGGCCCCGGGTCAGGCCGCCAGCAGGCTTGCCCTCAGCATCCGGACGTCATCGGCGGCAAAGCCATGCCCGGACAGCCACCGCAGCACGCCGCCGAAGCGCGCCTCGAGCTGGTCGAGGAACGCGGCCATCGTCATGGCCTGCGGCACATGATCGGCGGCCGGCTCACGGTCGAGGCCGGCCGCGTATACCTCCGTGCCGCACAGCCGGGCCAGCAGCGGCCCGATCCGCTCGGCCGTGGCCGCGTAGTCGGCGATCACGGCGTCCCGCCGTACCCCGCACGCGGTCAGCGCCATCGCGACGATCACGCCGGTCCGGTCCTTGCCGGCCGCGCAGTGCACCACGACCGGGCCGCCCGCCTGCGCGATGTCGCGCACCGCGGCCGCTACCTGGGCCGGCCGCTCCTCCAGGTAGCCGAGGTAAAGGCCGCACCGCAGATCGCCCGGGTAGCGGGCCCTGGCCCGGTCGATCCGCTCCTCCATGACGTCCGCGACATCGGCCGCCAGGCCGAGCTCGGGCAGCAGCGAGTGGTGGACGTGCCGCACCCGCCCGGCGCGGCTCAGCGGGCCGGGCCCCCGGTCCCGCACCTCCGCGGGACTGCGCAGGTCGATGACGGTGGTCAGGCCGATCTGCGCGACCAGCAAGTCGACATCGGCGGACGAGAGGTCGTTCAGGTCGTCTCCGCGCAGCAGCTGGCCGACCGCGATCTGCCGCCCGCCAGCCGCCGCCATCCCGCCCACATCGCGGACGTTGACCGCCCCGTCAAGCTCAAGCCACGCCACCCGGTCATTCTCTCCTGGCCGGCCAGGCCCAGTCAGGCCCGGCCCGGCCGGTCCTTCCTCGGCAGCTTGCTGACGACCGCGTCGTAGGAGGCATCGACGGCCTCACGAAGCTCGTCGTCTGGGATCGCGCCGGCGATCCGCAGGCTGTTCCATCCCGAGCGGCCGATGTACGCCATGACCGACGCGTCGTCCGGGTACCGCTTCAGCCACTCGTCGGCCACCTCGCGCGACGGCCCGCACTTGACCCCGACCGTGACGGCAGACTCCGTGCCGAGGAACGCGAAGATCTTGCTGCCAACCTTCACTACCGCGTCGCCCTCCCACGGCTCGTCCTGCCATGCGCCGGGCTTGGCCAGGCAGTAGGCGAGTAGGTGCTCCCACGTCATAACGGCTCCCGTCTGTCGCACTCCAGGATTCCCATCCAGCCGGGCGGGACTCGCACGGCGGCCGGGCACATTCTGCGGCCGGGAACGTCGAGCGGTGAGTTCTGGCTCCGTACCTGGTCTGTAAGGCTGACCAACTTCGAGCCAGGGAGATACCGTGCACGACACCGCTGGGCCGCTCGTTATGGACGCGCCCCCGCCCCCGCAGGCATCGCCGGCCACGGCACCCGGATCCTCGCGGCACGCCGCCAGCGACGAGCGGTCCCGCTGGCTGGCCCTGATCGTCTTGTGCACCGGGATGCTGATGATCGTCCTGGACATGACCATCGTGAACGTGGCGCTGCCGTCCATCCAGACCGACCTCGGCTTCTCCCAGTCCGGGCTGGCCTGGGTGATCAACGCGTACCTGATCCCGTTCGGCGGGCTGCTGCTGCTCGGCGGTCGGCTTGGCGATCTCGCCGGGCGCAGGAACGTGTTCCTGGCCGGTCTCGGCATCTTCACCGCAGCCTCGCTGCTGTGCGGGCTGGCGCAGGACCAGGGGATGCTCATCGCCGCAAGGTTCGTGCAGGGCACCGGCGGGGCGCTGACCTCGGCCGTGATACTCGGCATGATCGTGACGATGTTCCCTGAGCCGCGCGAGCAGGCGAGAGCGATCGGCTTCTACGCCTTCGTCGCCTCCGCCGGCGGAGCGGTCGGACTGCTGGCGGGCGGCATCCTCACCGAGGCCATCAGCTGGCACTGGATCTTCTTCGTGAACATTCCGGTGGGCATTCTCACCGCGGCGCTCGCCCTGCGCGTGATCGGGCGCGATCAGGGCATCGGGCTGGCCGAGGGCGCCGACTTCCCCGGCGCCGTCCTGATCACCGGCGCGATGATGCTGGGCGTCTTCACGATCGTGAAGCCTGCCGCCGAGCTCGGCTGGCTGGCCGGCCGCACGCTGGGGCTCGGCGCGCTGTCGCTGGCGCTGCTGGCCGCGTTCGCCGTCCGGCAGCTGACCGCGCGGCACCCGCTGATGCCGCTGCGGATCCTCGCCTCCCGCACGGTCAGCGGGGCGAACCTGATCCAGGTGGTCGGCGCGGCTGGCATGCTCGGGACGTTCTTCCTCGGCTCGCTGTACCTGCAGCGGATCCTGGGTTACAACCCGCTGCAGATCGGCCTTGCCTTCCTGCCGGTGGCGGTCGTGATGGGCACGCTGTCGGTGCGCTACTCCGAGCGGCTGGTCACCCGCTTCGGCGCACGGAAGACGCTGCTCCCGGGGCTGGTGCTGATCGCCGCCGGGCTCGTCGTCTTCGCGCAGCTGCCGCCCGGCAGCGCCTACCTGACCCAGATCCTGCCAGTCATGCTGCTGCTCGGGGCCGGCGCGGGGATCTGCTTCCCCGCGCTGATGACCCTCTCCATGTCGGCGGCCACCCCCGAGGACGCCGGCGTCGCATCCGGCCTGGTGAACACCACCGCCCAGGTCGGCGGCGCACTGGGGCTTGCGGTGCTGGCCACCGCATCCGGATCCCGGACCAGGGCACTGATCGCGAGCGGCCACGGCGCGGCGGCGTCGCTGACCGGCGGCTACCATCTGGCCTTCTGGATCGCCGCCGGGCTGGTGGCAGCCGCCATCGTCCTCGCCGTGGCGCTGGTGCCGGCCGACAAGCGGCCAGGCCGAGCCGCCTCCGCCCGGTCGCTCGCAGCGCACGAAGGAGAGATCTGATGAACACGGTCGCCTCGCCCGACGGCACCACCATCGCGCATGACCAGTCCGGCGAAGGCCCGCCGGTCATCCTGGTCGGCGCCGCGTTCAACGCCCGGCAGACCACCGCCCCGCTGGCGGCCGCGCTGGCGCCGCACTTCACCACGGTCGCGGCGCGAAGGCGGTCGCCGATACGGTCCCCGCGGCGCAGCACCGCACCCTGGACGGCGGCTTCCACGAGATCCCGCCTGAGATGCTCGCCCCCGTCCTGAACTCCTTCTTCACGACCTGATCCGGGACCAGGGCCCGCTCACCCGCGCGTGCCGCGGCCGCGCTGGTCCCTAGTCTGGTCGCGTACTGGTGGCGAGCAAGGGGGCGCGGGTGCGGGTAGCGGTCTTCACCGGTTCAGCAGCGGGCCCGGCCGCGCATGCCGAGGGCGTGGCGTCGTTCGCCCGGCAGCTTGCGCAGGCCGGAGCCGGGATCGTGTACGGCGGCGGGAAGGTCGGCCTGATGGGCATCGTGGCGGACGCCGCGCTGCTGGCAGGCGGCGAGGTGATCGGCGTGATGCCCCAGCACCTGGTCGACCAGGAAATCGCGCATGCGGGCCTGACCCGGCTTGACGTGGTGGCCGGGATGCATCAGCGGAAGGCCCGGATGGCGGCGCTCGCCGATGCCTTCATCGCCTTGCCGGGAGGTGCCGGGACGCTGGAGGAGCTGTTCGAGGCATGGACATGGGGGCAGCTGGGGTTGCACGCCAAGCCGGCCGCGCTGCTGGACATCGACGGCTTTTACCGGCCGCTGACCGAGCAGCTGCGGGTCATGTCGGCCGCGGGCTACCTCAGCGACGCGCACCTGCGGGCACTTGGCGTAGTGTCGGGCGCCGGGGAGTTCCTGGAGTTCGTGGCCGGCTACCGGCATCCGCCGCGTAAGTGGGCGAAAGGCGGCGCCGCGGAGAACCTGAACGACACTCGCAGCTGAATCAGGCGGCGCGCACCGTCGGTCTCCCGGCCTGTCGTGGTCAGTCGGCCCAGCCGGGGCGGATCAGGCCGGCCTGGTAGGCGAAGACGACAAGCTGAGCCCGGTCCCTGGCTCCGAGCTTGGTCATTGCCCGGGCCGCGTGCGTCTTCACCGTCGAGGGACTCACGTAGATCTTCCGGGAGATCTCGTCGTTGGACAGGCCCATGGCGATGAGCGCGGCCACCTCGCGCTCCCTGGGGGTCAGCTCGTCCAGGCCTGGCAGGCGGCGAGCCTGCCTCGTGCGCAGCGCGAACTCCGCGATCAGCCGCCTGGTGACCGTCGGGGACAGCAGCGCATCCCCGCCGGCTACCACCCGGACGGCCCGGATCAGCTCCGCGGCGTCGGTGTCCTTGACCAAGAACCCGGCGGCACCGGCCCGCAGGCCCTCGAAGACGTACTCGTCCAGCTCGAAGGTGGTCAGGATGACCACGTGGACGTGACCGAGGTCCGGGCTGGCCGCGATGCGCCTGGTCGCCTCGATGCCATCCAGCCCCGGCATGCGGATGTCCATCAGCAGCACGTCCGGCGCGTGCCGCACCGCGACGCGCACGGCCTGCTGGCCGTCGGCGGCCTCCGCAACCACCTCAATGTCGTACTCGGCGTCCAGCAGCGCGGCGAACCCGGCGCGGACCAGTTCCTGGTCATCGGCCAGTGCGACCCGGATCACGGCTCGCCTCCGCGCAGCGGCAGCCGCGCCCGGACGCCGAAACCGCCGCCCGGCCTGGGACCCGCCTGCAGCGTCCCGCCGAGCGCGGCGGCCCGCTCGGTCATCCCGGCTATGCCGTTTCCCGGGTCCTTGCCCGAGCCGCTGGCCGAGTTGCTGGCCGGGTCGTTGGCCTGGGCAGCGGGCCGCCCCGCTGGCCGGCCGGGGGCCCGGGCTGGACCGTCGTCGTCCACCTCGATCACCAGGGCCTGCTCCTCCCATGCCAGCCGCACCGTGGCAGTCGCGCCGCCGGAGTGCCGGGCGCTGTTGGTTAGCGCCTCCTGGACGATCCGGTAGGCGGCCAGGTCGACGTCGGCCGTCAGCGGCGGCCGCCCCGCCTGGTCGTCGATGCGTACCGTGAGCCCGGCGGCCGCCGCATTGTCCACCAGGTCGCCGAGGCGGGCCAGCCCGGGCGCCGGCGCCCGCGGCGCGCCTTCGTCGACATCCCGCAGCACCCCGAGCACCGAGCGAAGCTCGACCAGGGCCTGCTTGCTCACGTCGTTGATGGTCGACAGGGCCGAGCGTGCCCGCTCGGGCTGGCGGTCCATCAGGTGCAGCGCCGTGTTCGCCTGGACGTTGATCACCGAGATGTTGTGCGCCACCACGTCGTGCAGGTCCCTGGCGATCCGCATGCGCTCCTCGCCGGCCTGCCGGCGAAGCTGCTCGTCCCGGCTCCGCTGCAGCGCGGCGGCACGCTGGTTCCTGCTCCGGATCAGCTCGGCTGCGCTGAGCAGGAAGAGCAGTCCGGCCGCCAGCCCGAGCGCGAATCCGCCGGAAACGTGGCCGCGGCGGCCGATCAGCCAAGGCGGCCATACCGATGCGACATAGCCGATGACGAGCGAGGCGACCGCCGCCGCCCGTTCCCTGGCCAGCACCGCGGTGAAGAAGGCCACGATCAGCGCGAGGTAGATCAGGCCCGTGCCGCCCATCGCTCCCGCCGCCAGCGCGCACCCGAGGGTGACCGCGAGAACAGGCACCGGATAGCGGCGGCGGGCGATCAGCGACATCCCGCCCGCGGCGAGCACGATGTAGGCCGCAGCCCCGTCAGGGGCGTGGCCGGGGTGCCATGGCCGGGCCGCCCACGTGCTGCCCAGCTGGGCCCCGGTCACCGCCAGGGCAATCGCGGCGTCGGCGGCCCAGCGCTGTGCGGCGCGCGAGCTAGGGCGGGGGCCCGCGCCCGGCCGGTGCGGCGGGTGCCCGTGCAGGTCAGGTTCGGTCATCACTGCCGACAACGCTACGCGCCGGCCGCCGCGCGGACATCAGCGCTGAGACGACACTGCGGCGCATCGCCTACCCCAGCAGGAGCATCGCGCGTGCCGCCCGCTGCGGCCGAGGACGACGGCGAACGGCCCGCCGGGCCGGCGACGCCGCGTGGCCAGGCCGGGCACGCTGGAGGCCGCAACCGCTCAGCGATGCCCGGGAAGGCGCCCGCCCCAGGCGGGCGCCGGGAGAGGAGGGAACATGCCGGTGATCGAGGTGCTCGGCCTGACCAAGCGATTCGGCCCGGTGCTCGCGGTCGATCAGGTGAGCTTCCAGGTCGAGCCGGGCACGGTCGTCGGATTCCTCGGCCCGAACGGAGCGGGGAAGACGACCACGCTGCGGATGCTGCTCGGCCTGGTCAGGCCGGATGAAGGCAGCGCGACCATCAACGGGCAGGCATACCGGGATCTGCCAGAACCACTGCACACCATCGGCGCGGTCCTGGAAGGTTCCAGCTCCCATCCCGGCCGCACTGCCCGCAACCACCTGCGGGTGCAGGCGCTGGCGGGCCAGGCGGACCCGTCCAGGATCGACGACGTGCTGGACCTTGTCGGGCTCACCGGCGACGCCGGCCGCCGGGCCGGCGAGTTCTCCCTCGGCATGCGGCAGCGACTCGGCCTCGCCGCCGCGCTGCTGACCGATCCGGAAGTACTGATCCTCGACGAGCCGGCCAACGGCCTGGACCCCGAGGGCGTCCGCTGGCTGCGTGACCTGCTCCGCGGCCTGGCCGCTGAAGGCTCCACGGTGCTGGTGTCCAGCCACATCCTGGCCGAGGTCGCGCAGACCGTCGACTCCGTGGTGATACTCGACCACGGGCACCTTGTCACCCAGTCATCACTCGACGAGCTCACCGCGGGCACGCGGCAGGCCGTGCTTGTCCGTACCCCCAGGGCCGCTGAACTCCGCGCCGTGATGGTCGCTGACGGGGCGGCCGCCGAGGTGATCTCACCGGACCGGGTCGAGATCACCGGCTCGACCCCCGAGCGCGTCGCCGTCCTCGCCGCAGCGCGGGCCATCCCGGTCGTCGAGTCGGTGACCCAGGCCGCTGACCTGGAGGACATCTTCCTCGGGCTCACCGCCGTCCAGTCCGGCCAGTCCGGCCCGCCCGCCGCAGCGAAACGGCCGGCCCGGCCAGTTCAGGAGGTTCCCCGATGACCCGGCTGATCCAGATGGAACTGCTGAAGCTCCGCAGCACCCGGCTTGGCTATGGCCTGCTGGCCACCGCTGCCGGGCTGACCACGCTGTTTGCCGTGCTGAACGCGACCAGGGGGGCGGCCATCGACACCGCGGACGGCCTCAACAAGGAGTTCCTCACCGGCGTCTGGGCCATGCTGCTCGCCGCGGTCCTGGGCGCGACGGTCTCCAGCGGCGAGTTCCGGCATGCCACCGCCACGCTGACCTACCTCGCCACGCCGGACCGGAACCGGGTCCTGGCCGCCAAGGCCGTCGCCGCCGGCTGCGCCGGAGCTGTCTTCGGCCTTGCCGGGAGCTTCATCGCCACCGGGACCGGCCTGGCCTTCGTGGCCGGCCACGGATACCACCTGGCGCTCGGTGCCGCCACGATCGCCCGCTACGTCGCGGGCTACGCCGTCGGCGGGGCGCTGCTGGCCGCCGCCGGATGCGGGCTGGGGTCACTCATCCGTTCCCAGCTCGCAGCGGTCATCGGCGTATTCGTCTGGACGATCGTGATCGAGTCGCTCCTCGGCGGCCTGTTCACCTCCCTCCGCCCCTACCTGCCCTATACCGCGGCCACGACCATGGCCGGGGCGCGGCTCGGCTTCTCGTCGTTCGGCCCCGCCCACGGTGTGGCCGGCGGCACGCCGCTCCCGTTCGCGGCCGCCGCCGGGCTGGTCGCGGCGGTCGCCGCGGTGCTGTCGCTGGCTGCCGCGCGTACTACCGTGCAAAAGGACATCAGCTAACCAGGAGGCGGTCATGGCGCCCAGCGGGCATGTCATCTCCAACCCGCTCAGCGGTGAGCAGATAACGATCCGCAGGACGGCCGCGCAGACCGGCGGGAGCGTGCTGGAGTGGCAGCTCGTGCTCGCCCCCGGAGGGCGGGTGCCGAGCAGCCATGCTCATCCCGAGCAGGAGGAGTGCTTCACCGTGCTCGCCGGGCAGATGAGATTCCGGGTGGCGGGCCGGCGGCTGACGGCAGGCCCTGGCGACACCGTGCGGGTCCCGCCCGGCTCCGTGCACCATTTCGCCAACGCCGGGAGCGAGCCGGCCCGGGTCGCCGTGCGGACAAGGCCGGCGCTGAACATGCAGGATCTGCTGGAGACCGCGGCGGCGCTGGCGCAAGATCAGCACGCGGCATCCCGTCGGCTGCCCAGCCTGCTGCAGCTCGCGCTGTTCATGTGCGACTTCGAGCGGGAGGTACGGGCGCCGTACCTGCCGGCCGCGCTGGTCCGAGCGGTCACCCGCCCGCTCGCCCGGCTGGCCAGGCGCCGCGGGCTCGATGCCCGCTACCGCCGGCTCCGGCAGCCCGATGCGAGCCAGGCCAGGCTCTGACCCAGCGTCGGCGAAGGCCATCCGATGACCGCGGTCGAGGTCGCGCACCTGGTCAAGCGCTACCGGGCTGCGCGGCGTAACGCAGTCGACGACATCAGCTTCGACATCCCTGAGGGCCAGCTGTTCTGCCTGCTCGGGCCCAACGGCGCGGGAAAGACGACCACGGTGTCGATACTCACCACGACCCTCGCCCCGACCTCGGGCCGGGTCCGGATCGCCGGCCGGGACCTGGCGACCGAGCAGGCGAAGGTCCGCGGCGAGATCGGCGTCGTCTTCCAGCAGCCCTCGCTCGATCTCAACCTGACGGCCGAGGAGAACATCAGGCTGCACGCTGTGCTCTACGGGCTCTACCCGTGGCGGCCGCACTACCGCCTGATGCCGGCCAGCTACCGCCGCCAGGTGCAGGAGCTGGCGGGCGTCCTGGACCTTGCTGACCTCCTCGGGCAGCGGGCGCGGGCGCTGTCCGGCGGGCTGCGGCGCAGGCTGGAGATCGTGCGTGCGCTGATGCATCAGCCTCCGGTGCTGTTCCTGGATGAGCCCACCGCGGGCCTCGACCCGGAGAGCAGGCGCAGCCTATGGGCTTACCTGCGGCAGACCAGGGCCAGGTTCGGTACCACCGTGTTCCTGACCACGCACTACCTGGCCGAGGCGGAGTCGGCCGACGCGGTGTGCGTGCTGGCCCGGGGCCGGATCATTGAGCGCGGCAGCCCGGCCGAGGTCAAGGCCCGGCAGCTGAGCCCGGAACTGGTGCTCGACGCACGGGACCGGGCTGGGCTGCATCGCGAGATCGAGGCCCTCGGGCTGAAGGTCACCGGGGGCGGGCAGGCCGGGCCGCTGCGGGTACCGCTGGACGGCCGCAGCGCGCAGGGCATCATCGCCGCAATCGGCACCGAGCTGACCCGGTTCCAGATCGCCGAGCCGACGCTGGAGGATGCCTACCTGCTGCTGCTGGAGCGGGCGGGGCCGTGAGCGCGCCGCCGGGCACCGGATCCGCCCCGGTGCTGACCGGCCCGGCGCGTGAGCTGTCCGGGCTGCTGGTCATCGCCCAGCGTGACGTGATCAAGCTGCTGCGCGACCGTCCGCGGCTGGCGGTTAACCTGGCGTTCCCCGTCCTGCTCATCGGCGGCCTTGGCGCGATCCTGCAGCCCACCGTGGGACGGTTCACCGGCCTGAATGCCGTGACGCTCGCTTTCACCGGGGTGCTCGCGGCCAGCCTCTTCCAGTCCGCCGCCGCGGGCATGATCTCGATCGTCGAGGACCGGGAGAATGATTTCTCCCGGGAGCTGTTCGTGACCCCGGTCTCCCGGCTCACCCTCGTCGCCGGGAAGGTGACCGGGGAGACTCTGGTCGCGTTCTGCCAGGGGGCCCTCATCGTCGCGTTCGCGGTCGGGTTCGGTGTCCGGATGTCGCCGGGACAGCTGGCTGCACTGGTGGCGCCCTGCCTGGCCTGCTGCCTGCTCGGCGGCGGGTTCGGGCTGGCCACGATCGCGGCACTGCCGAACCAGCGCTCGGCGATGCAGATCTTCCAGTTCCTGATCATCCCGCAGTACATCCTGGCCGGCGTCCTGGTGCCGCTGAGCGCGGTGCCGTCCTACCTGGACGTGGCGGCGCACGTGATGCCGATGAGTTACGTGGTCGAGCTGACCCGGGCTGCCTTCTATGCCGGGACGCCCGGCTACCGGCTGGTCGTCTCCGGCAGCCCGTTGCTCGACGCGGCGGTGGCCGGAGCCCTGATGGTCATCTTCGTGATCGCCGGGGCGGCCGTGTTCGGCTACCGCGAGCGAACCCGCTGAGCCGTGCCTGGCCGTCAGGCTTCGGCCAGCACGCGCTCGAACGCCCGCAGGTACCGCGGATCGCCCTGCCGCTCGCGCAGCAGCCAGTACTCGGCCCCCCAGAACAAATACCCGTCGACGGCGGATTGCCGGGCGCCGGCCCAGCGCATGCACTCGGTGTAGTTCCCGATCAGGTCCTCCGGGCGGCAGCTGTACATCGCCCGGCCGGCCGGGCTGGGCGGGGTGGTGACCGCTTCCCACGGCTCGGCCTGCCCCTCGGTGATCATCAGCCGCCGCCCGGCCGCCGTGATCTGATCAAGCAGCCGTTCCCGGTGCCGCTGCTGCCATCGCGTCCTGCCGCCGTCCAGGTACAGGGTCAGCGGCCCGGCGCTGGCCAGCGCGTGCCGCGGGTAGCAGTCGATGCCGACGATGTCGGCCAGGCGCTGCGCCACCGCGAGCGAATCGCCCTGGTCCCGGGTGCGCCACCGCTGCTGCAGCCGCACCGGCGTCGAGGTCGGCAGGAAGCCGTTCATCATCACCGGCCTGCCCGGGTCCGCGGCGCGGACCGCCTCGACCTCGGCGCGGACGAACGGCTCGGACAGCCGCCAGGAGTGCTCCATGCCGAGCGGATCGACGGCCTCGTGCTCGACCTGCCAGGCGATGATCGCGGCGCGCCCGCGGTAGTGCTGCACGACGCGGGTGACGAACGCGGTACCCGCATCCAGCAGCCGTCGGCCGGAATCCGGCGTGACCAGGGCACCCTCGCGCAGCGGCGGATCCAGGTGGTGCTGCGGCACGAAGAATTCCGGGTAACCGAATGCCTTCACCGGGCCGACGCAGACGATGACCTGCTTGCCCGCACGGTCCGCGGCGTCGAGCTGGCGGTCCAGCTCATCGGGCCGGAAGCTGCCGGGCTCGGGCTCGAGCCGGTTCCAGTAGGCGGCGAGACGGATCAGCGGGAACGGGTAAGCAAGCAGCGTTCGCAGGGCGGTTCCCGGATCCAGCCCGAGCGCCGCCGCCTGCAACGGCCGGAAGCTGATCCCGAGCTGCGCCGCGCCGCGCGGCTGCACCGGCACCTGCTGCCAGCGGTCGGTCAGCGGGCGTGCTGACCGAGCCAGCCGTAGCTCCGTCGCCGCAGGGAGCAGCAGGCAAGCCGCCGCGGCCGCGGCGGCTGGCCACCTCCTGGCCGTCCCGCCCCGGTCCCGTGGCGTCCGCCCGCTGCGTGCCGTCTCCCCGCCCGGCGACGGCTTCTTGGTGGCTGCCGCTCGGGCCCTGCCGTGAGACAGTCGGCCAGTGCCCGGTTCGTCCCTCTTCGAGGTTTTCATTTCCTCATCTCACTGACGTGGATGGGGCTGTGCTGCGGTAACAGCGGCACTGTCCATTGATGCCAGCGAGCCCCATGATCGTGGGCCGCGCCGGAATGGCGTGTGCACCATCAGCACCACAGGCGCCGCAGCCACCACGAACCACCAGATCCGGCGCCCCGGCAGCATCCGATGGCACATCGCCACCTTGACAGCAGCAGCAGAATGCCATCCACCTGGCTCGGCCGGCGCGGGTTCGGCCACGCGAGCAGCCACGGTGCCCGATTCGCCCGGATCTGGTCGCGCGGGCGCCGGCCGGGTACCGGATCGGTAGGAGGCGGACCGGGGCGGGTGCCGTTGAAGCCCGGCTTCAACGGGTTCGCAGCCGCGCGGCGCAGGTGGCTGGCGCAGGCCCGGAGCGCCCGCGCCAGCCTCAGCCAGGTCGGCGATCAGCTCGGCGATGCGGGTAGCGGCAGCGGGTCGGCCCAGGCGCGCTGATGCCGTGCGCATCGCGTCCACGGCGGCAGGGTCGTCACGCAGTCGGCCGATCTCGGCGACCAGCCGCCGCACGCCTGGCTCGTGGCGGCCGGCGCCGGCGTCGGCGACGAGCTCGGTGTTCCCCTTCTCCTGCCCCGGCAGGTGCGAGGTCAGCAGCAACGGCGTACCGCAGCAGGTGGCTTCGGCGATCGTGCCTGGGCCTGCCTTGGTGACCACCAGGTCGGAGCACCGCAGCCAGTCGGCCATGTTGCGGGTGAAGCCCGTTACCGTCAGCCGGCCGGCGGAGCGGGCAGCCAGCCGGTCAAGCCCGCGCTTCAGGCGTACGTTGCGTCCGCAGACGGCCACCACGTCGACATCGGCGAACTGCCGCAGGATCGCGGCGGCCCTCCTGGCGATGCCGCCGCTGCCCTCGCCGCCGCCAGTCAGCAAGATGAGGAACCTGTCCTCGCCCAGGCCGAGCGACCGCCGGAGGATCGCGCGATCGTGCGGTGGCAGCGCGCCGCCCCAGAAGTCGCGGGTTACCGGCAGCCCGGCTGGGACCTGCCGGCCACCGGCAGGCCCGCGCCGCCGGCCAGCCGAGGAGGTACGGCCGGGTGGCCCGATCACCAGGTCCGCGTCGGCGCACCGCCACGCCGCGTGCACGGTGGCGAGGTCGGTGATGATGATCCCGACCGGCGCCGCGGGTGCCCACTGGTCCCTTGCCGCGACCGCGGCCATGCCGGTGAGCGGATGGAACGACACGATCGCGGCCGGACGATGGGCGGCGACGGCATCGGCGGCCGGCCGGTCCGCGAGCATGAGCAGCGTGCGCCGCAGCAGCCTCATCGCCGGACGCGAGTCGCAGGCATGATAGGCGGCACCCCACAACCACGGGGCCAGCCGTATCGCCGGGCCGTACATGCGGGTAACCAACCGCAGCAGCCGCGCTGAGCCCGGACCGCCCAGCGGGTCGCACAGCACCGGGGCGAACCTGCCCGGGTACGCCTGGTCGAGTGCCTGGCCGACCGCCTGCGCCGCGTTCCGGTGCCCGCCCCCGGTGTCGGCGATGACGAAGAGCAGCGGCACCGGTGTTGCTGCCCGGCTTCCGGCAGGCTCGGTTCCGCACATGAGTCCATCATGCCGGCCTGCGGGCAGCGCGTCGTCAGCCTCGCGGATACGGTCGGCTAAGCCGCACGCCTACATCGGCTCGTGTGCTGTGCCCAACCGGTGGCTGGCCAGTCGGTTTCCTGGCCCGGCGGCCCTGGCGCAGGAACGGGGGCTCGGACTGCGCCCAACCGGTGGCTGGCCAGTCGGTTTCCTGGCCCGGCGGGCCTGGCGCAGGAACGGGGCGGGCTCGTGTGCTGTGCCCGCCGGTGGCTGGCCAGTCGGTTTCTTGGCCCGGCGGCCTAGCGCAAGAGCGGCACCGGTTGCGGCCCCGCACTCAGACCGGGTTCAGGAAGCGGTCGGTCTCGGCGCGGATCGCGGCGGAACAAACGGCGTTGCCTCCGGGTTGCCCTGGCACCGGCAGGGGCCGGACTGATCATGAGGAGGCGGCCTCGATGGGCGACGAGACGCTGCCGGGTGGCAATGGCCGGGCCGACGCCG
>WNGD01002923.1_pt1 | contig 18915 bp, 18 predicted proteins | sample 5400671 | NCBI WGS metagenome assembly WNGD01 (sample SAMN13153369, study PRJNA577476) | soil metagenome | isolation source: 40 cm soil or saprolite under grassland replicate 2 | place: USA:California | collected 2016-06-15
ATTTTACTCATAATTCGTCACTCCTTAGACTATTATCTACTAATTCATATATATAATATTCATAACGAGATCGAGCCTTCTTTTTCTAGGTCACACCCAGAATTTAGTTCATATTGGTCTCCAATTGCGGATGAATGTACAAAGTCAAATGGGTTTTTAATCTTCTCATAATTTATAATATCATCTAAGATTGTTTTAATATCTACTTTAAAGTGTAAAATTGATTTAAAACATATAAACGCCCTTCACGACTTGTCAGATGGCTATGTTCGAGTATTGGTAATTGGCAATAATCCTGGCTTGGAAGAATTAGTAGAAATGTTAACTGGTGAATTTCACATAATGTCTACATGCTCGTTAGTGTACATAAGATTAGGTGTTGGCAGGTGGTTAGATATAGATTATGAAATTAAAGGACACCTAGCGGGGATATGGTATCCGCCTGATCTCACCTAATGTCATACAATTGTATAAGAACGAGATCTTTTTAGCTATGTACTAGTATATAGAATACTATAGTATATAGAATACTAGTATGGCGTACAACTATCACTGTCGACACTCAAGATCAATTTCATAGAAAATTGAGAAGACCCGTGGGCATGTATATTCGTTGAGTTATCTTAGATAAGGCAGGTCAGTTTAATGAATTCTGACTTTATGCCATTTATGGGCGCCATGCTGACAGAGTTCTAGCTGGCACGCTCCTGAGGTATGCACTCAATAAGATTATGAAAATCATTGTAGTCATAGCTGGATTAATTATTGCAGCCTTAGGCTAGTTAGAATACCCACAGTTTTGTCTTGGATCTTCAATGAAAAGAAAAAAAGCAGACCGGGGATAGGAAGAATTATGAACGACGATCTAGTCAGAATCTATAAAGATATTTATGTTGCTAGGCGTATTTTTCTCTTTACTATATGACTATAATCTTTGGCGCCTTATGGCTTGTCCAAATACCGGACTATGTGGAAGCCCCACCATGTGAAATACAGAAGCAGCCCTTCGGTTAGTGAGGCAGCCACATAGTCAGATGTCAACATTGATAGCACGTATGTCTATTACCGATAGACTGTATCTCATCTGTATTTATTCAGTTGTCCTTCTTTGTCTATATCTTAATTCCTTATTATCTTCTCTAAGAATCTCATTAAGCATTATTGTGGGTAGCCAAAGATGATTACGGTATTATACAACTTTTATTAAGTACAATACCATAACATATACTTCCCATGACGCTTGGCCGCCCACTTCTGCAATATTTCTGCTCAGAATGCAATACGCTTCTGACTGAAACAGACAAGTCGATTGATTTTATATCGTCATCTGAAGAATGTCCAAAATGTGGTTCTCTACTTTCAAAGACTTTGAAGAGACAGACCCCAGAACGATATGATAGTAATCGGACAGCCTCACTATTAAACTGCGTCAAGATTGATCTTTGATATTGAAAAAATAGATTCTATTTTGAAACTTGGAATTGGCGAATGTATATGTATTGTTGGAAAACATTCAAAGATTCTTGCCGAAAGACTGTGTATTAGCGCTTTACTACCAGAGAGCCATGGTGGATTTGGTTCTCCTAATGTAATAATTATTGATGCTGGAAATAATTCAGATGTTTATCAATGTGTGAATTTTGCACGCCAATATGGATTTGATATCAAAGATATTTTAAGGAGAATAATTGTAAGTAGGCCTTTCACAATTTATCAATTAGCAAATTTAGTCACTTATGAATTACCCCGTGTCATGCGGAAATTTGATACCAAGCTCATTATCATCTCCGATATACTTCGTATGTTCTTAGACGACCCGCAAGTTAGAGTTGGAGAAAGCAGACGGTTGATAAAAAAGATTACAAATACAATCAGCCAATTCTCAAGCAATACATCAGTTATTGTAAGCCTCCGCAGTGATCCGCCATCTGCATACTCTCAAATGCTTTTTCCAAGTTTTGACAAATGTATGCAAATTACAAACGGCGAATCCAACGGTGTGGTTTTAGTGCAATTGAAAAGCCGTAAAAAAGAAGATTGCAGAATCATACAGTTGCCACACCGAGATCTACAAATAATTCCTCAGAGGTAATATTAACTCATACAAAATATTATTAGTGTAGTTAGATACACATTATGGCCAGGCGTTCAAACAAATCGATAGTATTATCACGACGTTCAGCGCCGCTATCACAGGCATTATCTAAAAATGAAAATGATTTATTACTGGAAATGGCAGCTGAAGGTTTTGCTACAACTAAGTTTTGCGAATTAATCTTAAGCTAATGGTGCAACAGAGTTTGATACTACTGGTCAAGAAACCAAAAACCAAAAAGACATAGTTCCAGTTCCCGTGGCACCAAAAGATACATTTGATAACCTTAAACTAGATGATGTGGGTGTTTTACAGTCAGCATTATTCTCAAGTTAGTGATCTCCAGATAATAGAGATAATGAACAAGCACAGACACAGGAAGGGTTTGTGATTGTTCTGTATGTGTCTGTTTTCTTGTCAGTTTGTTATACCACGAGGCTTTAACGCTACTACTCGGTTCGTCACAAAGAGAATTAAGCTCCCACATCTAAAAAGTTAGTGAATTTGAATTTATGGTAGAAAAAGACTAGAAAATAGAGATGAGTTTCCTGTGAGGATTTTTATCAACAAGAATTTAATCTCAAAAAAGGCTGCATAAGGCACCAAAGTTCACGGAATCAATGTTTCTACTCTACCAGGGGTCGAAAAGTGCAGGAGTACTTAGTTCATGATGCGTAGTATATGATATTAATTGTGGTGTAAAATTAATCCAAACTAAGAGGCTTCAAATACTATACACATTAAAAAGTAGCATAGTATGTCATCAAATCAACGACAAGTAGCTGATATAGAAAGGGAGTCAGTGCGTGTAAGGATCAATCTTTACAAGCAGATGAAAGAGCAGCTGCTTTCTCAAATGAAATTGTACCAGAGACTAGGAAAAGGCGAACTGGCTAAATTAATTTCTGAATCGATTTAATTACTAGGGAGTAATAATGATTAAACAGTAGCGTATCTTCCGTTAGTTGAAATCTGAAAAATCAAAGCAGTGTTATGAATCCAATAATCTCTCTTGAGAAGTAGCGACGAAGCTCTATAGAGAACATAACATGGACAATCAAGCCGAATACATCAAACTTTGTTTCGAAGTAGCAATACGTTTAAGTTTTGTACCACGTGGCATCTTTCCCAGAAAATAATTTTTGTAAAAGCTATAGACTCCATCATATCCGACACCTCCTGTCTACACAGGTACATGATGATCGTATGGTTGGCTAACCATGGTCTTCATCGTTGCATCTACATCTTGCTCTCCATACTTTATCAAAGCAGGCTTCATTTACCAAGTTATGATTGATGATAATCTGATTATACCTACCAACTTTCTGCAGGATTGTTCTCCACCGTATGCTATTACAGTCTATCATACTAAACATGCCATTCTAGTTCGTGTACCCTCCTTTCTTTGACATCATGAAAGTCTAAGTTACAATAATGGCATTTTAGGTAAGATATTAGCCTAATAGAATAGTATTTCCGCTGAAGGGTGTTAGCCTGTTCAAATCTGCTTTTTGAAGATGAGGGATGAACTGTCGATGGTATTGGTTTATTCTTCCTCGAATATTCTTCCTTTGGCTGTTGTTGAAGGGCCTCCTTATATTGCTCAATGAAATGTCTAAGAGTATACTCCCAACCTTCCTTAAAATCCTCAAGATAATCTGATTCTGCAACAATATGAGTATATCTTCCATTAGGATCTGTTTTTGCAAGAAAAAGCTCTTCTGATGTGTCATCATCATCGGCTGCGACTGCTAAACGAAGTGCATAATCACTTTCATATACGTTTGACCACAGCTGTATTTTTTGGTGTACTACTTCTCTCTTGCTAATGACATCTCGAATATTTTTCTTTTCTTCATTAGATCGCATATCTCATTACAGTGACCATAGCTAAGACGCTTCTTTGATCCGGTCGTTCTGTTTTTGATATAGAACGGAATAATAATGACATTTTAAACTACAACTATAACTATTATGTATTACAGGATTTAATCATATCGAATTCAGTGCATTCACGACTTCCGAACAGAACTTGGTGTATCAATCTGAATTTACTTGAAGAGGGGGTATCTTACGCATATCATTAACTATTTTTTCACCTATCGCCGATCCAACAATCACGCCATTGTCGGTATCTTCTTTGAAATGAATTCCGGCCCGAATCCTAGACAACGATGCTTCAGCAAGATGGCTATTGAAATAGATTTGTTGCTCTGCAAACAACTCATCTAAAACCTCAATTGGCCTGAGGCATATCCTGGAAAATTCGATGTAATCACTCTACTTGACTTTACAAGAAATCAGGAATACCCAAATGATAACGTGGATAAAGACGCTATTGAAAAGATATTGGAATATTATATATGAATTCTGTTCCGATGTCATGATAGTGAACTGCGTAGAAAGATAACTTTAATAGAATGGCAATTCTTCTTTGACCCGTTAAATTAGGAGCCACAGACGATGGTGACAGTGCTTTTCATTATATCCAATTGAAGTTAGATAGTACGTGGTTCGTACCGTAGTTGCACTTCGAAATTGCTAGAACGCAATTTTGTCTTGTATTTCATATTTCTCGGTCTAGATCTTAATCTATATCCGCAACATGGACACCATATGCCATCCCAATCTAAAAACACCTCGCATACCTGACAACGTTTTTGTCCAGTAGCATAGCGTCCTAAACCAACTGGTTTTCTTGCCTTATGACGGGTACACGTGCCTTTACAAGTCAGAAGATGGTCAATCTCCCATCCATGTGATTTATTGAACAAGAAAGTATTTATATATTGTCATGAATGTCTCTAATTGCAGAATAGTTCTGTCGTGTTAGTCTATAATTAACTGCACTAAATCAATACATATATGTCAAATATACTGCAAAAGGGCGTGTATTCAAATAACCAACACTTCGTTTAACAAACATGTATCTAACAAAAACATGTCATTCCGGAGCCGCTTCCCCCACGGCTTTGTTCACACGAATAGTCAAATGTTTAAGACCACAACGGCGTTTTTCAGATATATTGTCGTCGATGCACCAGAGGCATTGTCAGTTCCAGCATCTACGATAATTCGGTTAGTATTATTAGTATCTTCTACAACAAACACATTATCAATAAATGATCCTCCGCCAGGATCAATCGTAGCCGCGACAGCAAATGAATTTAGACCTGCTTCCTTCGAAGCTGTTGAGGTATTCAAGGATTGAAATTTGCTTATCGTAGGAGAGAATGCTGATGGATGATAGAGGAGTGGACTGCTTGGCTCCTGATTATTGGCCATCGGCACATACCGTAACACTGATGCTCCTCCAGCGATTACGGAACCTATCAGTATTACTGCTAAAGCAATAGTTCTTGTCACAACAACTGGCCTCGAAGCAATCGACCTATTATTTTTGATTTCGTCTACATTTTTGACTCCCTTAGAATTCACAATTTTTTCATTCGAAAAGTATTGTTTTGTCTGAGAGTCTTTGTTAGGATTAGGATTAACAATTTTTAGTACCTCCTTTCTCATGTCTTTAGTTAATGAAATATGTTGAGGGAGAGAATCATATACTGAAATATAACCAAGAAAATGCAAATTCGAAACAGCTTGTAATACATTATCCTCGGAGTTATCTGGAAATCCATTCACCAAATTAGACACTTTCATTGGATTGTGCTTCTTGACTAAGATACGTAGAACTGCGATTTCGTAAATGTCCACACGGAGGTATAGGAAGAAGGTTTATTTATTTATTGACATGTTTATCGTTACATCAGCTAATTAAAGTTATTTAAGTTAGATTTATTGATATAGAAACAGACAAATATGACCGTTTATCATTAGATATGTGTCGCAGAATGTCAATGAATTCACTAATGGAGTTTTGGCCAATCTTTTCTCATCACGAGCCATTGCACAAATTCTAGACTTTTTCTTTGACCACAAAGAATTTGATTATCCTCCAAGCGAAATAGCGAAGAAAACAGGATTGTCTTTTAGAACAATTTTTAGGGAAATGCCTAGTTTGGAAAGAAACCAGTTGATATTCAACAATAGAAGGATAGGCAAAACTAACATGTACAAGTTAAATACTGACTTTGAAGCGGTTGCTTTGCTGGAAAGATTTGTTTTGGAAATGTCTCAATTACGTCCTACTAAAGAGACGATTTGTCAGGATACAAACAGGGATATTTCTGAATCAGAAATAAATCTATCTTAACGCAACTTACGATTAATTGCTTTATTTGTTGTCATTTCTGTCAACATATAAATACCTCTGTGTCAATATTCTAGGCATTTATGGTAAGCAATAAAAGGGAACTATATCTCTCAATAGCTGCAGTCTTTACAGCTATGTTTTTTATTCAAACGGCGATTGACGGCGGCAGCAGACATGCTTTAGGACAAGGGGTGCCATCAACTATTTCTGCATTTCAAGGTGGAAAAAATGGACAAGATTATCAATATTTACCTGTTGCGCAAGACCCCGCCAGCCAGAATTCAACACGAAATATAGCTTTAGCAACACCTCCATCATCTCTTACACAAATCTTTAAGCAGGTAGAGAATTCGGTAGTCCAGATTACAAGCCGAGTATCAAACTCTAATATGCAAATAATAATAAATGGCAATCCGCTGGGAGCCCAATCAACACGTTTAGGATCAGGATTTGTATACGATAAACAAGGACACATTATCACCAATAATCACGTAATTGATGGAGCAAATACAGCAGATGTAACATTTGTTGATGGAAATACATATAGAGCAAAGGTAATAGGAAAAGATCCTTCCAGTGATATTGCAGTATTACAAATCACAGATAATTTCTCACCTGAAAGTCTTGTTCCTCTTGCAATTGTAAACTCTTCTTCCCTACAAGTCGGACAACCAGTGATAGCTATTGGCAATCCATTTGGACTTAGTGATACAATGACAACAGGGATTGTTAGCCAAGTAGGACGTCTATTGCCAAACCCTGATACAGGATTCTCTATACCAAGTGGAATTCAGACTGATGCTCCAATTAATCCTGGTAATTCTGGTGGACCCTTGTTGGATATGCAAGGGCAAGTTATAGGAATAAATACAGCCATTAATTCTGCTACAGGACAGTTTTCCGGTATAGGATTTGCGGTTCCATCAGATGTACTTATCAAAGAGGTTTCAACAATAATTCAAACTGGAACTTACAATCACCCCTGGCTAGGAATATCTGGTCGTGCTATAACTCCAGATGTAGCGCAGAGTGCCGGTTTACCACGAAATTACAAGGGAATAATTGTTGGTTCAGCTCAAGCTGGTAGTCCTGCAGAAAAAGCAGGCGTACAGGGAGTAACGCAAAATGACTTTTCGAATACCCAAAAGTTGGGAGACATTATAATAGGAATTGACGGGCATTCTTTGAGGAGTATAGATGATCTCATTAATTACGTTGATGTACACAAGTCTGTTGGAGATAACGTAGGGCTGACTGTAAATAGACATGGCCAGATAATGAATTTGAATATGATATTGGGAACACGACCAACATTATCACAGAATGCTACAGAAGAACAATCTATTCTGCCTTAACAAGATTCCCTCATTTTTTAGAGACCAAGTGCTGAGGAGGAGTGCTCATAGCTGTGTTGGGTTATGAGCAGAGTACTAATTTAATAGAATGCAATAGTTGCTACTTCTGTATTTCATAATAAATACTAAGACATGAAATTAGAATCAAACTCAACGTAGATAAGATAAAATTCTCATAAACTTAGTTATGATGAGTTAGACTTCGTATAAAGTATGTGTTCACTACGACGCCAGAATGCAAATAACGACGAGAACATTGTCTATAATCGCCATTTTGGCACTAGCAATGACAATATCAACACTCCTGATATCAACCACTCTCGCTGCAAAGACCAACACACATCATCATGGCAAACTCAATACGAGCAATTCAACAGGTAGTCTTACCAACTCTACTAACAACATTAGTAGCATCAGCAGTATCGTTCACAAACATAAGCATCCATACGTCGAAGTGGAAAATGCCGGCGAAATAAGAGGACATCTTGATCCTAAAACTGATGCGTGAAGAGACAAAAGCAGTTAGCGGGAATAGGACGACGATGAGCTCCTTAGAATGAGCTGGACTTCTGTATTTCATACTCTGATAATACAGATCAAACGTCTGTCTGTTGATTACCATGAGACATAAATTATACATATCTATCATTTTGTATTATTTATGCAACAGCAGAAACATAAAGTTCCAAAATTTGGCTTATTAACTAATCCTTCAATCAATATAATAAATGAAATAAAAAAGATCCACAGATTGAATTTTGACTATGTAGAAGTAGGAATAGAAGGTCCAGAAGGAAATCCATGCATAATAGTGGATAATATGAATGAGATCATGAAATTGCTTCTGAAATTTGATGATAGACCTGTTGGTCATACTGCCCATTGGATAGATTTGGGCTCTGACTACGAACGAATCCGGCAGGCGTGGATCTCTGAAGCCATAGAAGAAACAAAGCTAGCCAAGGCACTTGGGATATATCTCATAAACTTTCATAGTAGCGCTAAGGGAATGTTCTTTGGCGAAAGAAGGAAAATGATCTTAGATAACTGGATAAAAAGTTTGCGTGAAATCATTTCGCATTCGAAAAGATTGGGTGTACAAATAATGTTAGAGAATGTACCCAACTCCTCGAGCGGAATTCATAAGCTTGATGAATTTAAATACATTATAGACAATGTTCAAGGGCTAAATGTTCATCTGGATATACCTCATGCTTTTACATCGGGCGGCATGCAAGCAATTATTGACTACATCAGAACATTTAGGGAAAAAATTGTCCATATTCATTGGCATGACAACAATGGTGTATATGATGAACATTTGCCAATTGGAGAAGGATTAATTGATCATAAGAGAGTGGTTAAGGAATTAAAAAACATTAATTACAATAGAACAATTACTTTGGAAGTATTTACAGGCAAACAAGATGCAAAAGATTCTGCAAACAAGTTGAAGGAACTATGGATGATTGGCTAATGTGTCACTAACCTCTTATTCCAGCTACCTTCATCACTAACTCCGTAACATTTATTATTTTTCAATTATTGATGCGCGTTTACGGCTTCTATTAGCAATACGTGAGCATGAGGCATCTAAAACTGATGCCATAAAGATACTGATGGGGAGTACTAGAGGTTTACAAATATCCAACCCTGATGCTCTTTTCTCTTTAAACTACGGATTTGTTGAAGAAGGAAATTTTTCGCTTGTACTAGCACCATCATTCAATTTCTTTGATCAACCAATAGTATGAGAATTATGTTAGGTTGTCCTTCACTCGATAGTGCCATTAGGAAGAGCAATACAGCAGATCCCCTTGTTTAACGAAAACATTATTATCTCGATCTAGAGAATTTGACCACTTATGTCTAAAACAAATAATTGGGTGCCAGAAATAGGCGACAAAGCTCCTGACTTTCAACTACCTGATATTAACATGAAGATGCACAGATTGAGTGACTACCGAGGAAAGAAAACGGTCCTTGCTTTTTTTCCTGCTGCTGAGTCTCCAACTTGCACAGCAGAAATGTGCAGTTTTAGGGATTCAATGACAGACCTACAACAGAGTGGTTCTCAAGTCGTAGGTATCTCTGTTGATGGTCCATTTGCTAACAAGATATTTACGATAAATCGTCACCTTAACTTCGACGTTTTGAGTGATTACAGGCGCGAGACTATAAACAAGTATGGGGTAGTGATGAAAAATTTGGGCCCATTAGAAGGATATAATGCTGCTAAACGGTCGATTTTCATCCTTGATGAGAATGGCATCATAACTTACAGGTGGATCTCAGATGACCCGACTGTCGAACCTAATTATGGGGAGATTAATGCGGTTCTGAAGAAGACCAGTTAGAGTACTCCCATTGTAAGGTAATGAATATCCTTTACTTGCGATCGGCGAGGTATTGGCGAGTTCTTAATTTTTCTTTACGCTGTTGACATCTAATATTCAAGAATTCCTTTTTTCTACAAACATAATAGAAATGGCCATTATGTGATCACTTCTTGTGCACGGTTTGCGAGAATCATGAACGGGAGTGTCACTTACACAATTTTCTTCGAGATTCAGAGGTTATGTTGGTATTAATTTAGCCTAACAATTAGGACTGAAAATTTGACTAACACGACAACCATTTTCAATTGAACCTTTATTTATGATCTTATTGCCTATATCGCATAAATTAGGTGAAGGGCTGGCAGAACAGCTGCTAGAACAGCACTTAGTCAGGGTTGTAGTATATGTCGGTTACACTACACTCACTACCAGATATACGAATTCTTTGTCTAAATAAATCACACAATATCATTTATTGACGTTTTTTAGAACTTCTAGATAGATAGAGTACTTATATAGTTGCGTTTTGAATTTTTGTACAAGTGCCTATTCTTACGGCTGGTCGAGCAAAAAGGACAGAAGTATTGCATGGAATCGAGGATGTAGTAGACGCCGAGGTGCGATTTTTCTCTAGTACAAAAAGAAGAATTGATACTTGCATGAACTATACACGACCACCCTTAGCCATCGGAATTGGACAAATTAAGAAGGCTTTTCTCGATGCTAAAAGCAGAGGGGTAAGATTAAGATATCTTACTGAGATCACAAATGACAACATCTCTTATTGCAAAGAGCTAATAAAAATTGTAGATGAGCTTCGACACTTAGATGGAATCAAAGGCAATTTTATGATTAGCGAAGAAGAATACCTTGCTCCTGTAATTTTGGATGAAGAAAGAAAGATAGCATCGCAGCTTATCTATAGTAATGTAGACGAAATTGTTGAACAGCAGCACTACATGTTTGAAACTCTATGGAGTAAAGCAATACCATCTGAACAGAGAATTAAAGAAATTGAAGAGAACAAACCTGTTGCAAGAACTGAGGTATTGTACGGTGCTGAAAATGCTGTTGGAAGAGGAGTTCAGTTTATGAAAAATGCAAAGAAAAAAATGGATATATGCTTTGATAGTAAGGCCCCTTCCATAGTTATTGAAGTTGATGCATATAGGAATGGATATATGAATATCAGAAAACGGGGAGGTAAAATAAGAGCTTTTACTGAAATTACCAAGGATAATATCCAGTATTGCAAAGAGCTAATAAAAATTGTAGATGAGCTTCGACACTTAGATGGAATCAAAGGTGGCATAGCAGTAAATGAAACAGAGTATATGGCTACAACGGTTCTTCAAGAAGCAAAACCACTGACGCAAGTTATTTATAGTAATGTTAAGGAAGTTGTAGACCAAGGCCAATATATCTTTGATATTTTTTGGTATAGGGCAATTCCTGCTGAACAGAAAATTGGAGAGATTGAGGAAGGGATTGAACCAAGTAGAATAGAGGTCATTCCAGACACTAAAGTATCTATAAGTCGCTCCTTAGACCTAATAAAATCGGCAGTAAAGGAGGTACTGGTATTCTTTGCCACGTCCAAGACTTTTTCTCTTGCTATGAATATGGACGTATCACAACTATATAGAGAAGTAATTCAGAACGGGGCAAAAATAAGAATATTAATTCCTGACAGTCAACAAAGTCAACGGATATCAAACGAATTAAAATCAGCAGTGCCACAAGTGGAGGTTAGGATAGCAGACAAGAGTCTACAGACTCGAATCACGATTCTCGTGGTAGATACGACAGAATTAATGATATGGGAATTAAAGGACGATGACCTAGAAGATCCATATGAGGCAGGGGGAGTTGCAACATATTCCAATAGCAAATCTATTGCTTCATCATATGCATCTATTTTTGAAAATCTCTGGAAACAAACTGAATTGTATCAAAAACTAAAAGAAGCTGATAAAATGAAGGATGAATTTATCAATGTAGCTGCTCATGAATTACGTACTCCGATACAACCAATACTTGGATTAGCTGATGTTCTCCGCTCAACACCAAAACATGGAAAACAAGAAAAGGAGTATCTTGATGTTATAATCAGAAATGCAAAAAGACTACAAAGACTTTCGGAAGATATTTTAGATATTACAAAGATCGAAAGCAAATCACTAGGTCTAAAAATAGAATTATTCAATCTAAGTGAGATAGTACTAAATGCCATGGCAGACTCCAACAATCAGATTGCTAAAGAAAATAAAGATCATGGTCTAAAATTACGATTAGTGGCCCACGAGGAAGATATCTTTATAGATGCAGATAAAGGCAGGATTAATCAAGTAATTTCGAATCTTCTGAGTAATGCAATTAAATTTACAAAAGAAGGTAGTATAACTCTCGCAGTAGAGAAAAAATATAACAACCAAGAGATTCTTGTCAGGATACAGGATACTGGTACTGGTATACACCCTGAAGTATTACCAAGATTATTCACAAAATTTGCTTCAAAATCTGAAATAGGGACGGGTTTGGGATTATTCATTTCAAAAAGCATAATCGAAGCTCACGGGGGCAAAATTTGGGCAGAAAATAATCCGGATAGCAAAGGAGCAATATTTACGTTTAGCATACCTCTTAATAGCTAGGTATTCTCGACAAGGGGACATGGTTTATTCCACTCTATAGGACTATGATTTATTAGCTGGGGTTTGTAGGCAGAAACTTAAAGGTTCATTAGGTAGCGTTAGCCACTCAGTATATATGTTTTAGAGTATCCCCAAAAAATTGGGCATAACTCTATTTGGCACTTAGTTTAACTATTCATTCAACTTTAGTTTAACTATTCATTCAAGTCTAATTTATAATTGATGAGAAATTTGGGAGCCATAGTGATGTTATACACACAAATCTTGAAAGTCTACAATTACAAAATAGGTAGATAGTATTATTGCGATATCGATTTTACTGATGTTGATTTTCAACGAGCCGAGGTTTTCAATTTGCATAATCTGCAGTGACTAGCTCTCATATATGAAGTGTGTTAGTGCCTGGGCAATATTAGAAAATGGTATCAAGATGTGACAGTTGTAGAGTCTGATGTTTGCTAAAGTAGACCCATCAAGATTATCTTTTGGACATTATAACAATAATTTTTGAATATTAACTCTATTAAAAGCCAATATTACAATCGTGATCCAAGGTTATCTAAATTGTGATTTTTATCCCAATAGTACTTTGTCCACTGTCTACAAGCTATGCACTTGAACGTCGATAAAATAGTATCTTTATGGAGGCAAGGTTGCAGCAATGGATGACTGTACTCCGGGTCTTGTGGATAAACTATGTTAGACGTCTTACAATAAAAACAGCGGATCTTGAAACCTCCGCCTGCAAAATCCTTAATCATTGAACCATTACTTCCGCTTTAAATGTATTAAGTATATTTATCCAGCTAATCTATGGGCGAGTAGCAGAAGATTATTGGAAACGGTTTCTGAGATTTTTATTCGCAATTTGTCTGCATTCTAACAGATTACCAGTATTGGTAGAATTAGAAACACCTCAATGAACACAAAATCCGATTATATTTCATGGATGATCATCATTTTCCATCATTATTAATATCAAATCCTAAAATCCCAGCGTTTCCCCAATTCTCTTTTGAAACTTCATAAATTAGAATTCTTACTTTTTCCACTTGAGTTTTCATAATCCTTGCTGTCTCTCTCGTTAATACTTTAACTAGTTCTCTTTTCTGTTCAACAGATCTTCCTTCGCTTATTGTAATTTGTATTACTGGCATGTTAGTTAACTGTGGCCATATGCTATTTATAATTTCGACCTGTTATTTTGATATAAAAAGGCTGAAAATATCTTTTTATATTATAACATGGTGTTAGCTTATGACAGTTTCTTTATTTCTTTGGATGAATGTATCACTACACTTACAAATGCAACTACACCGATTTCTGATTTTAACTGCAGCATTGTACTGGCCATAATGCACCTACCTGAGAAATTTGACAAAAAGAATATTTATTGGGACCAGCAATACTGGAGTCGCTACGAAATAAATTTGCAGTTCCAGGTCCAAATCCAGCATAGTGGTTATTTGCCGATGGTCCTCTTGCAACACCATCAAGGTTTCCAGATGAATTGGTGGGAACTCCAATAATTGTGACCTTTGGATCCGTTTTTCTCCTTGTCATTTTGTAAGTGTTTACCCACTATTAAAAATAGTATTTAAATTAGTGGTGATGTTATGTGTGGTTAGCAACTTAAACTATGGATATTCCAAAATTAAAATATGATCTAAAAGGAAAGATTGTATTCAAGACCTGATAGTATTCTTCTTTTCTTGCTTCTTTTTATCTAAGTGGTTACAATTTTAGGACTTCCGTTGGAGCTGACTTGTTTATTTTGCCACTTTCTAAACTGAATGGAACAGATCCATCGTTCCAAATTCTATTCCTGTAAATGGATCATTCCCTACTACCCATGACTTATGTCCGGGTGGTATATGGGCTAAGTCGCCAGGCCCGTATTCTTCTTCATTCCCATCATTCATCTTGAATCTGATTCTTCCCGATATTACAAATTGTGTATGGGAAGCTTGGCAACTTTGAGTTTTAACAATAGGCTTTATACATTTTTCCCAGCTCCATCCTGGTTCAAGATACATTTTGCCTATACTAGTATCACCAATTTTCGTAAGCTCAAGTTTTCCTTTATCAAAGGTCCGCGTTTCGTCTGGTGAATTCATACTCTTCTTCTGCATTTTTGCCATCTATACCAAATACTAATTGTCACTCACATTTATATGAATTCTGCATTAGTTCGATCATTACCTATCTACTAATTAGATCTTCCCCAAGTCCTATAATTGCAAGATGTTGCTTTTTCTTCCTTTTTTCAGATTCGCTGTCTAGCCTCTCATACTTTACATCGGCATTTGTACAAGACAGGTGTGAAGGACTCTAGCCATTCTTTCTTTCGTTTACCTATCGTCATGTTGTAAATGACCCGTAAAAACTGCCGCCTTGGTTCATGTTTGAAATAGGCCAGATCTTTGATTATGCTCTCTAATGTCGCTAACACCTAGTTAGAATGTTTGAATATCTGCAATATCTTCCTTAGATAAATTGGCTGACTGATTATCCGTTTTTGTAGGTGGTCTTAGATTCTTGTAATTTTGTCAAGTCATCAGCCCTCATCTCAATATAAAAATTAGTCGCTGTCGGTTCTATCCCTTTCATATTACAAACTTAGAGACATAGTTATCGATGTCAAGCATATGCATTCTGCATAAAATAAAATAAAATAAATCTCATCTCAAACTAATTTCCCATGAATTTTAAAGATGACAATACAATCAAAAAACAACCGGGGAGTTAGAAAAAAGAGATATTTGATCTAATCAGTCTGTCACAGTCCTTTGTTTTCCAACCAATTTCCTATTTCCGAAAATGTCATTTGATGATAATCGTTTAAATGTATAAGCAGAGATGTCAAACTGTAATGATAATAATTCTTCGTTTTGCAGGTACAATGTGGATATTCTTCAATACGTCTGTTGGTAACACAACCTTCAATTCGTTCTATTACGGTCAGCGGAATCAAATCTGCTGAAGATGATATAGCTTCCTTTATCATTTTGTGTGCTTCCACATCGTAGCCTAAGTACTTTGAAAGCGCTGCAAGAGCACAATATTTTCCTCCACCATCCGAGAAGGCGCCAAATGTTTGAGGAATGTGGTTTACTTGTTGCTTAAATATGATGCTAAGTTTTGGTTGTAACCGAGATTTTTGTTTTTGATGTATCATATCCATGTCATCACATTGGATTTTGTATTATCTAATAACCACCCGGTGTTTATCTGAATTGGCTGATTTGATGGAGAGTAAAATATTAACAAGGTCAGAAATAGGAATCAAGACTTATATTTGAAAAAGTTCCCTGAAAAAGGATAATTTTTTCCCTTCTCTTCTCTTAATAACAGCGTCCCAATTCTGTGTGTATCTTTGGGTCACGTCTTCTATCGCATGCATAGAAAATGCCAAGACATACTCATACTTTTTTCCCCAATTCTGCTCATAATAGTGAGGATGATCTAGCGAGATTGGATATTCCAAGGTCGAATCTATATGAACCCATTTTCCATTAATCATAGCTTCGTCCCAACAGTGATCAAGGAAATCATGTACAATCCTTGCCTCTATTTTTAATGCGTTCATGACGCCACCAAAAAGCATTGACCATTCGCTACATCTACCGGTTCTTGCCTCTGCAATCTTCAAAATCTGACCGTATCTCGGAAAAGTGTATTCATAGCTGCATTTGTTACACTTATGGATTTCCATTGCGCGTAGCTTCCATGAACTTCCAGACACTACCCGAACTTGCATTGGTAGGCTCCCGTGCCCTTCGTCCATACATCTCTTACATATTGGATCTTTTGGGGTCCAACCCATGAAGTCATCTTTGAACCATCCTAATAGAAATTTGATTTTATTATCTTCGTTTAGTTGTGTTACGTGTTCTGGTATTAACGATTTGATTTTTTCTAGAATCTGAAAATCACAGTACTGTTCGGCAATTTTGTTGTAAAGTAGGAGAGAGCTCTTGTGTATGGTTTGATTCTGGTTGCCATCTAGAGTAATATGACTTCTAAACATGTCTAGTTGTAATGATTATATACTTAAAAATGCAAAAATATATTTGTTCACAATTTGTTTGGCTGTCCTCTATTCTGTTGGGTTGGCAGCATGTCAGTAACCAAAGTGGTAGATCTTGTTGGTAGTTCTGAAAAAAAGCAAGACAATACGTGGAATTCGGGGGGATAGAAGTGAAGCAAAACAGGAATACGGTATAAAGTTAGCCTTTGGCATAGAAAGTAAGTATTGATAGATTATCCGGAAATTCAAAAATAATGGCAAACAATCGATAGACAGAATATGAATAAGAGATTTATATAGCTGGATATCTCTTGAGCTAATGAGTTACGGTAGAGGTTCAGGCGGTAGTGGCAGTAGAGACTTTAACAGAGGATCTACAGGCCCAAAACCAGTAGAAGTAGGTAAGGAATATGACGTAGAAGTTACGGAAGTGAGCAGACAAGGTGATGGTATCGCAAGAGTCCAAGGATTTGTTGTTTTTGTCAAAAACGGAAAAGTTGGACAGAAAGTCAAGGTTAAGATTGATCAGATCGGAAATAGGTTTGCTACAGCTACGGTTGTTAGCTAAATCCAGCAATAATTGAGTTGCAGTATGTTGAGGTAACCTTGACACAGTTGTTATAACCGACACAATATCGAGATTTTGAACGACAAAAACAAATATTGCGAAGCTATAAGGCTAAAAAGTACAGATCACAATTTTCAGCTTGCGTTGCGTGATGCACTACTATAGCATATTATGGGACTGGATGACAAATACTACTACTAGTACTAGTGCAACTGCAGTTTTGCATTTCATCCACTTTCTTTACATAAGAATGTAAATAAACTAGTAATCTTCTTTTAAAATCCTGTTATGTCCAGAAAGATGTTAATGTCCGTCTCATGTGCTTTAGCCTTGCTATACATCTCGTGACATCAGCAATTTTTTATAGTCCAGTGTTAACTCAACCCAAACTATTCGGCAGCTCTCATGGCGGTGCAGTGACTCTTGGTTCAAGGAATTTCATCAATAACATGTTCAATGCATCATCAATGTTAGGTCTAGTAGGTATAAACATGGTAAATGGAGTCAAAGTTACCGGAGGAAATCTTGGAAATCGCTATCGTAATAACCTCTGTAATTCCATATACTGCCAAAACTAGTAATATGACTGGATAGAAGGAAATCGCTATCGTTACATTCAAGTAGAGAACGGGGAGCAGCAATGACATACTTCTTTTTCTCGATACCATAAATCCGACCGGTCATCCTAGGACGTTTTATAATTTACCAATCATATGATTTGGCGCGGAATACTAATGACCCATTATCACAGGTCTGCTTCCTACATCTGTGCTACTTATTTTATCTTTTTCATTCTCCCATAGTGTTTCGTTTTTTCTACGTAATGTACAATCGGCCTCACCTACTCAACTATGGCCTTGTAATTATTCTCATTATCGAAACTATGCACTGGATTCTAAGTATTTCCGTCCTTTGATACAGTCTATATTTTGACTCTATAGAAACACAGGCATTTTTCTTCTAATTTAACTTTCGCCTCTTATTTTCAGTACGTTTCTCAGCATTGAACCTTTCAAGCTCATACTTGCCGAGGTCCACAAACTTAATTCCTGCAGCAAGCACAGGGTGGACACGTTTTATCTCTGTAAAAATCTTCTGACATACTCTGCGATAATCTGGATGCCCTTGAGGAATAGTCCTAAGCTCAATCATATGACATGCCTCCCGCAAATTAAGTTTCATAAAATATGGATATTTGTAAGCAAAATTGACTACATATTGTGATTCTTCAGGCATTTTCATTGAAATTATTTTATAAGCCTCATCACATTTATACATACAATCTTTGAAATCTTTCTCAATGCCCATGTCGATAATCTCTAGCGGAAGATCATATCCGTGTTTGGTAGAAAGTAACTGTCTTTCTAGGGTAAGTATTCTATGACGATGCAGATCACGGAATATTCCGAAATTTGTAAACATTTCAAATGTAAATTCTACCATTTCAAATGCTCTGCCAGGACGGTGTCTTCTATTTGCTCGGAATTTTGTATAGGTCTCGATTATTTTATGCCTTTCTAGTGGGGGTAGAGATCGAATATATCGGGCAAGACTCTCAAGAGATTGACCTTGGGCCTGTTCATATAAGATTGCAGAGCCTACTTTTATTTCGGCTTCAGTATTATCTTCAAAATTTAGAAGTTTCACAGTTTGTGGTTTTT
>WNGD01005113.1_pt1 | contig 18914 bp, 18 predicted proteins | sample 5400671 | NCBI WGS metagenome assembly WNGD01 (sample SAMN13153369, study PRJNA577476) | soil metagenome | isolation source: 40 cm soil or saprolite under grassland replicate 2 | place: USA:California | collected 2016-06-15
GCGCGCCGCTCGGCGCGCACGGCCCGCCAGCGGGCGGCGATCGGGTGGTCAGACAAAGTAGTCGCTGACCTGGATGCCGTACTTCGCCGGATCGCTGACCTTGATGATGGATCGGGGGAAGTTGCCCTGTTCATCGCGTTGCGCGAGGTCGACCACGGTGCCCGGGTGCAGCAGCGCCCCGTCGGGCGTCGCCACAATCCGCACCACCGGCCGGTGCACCGCGGCGACGTCGGCGTTCGCCGACTGCACCAGCGCCACCTCGTAGGTGTCGAGGATGACGCACGTGCCTACGGGGTAGATGCCGATGAGGTTGATGAACGCCTTCACGACGACCGGGTCGTAGCCGCGACGGGGATTCTCCCACATCTCCTTCAGCACCTGGTCGGGCTGGATCGGCACCGTCTGGTAGACGCGGCGGCTCGTGGCGGCGTCGAAGCCGTCCGCCACGGCGACGACCTTGGAGTAGATCGACAGCTCACGGGAGCGGACCGATTTGGGATACCCGGTCAGATCCGTCTTCATGTGATGCTCGTAGGCGACGATCATGCCGCGGTAGGGGATCTCTCCGTACCCCCGCAGCCCGAACAGCGTGAGCACGCCGAGCCACGGGTGGGCCTGCATGATGCGCCACTCCTCGTCGCTCAGCCCGCCTTGCTTGTTCAGCACCTCGAGCGGCACGCGCGACTTGCCCACGTCGTGGAACAGGGCGGCGATGCCCAGATCGTACAGCTGCAGCTTGGTGAGGCCCAGTTTGCGGCCCAGGGCGACGGAGAAGATGCAGACGTTCACCGAATGCGTGAACGTGTATTCGTCGTAGTCGCGCAGCGTGGTGAGCCCCATGAGCGACGACTCGTTGTTCAGCACCTGGTCGACGATTGCCTGCACGGCGCGCTTGACCTTCTTCACGTTGGCCGTGCGCCCCAGCCGGATGCTGTTGATGACCTCCTTCGTCACCGCGACCGAGCGGGCGTAGGTCCGCTTCGCCGCTTCCTTCAGGCGCTCGGTCTCTTCGACGTCTTCCTCGGTCTCGAGCGGCGGCTCGACGGAGATGAAGGAGACGCCGCCGTCCTGGAGCTTCTGGGCCAGCTCGAAGACCTTGTTGGGGTTGGCCTCGCGGGCGGAGTACGACAGCAACAGCGAAACGAAGATTTGGAGTTGCTTGCGATCCACGCCCTCGTCCATCCGCACGGCGCCGATGCCGCATTGGCGCAGCACGCCGAGGATGTGCGAGAACGACGCGTAATTGTCGAGGTCAAGGCGCAGCCGCGTGGAGTTCACGAAGATGAACTCGCCCTGCAGCCGCACCTCCAGTTCACGCTCGACGTCGAGCAGATGCTTGGTGGCGGACGTCAGATCGTCGAGGGCCCGCTGTACCTGCGCGTTCTCGATGGGATACAGCTTCAGGGAACGCAGGGAGGTGTACAGCACGATCAGGAACTCGCGGCCCGCCAGCCGCAGAAAGCCGTCGGTCGTGGCGACCGTCTCGACGATCGACGCGCGGCGGGACGCCTGCGGGTCGCTCATCCGCCGACCTCTCGCAACGCCCGGGTCACGGCGTTGCGCACCAAGGCTTCTTTATCCTGCGCGGCCCGCTCCAGCACCGCGCGCGCGTCCGGATGGCGGATCTTCCCCAAGGCCATCGCCGCGCACGCGCGCGTCTCGGGGTCTTCCTTCCTGGAGAGCATGCCCTTGGGGACCAGCATTTTCTCGAGCAGCGGCACGGCGGCCGCGCCCGCCAGCGTGCCGTACGCCTCGAAGAACGCCATCTTCTCGGTGAGATCGCTGCCCTTGAGCTTGTTCCCCGTGACCGCCCCTTCGATCCGCGGAAACGCATTGCGGTAGCCGCGGGCCGCCAGGAACTTGACCGCGGCGATCCGCACGTCGCGCTCACCGTCCTCGACCGCCGTCTCCAACAGCCGCAGCGCGGCGGGGCTGCCGATGGCGGTGAGGGCCTCGACCACCGCGACCTTGAGCTCGCGATCGCCGGTCTCCAACAGCTTGCCCATCCCCTCCGGGGCGCCGGGCAGCTTGAGGCGCGCCGCCAGCCGCACCATCTCGAGCTGGGACGCGCTGTCCTCGCTCGCCAGCGCCTTCAGCACCTCGCCCGCGTGCGCCTGCGCCAGCCGCTCCGCCGACTTGTGGACCAGCTCCTTGACGCGCGCGTTGGTGAGCTTCGGCAACCAGCCCATCAACGTGACGAGGGCGTCGGAACGCAGCTCCTGGAAGAGTTCGCTCAATTCCTCCTCCGAGGGGTGGACCGCCGCCTCGTCGAGCGACTGCAGGAGCTGCGACAGAGCCTCCGACTGCGACAGCCGGGCCGGCAGGCCCTCGAGCGCCTGGCGGTGCTCGGGGATGAGCTCACGCGCCCGCTGCAGCACGTTGCGGGCCTCGCGCAGGACGAACGCCACGGAGCGGAAATCCCCCGCGCCGAGAAGGTAGGGGATGAAGTTCTCGGCGATGGAGATCAGTTCGGCGCGCACCGTGCCGTACGTCTGCAGCTCGAGCAGGTCGAACAGCATCGACAGCACGTTGCGGCGCAGGTCCTGCTGATACTCGCGCTCCACCTCCTTGTGGAGGTAGTCGATTTCCTTGTCGTCGAGGAAGTACAGCGTGGTATCGAAGTCGTCGACCGAGACCAGCCCTTCACGCTTGGGCGGGGCTTCCTCCTGAACGTGCTGGCGCACGTCGTTGGGACTCACCGTGGGGATCGTCGCGCCCGCCTCGATCGGCACGGCGTTGTCGCTGGCCAGCTCCCGGAACGTGTAGGTCAGGAACTGGAAGTCCTCCTGCCACAGCAACGTCAGGAGGTCGTCGGCGGCTTCGGCCTGCAGGCTGCGCGACTGTTGCAGCACGCGCAGGAACTTGACGATTTCCTCCTCCTCGACCCCCGGCTTCATCGCCAGCGAGCGCACGCCGTCCTTGTACAGCGTCCAGGCGATGCTCTCGTTCTTCTGATCGTTGGCGTAGACGATGTGCTCTTCCCAGCGCAGCGAGGTCTCCAGCACGTCGAACACGAGGTCGCCGGTGGCCTGCCAGAGCTGGCGCAGCGCGCCGCGGATGTTCTCCACGGCACGCTGATAGACGGGATTGTTCGGCAGGTACAGCTGGGTCGCCCGCATCCCCTTGCCGAGGAGCGACCAGAGCTCCTCGACCTGCGACGGCGGGAGGGCCAGCTCGGGGATCGGCGCGTTGCTCAGGTCCGGCCTCCCGTGAGGTCCGCGACCAGCGCGACGTCCTTGTCGCCCCGGCCGCTGAGGTTGAGAAGGACCACGTCCCCGTTCGACCAGCGCCCGGGGTGGGCCAGCACCCAGGCCACCGCGTGGGCGCTCTCGAGCGCCGGCAGGATGCCCTCCAGCCGGCTCAGCCCCGCGAACGCATCCAGGGCCTGCCGGTCGGTCACGGCTTCATACAATACGCGGCCGGAGTCCTTGAGGTAAGCATGTTCGGGCCCCACGCCCGGGTAGTCCAGACCCGCGGAAACCGAATGGGCCGGTTGGACTTGTCCGTCCTCGTCTTGGAGCAGGTAGCTGAGGCTGCCGTGGAAGACGCCTGGGCGCCCCCGGGCCAGCGACGCCGCATGTCGGCCTCCCCCCTCGAGCCCCTCGCCGGCCGCTTCCACGCCCACCAGCTCCACGTCCCGGTCCTCGAGGAACGCGACGAAGATGCCCAGGGCATTGGAGCCGCCTCCGACGCACGCCACGACGGAGCGCGGCAGCCGGCCGAAGCGCTCCAGCACCTGCGCCCGCGCCTCCCGGCCGATCACGGCCTGGAAGTCCCGCACGATCCGGGGGAACGGGTCGGGACCCACGACGGATCCGATGATGTAATGCGTAGTCGTGACGTTGGTGACCCAGTCGCGCAACGCTTCATTGGTCGCGTCCGTCAGCGTCCGCGTGCCGCTCGTCACCGGTATGACGCGTGCCCCCATCAACTCCATGCGGTACACGTTGAGCCGCTGGCGGCGCATGTCCTCTTCGCCCATGTACACGACGCACTCGAGACCGAACCGCGCGCACACGGTGGCCGTCGCGACGCCGTGCTGGCCCGCGCCCGTTTCCGCGATGATGCGGCGCTTGCCCATGCGCCGCGCCAGCAGTGCCTGACCGAGCGTGTTGTTGATCTTGTGGGCGCCGGTGTGATTGAGGTCCTCACGCTTCAGCACGACCCGCACGCCCGGCCCCACCTCGGCCGAGAGGCGCGGTACGTCGCTGAGCGGCGTCGGCCGCCCGACGTATTCCTTGAGCAGCGCGTCCAGCTCCACCGCGAACGTGGGGTCCGCCGTCGCCGCGGCGTAGACGCGGGCCAGCTCGTCCAGCGCCGCCATGAGCGTCTCGGGGACGTACCGCCCCCCGTAGGGACCGAAGCGCCCCACCCCTGGCTCCACCGTCACCGTGGTCGCCTCGGCACGCCGCACAACGCGCGCACGGCTGCTTCGGGATCGGCCGCCCGGGCGACCGAGGTGCCGACCAGCACCAGGTCCGCTCCGCACGCCGCGAGGCGTTCGACATCGGCGCGGGTCTCGACGCCGCTCTCGCCCACCGCCGGCAGCGCCGCCGGCACGAGCGGCAACAACCGCTCCGCCACGCCGAGGTCCACGGCGAAGGTGTCGAGATCGCGACTGTTCACGCCCACCGCCGTCGGGTCGGCGGCGAGCGCGGCTTCCAGCTCGCCCTCGGAGTGCGCTTCGATCACCGTTCCCAAGCCGAGCCCCTTCGCCTCGCGGGCGAGCGCGCGCAAGCGGTCAGGCGCCAAAGCGCGGACGATGAGCAGCGCGCCGCTCGCACCGGCCGCCCGTGCCTCGAGCAGTTGCAGGACGTCGAGGATGAAGTCCTTGCACAGCGCCGGCACCGGGACGGCACGCGCGACGCGTCCCAGGTCTTCCATGGCGCCGCCGAAATGTCGCTCGTCGGTCAGCACCGAGACGGCGGCCGCGCCGCCCCGCACGTAGGCCCGGGCATGCGCGACCGGATCGAGGTCTTCGCGGATCGCTCCCGCCGACGGCGAGCGCCGTTTGACTTCCCCGATCACCCCCACCGTCGTGCCACGGAACGCCGAGTCCAACTCCGGCCCCGGCGGGGCCGCGGCGGCGGCGCGTTCCAGCTGGCGTGCCTTCGGCCGCAACGTCGCGACGCGCTCGCGTGTTGCTTCGAGGATGCCGGCAAGGGTGGGTCTGGTCACGCTTGCATTCGGTCCGTCTTCGGGTAGATTATATTCGGTTTCCTTTCGGGGGCCCAATGCCGCTCACGCGTCGCCAGCGCGAAATCCTCGACTACCTCTCGAGCTACATCACCGACCACGGATACGCTCCCAGTTTCGAGGAAATCGCCCGCCAGTTCACGTTCGCCTCGCTCGCGACGGTCCACGAGCACCTCACCAACCTCGAGCGCAAAGGGTACATCCGGCGCAACCATAATGAGAGCCGGGCGATCGAGATCGTCCCGCCGAAGGGTCAGACCGGCGCGACCGAGCTGCCGTTGCTGGGCCTCGTGGCGGCCGGACAGCCGATCGAAGCGATCAGCGGTGACGACACGCTCGCCGTGCCCGATGAGCTCTTGCCGCGGCGCGGGCGCAGCTACGTCCTTCGCGTCCGGGGCAATTCGATGGTCGACGAGCACATCCAGGACGGCGACTTCGTCGTGGTCCAGGAGCGCAACCAGGCCGACAACGGTCAGACCGTCGTCGCCCTCGTGGACGGCTCCGGCGCCACCGTCAAGAAGTTCTACCGCGAGCCCGGCGGCTGGATCAGGCTGCAACCCGCCAATCCCGAGATGGCCCCCCTGCGGCTCAACGAGCGCGACGTGATCGTCCAGGGAGTCGTCATCGGGGTCATTCGGAAGTACTAGGACTGGCCCGCCGGAGGCGCTCGAGCGCCTCCCGGGCCGCGCCCGATTCCACCGCTGCGCGCGCCTTGGCCACGCCGTCCGCGTACGTGCGCGCCAGCCCTGCCACATAGACCGCCGCTCCGGCGTTGAGCAGCACCGCCGCCAGCCCCGGCGCGTCGTCCCCGTCGCGCTCGAGGATGCGGCGCATCCGCGACGCATTGGCGGGCGGATCGCCCCCGCACAGGGCCGCCGGGTCGGGCACGGCGAGGCCGTAATCGCCGGGATCGACCTCCCAGGTCCGGACGGCTCCGCCCTGAACCTCCCACACGTCGGTCACACCGGTCGGAGAGATCTCGTCCATGCCGACGCGCCCGTGCACGACGAGGGCGTGCTCGGCGCCGAGGCGCGCGAGGGCAGCCGCGAGCAACGGGGCGCGGTCGCGATCCGCGACACCCACGACCTCTTCCAGCACGTCGGCGGAGCCGCAGCGCGAGGTGAAGGAACGGTTGCCGTGCTTGGCGACCGCGGCGCCCGCGCCGGCGGCGACGAACGCCGCGGCCGTCGAGATGTTGAACGTCGTGACGCTGCCGCCGCCCGTGCCGCACGTGTCCACGAGATGCCCGCCGTCGGCGTCGACGCGCACCATCGCCTCGCGCAACGCGCGGGCCGCGCCCGCCACCTCTTCGGCGGTCTCACCCTTCACGCGCAGGCCCACGAGCAGGGCGGCGATTTGGACTGGGGACGCCTCCCCGCGCATGACCACCGCGAAGACCGCCGCAGCCAGGGATTCGCTGAGCGACTGCCGGGTGGCGAGGGCGACGAGGGCCTGCTGCAGGGGCGGAACGGAGGTCGTCGCGGCGTCGGGCATGGGGCGGGTCCGGGGTGCCAAAGGTACCCCGAAAAACCGGCTTTTGTCAAACAAGGACAACGGGTTGCGCCGCTTGATGCCCCCCCGCCTTTTCCCTATCTTTCGCGGCGTGACGAGCCGGCCGTTCCTCGCCGTGGTGCACTACGACGGGGCGCAGTTCGTGGGGTGGCAGCGCCAAGCGGAGGGCCGGACGGTGCAGGCGGAGTTCGAGGAGGTGCTCGCGCGCCTGCTCGGCCGCCGCACGACGGCGGTCGGCGCCGGGCGGACCGACACGGGCGTCCACGCGCTCGGGCAGGGCGTCGGGTTTCTGGCGGACGATCGCTGGGCGGGGGATGTGGCGGGTTTGCGGCGGGCGCTCAACGCGCTGTTGCCGCGGGATATCTGGATCGAGCGCGTGCACGCGATGCGTCCCGGCTTCCACGCCCGCAAGAGCGCCACGGCGCGGCGCTACGGGTACGTGATCGGCACCGATGACGCGTGCCGTTCCCCGTTCCGCCGCCCCTACGAGTGGGCCCTGGGGCGGCCGCTCGATCTCGATGGCCTGGCCCGGGCCGCGGCCCAGCTCCTCGGGGAGCACGATTTCCGCGGCCTCGCGATGACCGGGGGTGGGGCGTCGCCGCCCGACTACCGATGCCGCGTGGCGCTCGCCGAGTGGGCGCCGCGAACGGACGGAGCGGGAGTGACGTTCGAGATCGAAGCCGATCGGTTCATGCACCGCATGGTGCGCTTCCTGGTGGGGCTCATGGTGGACATCGGCCTCGGGCGCCGCCCGCCGTCGGATCTCTCCACTCTGCTCGCCGCGTCCGACAACCAGGCGGCCAGTCCGCCCGCCCCGCCGCAGGGACTGTACCTGGCGGCGGTGCGCTATCCCCCTGACCTCTACGCCGAGGCCTGAGCCATGAAGTTCTTCCTCGACACCGCCAGCCTGAAGGAGATCAGCTGGGCCGCACAGGCGGGCCTGATCGACGGCGTCACGACCAACCCCTCGCTGCTGGCGAAGCAGGCCGGGGACCTCGATCCCCGCGACGTGCTCAAGGAGATCTGCTCGCTGGTCGAGGGGCCGGTCTCCGCGGAAGTCGTCGCGGTCGACACCGACGGGATGCTGAAGGAGGGGCGGAGTCTCGCGAAGATCGCCGACAACATCGTGGTGAAGATCCCGATGCTCGAGGACGGCATGATCGCGGTGCGCCGCCTCGCCGCCGAGGGCATCAAGACCAACGTCACGCTGTGCTTCTCGAGCGTGCAGTGCCTGATCGCCGCGAAAGCGGGCGCGGCGTTCGTGAGCCCGTTCATCGGTCGCTTGGACGACGTCGGCCAGGAGGGGATGGACGTGATCCGCGAGGCGCGGGTGATCTTCGACAACTACGACCTCGACACCGAGATTCTCACCGCCTCGATCCGTCACCCTCGCCACGTGGTCGAGGCCGCGATGATCGGCGCCGACATCGCGACCATGCCGGCGGAGGTGCTCAAGAAGCTGCTGCTGCACCCGCTCACCGATCGCGGCCTGGACCAGTTCCTCAACGACTGGAGCAAGCTGGCCGCGCGGGCCAAGGCTTCGGTTTGAGCTACGTCTCGCCGCTCTCGACGCGCTACGCCTCGCCCGCGATGCAGGCGCTGTGGAGCGAGCGCCGGCGCATCGGGCTGTGGCGCCGGTTGTGGCTCGCCTTGATGGAGGCGCAGCGCGAGCTGGGGCTGGCCATTCCGGCAGCCGCGCTCGAGCAGCTCCGCGCCCATCTGGACGACGCCGATCTCGACCGCGCCGCCGAGCATGAGAAGCGTTTGCGTCACGACGTCATGGCGCACATCCACCACCTGGGCGAGCAGGCGCCGGCGGCGCGGGGCCACCTGCACCTCGGCGCCACCAGCGCGTACGTCACCGACAACGCCGATCTGCTGCTGATGCGCGAGAGCCTGCAATTGCTGCTCGGGCGTCTTCAGGCGGTGCTGGTTGCCCTCGGCAAAGTGGCGCGGCGCTACCGCGCCCTCCCCTGCCTCGCCTACACGCATTTCCAGCCGGCGCAGCTCACGACCGTCGGCAAGCGGATTACGCTGTGGATGCAGGACTTCGTGCTCGACGCCGAGGAGGTGCTGCACCGGCTGGACACGCTGCAGTTCCGGGGCGTCAAGGGGACGACCGGGACCCAGGCGAGCTTCCTGGAACTGTTCGACGGCGATCACGAGAAAGTCGCGGAGCTGGACCGCGCGGTGGCCCGAAAGATGGGCTTCGCGCGCGTGTTTGCGGTCACGGGGCAGACCTACCCGCGCAAGCAGGACGCGCAGGTGCTGGCGACGCTGTCCGGCATCGCCACCGCCGCCGCGAAGTTCGCGACCGACCTGCGCCTGCTGCAGCACGAGGGCGAGATTCTGGAGCCGTTCGAGAGCGAGCAGGTGGGCTCGAGCGCGATGGCGTACAAGCGCAATCCGATGCGGGCGGAGCGCATGACGGGCCTCGCCCGGTTCGTCATCGAGCTCGAGGGCAATGCCTGGCACACCGCCGCCACGCAGTGGCTGGAGCGCACGCTCGACGACAGCGCCAACCGCCGGTTGGCGATCCCCGAGGCATTCCTGGCGACGGACGGCATCCTCGTGCTCGCCACCAACGTGGCCGCGGGGCTCGAGGTACGAGAAGCGGTGATCGGCCGGCACGTCGCGGCGACGATGCCGTTCCTCGCCACGGAGCGGCTCCTGATGAAGGGCGTGAAGGCCGGCGGCGACCGCCAGGCCCTGCACGAGGTGATCCGCACGCACAGCCTCGCCGTGGCCCAGGCGGTCGCCGAGGATGGGGCCGCGAACGACCTGCTCGATCGGCTCGCCGCCGATCCCGCGTTCAAGCGCCTCAAGGTCAAGGCGAGCGCCGACGAGCTGGTGCCTGAGGCGTACGTCGGCCGCGCGCCGCAGCAGGTCGACGAGTTCCTGGACGAGGTGCTCCCGCCCGTGCTGCGGCGCATCGAGACCGCCGCCCCCGCCGCCGCGTCGGCCGAGGTGAAGGTATGACCGCCCCCCTGGTCGAGAGCCGCCTGCCCCTGCCCATGCTGCGGCGGGGCAAAGTGCGCGAGGTCTACGAGGTGGATCGCGACGCGCTGCTGATGGTCGCCAGCGATCGCGTCAGCGCGTTCGACGTGGTGCTGAGCGAGCCGGTGCCGCACAAAGGGGCCGTGCTCACCCAGCTGAGCGCGTTCTGGTTCCGCAAACTCGCGGGTGTGCTGCCGCACCACCTGCTCACCGCCGCCCCCGACGAGATCGTCGCGCGCGTGCCCGTGCTCGCCGAGCACCGCGAGGCCATCGCCGGCCGGGCGATGCTGGTGCGGCGCACGACGCCGGTGCCGTTCGAGTGTGTGGTGCGCGGCTACCTGTCGGGCTCGGCGTGGTCGGAGTACCGGAAGGCGGGGACGCTCGCCGGCGAGCCGCTCCCGGCCGGGCTGGTCGAGAGCCAGCAGCTCGAGCCCGCGATTTTCTCCCCGGCGACGAAGGCCGAGCACGGCCACGACGAGAACGTCACGTTCGCGCACCTGGCCAGGGTGCTCGGCCAGCCGCACGCCGACCGGCTGCGGCGCGCGAGCCTGGCGCTGTACGAGGCGGGCCGCGCCTTCGCGGCCGGACGCGGCATCATCATCGCCGACACCAAATTCGAATTCGGGACCACGGCGGACGGTACACTGCTGGTCATCGACGAGATCCTGACGCCCGACTCGTCGCGCTTCTGGCCGGCCGACCGCTACACTCCGGGGCGCAGCCAGCCGAGCTTCGACAAACAGCCGCTGCGCGACTACCTCGCCGAGCTCAAGGCGCAGGGCCGCTGGGACGGCGAGCCGCCGCCGCCGCCGCTCCCCGACGAGGTCGTCGCCGCGACGAGCGCGCGCTATCTCGAGGCGTACCGGCGCCTCACCGGCGCGGCGCTGGAGACCGTCGCGTGAGGATGGCGCCCGAGGGCCGGCCGTTCATCGCAGTGGGGTGGAGCCTCACGGCGCTCGCCGCGTGGGCGACGTGGCGCTGGGGGGGCAGTGGCGCGTGGGCGGCGGTCACGGCCGTCCTCGCGATCCTCGCCGTGTGGCTGCTGGTGTTCTTTCGCGATCCGGCCCGCCAGGGCCCGCGCGGCGACACGGTGGTGATCGCCCCAGCCGACGGCAAGATCGTGAGTGTGGTCGAGACCGACGAGCCGATGTACCTGAAGGGCCGGGCGCTGCGGGTGTCGATCTTCATGAGCGTCTTCGACGTGCACGTGAACCGCTACCCGGTGTCGGGGACCATCGAGCTGGCGCACTACAACCCCGGCAAGTTCCTGCACGCGGCGCGGGAGAAGGCGAGCCTTGACAACGAGCAGGCGTCGGTGGGGCTGCGCGGCCGCCGCGGGCCGGTGCTGGTGCGCCAGATCGCGGGGTCGATCGCGCGACGGATCGTCACCGACGGTCGCGTCGGCGACGCGGTCACGCAGGGCGCGCGGCTCGGCATGATCCGCTTCGGCTCGCGGGTGGACGTGTTCCTGCCCCTCGCGGCGCGCCCGGCGGTCCGCGTGCAGCCCGGCGACCGCGTGGCGGCGGGCGCGACGGTGTTGGCCGAGCTCGGGGGGAACGCGTGAGACCGCCGGCGATCCGCCCGCCGAACATGCGGCGCGTCGTCGTCGTCGTGCCGAGCCTGTTCACGCTTTTCAACCTGTTCTTCGGCATCTGGGCGATGGTGCTGGCGGCGCGCGGCGAGTTCTATCGCGCCAGCTGGTTCATCGTGTTCGCGGGGATCCTGGACACCTTGGACGGCCGCGTCGCCCGTCTTTCCAACACGGGCACGCGCTTCGGCGCCGAGCTCGACAGTCTCGTGGACGTCGTGAGCTTCGGCGTCGCCCCCGCCTTCCTCATGTACGAGCAACATTTCGCCGCCGCCGGCGCCGCGGCGTGGATCTTTTGCTACTTCTACGTCATGGGGGCGGCGATCCGGCTGGCGCGCTTCAACATCACCCAGGCGGGCCGCGCCAAGGCGCACTTCATCGGGCTGCCCTCGCCGGCGGCCGGGATGACGCTCGCGACCTACTATCCGTTCTCGCAGACCGCCCTGTATCAGGAGCGGCTGGCCCACCTGCCGTGGCCGCTGCTGCTGACGTTCCTGATGATCCTGCTGACGATCCTCATGGTGAGCAACGTGCGCTACGCCACGCTCCCCCGCGCCGGCTTCCGCACGGCCCGCGGGCTCTTGGGACTGGCGGTCATTCTGAGTATCCTCATCTTCGGAATCTGGCGGCACGACGAGTTCCTCTTCCCCCTGGGAATCACGTTCATGGCGTACGGGGTGCTGCGGGCCGCGGTGCTGGGACTGTTCGTCGGCCCCGAAGAGGACGAGGAGACGGAGATCGCCGGCCCCATCGTCCTCGGCGACACCGACCGCGTCGGCGAGGCGTACGGGCCGCCGCGGCGCGGCATCTCGCCGCGGGGAGGCATCTGATGGCGCCGTTCCGTGTCGAGGTGCGAGTGATGCCCCGGGCCACGCTCCTCGATCCCCAGGGGCGGGCGGTCGAGCACGCGCTACACGCGCTGGGGTTCCCCGAGGTGCGGCAGGCGCGGGTGGGCAAGCACCTCGTGCTGGAGCTGGAGGCGGCGACCCGCGAGGACGCGGCGACGCGCGCCCGCGCGATGTGCGATCGCCTGCTGGCCAATCCGGTGACCGAGGACTACCAGCTCGCCGTGGACGGCGAAGGGGGAACCGCGTGAGCAAGCGCGTGGCCGTCGTCGTGTTCCCCGGCTCGAACTGCGACGCCGATACACTCGCGGCCGCGCAGGCGGCAGGGTCGGACGCGTACTACGTCTGGCACCGCGACACCGACCTCAAGCAGGCCGATGTCGTGATCCTGCCCGGGGGGTTCAGCTACGGCGACTACCTGCGGTCGGGGGCGATCGCGCGCTTCTCCCCGGTGATGCGCGCCGTCGAGGCGCACGCCAGCGCCGGCGGTCCGGTGCTGGGCATCTGCAACGGCTTCCAGATCCTGTGCGAGGCGGGGCTGCTCCCGGGGGGCCTGATGCGTAACGCCGGCCTCAAATTCCTGTCGCGGCCGGTGCGGGTGCGGGTGGAGGTCACCGACACCCCCTTCACCTGCTTCGCGACCCCGGGCGAGGAGCTGGTGCTCCCGATCGCGCACGGCGATGGGCGTTATGTGGCGGACGCGCGCACGGCGGCCGAACTCGAGGCCGACGCGCGGGTGGTGTGGCGATACGTCGGGGACAACCCCAACGGCTCGACGAACGACATCGCGGGAATCAGCAACGTGGCGCGCAACGTGGTGGGCATCATGCCTCATCCGGAGCGCCGCAACGACCCACTGTTGGGCGGCCCGGACGGCGCCCGCGTCTTCCAGTCCATGGAGGCAGGTCATGCGACGCAGCACGCTGGCGCTCTTCGCGCTGTTGGCGGTCGCCACGACGGGATGTGACAAGATCAAGCTGGCGATAGACAAGATCAAAGGGCAGAAGCCGTCCACCACGACGGCCGCCCGGCCAGCTGTCCCCGCCGCGGACACCACCAAGCGCCCCGCCCCCGCTCCCTCCCCGACCACCCCCGTTCCGGGTCGCCCGGCGGCCGGGCAGCCGGGTGGCCGCCCCATCCGTGAACCGCCGCAGACGGTGCCCTCCCGGCTGCCGCAGGCGCCGGTCGTTCCGCATCCCAATCGCGACGTCCCGTACTTCTCGGCAGACACGGGCACGATCGCCCCGGGGATGGGCGAGCGCGACATCTACTCCATCTGGGGCCAGCCCGTCGCGGTGCGGCGCGAGGGCGAGTACACCTACCTCTATTTCCAGAACGGGTGCGAGTGGACGTGCGGCATGCAGGACCTGGTGATCCTGCAGAACGGCAAGGTCGTGGATGCCGTGCTGCGCTGGCCCGGCCACGGCTACAGCGGCGAGTCCTCTTCGCCGCCCGGCAAGAAGCCCGTGCCGAATCCCGGTGGCGACACGCTACGCGTCAAGCAGTGAGGGGCGATGGCCGAGAAACCGAGCAAGAACGAAGAGGAGTATTTCGCGAGGCGCGATGCCGACCTGATGCGTCAGCAGCGCGCGACGGCCCAGCAGGCCGCCGCCGCCGTGGAGCGGCGCTCGCACCACATGAAGTGCCCCAAGTGCGGCTACGATTTGATCACCGGCGAATGGCACGGCATCGAGATCGACCAGTGCACCCACTGTCACGGCATCTGGTTCGACGCCGGAGAGGCGGAATCGCTGCTCGCGCACGATGACCGCGGCATCTTCTCGCGCGTGTTCCGCGCGGTGTTGAAGGGCGTCTCGGGCGCCCGGGCCTCCGACACGTGAGCGGGGGGCTCCCCCCCCCTCCCACGCCCTTCCCGGGCGACCCCCCGATCACTCCGGCGCTGGTCCGCGAGCACAACCTCACCCCCGACGAATACGGCCGCATCGAGGCGTTGCTGGGTCGGACACCCACCTTCGCCGAGCTCGGCATCTTCTCCGCGCTGTGGAGCGAGCACTGCTCCTACAAGCACAGCAAGCCGGTCCTGAAGACGTTCCCGGTTACCGGGCCCCAGGTGGTGCAAGGCCCGGGGGAGAACGCCGGCGTGCTCCGTCTCCCCGACGGGTGGGCGGTGGCGTTCAAGATCGAGTCGCATAACCACCCCTCCGCCGTCGAGCCCTACCAGGGCGCGGCCACGGGGGCCGGCGGCATCCTGCGCGACGTGTTCACGATGGGCGCCCGGCCGGTCGCGCTGCTCAACAGCCTGCGCTTCGGGCCCTTGGGCGACGCGCGCAACCGCTACCTGTTCGCCGGCGTGGTGCGCGGCATCGGCGACTACGGCAACTGCGTCGGCATCCCGACCCTGGGCGGGGAGGTGGACTTCGGCCCCAGCTACGCGGGCAATCCCCTCGTCAACGCGATGTGTGTCGGGCTCCTCAAGGAGCGCGACCTGATCCGCGCCCGCGCCCACGGCGTGGGGAACGTGCTGCTGTGCGTGGGCTCACGCACCGGCCGCGACGGCATCCATGGCGCGTCGTTCGCCTCTGAAGAGTTGACTCAGGCGAGTGAGCAGCGGCGTCCCCAGGTGCAGGTGGGCGACCCGTTCACCGAGAAACTGTTGATGGAGGCGAGCCTCGAGCTGATCGCCTCGGGGCACATCGTGGCGATCCAGGACATGGGGGCGGCGGGGCTCACCTCGTCCTCGGCCGAGATGGCCGCGCGCGGGGGGGTCGGGGTCGAGATCGATCTGTCGCTGGTGCCGACGCGCGAGCCGGGGATGACGCCGTACGAGATCCTGCTCTCCGAGTCCCAGGAGCGGATGCTGGTGGTCGCGAAGCCCGACCGGGTCGCGCAAGTCCAGGCGATCGCCGCCAAGTGGGAGCTGGACGCCACGCCGATCGGCCGTGTGACCGACGACGGGGTGTACCGCTGCCGCTGGCGGGATCAGATCGTGGTGGAGATTCCGGGCCGGCCATTGGTGGAGGACGCCCCCGTCTATCACCCGGAGGCGCGGGAGGACGAGGGGATCGCCCGGCTGCGCTCGTCGCGGCCCACCTCCCACACCCCACTCCCCACGCCTGAGGATTGCATGCTCCGCCTCCTCGACGATCCCTCCATCGCCTCGAAGCGCTGGGTGTTCGAGCAATACGACTCGACGGTCCAGGCCAGCACCGTGATCGCCCCCGGGGGCGACGCGGGCGTGCTGCGGGTACGCGGGGAGACGTTCGGCCTCGCCGTGAGCACCGACGGCAATGCGCGCTACGTGTTCCTCGATCCGTACGAAGGCGGCAAGGCCGCCGTCGCGGAGGCGGCGCGCAACGTCGCCTGCACGGGGGCGCGGCCCCTCGGCATCACTAATTGCCTGAACTTCGGCAGTCCCGAGCGGCCGGCCGTGTTCCACCAGTTCAAGGAAGCGTGCCGCGGCATCGCGGACGCCTGCCGAGCCCTCGGGACTCCGGTCACGGGCGGCAACGTCTCCTTCTATAATGAAAGCCCCGGCGGCGCGGTGGATCCGACGCCGGTGATCGGCATGGTGGGCCTGCTCACCCGGGTCGACCACGCCGTGCCCAGCTTCGCCAGCGCTGCGGGCGACGCCGTGCTCCTCTTCGGCGAGACCGGTGCCGAGCTGGGGGGGTCGGCGCTGTGGGCGACGGTGCTCGCGTTCGTGGGCGGTGAGCCGCCGCGCGTGGACCTGGAACGGGAGCGGCGGCTCGTGGACCTGCTCGCCAGCGCCGCCGAGCGCGGGCTGCTGCGCTCCGCTCACGACTGCTCGCACGGCGGGCTCGCGGTCGCGCTCGCCGAGGTGGCGATGGGCGGGCCGTACGCGGAGCACGGCTTCGGCCTCGACGTCGACCTTACGTCGTACGCCGTACGTCTCACGCCATACGAAGTGCTGTTTGGTGAGACCCAGGCCCGGGCTGTCGTCACCTGCGCTCCCGATCGCGCGGCGGCGGTCGCGGCCCTCGCCGCCGAGCTCGGCGTCCCGGTGCACCGCGCCGGCACGGTCAGCGCACCGGACGGCGTGTTCCGCGTCACGTGGCGCGACGCCCATATCGCGCGCCCTGTCACCGGGCTGCGCAGGGTATATTACGAAGCAATCCCGCGGCGAATGGGAGACTAGCATGTGCGGCATCATCGGCGTTTCGGGCCTCGCGGAGGCCGCCCGGCTCGCCTACCTCGGCCTCTACAGCCTGCAGCACCGCGGCCAGGAGTCGGCCGGGGTCGTGGCGGTGGACGGCGAGGGCGTCGCGCGCGCCCACCGCGGCATGGGCCTGGTCGCCGAGATCTTCAACGAGCAGATCATCGCGGGCCTCCCCGGCGACATCGCCATCGCGCACACCCGCTATTCCACGGCCGGCACCTCGGTGCTCGCCAACGCCCAGCCGGTGCTGGCCGGCTACCGCGAAGGGCCGCTCGCACTGGCTCACAACGGCAACCTCACCAACGCCGTGCAGCTGCGCAGCGATCTCGTCGCCAAGGGTTCGATCTTCCAGACCAGCTCCGACAGCGAAGTGCTGGTCCACCTCATCGCGCGCTCCGAGGCCCGCGAGCCGGAGGATCAGCTGCTCGACGCGCTGGAGCGCGTCGAGGGCGCCTACTCGCTGGTGATCACCGTCGGACGCACCCTGTACGCCATTGTGGACCCGCGGGGATTCCGACCGTTGTGGCTGGGCCGCCTGGGCGCGGGCCACGTAGTCGCCTCCGAGACGTGCGCTCTTGACCTGATCGGCGCCAAGCGGGTGCGCGAGCTCGAGCCCGGCGACTTCGTGCGCATCCGCGACGGCCGGGTGGACCGGCTGCCGTCGTTGCCCCTCAAGGCGTCGCGCCGCTGCGTCTTCGAGCTGGTGTATTTCTCCCGGCCCGACAGCACGATCTTCGGCCGCTCGGTGGACCGCGTGCGCCGGGCACTGGGCCGCGAGCTGGCGAAAGAGCATCCCACCCCGGGCGCCGACTGTGTGTTCTCCGTCCCCGATTCGTCGAACGCGATGGCCCTGGGGTACGCCGAGGAATCGGGCTTGAAGCTCGAGCATGCGCTGATCCGCAATCACTACATCGGGCGGACGTTCATCCACCCCGCGCAGCAGATCCGCAGCTCCAAGGTCAAGATCAAGTTCAATCCGGTGCGGGAAGTGTTGGAAGGAAAAAAGGTCGTCGTGGTGGACGACTCGCTGGTCCGCGGCACCACGAGCAAAGAGCTGGTGCAGATGATCCGGCAGGCGGGCGCGCGCGAGGTGCATTTCCGGGTCGCCTCCGCGCCGATTACCGGGCCGTGTCACTACGGGATCGACACGCCGACGCGCGCGGAGCTGATCGCGGCCTCCCACTCCGTGGAGGAGATCCGCGCGCACCTGGGCGTCGAGACCCTGGGCTACCTCTCCCTGGACGGCATGCTGCGGGCCGCGGGCGGCGACCCCGGCGAGTTCTGCCACGCCTGTTTCTCCGGCGATTATCCCACCGCCATCCCCGAGGACGTCGCGGCCAACCGCCACGCGGCCCCGCTCGCGACGGCGGTTACTCTGTAGCCGATTGCCTTCCGTCGAGCGCTTCGTCTACTCGTTCGGCCCGGGCCGCGCCGACGGCTCGGCGGCGATGCGCGACATCCTGGGCGGCAAGGGCGCGGGGCTCGCCGAAATGGCGAACCTGGGCCTGCCGGTGCCCCCCGGCTTCACCCTCTCCGCCAAGCTGTGCCTCGCCTACATCGAAACCGGCGACCTCTCCGACGCCCTGCGCGATGAAGTCGCTCGAAACCTGAAGCAGCTGGAGCGGGCCGCGGGGAAGAAGTTCGGCGACCGCCAGAACCCGCTGCTCGTATCGGTGCGCTCGGGGGCGGCGGTATCGATGCCGGGGATGATGGAGACGATCCTGAACCTCGGCCTGAACGACGACACCGTGCAGGGGTTAGTGGAAGGATCGAAGAACCCGGGCTTCGCCTACGACTCGTACCGGCGCTTCGTCCAAATGTACGGCGACGTCGTCTTCGAGCTGGGCAAGGAGCCGTTCGCGGAAGTCTTGGACGAGATGAAGCGCCGCCGCCGCGTCGAGCGCGACATCGATCTGCCGCCCGCGGATCTCGAGGCCCTGGTGCAGGAGTTCAAGGCCATCATCCAGGCGAAGCGGGGCGTCCCCTTCCCCGAAGATCCCCAGCGCCAGCTGTGGGGCGCCATCGAGGCGGTGTTCCGCAGCTGGAACACGCGCCGCGCCGTGGATTACCGCAAAGTCCATGGCATTCCCGATACGCTCGGCACCGCCGTGAACGTGGTGGCGATGGTGTACGGCAACATGGGGGACGACAGCGGCACCGGGGTCGCCTTCACGCGCGACTGCCGCGGTGGGGAGAACACGCTGAACGGCGATTTCCTGGTGAACGCCCAGGGGGAGGACGTGGTCTCGGGCGCGCGGACGCCGCAGCCTATCGCCAAAATGAATCGCGGGCGTCTCGCCAAGGTGTACAAGGAGCTCACCCGCATCGCCGCGAAGCTCGAGCAGCATTTCAAGGACGTCCAGGACATCGAGTTCACGTTCGAGCGCGGGAAGCTGTACATGCTGCAGACGCGCCGGGCGCAGCGCACCGGCCCCGCGGCGGTGCGCATCGCCGTGGAGATGGTCGAGCAGGGGCTGATCACGCAGGATGAGGCGATCCAACGCGTGCCGCCCCAGGATCTGGACCAGCTGTTCCATCCGATGGTGGATCCCAAGGGGAACGTGACGGTGCTCGCCAAGGGACTGCCCGCCTCCCCCGGCGCGGCCACGGGAGAGGCGGTCTTCGACGCCGACGAGGC
>WNGD01004725.1_pt1 | contig 18898 bp, 17 predicted proteins | sample 5400671 | NCBI WGS metagenome assembly WNGD01 (sample SAMN13153369, study PRJNA577476) | soil metagenome | isolation source: 40 cm soil or saprolite under grassland replicate 2 | place: USA:California | collected 2016-06-15
TTGAAAAAGGCGCGAGCGCCTGTGAAACCGAAAGCTCCGACGGCTACGGTCAGACGGTGACGGTGCGCAAGGGCGAGGTCGAGACCATCGAATACAACCGCGACAAGAGCCTCGCCGTGACCGTATACGTCGGCAAGCGGAAAGGCCACGCGAGCACCGCAGATTTTGCCCCACGCGCGATGCGCGATACGGTTGAGGCGGCCCTGACGATCGCGCGCTTCACCGCCGAGGACGAGAGCGCGGGGCTCGCGGATCCGGAGGAGCTGGCGCGCGACCCGCAAGACCTCGACCTCTTCCATCCCTGGGATCTGCCCGTCGAGCGGGCGATCGGGATCGCGAAGGCCTGCGAGGCCGCCGCATTCCGCCTCGACAGGCGCGTGGTGAACTCCGAGGGCGCCAGCGTCTCCTGCCAGCAGTGGCATTTCGCCCTCGCCAACAGCCACGGCTTCCTCGAAGGTTTTCCCACGTCGCGGCACACGATCTCGTGCGCGGTGATCGCCGCCGAGGACGGCCGCATGCAGCGCGACGACTGGTACGTATCGCAGCGTTCCCCGCAGGACCTGGCCGAGCCCGAAGCCGTCGGCGACTACGCCGGCAGGCGCGCCCTCGCGCGGCTCGGAGGCCGCAAGATCGGAACGGTGCAGGCGCCGGTGCTGTTCGAGGCGCCCGTGGCGAACGATTTGCTCGCGACCTTCGTCTCGGCGGTGAGCGGGGGAAACCTCTACCGCAAAGCCTCGTTTCTCCTCGACAGCCTCGGCAAGGAAGTTTTCTCGCCGCAGGTCACCCTGGTCGAGCGGCCGCACCTGCCGCGTGCACCGGCGAGCTCCTGGTACGACGACGAAGGCGTCGCCACGCGCGACCGCGACGTGGTGAAGGAGGGCGTGTTGCGCGGCTATTTTCTCGGCAGCTATTCTGCGCGCAAGCTCGGCATGAAGACCACCGGCAGTGCAGGCGGCAATCACAATCTGATCCTCGAGGGCGGCGGGCTCGATCTTCCGGGACTCATCAGGTCGATGGGGCGCGGACTGCTGGTCACCGAGCTGATCGGGTTCGGGGTGAATCTCGTCACCGGCGACTACTCGCGCGGCGCTGCGGGCTACTGGGTGGAGGGGGGCGAGATCCGGTACCCCGTGGAGGAAATCACCATCGCGGGCAACCTGCGCGACATGTTCCGCTCGGTCGCGGCGGTCGGTGCCGGAAACTGAACTCTGCGCCTCGGAACCGGAGTTATAATCGGCCCGCTTTCCATCCTAGGAGGGGATCACCAATGAAGAGACGCGAATTCCTCAAGAATGCCGGGCTGGCAGCGGCGGCAGGCGCGGGCCTGGTCACGGCGGCGCAGGCGCGGGCGCAGCAGACCTCGGGACTGCCCAGCCTCCAGTGGCGCCTCGCGGCAAGCTGGCCGAAGAGCCTGGACACGCTGTTCGGCGGAGCGGAGCTGGTTGCCAAACGCGTCGCGGAAATTACCGACGGAAGATTCCAAATCCGCGCGTTTGCGGCCGGCGAGATCGTGCCCGCCCTGCAGGTGCTCGACGCGGTGCAGGCCGGCACCGTGGAACTCGGCCACACCGCGACCTATTACTATTTCGGCAAGGATCCGACGTTCGCTCTGGGCACCGCGGTGTGCTTCGGCATGAACACCCGGCAGCAGAACGCCTGGTGGTATTTCGGCGGAGGTTCCGAGGCGATGGCGCCGCTGTTCAAGGAATACGGCTGCATCGCGCTGCTCTCCGGAAACACGGGCTGCCAGATGGGCGGCTGGTTCCGCAAGGAGATCAAGTCGGTCGCCGACCTGAAGGGCATGAAGATGAGGATCGGCGGCATGGCGGGCCTGGTGCTGGCGAAGCTGGGCGTGGTGCCGCAATTGATCGGCGCTCCGGATATCTATCCCGCGCTCGAAAAGGGCACGATCGATGCGGCCGAATGGGTGGGACCCTACGACGACGAGAAGCTCGGCTTCAACAAGGTCGCCAGGAACTACTACTATCCGGGATTCTGGGAAGGCGGCCCGATGCTGATGACGCTCGTCAACGAAAAGAAGTGGAACGAGCTGCCCAAGCCCTACCAGGCCGCGCTCACCGCCGCCTGCGGCGAAGTGAATTCGTGGATGCCGGCCAAATACGACGAGCAGAACCCGCAGGCACTGCGCCGGCTGATCGCGAGCGGCACCAACTTGCGGCCGTTCCCCCGATCGGTGATGGAAGCGGCCGAGAAAGCGTCCTACGAGCTCTACGACGAGCTCAAGGCGAAGAGCAAGCACTGGGCGACCGTTTATCCGCAGTGGAAGAAATTCCGCGACGAGCAGTTCCTGTGGTTCCGCGTCGCCGAATCGACCTACGACAACTATTCGTTTGCCTCGAAGCTCGGCGCCGGGAAGTCGTAGTTCCGGCGAGCGCAGACAGCTGCAATGCAAACCCCGCTTCGGCGGGGTTTGTGTTTTGGGGGGCGCTGCCGGTTATTTCTTGAAGAGACTCTCGAGGTCGTCGGCTTCGCGTTTCTCCCTTGCGCTTTCGCCTGATTTCCGCTCCGCACCGGACTTTGCGCCGCCCGGTGTGCCGAAGTCGGGCGGCGTCTGGTCTCGAGTATCCTCGCTGTCCGAGGGAACGAAGCTCTGGACCTTGGACGGATCGCCGCTGCTCTTCACGAGGTTCCCGGTGACCAGTCCGGGAAAACCGATGACGATGCCCACCATGATGACCTGAATGGCCACGAAGGGCACCGCGCCCCAGTAGATCTGGCCGGTGGTGACCGGAGGCGTCGGCTTGCCTGTCAGCTTGTCGAGGTACTCTTTGCCGGGTGCCACGCTGCGCAGGTAGAACAGCGCGAAACCGAAAGGAGGATGCATAAAGGAAGTCTGCATGTTCACACCGAGCAGCACCCCAAACCAGATCAGGTCGATACCGAGCTTGTCCGCGACCGGCCCGAGCAGCGGCACGATGATGAACGCCAGCTCGAAGAAATCGAGGAAAAAGGCGAGGAGGAAAACCAGGATGTTCACCACGATCAGGAAGCCGATTGCGCCGCCCGGGAGTCCCGTGAGCAGGTGCTCGACCCAGAGATCGCCGTTGACGCCGCGGAAGGTCAGGCTGAACACCGTCGAGCCGACCAGGATGAACACCACGAACGAGGTAAGCTTCGCCGTCGAATTCATCGCTTGCCGAAGCAGCGACCAGCTGAGGCGCCGGTTGATCATTGCCAGCACCAGGGCGCCGGTGGCGCCCATGGCGCCGCCTTCCGTCGGCGTCGCCACGCCGAGGAAAATGGTGCCGAGAACGAGGAAGATCAGAGCGAGCGGTGGGATCAGCACAAGGAATACGCGTGCGAGCAATTTAGCGCCGCGCAGGGTGCGCGCTTCTGGCGGCAGTGCCGGCGCGGCCTTTGGATAGATCAGCGTGACGCCGAAGACATAGATCGTGTACAGCGCGGTGAGAACGAGCCCGGGAAAGATCGCCCCGGCGTACATGTCGCCGACCGATCGCCCGAGCTGGTCCGCGAGTACGATGAGGACCAGGGACGGCGGAATGATCTGCGCCAGCGTCCCGGAGGCGGCAATCACGCCGCTCGCCAAGCGGCGATCGTAGCCGTAGCGCAGCATGATCGGCAGCGAAATGAGCCCCATCGAGATCACCGAGGCCGCCACCACGCCGGTGGTCGCGGCAAGCAGCGCGCCGACGAAGATGACGGCGTAGGCCAGCCCTCCTCGGATCGGACCGAAGAGCTGTCCGATGGTGTTGAGCAGGTCTTCGGCCATGCCGCTGCGTTCGAGGATCAGGCCCATGAAGGTGAAGAACGGCACCGCGAGCAGCGTGTCGTTCGACATGATTCCGAAAATCCGCTCGGGGAGCGCCCCGAAGAGCGCGGGCGTGAGCAGGCCCAGCTCGATGCCGAGAAAGCCGAACGACAGGCCGATCGCCGCCAGCGCAAACGAAACCGGGTAGCCGAACAAGAGGAACACGACCAGCGCCGCGAACATCAGCGGCGCCATGTTGGCGATGAGGAACTGCGTCATTTGGCTGCTTCGTCGCGTGCGATGGCCAGTTCAAGCGGGACCTCGTGCTTTTCCAGCGGATCCGGAATGAGGCCCTTGAGAAATGCGATGCGCTTGATCAGCTCGGAGACGCCCTGCAGCGACAGCAGGAAGAAGCCGACCGGAACCAGAAGGCGTGCGGGCCAGCGGATCAGGCCGCCCGCGCTGCCGGAGATCTCGTTGCTGTTCCAGGCGTTCATGAATATCGGCCAAGAGAGCCAGGTGACAAAGGCTGCCATCGGCAGCAGGAAGAAGAGCGTGCCGAAGATATCGATCCACATCTGCGCGCGGCGCGACAGGTTGCCGGCGATCACGTCGATCCGGATATGCTCGTTGTGCCGCAGCGTGTATCCGGAGCAGAGCAGGAAGACCGCTGCGAACAGATACCACTGCAGCTCGAGCCAGGCGTTGGAGGCAATCGAGAAAACGTAGCGGGACGTGGCGTTGCCGGCGCTCACCAGCACCATGACGAGCACGAGCCAGTACACGAGCCGCCCGATGCGCTCGTTCAGCGCGTCGATGAGGCGCGAAACGGAGAGCAGGAATTTCATTTGGAACTCCTCCGCTTGCTGTAGGCTGACGGCGTCGCGGCCGGGAGCGTGTTGTTATATGGATGCCGCATCTTCCCCAGGGTGGCGTAGCCCCGGCCTCGCACGCCGGCTGCGCATTCTCCCCCAGAGTTGCGCCTCTTGGCAAAGGGTTCCCGACCGCAACCCGCGGTTCGCGGCCCGTGGCCTTTGAAGCACACATGTCGCAAACGGCCCGGTGGACTTCCGAGGTCCGCCGGAATAAGATTTCAGCGGCAATCTCACCGTCATCCCAGAAGGAGTTTTCATGGTTTCCCTCGTTGTCAACGGCAAGACCCGCGAGGTCGACGCCGCGCCCGGCACGCCTCTGCTGTGGGTGCTGCGCGATTCGCTCCATCTCACCGGCACCAAGTTCGGCTGCGGAATCGCTCAGTGCGGCGCGTGCACCGTGCATATCGACGGGCAGCCCGTGCGCTCCTGCTCGACGCCGGTATCCGCGGCCACGGGCAAGAAAGTAACCACCATCGAGGGGATCGGCGCCACGCGCGCCGGCAAGGCGGTGCAGGCGGCGTGGATCATGAACGACGTGCCGCAGTGCGGCTATTGCCAGTCGGGCCAGATCATGAGCGCGAGCGCGCTTCTCGCCAAGAACCGCGCGCCGAGCGACGCCGACATCGACGCGGCGATGAGCGGTAACGTCTGCCGCTGTGGGACCTACAACCAGATTCGCGCCGCGATCAAGAACGCGGCCGCGAGCGTGAAAGGAGCATGATTATGGGCGCTAGGGAAATAAGCGTATCGCGCCGCGAGTTCCTCAAGACCTCCGCCTTGGCCGGCGGAGGCCTGGTCATCGGTTTCACTCTGCCGGGAGCGGCGCGGCTCGCTCAGGGTGCCGACAAGGCCGTGCCGATGAGCGCCTATCTGCGCATCGCACCGAACAACGAAATCACCGTGGTGTGCGGCCTCTCGGAGATGGGCCAGGGCGTGCACACCGCGATCCCCATGCTGGTCGCCGAGGAGCTGGACGCCGACTGGTCGCGGGTAAAGGTCGAGCAGGCCGGGGTGGACCGGGCGTTCGCCAATCCGATTTTCGGCATGCAGGCGACCGGCGGATCGACCTCGGTGCGCGGGCACTGGGAGCCGATGCGCAAGGCGGGCGCTGCGGCGCGCGCGATGCTGATCGCCGCGGCCGCGGAAACCTGGAAAGCCGACGCCGCCGACTGCCGGACCGAGGAGGGCACGGTAGTGCACAAGAGCGGCAAGAAGCTTTCCTACGGGCAGCTCGCCGAAAAAGCGGCGAAGCTCACGCCGCCGAAGGACGTCAAGCTCAAGGACCCGAGCCAGTTCACACTGCTCGGCAAGAGCGGAACCCGGCGACTGGACAGCGCCGCCAAATCGACCGGCAAAGCCAAGTTCGGCCTGGATGTCTACCTCCCCGGCATGCTCACCGCGGTGATCGCTTACCCGCCCGTGCCGGGCGGCAAGGTCACCTCCGTCAACGACGCGAAAGCGAAGGCCGTTCGCGGCGTGCGCCAGGTCGTGCAGATCCCGAGCGGCGTGGCGGTGCTCGCCGACGGCTACTGGGCGGCGAAGCTCGGCCGCGACGCGCTCGAGATCCAATGGGACCACGGCGCGAACGCCGCGCTCTCCTCGGACGGCATCTCAAAAATGCTCTCCGCGGGCGCCGCCGCAGGCGGCGCCGTAGGCCGCAACGAAGGCGACGCCAAGGCCGCGACGCCTGCGAAAAAAATCGAGGCGGAATACGAGGCGCCGTATCTCTCGCATTCGTGCATGGAGCCGCTCAACTGCACGGCCTGGGTACGTAAAAACGACGTCGAGATCTGGGCCGGCACGCAATCGCAGGGCCCGGCGCAGGGCATCCTCGCCCAGGTCGCAGGCGTCGCGCAGGGCCAGGTGAAGGTCAACACGATGTATCTCGGCGGCGGATTCGGCCGCCGCTTCGCGCCCGATCCGGTCATCGGCGCGACGGTGCTCTCCAAGATCTCGGGCAAGCCGGTGAAGCTCGTCTACAGCCGCGAGGACGATACGCGCGGCTATTTCTACCGCCCGGCCTCGGTCACCCGGATGACGGGCGGCCTGGACGCGGACGGACGCGCGATACTCTTCACCGCGAGCGTCGCCTCGCCTTCGATCATGGAGGGCTCGCACTTCATGAAGCTGCCGCCCGACGGCGTGGACGAATTCGGCGTCGAGGGCATCCGCGATTGCCCCTACGACATTCCCAACCTGCGAATCGAGTACTCGCGCCAGGAGCCCGGTGGCCTCCAGGTCTGGTTCTGGCGCTCGGTCGGACACTCGCAGAACAGCTTCTTTCTCGAGAGCTTCATCGACGAGCTCGCGCACGCCGCGGGCAAGGATCCGTTCGAGTTCCGGCGCTCGCTCCTCGGCAAGCAGCCGCGCTACAAGGGCGCGCTCGAGCTCGCCGCCGAAAAAGCGGGCTGGGGCGAGCCGCTGCCTGCGGGCGTTCACCGCGGCATCGCGGTGGTGTTCTCGTTCGGTAGCTGGTGCGCTGAGGTCGCTGAGGTCTCGGTCGGCCAGGACGGCACGCCGAAGGTGCACCGCGTCGTGGCCGCAGTGGACTGCGGCATGACCGTGAACCCGGACATCGTCAAGCGCCAGATCGAGAGCGCAGTCGTGTACGGCCTCACCGCGGCCCTCTACGGGAAGATCACGTTCAAGGACGGCCGCGTCGAGCAGTCGAACTTCCACGACTACCGCATGCTGCGCATGAGCGAAATGCCGGCGGTCGAGGTGCACATCGTGCCGAGCACGGAGGCCCCCGGCGGAATCGGCGAGCCGGGCACGCCGCCGATCGCGCCCGCCGTGGCGAACGCGATCTTCGCGGCCACCGGCAAGCGCATCCGCAAGCTGCCGATCCTCGGCTAAGGGCGTCTTCGCCGGCCCGCACGGGGTAGAGACGAGCACCGGTGCCGGACGGGCGAAGCCCATGGACCTTGACTGCGCGCGGCGCGCGCCGGCGCGTACTCAGCGCGCTCGCCGCTCTCTTTGCGCTGCCGTGTCGGGCGCTCGCGCAGCCGATCATGAATCCCGCGCCGGGTGTCGACACGCGAACGATCAATACGCCGCAGGGCGCGCTGCAATCGATCCTGAAGGGCGCCGCGATGCTCCGAGGTCGCGTGCATCTCGAGTTGCCCTCCGCCGCCGAGAACGGACATTCGGTTCCGATGATCGTGCGCGTCGACAGCCCCATGAGCGAGGCGGACTACGTGCGCCGTATCGATCTCGTTTCGGAGAAAAACCCGGTCCCGCTCATGGCGACCTTCATTCTCGGACCGCACATGGGTCGGGCCGAGGTCGAGTCGCGCGTCCGTCTGAACGGCACCCAGCAGGTGACCGCTCTCGCACAGCTCTCCGACGGCAGCTTCTGGTTCGACGCCGCGGACATCGTGGTCAACGAATCCGCCTGCCTGGACGGAGGCTGAACGCGATGACGGCGCGAATACAGGTTCCGCGCGAAGCCCGACGCGGCGACTCGATCGAGGTGCGCATCGTCATCCAGCACCCGATGGAAACCGGGTTTCGCTACGATTCGCTGGGACGCCAGACGCCGCGCAACGTCATTCACCGCTTCGAGTGCCGCTACGGCGGGGTCGAAGTCTTCCGTGCCTCGATGGGCGCCGGGATCGCCGCCAACCCCTACCTGAGATTCTTCGTGCGCGCCGAGCAGTCGGGCGACATCGAGTGCCGCTGGGTCGATCAGGAAAACGCTTCGGGACACGCGAGTGCCCGGGTGACGGTGAACGGATGACCTGAGGTCAGTGCGCGGGCTGGAGCGCGAGGTAAACGAGAAACACCAGGAACAGCGCACCGGCCACCCACCAGGCCGGGTGGACCCTTCGCTTCCCGATCGCAGGCGCTGCCGCTCTCGCGGCCGCGGGCCCCGCGAGCTTCTCGTTGAACGCGGTGAAGAAGTCGTCGGCCATTTTTCGCGCGACCCCGTCGATCAGCCGCGATCCGACCTGGGCGAGCTTGCCGCCGACGCTCGCCTTGGCCGAGTAGCTCAGGCGCGTACCCGAGCCTTCGGTCTTGAGTGACACCTGTGCGCTGCCCTTGCCGAATCCCGCCGCGCCGCCCGATCCCTCGAAGGACAGGGAATAGGAATTCGGCGGGTTGAGATCGGAGAGCACGAGCTTTCCGTTGAACTTGGCCTTCACGGGCCCCACCGACGCCACCATGACGACGCGGTACTCGGTGTCCGACACTCTCTCGATCGCTTCGCAGCCCGCGATGCACGCCTTCAGGACTTCGGGGTCGTTCAGCCCTCGCCACACTTCCGCTTGCGGCACGGGGATCAGTTGTTCGCCGGTGATTTCCATGGGATTTCCGTTCCTATATGCGGCACGTAGAGCGCGAGGCGGCCGCTCGGCTATTCTAGCGCGATGCTCGGGTAAAATGACGCCCGTGGCCGCCTCGCTTTCACAATCCGCACGGCACTCCGGTCCGGGACTCGCGGGGCTCGTCGCCCTGCTGATAGCGGGTTCGCAGGCCCTCGCGCAGGGATGGCCCGCCAAGACGGTGCGCATCATCGTTCCTTTCGCGCCGGGCGGAACCGCCGACACTCTGGGCCGCCTGGTATCGCAAAGGCTGAGCGAGACCTTGAAGGAGAATTTCATCGTCGAGAACCGCGCTGGGGCGGGCGGCATCATCGGCTCGGAGCTCGTCGCGAAGGCCGCGCCCGACGGGTACACACTGGTCGTCTCGGGTGTCGCCACGCATTGCATCGCGCCCGCGCTCTCGAAGAGCTTCCCGTTCGATCCGCTGCGCGATTTCACCCACATCGCGCTCTTCGGCGGTCCGCCGGGCGTGCTCGTCGTGAACCCGGCGCTGCCGGCGCAGGACCTGAAGCAATTCATCGCCTATGCGAGAAAGGACCCCGGCAAGCTCGCTTATGGTTCCCCGGGCAACGGCACGCAGGGGCACCTGATCGCGGAGCAGTTGAAACAGATCGCCGGGATCGAGATGACCCACGTCCCCTACAAGGGCGCGAGCCTCGCAGTCGCCGACCTGATCGCGGGACATGTACCCGTGACCTCCACGACGCTGACGACCGCCGCGACGCAGATCAAGGCGGGCCGCGCGCGCGCGCTCGCGGTGAGCGCGGCGAAACGCGTTCCTGAATTTCCGGACGTGCCGACCTTCGGGGAGATGGGCTATCCGGAGCTGACCGCATCCATCTGGTTTTCGCTCTCGGGCCCGGCGGGCATCGCACCTGAGATCGTGAGCCGGCTCAATGCCGAGGTGCGGCGGGCGCTGCGGGCCTCCGAGGTGCGCGAGCGGCTGCGTCCCGAAGGCATCGAGCCCGGCGATCTCGACCCGAGGCAGTTCGCAGCGTTCGTGGCCGCCGAGCTCAAACGCTGGGGTCCGATCGTTCGCGCCTCGGGCGCCACGGCTGACTGATTCACGCCTTCGACTTGAGGACCGAACCATGCTGACCCAGGAACAAAACGACCAGCTGACGCGCACCGGTCGCGGCACTCTGATGGGGGACCTTTTCCGGCGTTACTGGATCCCCGTACTGCACAGCTGGGAGATCGCGGAACCGGACTGCGCGCCGGTGCGCGTGCAGATCATGAGCGAGAAACTCGTGGCTTTCCGCGACAGCGAGGGGCGCATCGGCGTGATCGACGAATTCTGCGCGCACCGCAGCGTGTCGCTGTGGTTCGGCAGGAACGAGGAGTGCGGCCTGCGCTGTCCCTACCACGGCTGGAAATACGACGTGAACGGCCAGTGCGTGGACCTTCCCTCGGAGCCCGAGGAATCGGGCATGCGCAAGGGGATCAAGCTGAAGTCCTACCCGGCGGTCGAACGGGGCGACGTGGTGTGGATCTACATGGGGCCGCCGGAGCTGAAACCTGCGCCGCCCGAGCTCGAGTGGGTGAGGGTGTCCCCCGAGCGGCGCTTCGTCTCCAAGCGCCTGCAGGAGTCGAATTACCTTCAGGCGATCGAGGGCGGGATCGATTCGAGCCACGTGTCCTTCCTGCACTCGGGCGAGCTCGAGACCGATCCGCTCTTCAAGGGCAGCAAGGGCAACCAGTACAACCTAGAGGACCGCATGCCGGTCTTTGAGGTCGTGGATTTCGAGGGGGGCCTTCTCATCGGGGCGCGGCGCAACGCGGAACACGGCAAGTACTACTGGCGCATCACGCCCTGGATCATGCCCTGGCATACGATCATTCCGCCGCGGGCGGGGCATCCTCTCGGAGCGCACGCCTGGGTGCCGATCGACGACGAGCACTGCTGGGCCTGGAGCATCAACTATCATCCGGGCCGAGCGTTGAGCGCGTCGGAAGTGAAGGCGATGAGAGAAGGCGCGGGGATCCACGTGAAGTACGTTCCCGGCACCTTCGTTCCGCTCGCGAACAAATCGAACGACTATCTGATCGACCGCATGACGCAGAGACGCGGCCGCTCCTACAGCGGCGTGGAGGGCATCGCGATGCAGGACGCGTCGCTGCAGGAATCCATGGGCCCGATCCAGGACCGCACCCGGGAGCATTTGTGCATGACCGACAAGGGAATCGTCGGGACGCGAAGCCGCCTGCTCCGGGCGGCGAAAGCGGCGCGTGAAGGCAAGAGCGTGCCGGGACTCGACCCCGCGTCGCAGCGCGTGCGCTCCTGCGCGATCGAGCTGCCGGTCGGGCAGCACTACAAGGAAGGGGCAAGGCACGGCCTCTTTCCGGCGCTCGACACCGATCCGGTGACGGTGTAAAGAAGGAAATTCCGGCGCTCCGCGCCACCCCTCCTTTCCAAGCAGGGGATGACTGGCCCATGCCGAGACTCCAGCTCTCCCTCGCCTGCTGGGACTACGACCGCACTCGAGCGCTCGCCGACGGCAGCGTGCATCCCGAGGGCATCGACCTCATCTATCACGAGCTCCTCGTCGAGGAGACGTTTTTCAGGATGCTGCGCAACCGCGAGTTCGACGCAGCCGAGATGTCGCTGTCCTCGTATTGCGTGTCGCTCATGCGGGATGATCCGGCGTTCATCGCGATCCCGGTGTTCCCTTCGCGCTTCTTCAGGCACTCGTGCATTTTCGTCTCCGCGAAGAGCGGCATCGGCGAGCCGAAGGAGCTCGCCGGCAAGAGAATCGGGGTGCCGGAGTACCAGATGACCGCGCCCGTGTGGATCCGCGGCATCCTGCAGGACGAGTACGGCATCGACCCCGCGCGCTGCGAGTACTGGACCGGAGGCGAGGAAGAGCCCGGCCGCGACGAGAAGCTCAAGCTCGACCTGCCCGCGAAATTCAGGGTAAAGCCCATCGGGCCGAAGCAGACGCTCGCGCAGATGATCGCGGAGGGCGAGATCGACGCCCTACACACCGCGCGCGCACCCTCGACCTTCGCGACGCGGCCCGGCGCGGTGAAGCGCCTCTTCGAGAACTACGTCGAAGTCGAAAAGGCGTATTACCGCAAGACCAGGATCTTCCCCATCATGCATACGGTGGTGATCCGCCGCGAGCTGTACCGGGCGAACCGCTGGATCGCGCAGTCGCTGTGCAAGGCCTTCGCACAGGCGCAGCGCAGGACCTACGAAACCCTAACTACCACCATGGCGCTCGCCACGATGCTGCCCTGGCAGGCCGCGCACGTCGAGGAGGCCCGCAGGGAGCTGGGCGAAGACTGGTGGCCCTACGGCTTCGCGCCCAACCGCCATGTGCTGGAAACGTTCCTGCGCTATCACCACGAGCAGGGGCTCTCCGAGCGCAGGCTCAAGGCGGAAGAACTGTTCGCCCCGGAGACGCTCGAGTCGTTCCGCGTGTGATGGCGTGGCAGGCGGCAAAGGCGCATGATGCGATTGCAGTGAGGCGACCAATGTTCGGCGTCACGCGAAGGGAATTTCTCGAAATCGCCTCGGCGGGCGCCCTGGTCGCCGCGACCGGATCCGCACTCGCGCAGTCGTCGCCCCGCGCCAAGGGGCCGCGCGTGTGGCTCGACCTCGACCAGAAGGAGCTCGACGACGCCTACGACCAGAGCGTCTACGCGCCCAACCAGCCGCAGATCACTGGTCGCTACGCGACGAACAGCGAAATCACGCGCGCTCGGCTAGGGACCCCGCGGCGACTCGCCTACGGTTCTGCGCCCGTCGAGGGACTCGATGTGTTCACGGCGAAGCGTCGCAACGCTCCGGTCAACGTATTTGTCCACGGAGGGGCTTGGCGCGGGGGGCTCGCGAAGAACTACGCTTTTCCCGCGGAGTCGTTCGTGAGCGCCGGCGCGGACTTCGTCGTTCTGGATTTCGCTCCCGTGCAGGACTTCGCCGGTAACCTGACCATGATGGCCGAGCAGGTGCGCCGCGCAGTCGCCTGGGTCTATCGCAACGCGAAGGAGTTCGGCGGCGATGCGAACCGGCTCTACATCTCGGGCCATTCCTCGGGCGCGCATCTCGCGGGCGTGGTGCTCGTCACCGACTGGCAGAGGGAATTCGATCTTCCCGCGGACACGCTGAAAGGCGGGCTGCTGTGCAGCGGAATGTACGATCTGAAACCGGTGCGGCTGTCCGCGCGCAGCTCCTACATCAAATTCACCGACGAGATGGAGCACGCGCTGAGCACCCAGCGACACCTCGACAGGCTCGGCTGCCCCGTGATTGTCGCGCACGGGACGCTCGAGACGCCGGAGTTCCAGCGCCAGACGCGCGACTTCGCCGCGGCGGTCAAGGCGGCGGGGAAACCCGTGCAATATCTCCTCGCGCAGGGCTACAACCATTTCGAGATCTACGAGACCCTCGCCAGTCCCTACGGCCTCCTCGGCCGCGCGGCGCTCGAGCAGATGAAGCTCGTGCCCGCGTGAGCCACTCGGCGCAGAGACGTCCCGCCGCTCGCGGCGGGAGTCAACCGTTCAAGCTTGCGGTGCGTTTTGCTCCGGGAACGCGCTGGCAGAAGTTGTTTCTAAATTGTTTCAGCGGGACGCGCCCCTGTTGCACGACCCCGGCAAGGGAGACACACCGATGAGCTGGCAACCAGGTTTCGGAAGTCGCGGGTTCCTCCGTTTTGTAGCGGTATCCCTTGTTACAGTGGCCGTGGCTTTTGGCCTGTACGCCTGCAAAAATTTAACCGATGAGAAAGGCGTGGTCGCCATCGGCCTGACCGATGCGCCGGGCGACTTCCTCACCTACACGGTCGACGTCACCTCGCTCACCCTGACCAAAGCCGACAACACCACGGTCGTCCAGACCCTGCCGCAGACAACACGCGTCGACTTCGCGCAAATCGTCGACCTGACCGAGTTCGTGGTAGGGGCCACGATTCCGGCGGGCAGCTACGTCAGCGCGACGCTGAATCTCGATTACACCAACGCCGACATCCAGGTCGATGACGGCAACGGGGCCCCGGTGCCGGTCCTGCCCGCCAACATCCACGACAGCCAGGGCGCTCAGGTCAGGACCTTGTCGATGAACGTAAAGCTGGATCCCGCGCGACCGCTCGTGATCGCGCCGCTGGTGTCCTCGCTTCTCGATCTGGATTTCAATCTCGCCGCCTCGAATCTGGTGGACATGAGCGATCCGGCCAACCCGGTGGTGACGGTCAACCCGCTGCTCGTGGCCGACGTCAATCCGGACGCGCCCAAACCGCACAGCATCCGGGGACCGCGCGACCGTGTCGACATCCAGGCAGGCAGCTTCACGCTCATCCTGCGTCCGTTCAATCTGCTCCAGGGCGACCACGGCCGCGTGGCCTTCCTCACCGACAGCAACACGACCTACGAAATCGACCAGACGAGCTTCCGCGGCAGCGCCGGCCTGAGCGCGCTCGCTGCGAAACTGCGAAACCGCAACTCACCGCGACGGTGGCGGTGGGCACGCTCGATCTCACCTCTCGCCGATTCATCGCGACCGAGGTCCTCGCCGGATCGAGCGTTTCTTTCGGCACCAGCGACGCCCTGACCGGAAATGTCATTTCCCGCAGCAGCGGTACGACGTTCGTGGTGAAAGGCGCTGAACTCGTGCGGAGCAACGGGGCGCTCATCTTCAGGGACACGGTGACCGTGACCGTGGCCAGTGGGACGACCAAGGTGATCAAGCAGGGCACGGTAGGCACTTTCGCAACCGGCGATATCTCGGTCGGGCAGCGCGTGACAGTGCTCGGGAATCTGACCAACGCGACGGTAGGGGCCACGACCATGGACGCGAGCAGCGGTCTGGTGCGCTTGCTCGTCACGCAGCTGAACGGCAGCGTCAACAGCGTGGTGGGCAACACCGTCGCGATGACACTCTCGAGGATCGATGGCCGCCCGATCGGTCTGTTCAATTTCGCCGGAACAGGGACAACCGGCAACGATGCCAATCCGAATTCGTACCAGGTAGCGACGGGTGCGCTCGATCTCTCCGGCATCGGGGTGGGCACGCCCCTCAAGGTGCGCGGCTTCGTCCGGCCTTTCGGCCAGGCGACCGCCACTGACGATTTCGACGCGATCACGCTGATCGATGTGACCAACGCGCCGGCGACCCTGGTCGTGGGCTGGCCTTTGCTCGAGCCCGCTCCTTTTCAACTACCCTTCGCGGCCAACGGCAGCATGGTCGTCAACCTCACCAACGCCGGCTCGCTGCACGACATCTTCCGCGGCGGAGTGGATACGCGACTGTCGTTGAGCGATGCCCCGATCGTGAATGCAACCAACCCAGCTCGCGGCCTGTTCGTCATCGGCGACAACGGGACGGTGACGGTCTATACACGGCTCAGCGCCTATCAGGCGGCGTTGCAGGCGGACCTCGCGGCGGGACGCAAGGCGCGGAGCTTCGTTGCTTCCGGCGGAACTTATGTCGACGCTAGGCAGACACTCACGGCCAATCTGATGGCAACAGGGCTGCAATAGTCCTTAGCCGCAGGCGACGAGGAACAGGAGCGCCGCGAAGCTCAGACCGTTCAACAGCTGGAAACTGCGTTGCGCTCACGCGAGCGGCCGCTCCTTCAGATACCAGTCGAGGATCTGCTCGCCGGTCCAGAAGAGCACGTCGGAGCGCTCGCGGATGCGCTCGAAGATCATGCGGAAATACTTCAGGCGGTGCGGCGCGCCCATGATGTAGGGATGCACCACCAGCGCCATGACGCGCGCCTGGCCGCCGGCGGCGTCGTGGTAGAGCTGGTCGAACTGGTCCATCGCCCGCTGGAAGTATTCGCGCGCCGGATGGTGCTGGATCAGCATCATGGCGATGTCGTTGTTTTCTTGCGTGTAGGGGATGTTAACGATCGGCTTGCCGCGAGTCTTGAGTACGACCGGCTGGTCGTCCAGCACCCAGTCGGCCACATAGTCGTATCCGTTCTCCACCAGCAGGTCGGGCGTGTCCCAGGTCTCCGTGAGCCCGGGTCCCAGCCAGCCGCGCGGCCGCTTGCCGCCGGCCGCCTCGGTGAGCGCCTCGGTCGTCTTCCTGATGTCCTCGCGCTCGTTCTCGACCTTCTGCATATTGCGCTGGGTGTAGCCATGCCCCATGAACTCCCACTTGCGCTCTTTCGCCGAGCGCGCGATCGCTCCGTACGTGCGGACCGCGGTGCCATTGACGGCGAGCACGGCGCGGATCTCGTGCCGGTCGAGCACGTTCAGCATGCGCCAGAAGCCGACGCGGTTGCCGTACTCGTGCCACGCCCAGTTCGGGATGTCGGGTATGGGCGACCCGCCGGCGGGCGGCGTGAGTACCGTGCGCGGCATCGCCTGGTCGATGTCCCACTCCTCGACGTTGACGATCACCCAGACCACCATGCGCGCTCCGCCGGGGAGCTTGAGCGGCGGGCGCTCGGTGATGGGCGAATAGGCGATACGCTCCGTAGGCTTCATTTCAGTCCCTGAAGTTTGTGAATTTCGTCCGATCGCATCACCAGGCCGAAGGGGGTCCGGATGCAGGCGAGCGGGGTGTGGGCCGGTCTACTCCCAGGTCCATTTTTTTCCTTATGCCGGGCCGGCAACTTACTTCCAGGGCATGAGCGAGGCGTGGATCACGTCCGGCACGCCCTGGCCGCCCACCGAACGGATGGCGAGATCGACTTCCTTCAATCCAAACTTGTGGGTGGTGACCTTCTCCAGCGGAAAGCGCTTCGAGGCGAGCTGAGCGAGGGCGAGCTCGCAGGCCTTGTAGCTGTGGCCGCGCGCGCTCTTGATGGTGATGAATTTCACCGTGACCCGTTCGAGCGGGAAGTTCGGGAACTCCTTCATCTCGCCCTGCACCACGATCGTCCCGCCTTTGCGCTTCAAGGCCTCCACACCGAGCAGGATCGGGAGGGTCCCGGCGCCCGCGGTGCAGTCGAGCGCGACGTCCACGCCGCGGCCCCCGGTGATCTGCTTGATGCGCGCGAGCGGATCCTCCTTCTGCACGTCGATCACGTAATCGGCGCCCAGTTCTTTCGCGACCTTCATCCGCGCGGCGTCCTTGGAGGTGCCCGTGACGATGATGAGCGAGGCGCCCGCCTGCTTGCAGATCACGGTCTGTGAAAGGCCCTGCTGCCCCGGGCCCTGGATGAGCACGCTGGAGTCGTAGCCGACGCCGCCGTCGAAGAGCGACCATTCGACGCCGTTCGCCATGGGGGTGACCAGTCCCGCCAATTCCGGCGTGACGCTCTTCGGCACCTGGTGCACGACGGCATTCCACGGGAGGTATACGTATTGCGCAAATCCGCCCCACAGGTGCGGCGCCTTTTCGGCGGAGGTGTAGCCGTAGCGGATGCCGTCGGGGTTGGTGCGCCAGTCGGTGTTTTCGCAGTGGCGGTACTGGCCGAGGTGGCACCACTCGCACTTGCCGCACATGACGTAGTGCTCGACGAAGACGAGGTCGCCTTCCTTGACGCCTTTGCGCCGGGTGAACTCGCGGCCCGCCTTGGTGATCGTGCCGATGTTCTCGTGGCCCATGATCACGGGGGTATTGGACGGCGGCGTCTTGTACAGCTTCACGTCCGTCCCGCAGATCCCGGCGACCTCCATCCTCATGAGCGCGCTGTCCTCCGGGATATCCGGCATGGGAAATTCGCGGATCTCGGTTCTCCCCGGGCCCGTTCTTACAGCTGCCAGAACTTTTTCCACCTGCGTCCCTCCGAATCATGACTTCGCACCGGGTATTTTCTCATGCATTGCGCGGGCGACCCCGCCCAGGTCAAGTCCCCTCAGGGGCCGCAGTATAATTTCGCCCGCTAGGGGGTTCAATCATGGGAAGCGGCACTGGCTCCAACGAATCGATAAGCGTGCGTGCGCCGGCATGACACGAGTTCGCGCCGCATCACTGCACCTGGGCATCAGCGCGCTCGTGGCCGTCATCTCGGTCACGTCCATGATCCTGGTCTGGTATCCGCCGCCTCTGTTCCAGCTCCTGGGCGGATTCGAGCTGCTGCTCCTCATCGTCGGAGTCGACGTTACGCTCGGTCCCCTGCTGACCTTCGTCGTCTTCAAATCGGGCAAGAAGGGGCTCAAGTTCGATTTGTCGGTGATCGCGTTCCTTCAGCTTTCGGCGCTGATCTACGGGGCGTCGGTGGTCTTTGTCGCCCGGCCGGGCTACATCGTTTTCGTCAAGGACAGGTTCGAGCTGGTGCGCGTCGCAGACATCGAACCGTCACGACTCGCAGAGGCCCGGATCGAGAGGTTCCGCAGTTTTCCGCTGGGCAGGCCGCAGTTCATCGGCTCTGTCCTGCCAACCGACCCTCGCGAGCTCCAGCAACTGATCCTTTCCGCCCTGAGTGGAGGCCCCGACGTTGCCGAGCTGCCGAAGTATTACGCCGATCTCGAGGTGGTCCGCAACGCCATGGTCCAGAGGGCGATGCCGTTGGACGAGTTGAAAAAGCTCAATCCCGGAGCGCTCGCGTCGATCGACCTCCTTCCCCGAGAGCTGGGAAGAAAAGAATCGGAGCTGGGTTTCCTGCCCCTGCGGATTCGACGCGACTTCGCTACGGTGATCGTCGACAGGACCGCCAGACTGCCCGTGAAAATCGTCGATCTGCGCCCCTGGAGCTGAGCCAGGGCCCGGCGGGAAATCCCGGGTCCTGAATCGAGGGTCGAGGCGCCGTGCAGTTCCGCTATCATTGGCATCGCGGGTTCCCACGAACCCCCATGTCGGGCACGATGAGCAAGGCGATTTCCTGAAACTCGGAACGGAGAAAGCATGAACGGCGACGCACCCGCATCGGGCGGCCCGGTCTCGGCCGAACTGATCGCGGACCTGGCCGCGGCCAGCCGCATCCTCGTCGCCCACGGCGTCGTCGACGCCTTCGGACACGTCTCGATGCGCCATCCTCGGGCGCCCGAGCGCTATCTGCTGGCGCGCTCGATCGCCCCGGCGTTGGTGACGCCCGCTGACATCATCGAGTACGATCTGGAGAGCAATCCCTGCA
>WNGD01006052.1_pt1 | contig 18897 bp, 16 predicted proteins | sample 5400671 | NCBI WGS metagenome assembly WNGD01 (sample SAMN13153369, study PRJNA577476) | soil metagenome | isolation source: 40 cm soil or saprolite under grassland replicate 2 | place: USA:California | collected 2016-06-15
CGTGGATGGACAACGATTTGATGTGTGACCGACACGAGCACCGCGAGCAGGAAACCATAGCAGACAATCCATGCAAGCCAGATGAACGCCCTGCCCATTTGAGCTGCTGGTTTGCGTGCAGTCGTGATAATACTCTGATCCATCGTGACCTCCTCGTGATACCTCGCTTGTAGCGTGATCAATAATGCCTATTCCCTCAACATTTATGATAAAGGTGCTGCGGCCTCGTTGATTACAGCGCTTGAGGTTTCTGAGGTCAGGCCGTTTAGCCTGCTGATCTTACGGCTGGCAATGTGCACAATCTCAGATGAAACAAGAGAAACTGCGTGCGGCACCTGTCCAAAGCTTGGGAAATCGTTGATGTCTACGAGCATCGGACCGTCTGTGGTCTCAACAACATCTAGCCCGTAAATGTCCAGTCCGAAGAGTTTGCCTACCAGCAGCGCCAGGTTCCGTAATTCCACGGTGATTGGAATCAGCCGCTTCTCTACCCGCACCTCAGGGTGCAGCGGAGATCTCTTTGCGACGGCGAACACCTCTGTTCCCGCGACGTACAGCTTGATATCAAATCCCCGATTTTCTATGTACTGTTGAGCCAGGAAAAAACGGGCATTAGCTTCACCGAGCGGCACAGTTGCGAGATCCGCTGGGCGATCGACCCGGTAAATGCCGCGACAGGAACTACCATTGGTAGGTTTTATCACCAGCGGGTAGTTTTCTGTGGGGATCTGCTCGAGCAGCCCAGGATGCACAGCAAAGTAGGTCAGAGGAATGGGCAGTCCATGCGCATGAGCATAGGCAGTAGCTACCGCTTTGTCGCGTACTAACCGGATCGACCGCGCATGATTTATTGTCGGGATCCCTGCCGCCTCAGCCGCCTCTACAAGACTCAGGCCGGGGCCATCGGAGACCGTTTTCAAGACGTAAGCGTCGTACCTCGCTTTCGCAAGAGCAGACAGGCAGGTAATCGTCGTTTGCGGTTCCAACAGGTCAACGGTGTGCCCCCATGCTATGAGTTGACGTGCAACTGCCAGAGGCATCTGCTCATGCCGGTATCGAGCCTCAATGATAAAGCAAAAATGCATCTCCATCTCCCTTCCATCCTCTACTGATAATAAAGAAAAAATAAGTTCGTTAGAACGCTGGTGATAGGCATAGATCGATAGTGCTTTCCCCCTGGTAGCAACGTTGCTGATTATCGGCTTACTATGCTAATTACGTGAGTGCGTTACATTGGTGCAAGGTATTTCATTTTGTATATATGTACTTATTCTTGTGTTAAGTTAATCTTAACACAAGAATAAGTGTATGTTAAGAATACTATAGCATAAATTTAAAGTGATTGGAATAGCTATGCTGCTAGGTAATTATACCTGGTTAAGTTGACAATAACGGCTTGCAGAGCCGAACTCCCTTACTTTGGACGAATTCTACTACATATCGAGACTTCAAGATGATCTGTCTACCAAGCGGCGCTCTGAACCCCCCTTCTCTGCCATGTAAACCTTATGTTAGATATAATTAGAGTTGATAAGAGATTTCCTCTAGAAAAAAAGAAAAGCAAAGAAACGATAGTATCTCAATCAGAAGTCAAATCATGAACACACCTTACTTAGTCTTTTATCTCTTCTGCCCGCGATAACTCCTCATCTAACTTCTTCATACGCATGCGGCGTATACGTGCCCGTTCGATAATCGCTTTCTCTTTATCGTCGGCAGGTACAAGCGGTGGCACAGGAGTAGGCTTCCCATTCTCATCTAATGCAACATAGATCACGTAGCTGCTGGCAACATGACGTGCTTCCCCAGTAATCGAGTCTTCTGCCAGGACTTCGACTCCTACTTCCATACTGGTTCGGCCTACATAATTCATGGCACAATGGATTGAGACAACGTTACCAATATAGACAGGTGCCAGAAAATCAAATCTCTCCACCCTGGCCGTGACTACTTTAGGGTTCTGGCTGTGCTTAATGGCGACAATAGCAGCAGACTCATCGACCATGCGCATAATCACGCCACCATGTACATTCCCATGTGCATTCGCATCCATCAATTCCATGAGCCTCCTGGTGGTACTTTGTGAGTAGGCAATGCTTCGCCCCTGCGTCAAATCTACTTTAGGAAAGGATTGATGTCGCTTTCCTATTCTCTCGAATGGGTTCATAGTGCTCATATCCTCCAAGATACTGCTCACGAAATCTCTCCGCATCCCTGTAAGGGCGGGGGTGGTGTGGAGAGGGGTGGGGACCCTTGCGGTCGCCCTTGTGCACTTCTCTCGTGTGTGCGCGGGGACTCTTGCGTTCGCCCCTTGGATTCACCAGCAGTATTCTCCAACAAGGTATTCGTTGTACAACGCTACTTCATTATGTCACTCGCAACTATGGAGTATGTATGTCGCACCACTATGGAATACAGGAAATTTGGGCTAAACCATACCCTCTTGTGTGAAGGTATGCTATGATCTCTATCAACAATACCATCAATAGGAGAGCATCGCAGAAGAGACAAGGAGGCGCTAACCTGGTGTTCTCTGGCGAAAGGAAGGTATGCAGGAACAATTAATTGTCGTCTATCCCCCTTGTCTTAGTTCATTCCAGCGCAGATGGCGCGCTGGAACCAAGTCACGTACTGGAGGTGCTTCATGTCTGATCCTGTTGCCCTAAGCACCGCAACCTCTTCTCACCCCACGCTTCAGCAAGCCAGAGCACACGGCTCGTTGGATGCCGATATCATCATCAAGAATGCACCCGACCCGGTGTTTGTCTCGGACCTGGAAGGCAAGATTCTTTCTGCCAACGATGCGGTTTATGAATTATTGGGCTTTCGCACCGACGAGGTGCTTGAGCAATCCCTTTCGCGTTTCATCAGCCCCGAAGAGACCCGCGAGTTTACCGCTGCCCTGCGTGAAGTGATCGAACGCGGCGCAACACGCAATGCTCGATTGAACCCGCGTAGCGCTTCAGGGAAGGTCATCCCTACGAGCTTGAACGCCTCTGCCCTGCGCGATGCTGATGGCAAAGTGATTGGTGCCATCGGCATCCTGCGCGATATGCGCGAACTGGATAAGGCCCGGGCCTATGCCGACAGTTTGATCAAGAACGCACCCGACCCGGTGTTTGTCTCGGACCTGGAAGGCAAGATTCTTTCTGCCAACGATGCGGTTTATGAATTATTGGGCTTTCGCACCGACGAGGTACTTGAGCAATCCCTTTCGCGTTTCATCAGCCCCCAAGAGACCCGCGAGTTTACCGCTGCCCTGCGCGAAGTGATCGAGCGTGGTGTCATCCGCAATACGCGTCTCAATCCCCGCAGCGCTTCCGGAGAGGTCATCCCTACGAGCTTGAACGCCTCTGCCCTGCGCGATGCTGATGGCAAAGTGATTGGTGCCATCGGCATCCTGCGCGATATGCGCGAACTGGATAAGGCTCTGGCTTACTCCGATAGCCTGATTAAGAACGCACCCGATCCGGTATTTGTCTCGGACCTGGAAGGCAAAATCCTACAGGCCAATGATGCAGTTTATGAATTACTCGGGTTCCGTCCGGATGAGGTACTTGAGCAATCCCTCTCTCGTTTCATCAGCCCCGAAGAGACCCGCGAGTTTCTTGCCGCCCTGCGCGAAGTGATCGAGCGTGGGGCGACGCGCAATGCTCGATTGAACCCGCGCAGTGCCTCCGGGGAGGTCATTCCCACCACGCTCAACGCTTCCGCCCTGCGGGATACGGATGGCAGAGTGATCGGGGCGATTGGTATCCTGCGCGATATGCGCGCCTATGAGAAGGTGGTACGCGACCTGCAAGAATCCAAAGCTGAGCTACAGGAAAAGATCCTGGACCTGGAGAAATTTGAAGAGGTGGTGGTGGGCCGCGAACTCAAGATGATCGCCTTGGAGAAAGAAATCGAGAACTTAAAACGGGAACTTAACAAGTATCGAGGTCAGTTCTCATGAACAGCGCTCCGCAGGACCTGCTGGGCCTTCAGCATACTATGAATGTGGAACAGCTCCAGGATGACTACCTGCGCCTACTGGAGGAGAAGCGGGCCTTAGAGTTGCGCGTGCATAAGGGAGAGGAACGTCGGCGTGCCTTCATCCATATTCTGAACGACCTGAACACAGTTAACCGCAAGCTGGCCGATCAACGCAAGGCGATGATCCATATCCTGGCTGACTACGAACAGGATCGTAATCGCCTGGCTAAACAAACTGAGCGTCTGGATAATTCTCGCCGTGCGCTGATGCATATCCTGCAAGATTCGCACCAGTCGAATCTTCGACTGGAAAGCAGCCGCAAAGCTATGATTCATATCATGAGCGATCTGAAGGAGACGACGGCAGAGGTCCAACGACGCGAACAAGAACTGCGTGATAAGCAAGAGCAGTTGGTGCAAGCGGGCAAGCTGGCCACACTGGGAGAACTGACCACAGGCGTGGCCCACGAACTCAATAACCCGCTCAACAACATTGGCCTGTTCATCGGCAATGTGATTGATTTGATCGAACTCGGGATAGCGAACACCAACCCCGAGCGCATCTTGCACGAACTGCATAATGCTATGCAGCAAGTCCGCAAGGCAACCGAAATTATTTCCCACCTGCGCACCTTTGGACGTGCTGCGCCGGTGAGCTATGAGCCGGTAGGGATCGAGCAGGTTGTTCACCGTGCCCTTTCCTTGATGCAGGAACAACTGCGTCTGCGACAGATCGAAGTGCAGATGCACTTCCCGGCAGATGAGGCAATGGTTATGGGCAACGCAATTCAACTGGAACAGGTCTTCGTCAATCTGCTCACCAATGCACGTGATGCCCTGGCGAACATGCCACGCAAACTGATCACCATCGCTTGCGAGGTGAAAGAGAACCTTGTGGAACTGCACGTGGGCGATACAGGGCCTGGGATTCCTGCAGGACTCGAGCAGCGCATCTTTGATCCATTCTTCACCACCAAGGAAGTGGGTGCTGGAACAGGTCTTGGTCTTTCCATCACCTACGGTATTATCAAGGAACATCAGGGAACGATCCAGGTTGACAATCGTGCAGACGAGGGAGCACACTTTCTGATCCAGCTTCCATTGACTTCTTCTCTCAATCGTTGACCATCCATACCGCTTTTGTGCTCCATGAGTGCTTCGCTGCATCTGAGTTCTCCGTTGTGGGTTTACCGCCGTGTGGCAGCATGATGAAGCAGGTACTTCTGTTGTCTGGAAAGCTTTGGAATTCGAGGCGCCCACCGAGTTGCTCCACAATTTTACGCGAGACGTAGTAATCCAGCCCCAATGCTGAGCTTGAACCTACATCACTCGCCGTTATGACCGCTTTATTTCCTGCTTGTCCTAGCGTTACTGTGATTGGGAAGCCTTTCGTGGAGTGCTCACGTGCGTTGGAGAGTAGATTGATGAGTAGTTGTCTGAGCCGATCCACATCTACCTCAGCTTCCAGGGGCGCATCAAGACGTTCACAAGCAAGAGCAGAACCAGTTCGTGATGTGTATTCCTCGAGGACGGCTTGACAGAGCTTAACCAGGTCATGGCGTTGCCGGTGGAGGATGAGCATCGTTGTCTCGATATGTGAGGTATCCAGCAACTCTTGCACAAGCATTTCAGTCCGGCGAATTGATTGCTCGATGTCAGTCAGGCCCTGACTGATAATTTCTGACACGTCTTCATCCTCGAGCTTCTGACAGAGCACCTGTGTCATTTCCTTTAGATGAGCAAGGGGGATGTTCAGTTCCTGCGAGACAACACTGATTATCTTGTCTTTCGTCTCATTGGCCTCAACAAGCTCGTGTGTTCGCTGCTGCACTAGGTGCTCGAGCGACTTGGTATGAAGCTCTAAGGCAAGCTGCTGCTCTACTACCTGACGACGAAGTTTGCGTGTTTGTATGGCATGATCCAGTGCGGCAACAAAGTAGTCACGATCAATCGGCTTCAAGATGTAGTCATACGCTCCACCTCGCAGAGCCTGGATTGCGAGATCATGATCGCCGTGGCCGGTTATCAGCAACGTTAGTGTCTCTGGCCGGAGTTCGTGAATCTTCGCCAGCAACTCCAGACCGTCCATGCCAGGCATCTTGATATCACTCACGATGGTATCGTAATCAAGCGCTCGAATCAGCTCGAGCGCTTTTTGAGCCGAGTTGGATGTATCCACCTGCGCTTCAGGCAAGCGAAGAGATACGGTTTGGGGGAGCGCTTGAAGCAACGCCGGGTCGTCGTCAACAATCAGGATGTGGGGGGAGTGCATCTGCGATGAATGCAAGAGAGGAGTAAGAGAACCGCCTGACGACTCACAAAATCGTGCAGGTAGTCCGCTTTGGAGACGAATGTTCACCTGATCGAGCGTGAACAGATACCATCCCTCTGTATCCAGAGCAATCTGTCCCGGGATCCAATAGCCAAAGACAGAGACTTCAACGCTTTCCCCGCAATGCAGCTCATAGCCATCTAGTTCAAAATAGCTCCATTCACTGTTATACGTCAACGTCCCCGCTACCTCATGCTTGTCTTTCTCCTCGAGCATAGCAAACCTCCTTTCTTTAGTTAACACGATTACAACAAGTCGGCGTTACTCAGGAGGTACTAGTAGGCTATCAATGCTCATTTGAGGAGTAAGTGGAGGATACCTCTTGTAAGAAGAGCTTACCTGGTATATACTCGCATGGAGAGCCACCTTGCCAGAGGGAGAGGTCGTGGCACAACTTGCGAAAACAATCTCTGAACTTGCCGGTTCATTCCTCCTCTCAGGAATGCTAGACCAGACAGAATGTTTCTCTCGCTCGGGGCTCACCAAACAGGGAGGAAATGCCTGTTCTTCCCAAAGGAGATGGTAATCATGCCTCTTGCGAAACCGACCCGGCCTCGTGTATTGATGGGTCTCTTATTCTTCCCACGTGGCGGCTCCGCCTACGTTACTCGCTCGCTTGCCCATGCACTCATCGGCCAGGGCTGGGATGTGACGGTTGTCTGCAGCTCCTTGCAGTTGCCAGGTCATCCTGGCGATGCCCGCACCTTCTTTAGCGGCCTGGATGTCCATCCGGTCGACTGCACGGCCGCATTGCAGGCCGACGACCCGCTGCGTGCTGACCCACCAATGCATCCCTCCTACGAGGATCGTCCTGGTGCGCCAGACCGCGTCTTCGCCACGGTTGACGACGCTACCTACGAGCATCTAGTTGCCTCCTGGGAGCGATTCCTGCAAGATGCTGGCGCAGCGCAGGCCGATGTTCTGCACCTGCATCACCTCACCCCGCTTAACGCCGCAGCTGCCCGTGCCGCTCCTGAGGTACCAGTGATCGGACACCTCCACGGAACCGAGATGCTCATGCTGGAGACGATCAACCAGGGTCCTCCGGCACACTGGGTGTATGCACAGAACTGGGCCCGGCGTATGCGACACTGGGCGACCACTTGCCAGCGGCTCGTGATTTCATCGGCTACCCAACTCGTACGGGCGCAGGCATTATTGCCCATCGACACCGCCCGCTGTATCATTCTGCCCAATGGCTTCGATCCAGTCCACTTCGATCGGCATCCCGTGGATCGGATGGCACTATGGCATCGGCTGCTCGTCGAGCAACCACAGGGCTGGGCTCCAGGCAGTGAGCCAGGCTCAGTGGCCTATGAACCCCAGATGCTGAGCTCCTTTGCTCAGGGGCCGGTGCTACTATACGTGGGGCGTTACACCGCTGTTAAGCGTATCGGCCTGCTCATCTCAGCTTACAACCGTGCACGGGCCTCATTCACCAGGCCTGCCCCCCTCGTCCTGGTAGGCGGCTTTCCTGGTGAGTGGGAGGACGAGCATCCACTCGAAACGATTCAGCGCACGGGAGCCCACGATGTCTTCCTGGCCGGCTGGCACGGCCAGGACGAACTGCCCGATATCTTCGCTGCCTCAGATGTCGTGGTGCTGCCCTCGGTACGAGAGCTGTTCGGGCAGGTGCTTGTGGAGGGCATGGCCTGTGGGCTGCCAGCCATTGCCGTCGCCGCCCATGGACCCAGAGAGATCGTCGAAGACGGACAGACGGGCTGGCTCGTGCCGCCGGATGACGAAGATGCGCTGGCGGCAGCACTCGTCGCTGCAGTCAATGATCCAGCTGAGCTCCATCGGCGTGGCAACGCTGCCCATGCCGCCGTACGCGCGCGCTACAGCTGGCCAGCACTGGGAGCTACGCTTGTCCGGGCTTACGACGGTCTGCTGGATCCGCCTTACGTCACCTGACCTGGAGTTTCCTCTCTATTTCAGCTTTCCAATATACTGAGATAGTTTGCAGGCAATGAGCACCCAGCATAGAGCTTTGCCAACAATTGCTCTTGATCAGCCACAACGACCTTTCCGGATGAGCACGCCATCTCTAAGGTGCGTGCATTCCCAGGAAGGTCCTGGCGCAGTGGCTTATGATCCCCATGCACATCGAGAACACCATAGATCCAGCCGCTTTGAGGGGCGTAGAAGTCGAAAGCAGGAAAGTAAAAGAAAGGGACATGATACTTCCTCGTTGTCTGCACATCGGTGATCAGCGTCAGGATATGCGAGATAGCCACTTCACGTGGATTGCTTGCATCAATGCCACAGCCGTTCACACAACCTGTGCCCTCTACCACCCAGAGGTGTTTGCCTAAATTACCGCTGCTTATAGCAATATGGAGCTGCTGCGCCCAGAATGCATACAACTGGTAGAGATTATTTGTATTTGAGTCGGGATAGCCATTGTGCCAGCTATCAATCAGACCCAGGATCTGTGTGTGCCAGTTCCAATTGCCTCCAGGATGCACCGAGGCGTTCATTGCAGCTTGCATCGCATCGAGATAATGCACCTGGTCCATCAATTTTGCCTCATCGTCAGGAAACACGAGAGGATCCATGGCTCCCAGAATAATAGGGATATCAGGGCGCACCGCATGCATAGCACTCTGGCAAAGATCAAAAAACCTGGCAAAGCGCGCTGGCGTGACGTACAGGGTAGCATTGCTCTGCTTTATCTGCTCGTTGCCACACTGCACCGCATCTGCTCCTCCTTGTGCGGCATCGTTGAGTCGATTCGTGTCAAAGAGGCTATCACCACCTGTCTGGCAGTATGTGAGCATGATATGAATACCCTTGGCATGGTAACTGCTGATGGTATCCTTGAGCACTTGACCGCTTAAATTGCTCTTGACACACGTTGGATAGCTCAGACGTGCCCAGGGAATACCTGGAAAATAACTGGAAGTGCTGGCGTCTTCCTGGATACCAAGTACCTTTTCCGCGAGCAGTCCAGCAGGTGGTGGGGACGCCTCTGGCTGCTGCGCTGTTCCACCGATTTGAATCTGGCATGCGGCCAGCAGCATACTGCCAGCTAACAAAGCGGCCAGAATAATCAAGAACTTCTTTTTCATGTTGCTCTAGAAGTAATTACCATAAATACATTATAGCATAGCTTTGCTATCCATCTTTCTTGATGGCATCAGTATCATTTTTGTGCTCAGTGGCATTGTTTTTTCAGGGGGTGTTCTAACTATACTAAAGACATGTAGACGACTAGCCGTAGGGTCGTCTGGTGCTCGCTAGGAATCCAGTCTCCCGCGCAGGTAAGTAAATTGAGATAGATTCCTTCCTTGTTCCCAAAAATATCTTGAAGAGGTGCCTGCTGTGGTGTGTAGAGGGCAATGCGAGTCACTCGGAAATGCAGCGTTTTCCCGGCTATATTCATCACAAGGGCCTCGTCTCCAACGTGCATATCGCGTAAACGCCAAAATACCGCTGGATATCCCCCCGGACGATCAAGATGTCCATCAATTACTGCGCTCCCCCGCTCCCCTGGATGCGGACCCAGATTGTACCAGCCTGCATCCTCCCAGGGGTTGTGCGTTGGTGTTGCCAGGTCACCATTCAACTGAGTACCCACCGATTCAATGAAAGCATTGACCCTTATGGCCGGAATATTCAGGCGAATCGGAATCGCTGCTGCATTCACCATGTGTACGGGTAGAGCTGTTGGCGTTGCTGCATTGCTTGCATAGGGTGCACGTGGCTCCGCCTCCTCAGAGATTGAAGATGGCATAGAGCCAAATGCACCAAGGATGAGTACGAGAAGCAGACCAAGGAGGCGCAATGTCAGCCGCAACGAGTGCATAAGACGTACCCCTTCCTACTTCACTCCTCTCAAGCGGCGAAGAAAGACTCCGCTCCCAAGGAGTAGCAACGCTGCGCCAGCTAAAGGCCATGCCCATGGAGCGAGCGGCTGCACACCGTTTGGTTGTGATAATGCATTTGGATTGCTACCTGTGTCTGGCACACCGGGCACACCCTGTACCTGTGAGGAAACAAGCTGAATCTTCGGATTGCCATTATATAGCCCGACCGCGAAGACACTCGTCACTGTATTGGCGTTGAGCGTCACTGAAACTGGGAGAGTCGTGTTGTTCGAGGGAGAATCTACATCAAGGGTATATCCACCTACTGGAAGAGCCAGATAGTTACTGGCATTCTGGTAACTTATCCCACTGACTACCGTTTTCCCTTGCGTAGACACAGCGATGGAACCTCCATCTGGAGAAAGTTGGTACACGCGCAGTTTGGCCGTTCCAGGAGAGAGGAGGTTACTGTCAATAAACACTTCCAGCGATAGGTTGTTCGCTTGTGCACCAATGGCAGCTATAGTGTAAACTACACCCGGATTGACCGATAATGTCTCTGAAATGACCGCCGCATTAATCCCTTTCCCGACCAGCGCGATCTGTACCTTGTGAGGGCCTGCTGGGACCGATACGTAGTCCGTGACTGCCCCGAATTGGAAGCTACTGAGCAACTTGGCGCCGTCCACAAAGACGTCGGCAGTTCCTACAAAGGGTGAAGCGTGAATAACACGCACAAACGACGGGCTTAGAGCTGAGGCGGAATGCCTCTGTACACCAAAGAGGGCAGCAAAAGCAACGATTCCAATGATACCAAGGCCCAGGAACAAATTACTTACCAGAAGAGCTAAAGTACGTTTCAACTTCACTTTTGCATCTCCTTCCACGACTGTACTTTCTATTCCTATGTATGATGGATAGATACAGCTTTCTCAATAATTATGGACGTATCACCTGATAATAAGTAACTATAAATCATTTATTTAATACTTTATTATTCTTAAGATTGCTAAAATAGAATATATTTATTAAACTATATATTGCCCTGAGTAGCTGCAGGATGCCACCGAAAGGACGGGTGAAAAGAAAACAAAATTGACTTTCTTCACACTATTTAGTATGATTGACCCGGCTTCTACAAGGAAGCTGCGATGAAGAGGTAATTTCTCTCCTTCTCGAGGTGCAGCTTGTTGCAAGAACAGACAACGCTCCCAGTTGGGGCTACCATACAACATCCCGGTGGAGGCCGCTATGCGATAGAGCGCCTCCTTGGTAAGGGTGGGTTTGGCGCTGTCTATCTTGTCAGCGATCGGCATGTCAAGCAGCGCCTGTTTGCGCTCAAAGAGGTAATTGATCCGGGCAGGCGAGACCGCGAGCGCTTCTTCTTTGAAGCAGAGGTGCTCAAGCGACTCAATCACAGGGCATTGCCCCATGTCTACCAGGTGTTTGAACATGAAAAACTCAAACGGGTGTATATGCTCATGGATTACATCGAGGGACGAGACCCTCGTCGATGCGCTGATCTATTTGCCTGGTCACCACCCGCCGATCGTGCACAGAGATATCAAACCGGCAAACATTATCGTTCCATCGAAAGGTGGCGAAGCTGTCCTTGTTGATTTCGGCATAGCTAAAGAGTACGTCGTGGATAACACAACAAATATAATTCGTCATGGCTCACCTGGTTATGCAGCGCCTGAACAGTATGGAAGCGGCACCAATCCTCGGACGGATATCTATGGACTTGGAGCAACGCTCTACTCCTTGTTAACCAGTAGGGTTCCCATCGAAGCAATCACTCGAGCCACAGCAAGCAAAGGAATCGATCCTCTCACACCAGTACACTTGGTCACACCAGATGTGCCATGGGCTGCCGCCATAGCTATCGAGCAAGCAATGAGCATCAGCAGTGAAGATCGCTTCGCTACTGTTGAGGAGTTCTGGCAGGTTCTGACGGGCTCTGTTACAAAACAAGAGGTGCAGCCAGCTCGTACAACATTATTCGTGACGCCTCAACCTCTGACCGCTCCTGAGCAAGAACTCGAACATTTGACGATTGCACCTCCATCCCTGCAACGCCTCTCCAGTACTCCGCGTTTGAGAAAACGGCGTGCGCTTCTACCGATCCTTCTTGCACTCCTCCTCATGGTAGCTATTGGAATGGGTCTCTTGGCAGTTATACTGCGCCAGGACAATGGTGTTTCTACTACTAAGAGCATCACTCCTACCCTTACATCCTCCACTCCTCCATCCACACCTGCTCCAAAGGGTCCCGTGTATCCCGATATCAATACTTCGTATGCCGGGACAGTTTTTGATCTGATGACGAAGCAGAAAACAGGCCTGTTCCTCACGGATAATAAACAAAACGGGGGGAGTATTTCTGGTTACTTTCGGGGCTTGGGACTGGTTGGCCCGTTCAAAGGGTTCGTCACCTCTATGGGGCATTTGCAGTTCACGGTCACTGTGAACGGGGCAGGTGCATCAACCCTTTCATTTGAAGGGGATATCAAAATAGGCGGGGATATTACGGGTACCTTTGAGGCCCTTGATCAGCATGGGCAGCGCACTGGCGAATCTGGCCTATGGAATGTTTCCTCTAACTCCTGATCAAAAAAGAATTTGTAAGAAAAATGTGACATTCGCTCAATCCCATTACTCATCTACTGCGATAAGATTCTTGTTAGAAGCTGCTGGATGTTCCTTTCAAAGGAGGGAAGTAATGACGCGCAATCTTTACCGCTTTTACCTCTATACCGTCTTTATGGTGATCAGGTCCTTGACGACTTACTGGCAAATGAGATCACTCGCGAGAAAGCTGCCGAGCCCATTCGCAGCATATCGAACACAGAGTCATCACAAATATAAGCAAGCAGACAGCACCGTAACACGAGCGAGGGAGGAAGGAGCTTTGATTAGCCAGGCGAAGCCTGGATCATCAAACTATTCCTTGAGATGCGATGCTGCGGGGAATGGGGATGGTGGCGGGGGCAGCTCGCATTCACGGGAGGATGGGAGCGAGTAATTATTCTGTTTCAAAATGAAACATACTTGAAACAAATCTCTACTAACGCAGCCTCTGAAGCGGGATTAAGAATGTAGAGTGCCGATTTATCGAGCACGTAGTGCGGATACTTCGCTGATGCTCAGCAAAAGTTTATCCAGCCCGTAGTGCCGATTTATCCAGTTTGAAAGTACTTCACTCATGTAGTTGTGGTATTTGCTCTCCCTTGTGGTATGATGATGGCAATTCATTTATCAGGAGGAAATGATGGAGCTTTCGCTACGACTAGATACGTTGGGATTGGTGGAGATGCGCTTCTTGCGTGGTAGAGAGCGCTACCGCGACTGGCCTCCGTTCCTGTTGATGGCTGCCTCGCGACAGGCTCGTGTTCTGGCATACATGAGCCGGGATGTAGTCGACCAATTGCATCAACAGATGTTGGCAGTGGAAGAAGCTACAGGTCTAGGCATGGAAGATGGGGATGAAGACGAGGACGAAGAAGTAGAAGTAGATGATGCAGGTGTGAAGGAAAATTCGCGCGAGGCGGAGCGAGAGAGTGCTCCCCTCTCTCCAGCTTTTGCACAGGCCCTCGAACGGTTAAACGACCTTGCTCGCCAGCGGTTGCCTGAGGCCTCGAGCAGCGCGGCTCCAACCAGTGAAGAGCTGACGAGTGAGCTGGCTTTAGGAGATGAAGAAGATGCCCTGGAGCAGTTGCAGGGCGCCTTCATCCAAATGATGGAGGTCGTGCGTGAACTGGCTGAAGAACTCTCAACCGATGCGCTAAAACTAACGAGCCGTTTCCGTTGTGCTCGTATTGACGTTTTCTTTACCCAGACCGAAACAGATGACGATGAAGAGGCTGAGAGCCAATCAGAGCTTCAGGGAGAAGATAACATACTACAGGTCGAACTGGCGCTGGTTATGCGACTGTACGAAGAAGGACACACTAAGCTGGATGACCTGCCTGCAGTTGAACTACAGCTCGATGTTGACGATTTCGGGCACCTGCATGAGACAGTCGATTTAGCCCTTGATCGCGAGAGGCGCAGTCGCCGCCGCCGCTGATGAATCTGCAATCAGCCAGGAACTTTTGCAATTTCTTTTCATCTAAATTTCTTTTCATCTAAAGGAAAAAGCTATGTCATCAAGTCTGCGAAATATTACTATTGAAGACCTGTACCAACTTAAGCCAGTGAGCAGCCCGCGTATCTCACCAGATGGGCAGCGTCTGGCTTTTGTCGTCACAACTATTGATGAACACAAGCATGAGTATCGCTCTTCGATCTGGATGGTCTCTACAGAGGGAGGGGAAGCTAAACGCTTTACGACTGGCCCGGCTAACACTCATAGCCCAAGCTGGTCGCCAGATGGGTGTTGGCTGGCCTTTGTTTCCGAGCGTGAAGGCGAAGCTGCAGACAAGGATGAAAAAGAACAGAAAAAGCATGGCAAAGGCAAGCCGCAGATCTGGCTCATCCCAACCGATGGGGGCGAGGCCTATCAGCTCACCTTTATGCAACACGGCGCTTCGAATCCAGTCTGGTCGCCAGATAGCAAGTGGATAGTGTTTAATGCAGAAGTTGGTCCTGCTGATGAAGAAACCGGGGATGGCAAAATACTGCCCAAAGTCCGCGTCATTGATAGACTCTGGTATCGACTCGACGGTGTTGGCTTTATTTATGAAAGACGCAATCACCTCTTCCTGATCGATATTGCTGGAGGTGAGCCACAGCAACTCACCGAGGGTGATTGGGATGATACCGATACTGCCTGGTCTCACGATGGGACGCGCATTGCCTTTGTCTCCAGCCGCGCCGAAGACCGCTGGCGTCTACCCTGCCCTGATGTCTATACGCTCGCTATTAGCGATGGGAAGGCGAGCAAACTGCGGTGTGTGACCAATGGATCTCTGGCATGTAGCGTGCCTGTCTGGTCACCTGATGGTCAAACCATTGCCTTTTTAGCAGGTCTCAAGCTTCGCTCAGGCGGCCATGTTGACCTTTACACGATTCCCGCAAATGCCGAACATGGTTCCGCAACCTGTTTATCTGAGAAGTTTGAAGGCACCTTCCAGGATTGGACGATGAGCGATATTGGTGACGAGCATCTCTTGCCTGCTCCTGCCTGGTCAATCGATGGCAAAACGCTCTATGCGCTCGCCAGTCGCCGGGGTGCTTCACGCGCCTTCGCTATATCAAGCAGTGGCATTGGAAGGCAACCCCTGGCACTTACTCCTGGTGAAGTACATGTGCGCGACTTCAGTGTTGATCAGTCAGCTAGCCGGATAGCTTTATTGATTGCAAGCCCAACGAGAGTGCAGGAAGCCTTTGTGTGTTCGACTGCGCCCGGGAGTGAGTTGCGGCGCTTAACAGCTTTCAATGACGCCCTGCTGGGCGAGATGGCGCTATCGACTCCGGAGTATATGCCTTACACCGGCGCGGACAGCTGGCCAATGGATGGCTGGGTTATGAAGCCGTCTAACTTTGATCCTTCGAAAAAATACCCGCTGATTGTAGTAATTCACGGAGGCCCATCGACACAGTATGGTTATGGCTTTTTCCATGAAATGCAACTCTTTACGGCGTCAGGCTATGTTGTGCTCTACACAAATCCTCGAGGTAGTTGCGGTTACGGTCGGGAGTTTTCGCTGTCGGTGCGAGGGGCCTGGGGCGAGAAGGATTCCCAGGATATCATGGCTGGCATTGATGCATTGTTGCAAAAGGGCTATATCGAAGAGCAGCGCATAGGCGTTACAGGCGGCAGTTATGGCGGCTTTATGACGAACTGGCTGATTGGCCATACCGATCGCTTCAAAGCAGCCGTAACCGATCGTAGCGTGGTCAACCTCGCGTCTGACTTCGGCTCTTGCGATTTTGGTTGGATATTTGCTGACGACGAATTGGATACAACGCCCTGGGAAGGCCTTGATCGTTACATGCGTTTGTCGCCGATCACCTACGTTAAGAACATCCACACGCCGTTGCTGATTATTCATAGCGAGCAGGATTTGCGTTGTAATATCGAACAGGCAGAACAACTCTTTGCGGCCCTCAAATACCTGGGACGCGAGGTGCTGTTTGTGCGCTTTGAAGGTCAGAGCCATGGACTTTCTCGCGGCGGCCATCCAAAGTTGCGCCTCGAGCGGTTGCGACATATCATGAATTGGTTTGAGAAGCACCTGGAGCAGGCTGAATAGGGATATGCCGCTTTTCTATGGTTGCAACATTCCAATCTTATCCCTACCCGCTTCAGTGAACCACAGTGTATTATTGGCTCCCACCACCACACCAAGGGGCAAACTGCCGCTCGTCGGAATCGCATAGTAGATGAAACGGTTTTCTGCAACATCAAGACGCGCGATCACATTATCCGCTGTAATCGTCACCCATACCTGGTCCGTGGGAGTAATAGTGATTCCATAAAGTCCGCTAGTAGAGGGGGCATAATAAGGAGTGAATTTACCTGTGTTCGGGTTGAGGTTCAGCAGCAAACCTGAGGAGAATGAGGTGATCCAGATGAGGCCACGAGCGTCACTGGCAATCTCCATTAGCGGTGTAGCTGATCCTTGTATCGTAAAATAGCGAATCTGGCCTGTCGTCGGGTCGAGGCGACCAACGTGGTTCGTACTGGTCTCTGTGAACCAGATCATACCCTCTCGATCGACAGCTATGCCATATGGATTAAGCTTTTGCACGCTCTTGTTTGTCGAAAGTGGAAACTGCTGAAAGAGGCCGCTGTATATATCCAGTCGACCCAGAGCATCGGCGTTTAGTTCGGTGAACCAGACATTGCCATGCTTATCAAGCGCCAGGTCATTCGGTGCGCTTGGTAACGTGAGACTCTTGCTGGTATCATTTGGGTCATGCACTGTCAGGGTGGGCAAGGGGTAGATCTGAAATTGTCCAGTAGTGGGGAAGTAATGTCCAATGTAGTTTGCATACTGCTCGGCAAACCAGATCGTGCCATCGGATGCTACCTCTACTCCCATAATGCCGGAGCGTCCATGGGGTGGTGTAATTTGTTGAAATTTCTGCGTATGTGGATCTAAGACTGCGAGCAAGTTATGACCCATTTCGCCGAACCAGATACGCCCCTCTTGGTCAATCGCTGGTCGCATAAGCCCGCTGTTAGAGTGCGGCAATGGATACTCATGAAAACTTCCCGTAGCCATAATTGATGGTGTAGTGCTTGACTGTGAATGCACAGTAGATGTGTCGATAGGGCTGGTAGTTGATGTTGCTCTGTAAGTGTCGCCACACGCTGCAAGGAGCAGGATGAGGATAAGTAGCAAAGGGATGTGTCTCAAACGTTTCATACAAATTAGTCCTACCCAATCGCTACTCCAAGCACACCATCATCTACAAGTTGCGTCAGGCGTGCTTTGACCAACGTGTTGCGCCAATCACGATTTAGATGGTCAGGCAGACCATCAAGGTCAACGCGCAGGTAATTATCGGTCAGCCCCTCCCAATGACTATGCTTGTAGCTTTCAATGAGCACCTGTACAGTTTCCCCCAGGAACTGCTGGCGGAAACGTTGGCTATCCTGCTCGTTAAGCGCAAGCAGGCGTTCGCTGCGTGCTTTTTTAACCTCTTCTTTAATTTGCCCTTTCATGCGCGCTGCGGCTGTGCCCTGCCTCGGCGAGAAGCGAAAGATATGTGCTTTGGCAAATTGCAGTTCTGTCGCAAGCTGGTAGGTTTGCTCAAAATCACTCTCGCTCTCACCGGGGAAGCCTGTGATGATGTCGGTGCTGATAGCGATGCCAGGAACAAGGCGCCTGGCTGTCGTGACAATACTGTAGTAGCGTGCGCTATCATAGCGACGTGCCATGCGGCGCAGGATGTGATCAGAGCCGCTTTGCATTGGCAGGTGCAGGTGACGGCACATACGCGGATTTTCCCAAAGCTCCAGCCACTCCAGGCGAAAATCCTCAGGCTCCAGTGAAGAGACGCGTATGCGTGCTATATCGGTTTCGTGCAAAAGTGCAGCGACCAGGTCACCAAGGTCACGTTTTTCGTCGCCATCGGGATGATAGTCTCCCAGGTGAATGCCTGTCAGTACGATTTCTTGAAAGCCTGCGCGTACCTTGCGTCGCACGTGTTCTACAACTGATTCGATACTGCGGCTGCGTGATCTACCACGGACATAGGGAACGATGCAGTACGTGCAGCGGTTATCGCAACCATCCTGCACTTTCATCTGGACACGAGTACGCGATAGCAGCCTGGAGCTGGCTGTTGCGGATACAGGTGTTCCATAGGCAGTCAGCAAGTTATGCGAAGGATTATCAGGCTGTGGTTCTTCGTCTATCTCGTATATGCGAAGAGAGCTATCGCTACCTATATGCTGAGTATCTACTTGTAGCATTGGCAGGAAGCGGCCTTGCTCCCTGTGTTTGGAAGGAGTGTTTATCTCTTGTACTTTTGCCTTGATGATAGGCACCGTCTTCAACTGCTCTTTGATGGTATCTACCAATAGCTCTTTACCGCTGTTGCCCACGACAAGATCGACACCAGGCAGTACCCCAACAAACTTGGGGTTCACCTCCGCATAACAGCCTGTGACAACCAGCAGCGATTCAGGGTGACGACGACGCGCCTGGCTGATCATCTGGCGCGAACTGCGGTCGCCAAGGTGTGTTACTGTGCAGGTGTTGACGATGTAGATATCGGCAATTTCACTGAAGTCGCGCTGCACAAAGCCAGCCTCGCTCATCTGTTCGCTGATGGCTTCGCTATCGGCCTGATTTACCTTGCAGCCTAATGTGGCGACCGCAAAGGTTG
>WNGD01007155.1_pt1 | contig 18896 bp, 17 predicted proteins | sample 5400671 | NCBI WGS metagenome assembly WNGD01 (sample SAMN13153369, study PRJNA577476) | soil metagenome | isolation source: 40 cm soil or saprolite under grassland replicate 2 | place: USA:California | collected 2016-06-15
GGACGCGAATCTCGCGCCGCTGTGGGAGAACGCGAGGGCGCATCGCCCGGCGCCAGCACCGGAACCCGCTCATCTTTGGTCGTGGCAAAAGATCCGGCCGCTGCTCTCCGCCGCAATCGACATCGCCTCGCCGGACGTGGTGGAGCGGCGCGTGCTGCAGCTCGTCGCGCCCAAACACCAAGACGAGCAGCGCACCTCGAGGACGCTCGCGGCCAATATTCAAATTCTCTTGCCGGGCGAAAAGGCGCGCCCACACCGGCACACGATGAATGCTCTGCGCTTCGTCCTCGAGGGCTCGGGTGCGATCACGGTCGTGGATGGCAAGCCCTGTCCCATGGAGGAGGGCGATCTCATCCTCACACCGGCATGGACCTGGCACGAGCATATCCATGAGGGGAGAGCTCCGATCCTATGGCTCGACGCGCTGGACGTGCCGTTCCAGCAATACGTAGGGACGAGCGCCTTCGAGGCTGGACCAGCCGCGCAGCTGCCCGAGACCATCCCAGATGCCGCCTTCTCCCTCGCGAATGTTGTGCCCGACCTCGACTACGCGGCCAAGGACTATTCCCCGGTCTTCCGCTATCCCTATGCAGCCGCTGCGGCCGCCGTCGCCGCCGCTCCGCCCGCGCGCGACGGCTCGCGGCGGGTGCGCTACGTCAATCCGCTGACTGGCGGATCGGGAATGGCGATGATGGATTGTTTCCTGGTGCAACTCGACACGGGTGCCTTCACGCTGCCGTTCCGCACAACAGCCAGCTCGGTTTGCTGCGTGGTGGAAGGTTCAGGAGAAAGCCAGATCGGCAGCGATACCATTCGCTGGAGCAAACGCGACATCTTCACCTTGCCGCAGGGTAACCGGATCGTTCACAAGAGCAGCGGCGGCGCGGCCCGCCTGTTTCAGGTTTCCGACCGCGATCTTTACGCGCGGCTCGGGCTTCTCAGAGAAGAATACGGAAATATCTCCGCTTAAACTTTCGTGCCGGGAGTGGCGCGGCACGCACCGAGCGCTTGCGAAACTTATTTTGGGAGGGCGTGTTGCCCGCTCGGTGATGTAAGCCGCCCGGTTATCGCGGTTTGGTTCGAAAGCCCATGGCGCAGGTAGCAAACGAAACAACCGCCTCCGGCGCGCCCGCCTCGGTCAACGAGCATCCCTCGCGTGATAAATCCAACGTCTGGGCACTGGCGCTCGGGAGCGTCGGTGTCGTTTACGGCGACATCGGCACGAGCCCCCTCTACGCATTTCGCGTGGCGGTGGCCGCTGCAGTCGAAAATGGGCCGCTCACGCGCAACATCGTGTTGGGGGTGCTCTCGCTCATCCTATGGGCGCTGATCGTCGTCGTGGCGATCAAATACGTCCTCATTCTGCTGCGGGCCGATAACAGCGGGGAGGGCGGTACTCTGTCCTTGACGGCGCTTGCAACACGCGCGTTCGGCCGGCGTACCGCGGTGGTGTTCCTGCTCGGCGTCGTCGGCGCCTCAATGTTCTTGGGCGACGCTGTCATCACGCCCGCCATTTCCGTCCTCTCGGCAGTCGAGGGACTGACGCTGGTGACGCCTGCGTTCGATCACTACATCGCGCCATTGACCGTTGCCATCCTGCTGGGCCTGTTTGCTGGACAAAGCCGAGGAACCGCGCGGGTCGCGAGTTTCTTCGCGCCGATCATGGTGGTCTGGTTCGTCGCCATTGCGGCCGCCGGAATTTTCCACATTCGCGATGATCCTGGCGTGCTGGCGGCCATCAATCCGGCCTATGCGGTGGCGTTTGTCTATACGCACGGAGCGATCGGGCTGGTGACGCTCGGCCTTGTCTTTCTTGTCGTTACCGGCGCGGAGGCGCTTTATGCCGACCTCGGCCATTTCGGGCGCAAGGCGATCCGGACCGCCTGGTTCAGCCTCGTGCTGCCGGCGCTGCTGCTCAATTATTTCGGACAAGGCGCCAAGGTGCTCGCCGATCCGGCCGCAATCGAGAATCCGTTCTATCGGCTCGTGCCCGAAGCCTTGCTGCTGCCGATGGTCGTGCTGGCGACCGCGGCAACCGTGATCGCGAGCCAAGCCGTGATCACCGGCGCCTATTCGCTCGTACGTCAGGCCATTCAGCTTGGCCTATTGCCGCGCCTTGCCATCCTGCACACATCCGAGTCGCAGGCGGGACAAATCTACATCCCGCGCGTCACCGGCGCGCTACTGCTCGGAGTCTTGCTGCTGGTCGGACTCTTCCGCACCTCCACCGCGCTTGCGTCCGCATATGGAATCGCGGTCGCCACCACCATGGTGGTCGATGGTCTGCTCGGCTTCATTGTGATCTGGAAGTTCTGGCATTGGCCTCTGTGGCGGGTGGCCCTCCTCATTGCGCCCCTTGTCCTCGTCGATCTCGTCTTTTTCTCCGCCAATCTGCTCAAATTATTCGAAGGCGCTTGGGCGCCCATCCTGTTCGGCGCCTCGATGGTGCTCCTGATTCTGACGTGGCGCCGGGGTACCCACATCCTCGCCCGCAAAACGCGGCGCAGCGAAGTGCCGCTCGATACTTTGCTGGCAAGCCTGCGCAAGCACCCGCCGCATATCGTGCCGGGCACAGCGGTGTTTCTCACCAGCCAGCCGGAGTTTGCCCCCACGGCGCTGCTGCACAATCTCAAACACAACAAAGTCCTGCACGAGCGCAATGTCATTCTCACCATCGTCACCACCGACACGCCGAGGGTGCCAGATGACGATCGCGTGAAGATCACGGAGCGCTCGTCCCACTTTAGCCTCATGGCGCTCAAATTCGGCTACATGGAAACGCCGAACGTGCCGAAGACACTTGCTCTCGCGCGCAAACACGGCTGGCCCTTCGACATGATGTCGACGTCTTTCTTCTTGTCGCGGCGCGCCCTCAAACCCGCCACCCATTCCGGTATGCCGCGCTGGCAGGACCGTTTGTTCATTGGCTTGGCAAAGTCGGCCAGCGACGCCACCGATTTCTTTCACATTCCGACCGGGCGGGTGGTTGAGGTCGGGACTCAGGTGGCGGTTTGAACTTTGGCGCTGTGGCGACACGACAAAAAGTGGGGGATGGCCTGACGGCGAGACCGAGTCTTGCGTCATCCGCGGGTCTCCTCTGTTGCTTCCGCAACGGCGGGAACAGACCGGCCGACCTGGCTCTGCTATAAGCGTAGCTCTATATTGCACTGCAGCATTCCCGGTGCCCCATGATTTCTCGGTCCACGGTTGCCGCCGCAGAACGCGGCGGCACTGTTTCCACCGAAGCACATGGCAAGCCGCGCGCCGGGCCGGGCTTCTTGGCCCTGACGCTGGGCACGATCGGCGTCGTCTACGGCGATATCGGCACGAGCCCCCTCTATGCGATGCGCGAATCCGTGGTGGCGGCGGTTGGCACGGGCAACCCGGCTAGCGAAACCGCGGTTTTCGGAATTCTGTCGCTGATCATCTGGGCGCTCATTCTGGTTGTCACACTCAAATACGTCCTCATCCTGCTGCGGGCGGACAATAACGGTGAAGGCGGCACGCTGGCGTTGATGGCTCTGGCACAGCGTTCCTTTGGCAAAGGCGCGGGCGCCTTGGTGTTGTGCGGCATCATCAGTGCCGCGCTGTTCTATGGCGACGCGATGATTACGCCGGCGCTTTCCGTGCTCTCCGCGATTGAGGGACTCAAGGTCGCCACTCCGGCTTTCGAGCCTTACGTGGTGCCACTTACCGCGCTCATTCTGGTGGTGCTCTTCGCGTTTCAGTCGCGCGGCACGGCCAGAGTGGCCACATTCTTCGGCCCGGTCATGCTGGTCTGGTTTGCTGCTATCGCCGTCGCCGGAGTTTGGCATGTCGTGCAAAATCCCGCGGTGTTCTGGGCATTCAATCCGGCGTACGGCATTGAATTCCTCGCAACCCACGGCATCATCGGCCTCGTTACGCTGGGCGCCGTGTTCCTGGTTGTCACCGGGGCAGAGGCACTTTACGCCGATCTCGGACATTTCGGGCGTGCCCCGATCCGGACCGCCTGGCTCACGATCGTGCTGCCGGCGCTCACCCTCAACTATCTCGGTCAGGGTGCTCTTGTGTTGGCTGATCCTAAGACCATCGAGAATCCGTTCTTTCTGCTTTATCCGGACTGGGCTCTATTGCCGATGGTGGTGTTGGCAACCGCGGCAACAGTGATCGCGAGCCAAGCGGTCATCACCGGCGCCTATTCGTTGACCCGCCAGGCAATCCAGCTCGGACTGCTGCCGCGGCTTGAGATTCGCCACACGTCGGAGGCGCTGTCCGGCCAGATCTACATGCCGCGCGTCAACTTGCTGCTGCTGATCGGGGTTTTGCTGCTCGTCGCCTTGTTCCGTTCCTCGAGCGCGCTCGCCTCGGCCTATGGCATCGCGGTGACCGGCACCATGGTGGTCACCGTCACGATGGCGTTTGTCGTGATCTGGAAAGTGTGGCGGTGGCCGCCGCTAGCGGCGGCTGCACTGATTGTGCCGTTCCTGTTCGTCGATCTCACGTTTCTCGGTGCCAATCTGCTCAAGGTGGTCGAGGGCGGTTGGGTGCCGCTGGCGTTCGGCGGCTTGGTGATGGTGGTGATGTATACGTGGCGACGCGGCAGCCGGTTGTTATTCGATAAAACCCGCCGCCAAGAAATTTCACTCGATGAGCTTGTGCGCATGCTGGAAAAAAGGCCGCCCACTCGGGTGCCGGGCACGGCCGTGTTTCTCACCAGCACGCCCAATGCCGCACCGACCGCGCTCATGCATAGCTTGAAGCACTACAAAGTGCTGCACGAGCAAAACGTCATCCTGACGATCGAGACGGTAGATATGCCCCGAGTGGACCCCGCCGAGCGCGTGCGCATCATGAAGATCGGCGAGACCTTCGCCCGCGTGGCCCTGCGTTTCGGCTTCATGGAAACGCCGAACGTGCCGAGAGCGCTGGCAATCGCGCGCAAACTCGGCTGGACCTTCGATATCATGTCGACATCGTTCTTTTTGTCGCGGCGTTCGCTCAAGCCAGCTGCCCATTCCGGCATGCCCCGCTGGCAGGATCGCCTGTTCATCATGCTCACCCGCATCGCCAACGACGCGACCGATTACTTTCAGATCCCTACCGGGCGGGTGGTGGAGGTGGGAACCCAGGTGACCATCTAAGGCCGATAACGGCCGCAGCAAAATCTCGGGCGTAAATCCCTTGATTCTGAGCTGTTGACACGCGACTTGTTGCTTGCCGACCCGTGCCGAAAGTTTAAGGAGAGCAATTCCATGTCCGCCCAGCTTGGTCGAGATAACGTGCAAGATCTGCCGCCGGAAGAAGTGGCGCGGGGCCTCGCCGAGGGCAAGATTCTGCTGGTCGACGTGCGCGAGCCGAACGAAACCGAAGTCGAGCGTTATCCTGAAGCGTTTTATCTGCCAATGTCAGAGTTTGATCCGGTCTCAATTCCCGATCCGGCGGGCCGACGGGTCGTGTTCGCCTGCCGCTCAGGTAGTCGTTCTGTCACCGCGTCGCTGATAGCACAGGCTGCGGGGCTCCCCTACGATGCGCACCTTGCGGGAGGCATCAAGGCCTGGAAAGAACTCGGCTTGCCGACCGAGAGCTGAACGCGCTCCGCTGTGAGCGCGCCGTTTTGCCCCGCCAGGACTCTCGCCACTCTGCTCTTGAAAGGACTGTCGCCATGCGCCAAGCGATCCGGCTCGCCGTGCTCGCAGCCGTCTGCGTGGCAATCACGCCCGCTCATGGGCAACCGAAGGAGCGCATCCTCAACGTCTACAATTGGTCCGACTATATCGCGCCGACGGTCGTCGAGGATTTCACCAAACAGACTGGGATCAAGGTTCGCTACGACACCTTCGATTCCAACGACACGCTCGAGACAAAACTTCTGGCCGGCAAATCCGGTTACGATGTCGTCGTGCCGACGGCCTATTTTCTCGAACGCCAGATCAGGGCCGGAGTTTTTCAGAAGCTCGACAAGGCCCGGATGCCGAACCTCGCGAATATGTGGCCGGAGCTCTCGCAACGGTTAGCAGCGTACGATCCCGGCAACCAATACGCCGTCAATTACATGTGGGGCACGACAGGCATCGGTTACAACTTGCGAAAGACGCGTGAGGTCCTCGGAGCCAACGGCACAATCGACAGCTGGGACATCGTGTTCAAGCCGGAGAGTCTTGCCAAGTTCAAGGATTGCGGCGTGCATCTGCTCGACTCCTCGGACGACATTCTCGCGGCGGCCCTGCACTATCTGGGACTCGATCCGAACAGTGCCAACGAAACGGACCTGCAGACCGCGGCGGCTCTCGTGATGAAGATCAGGCCTTACGTCCGCAAATTTCACTCCTCGGAGTACCTCAATGTCCTCGCCTCCGGCGAGATTTGCCTGGCCGTCGGGTTTTCCGGCGATATCAAGCAAGCGCAAAAACGCGCGGCAGAAGCCAAGAATGGCGTCGACATCGCCTATGCCATCCCGAAAGAGGGGGCGCAGTTGTGGTTCGACAATCTCGCAATCCCGCGTGATGCCAGGAACGTTGCCGAGGCCGAAGACTTCATCAATTATCTGCAGCGGCCCGAGGTGGCGGCGAAGAATACGAACTTCATTTCCTACGCAAACGGCAACGTGGCGAGTCAAAAGTTCATCGACAAAGCGATCCTCGACGACAAAGGCATCTACCCGGACGAGGCGACGATGCGCAGGCTTTACACCATCAGCGCTCACGATCCGAAGACGCAGCGGCTGATCAACCGACTGTGGACCAGGATCAAGACCGGGAAATAGTCCACCAGCTCGACGCTAAGCCATTTGCTGTCATGGGCCTGGGTAATCGTCGCGAGGCGCCGCGCTCTCAGCGCCAGCGCCGGTGCACCCACAACCATTGCTCAGGGTGTTCACGCACCCATGCTTCGACTACGGACGTGATCGCCTGCATCGTGCCTTCGATGTCGATCTTGCCGGCAGAGTCCCGCGCGGGTTCGATGGCTTCGGTGAGATCGATGCGAAAGCGATGGCGGTCGGGCAAGCGGATGATCCGGGTGCCATGAATCGGACACTCCACATGGCGCGCCAGGCGGGCAATGAACGGATTGGCTTTGCAGCGGCGGCCGAAGAAGGTTACGTCTACGCCGTTGACGTAATGTTGGTCGACGAGCATAGCGACATGGCCACCGGCCTCGAGCTCGCGCACGAGCCTTACCGGCGCGTCGAGCCCAGTTGGGACGAGGTTACCCATGCTACCTTTGCGGAGCTGGATGATGGCGTCGCTCACCGCGCCGATGTTGGGTCGGCGGTAAAGCACCGTCGCATCGAGCCGAAACTTGGCCGCAACTAGCGCCGGCAATTCCCAGTTGGCGAGATGCGCGGCAAAGACCAAAGCCGGCTTGCCGTCGCACCGCAGCCGTCGGAACCTGGCATCGACTTCTTTGGTGTAAAGGATGTCGCCCTCGCCCCGCGGGTCGGGATCGAACATTCGAAGCCGGTCGATATGGGGGAATTCGGCCGCAACGCGTCCGAGATTGTCCCAAACGCCGCGTAGGATGCCTTCGATCTCGTCGGCCGATTTTTCCGGAAAGGCAGCGGCCAGGTTGGCTCGGCCGATCCGGTGCTCCTTGAGCTTCGGGCCGAGCCGGCGCATCAACAGACCGCCAAGATCGGCCATGTGCTTGCGGTTGGTTGTGCGGATCGCCCGCAGCATGACGGCCGCCAACGATCCGAGCGTAGCGTCGACTCCCGCCTTAACCTGACTTTGCACCCGATGGGCGAGCGTTCTCGAGAGGGGCATGCGCGCTTGCGGCGGCTCGTCAAAACGCGACGAGAATCTTTCCGAACACCTGACGGCTTTCCATCCGCACCAGTGCGCGCTCGAAGTCGGCGAGCGCAACCTCCATATCGATTACCGGCAACAGACCTTTTGCCATCTTGGCGAGACTCTCGCGGATGTTGCGCATGGAGGCGCCGAACGAACCAATGATGCGATATTGCTGCTGGAAAAGTTGCATCAGGTTGAGCGTCGTCGACGGTCCGGAGGTCGAGCCGCAAGTGACCAGGCGTCCGCCACGCTTCAGGCAAAGGAGCGAGCCATTGAAGGTATCCGCGCCTACGTGCTCGAAGACCACGTCGACGCCTCGCTTGGCTGTGATCTTGCGCACAACGCCCTCGAAGCGATCTTTGCGGTAGTTGATGACATGATCGGCGCCCAGCGCCTGGGCCTTCTCCGTCTTGGCATCGTCGCCAACTGTGGTGATGACGGTGCAGCCGATCGCCTTTGCCATCTTGATGGCGACCGATCCGATGCCGGAACCACCGGCATGCACGAGCACGCTCTCGCCTGGCTCAAGTCTGGCATTATCGAACAGCATGTGCTGCACGGTTGCAAAGGCGATCGGCGCGCAGGCGGCGTCGCGCAGGGCGACGCCCTTTGGAACCGGGATCACCAAACGCGCCGGCATATTGACGAGATCGCGGGCGAAGCCGTCGACGTGGAAGCCCATGATGCCGCCGACGTTCTCGCAGAGATTGTCGCGACCCTCGCGGCAGGCTTTACAGGCACCGCAGGTCAAGGCGCCGTACATGACGACGCCGTCGCCGGGGTGCAAGTCGGGGGCGTCGGGGCCGACAGCCGCAATCTCGCCGGCGGCCTCGACGCCGACCACGATCGGCATCTTGCGCTTCGCAAAAGCCATGCCGCGGTAGCCCCAGAGGTCGAGGTGGTTGAGGGCGACTGCCCTGATCCTGATCTGCACCTCGCCCGCCGATGGTGCTGCGGGCGCGGTGACATCGGCAAGCTCAACCTTGCGATCGGCGACCAGCGTGAGCGCCCGCATGCGTCACGCGGGCTCGCGGCTCATGACCAGCGAGACGTTTTGGCCGCCGAATCCGAACGAGTTCGATAGTGCGTGCCGGACCCTGGCATCCCGCGCCGTGTTCGGCACGACGTCGAGCGGGATGGCCGGATCGGGAAGGTTGTAGTTGATCGTCGGCGGCAAGCGTTGATGCTCCAGGGTCAGGAGCGCGAACACGGTCTCCACCGCCCCAGCCGCGGATAACGTGTGCCCGATCATTGATTTGTTCGAGGAAATCGGAATTGATCGCGACCGCTCACCGAACACTGATGCGATGCCGAGATATTCCATCTTGTCATTTTCGGGCGTCCCGGTGCCATGCGGGTTGATGTAGTCGATGTCGTCGGGCGCAAGACCGGCATCCGCGACCGCGTTGCGGATGCAGCCGATGATGGCTTTGCCGTCCGGGCTCGAGCGGGTGCGGTGGAACGAGTCTGCCATCTCGCCGCAGCCCGCCAATACGCCGAGGATTTTTGCCCCACGTGCGGTGGCGGATGGGTAGCTCTCCAGCACTAATGCCGCGGCTCCCTCCGCCATGACAAAACCGTCGCGGTTCTTGGAGAACGGCTTTGCCGCTCCTTGCGGTGGATCGTTGGCGGTCGATAGCGCCGAGAGGAGCGAGAAGCGGATCAGCGATTCTGCATTCACAGAGCCATCGGTGCCGATGCAGAGCGCGGCGTCGGTCTCTCCGCGACGGATCGCCTCGACCGCGAGCTGAATTGCGCTCGCTCCAGAGGCACAAGCGGTCGAGACGGAAATCGGTGAGCCCTTGGTCCCGAAGCGCTCCGCGAGATGCTCGGCCACCGAAGCGAAAAGGCATCGTTCGTGAATGGCACGAAAGCGGCCCGACGCGCTCGCTCGCAGAAGATCGTCGTATCCGAGCGCGTCATTAGCGCCGGAGCCGACCGCCAGCGCGTCGCGGTGCGGCCACTCGATCTCGACCGGGGCGACCGCAAGAAACAGCGGGCCTGGAAAGTCGCTTTTGTATCCGATGCTAGCCTGATCAATCGCCTCCTCCGCGACCACGGCCGCCATGCGCTCGCCGAGCTCGGTTGAGCAGAATGGCTCGACCGGGATGAAGTCCACCGTGCCCGCAATCGTGGTCTTGAGGCCTTCGTTGGCAAAGCGGGTGATGCGGTGGATGCCCGACTCGCCGGCCGTGAGCTTGGCCCAATTGTCGGCTTTGCCCGCACCCAGCGAGGTAATCACGCCCATGCCGGTGACCACCACGACCGGTTGCCCGCTGTTGCCAGATGCCATTCAAGCCTCCTCAGCTGACCGCTTCGATAAGCGCCATGCCCTCTCCGCGCCAGTGACCGACGGACGTGACTGCGACCCGGTGGAGCGGGCCTTCATACTCCCGTTCGAGTCCCGAGGAATCCGGCGGCGGGAACAACTTTTCGCGACCGAGCACAAGCGTGGCAAGCGCAATGTTCATGGCAAATTGCGGCTCAAACCCGTGTCCGAGCAAGCTGCCCGTTGCCCGTACCGGTACGCCGGGTAGGGTCTCGAGCCATGCGCGCTCCTCGTTCGTCGCCGGCTGTGCGCCGGTTGCGCCGGAGATCACCGCAATATGTGCGGGTGGCCCCTGCGGAGCGAGGCTTTGCCACATGCGCCCCAGTGCAGCCGTGATTGCGCCGGCCGGGCGCGGAGATCGCTCCGACAGCACCCGCAAGAGCCGCCCGAGCGGCTTGGCGTTGCGCGCCTGTGCATGCCCGCGCGACTCCAGAACGAGGAACGCCCCGAGCGAAGCGTCCGCGCAACATGTGTCCGCCCGCGTCATAGAGCAGCAGCAAGTCCTCCCGCTCGCCGTTATGCGATCCGCCGACCAGCGCCAACTCGCTCTGTCCGGCGGTTATGCGAGCGAGCGCGATGCGTACCGCGTCGACGCCTGCCGCCTCCTCGCCCATGAAGGTGCGTGAGGAGCCGGTGACGCCGTGGACAATCGAGACGTTGCCGGCGAGCAGATTGGAGAGTTGCGCCAGGAACAGCGTCGGCCGCAAGTCGCTCATGAGCCGCTCGTTGAGAAAGGCGTCCGGGTTGGCGGATTTGCGCTTGTTGCTCAGGATTGCAGCGTCGACCGCGACATCGCGCTCGCCGCCGCCGGCGGCCACAATCATGTCCATGCGCGCAAGCAACTCGCTATTGCCTTTGACGCCGGCGTCTGCCAGCGCCAGCCCAGCGGCATAGGTGCCGATCCGCTGCCACGGCTCCATTTGGCGCTGATCGCCCTTTTTCGGGATTTGCTTGTCGAGGTCGAGCGGAGCGAGCGGATGGACGAGATATGGCGCGAAGCGTTGAGCGAGGGCCCCGATGGGGAACTCGAGGATCGCCGCCATCTTCTCCATGCTGGCTCGGAACTCGGGGTTGGGAAATTCAACCAGCCGGAACGTGATCTCGGCGTTGCACGCGAGCTTGCTGCCGCAACGGATCTCGGCCCTGGTGACGGCATAGCCTGAGCCTTCGTGCAGCAACTTGGCCGAGAGCGAAAGGCTTTCCCCGGGATGGACGAACGAGCGCAGTTTCGCCTCCTTAAGCGCGGCGAAGAACGGCATGCGCGAGAACCTGGTCACGGCAATAACGAGCCAGCCCGAGGTCTGCGCCATTGCCTCGATGAGTAGCACGCCAGGCATCAGCGGATAGCCGGGAAAGTGCCCCTCGAAGATGGTGGACGCGCTCGGAACCCGCGCCTCAGCGCAGATCGTCTGCTGGGCAAGATCGAGATCGACAATGCGATCGATAAGCTGAAAGTACTCGAGGCGCATGCGAGCGCATCAGGCGCCCTTGACAGCGACAAGTTCGTCGATGCGGGTGCAGAGGTTGTTCAGTTGAAAATATTGATCAGTCGTCGCCTTGCCGTCGTTGACTTCTTGCGTCCACTGCTCCAGCGGCATTTTGATGCCGAACGCCTTATCGATGGCAAATGCGATGTCGAGAAAATCGAGGCTGTCGATGCCAAGGTCATTGATGGCGTGGCTTTCCGGCTTGATCGTGTCACGCGGAATATCGCAGGTCTCGGAGATGATATTGGCCACGGTCTCAAAAGTCGAAGGCATCAGTAAATCCCTGATCGGTCACGCGTTTCGAGCGACCGCCGCCGACGTGTTTGCGATTGCGGGTCAGATCGCCCCGGAGCGGCCCATCTCCCCCGCGAGAGGTCGGCTGCCCGTATAGCGAAGAGGCCGCACAAGTTCAATGCCGCGAAAGTTTTGATGCTTGAACGCATTAGCCATGATTCCGATCGATCACGCTGCTCGTCCCCGTAAGGTCCTGCGCGCCTCGAAGAACGATCAGCGGTACCGCCAACCGTTAGATAATCCTGGCGCGGGCCCAGGCTGTCACGACTTCCGCGATCATGACCACGATGAAGATCACGAGCAGGACAAGGCCGGCCTCGTCCCAATAGAGATTCGAGAGGGCGGTATCGAGCGCCATGCCGAGTCCTCCGCCGCCGACGAGGCCAAGCACGGCCGATTCGCGCACGTTAATGTCCCAGCGAAACATCGAGATAGACAAGAACGCGGGTTTGACTTGCGGCCAATAGCCTTTGAGCAGGACGGCAAGCGGCGAAGCTCCGGTTGCAATCAGAGCGTCGATCGGGCCGGGCTTTGCCTCTTCGATTGCTTCCGAGAGAAACTTGCCCATGAAGCCGATGGAATGCATGGCGATCGCCATCGTTCCAGCAAGTGTACCGGGACCAAACACCGCGACGAAGAACAGCGCCCAAATCATCGCATGCACCGAGCGGGTGGCGACCAGGATGAAACGGCCAATGCTGCTGAGAACCACCGAGCGGGTGATATTGCGCGCCACCATGAGCGCGACCGGGCTCGCCATTGCCACAGCGAGAATTGTGCCCAGCGTCGCCGTATGCAGCGTCTCGATCAGCGCCCCGTGCACGACTTTGGGGTACCACGCCCAGTCGATCGGCCACATACGCGCGAATAAATCGACGGTCTGTTGCGGCGCGTCGTACAGAAACTCGGGGATGATCTCGATGCTGCGCAGCGACCATACCAAGGCAATCAGCGCTCCGATATAGAAACCGGAGCGCATGATCCGCTGCCTGACCGTGAAGCGCTGCCAATGGCGCAAAGGGGCGTCTGCGGGTGCGGCAGTGGTGATCATTGAAACAGTCTGCGCATCCAGCCGGAAACGATCTCGCCCGCCATCACGACGGCAATGATTGCGAGCACGATGGTCAGCACGAAATCGTAGTCGAAGCGCTGAAACGCGGTGAACAGCGTCGCGCCGATGCCGCCACCACCGACGAGACCGACCAGTGCGGAATTGCGTAGGTTCGAATCGAGCTGGTAGGCGGAAAAGCCGATAAAGCGGGCCATCACCTGCGGCAGCACGCCCATGATCACCAGCGACAGAAATGGCGCGCCGGTTGCGCGCACTGCCTCGACCTGATGCATCGACATTTCTTCGACCGCCTCGGCGACGAGCTTCGAAAGAAAACCCAGTGAGGCCACAATGAGCGCAAGGACGCCGGCGAGCGCACCGAAGCCGACCGCCTTCACGAACAGGATGGCGACGATCACGGGGTGAAAAGTGCGGAACAGTACGATGAGCGCGCGTGCCGCCCATGCCAGCGGCAAGGGCGAAAGGTTGCGTGCGGCGGTAAGGCCGAGCGGAAACGAGAGCAGCACACCAAACGCGGTCGCGATGATGGCGATCTGCAGGCTTTCGAGCATCCCGTCGTAGAGGAGTTCGAGCTTATCGGGAGCGAAATTCGGGGGAAACATTCGCGAAACGAAGCGTGCTCCGTGGGCAAAACCAGCCACGAGGCGCTCTCGGTTGATGTCGAGAATCGAGCAGGCGTAGGCAACGTAGAGCGCCACCGCGATGCCGGTGATGCGTGTTGGCCAACTCGGCGGGAATGCGACGCGAGGCGCGGCGGAAGAGGGATGTTGGGAGGAGGCGGGACCGTCAGTCATGCCTTGCGCAGCTCTGTCGCTGTGTCATCACTCGAGCCAGCCCTCACCGCCGTAAATCTGCAACAGGCGCGCGTCTTCGAGCGCCCGTGGCGGTCCATCGAACACAAGCTCGCCTCTCGACATGCCGACGATGCGATCGGCGAAGCGCCGAGCTAGCTCTACGTTGTGAATATTGACGATCACCGGGATATCTCGCTCACCGGCGCGACGCGCGATCAGCTCCATGATCTCGGCAGATGTCTTTGGATCGAGCGAAGACGTGGGCTCGTCGGCCAGCAGGAGGTCAGGCTCCTGCATGAGAGCGCGTGCAATGCCGACGCGCTGGCGCTGGCCCCCGGAGAGTTGGTCTGCGCGCTGTGTGGCAAGCTCGCCCAGCCCGACCGCGTCGAGAAGATGGAAGGCGCGGTCGATGTCCTGCGCCTGAAACCTGCGCAGCCAAGCGCGCCATACCGGCACGTAGCCGAGCCTGCCGCACAGCACGTTCTCGATCACCGATAGCCGCTCCACGAGATTGTATTCCTGGAACACCATGCCCATGCGACGGCGTGCGATGCGCAGTTCGCGGCCGCGAAGCCGCGCCAGATCCTGCCCGCGAAAAATGATTTCGCCTGATGTTGGATCAACCAGCCGATTGATGCAGCGGATCAGGGTCGACTTGCCGGTGCCGGAGGGACCGATGATCGCGGTCATGCCGCGCGCTTCGACGGTGAGCGAAACGTCTTTGAGCACCGGTTGCCCCGCGCGATATTCCTTGCGCAGGTTCCGGATCACGAGCGCGCGGTCAAGCTCTGCCGCCGCCGGGTTGACTGGGATCGAGGCGTCCATATCGCCCGCGCGCGCCGCGGCGGGTCACTGTTTCGGTGCCGGTTGCGGTTGCTGCTTTTTCGCCAGCTCCTCCGCTTCACGTTTCGTCTCTGCCTCGTAAGCGGGCTTGTTGTAGGGCGTGCCCGAGGCCTCCGCGATTTCACGCACCACCTTCCACGTATCCTTATATGTGATCGGAACGAAGCGGTCGTCGTCGTTGAATTCCTTGCGCATGGATGGCGGGAAGTCGAAGGCGAAGAAACAGCCGCGGACTTTCTTGGCGAGATCCGGGTGGAGGTCGTGCGCATGGGCGAACGAGGAGGTCGGGAAGAGCGGGCTCGTGAAGATGATACGGAAGTCGTCGGCCTTGAGCGTTCCCCGCGCGATCATTCGCTCGAATACGTCGGAGGCAACCCCAGCCATGTCGTAGTCACCGGAGGCGACGCCAAGCGCTGATTTATCATGCCCGCCGGACATCATTGGCTTGTAATCCTCGTTCGGCTTGAGCCCTTCGGGCGGATAAAGCACGAGGGGCGCGAGGTTGCCTGAATTGGACGACGGCGATGTATGAGCGACGCGCTTACCCTTAAGATCGGAGAGTTTCTGGTAAGGGCTATCCTTTCTTACGATCGAGATGAGGTGATAGCCGTGCGGCCCTTTCTCGCTCCCCTTGGCCGCGAACGGCACTGCGCCGGCGAGATTGACAGCGAAGCCGGTCGGCCCGGTCGAGAAGCCAGCGACATGCAGGCGGCCCGAGCGCATGGCTTCGATCTCGGCCGAGTTCGACTGCACGGGGTAATAGACCACGCGCTTACCGGTGCACTGCGCGAGAAAGTCGGTGAACGGCTTGAACACATTCTGATAGACGGCGGGATCTTCAACCGGCGTGTAGGCAAAAACCAGCGTTGAAGGGTCCCTGAGCTTCTTCGGATCGCTCGGCACGTCCGCGACAAGATCGTTGTCATCGTCGCAGTAGAGTGTATCGAGCTGCCCGCGATTTCTACACTCCTCGGCGACGGCGATTGTCGCGCCTGCCAGAATCCACACGCCAATGGCGCTCACGCCCGCCCGCGCAATGCGTCGCCACAGCTCCTTCATCGTGTCCTCCCCGCGCGAGCTTGCATCGCGCTCTCGCAACGATACGCGCCGCCCCGTAGCCGGGCAACGGCAAGCATTGAACTTTCGCAGCTTTCGGCTGCGGAACCAAAGCGCGCGTGAGCGATTATCGCGCCAAGGATCGCGGGGGGTTTTAACGGCATCGCTGCCTATTAACCGCCGCATTCGGGAAGCGAGGCGCTCGGCCGCTCAAAGCGGCCGACAAAACGCCGTCGTAGTGAAAGGAGGTCGTGATGAAAGGTAGAATGATGCTGTGTATTGCGACGATCTTAGGCTGTGCGTTTTCTCCCACGAGTGTCACATCATCCCTAGCAGAGCAGGCCGGCATCGCATCGGTCTATTCCCACGAAAGCGGAAGCGCGACGGCAAACGGCGGAAAGCTCAATCACGCGGCGCTCACCGCAGCCCACCGCACGCTGCCGTTCGGCAGCAAGGTTAGGGTCACCAACAAGAGCAATGGGCGCAGCGTGATTGTGACCATCAATGACCGCGGTCCCTTTGTCCGCCGTCGAATTATCGACCTATCGCCGGCGGCGGCGCGGAGTCTGGGATTCTCCGGGCTTGCGCAGGTCGGCATCGATGCCAGTCAATAGGCCGGGCGCTTAACGTTCGAGCGCGTGCGCGTCGATCGGCGCGCAATTGCGTCGGCCGGACAAAAGACAGTCCTGGTTCTTGCGCATATCGGCGATTTGCATCGCCAGCCACACGCCTGCGAGCGCCAGGACAATGGTGAAAGCCAGGGCTGCGAGGTTGACCACCATGCGGTGCCGATAGGTATCCTCTCGCTCTTCCCCGCCTTCGTATTTCGAGAACGCTTCGTTCGGCGGGTCGGGCGGCTCCGCGGGCCGAGGGGCGCGGCCGCTTGCGCCAAGGTCGCGCTGTCGGAATGGGACGACCCGGTGGTCATCGTCTGTCGTTTGGGACCGCTGAGCTGCCACGTGCGATTCCGGTTCGATCGAGGTTTTCTCGCGCCTCTATCGGCGCCAGCGCGAGATTTCAAGCAGAACCGAAATCACATTCGCGACAAAGCCTTGCGCCTTGGAAGCAGTTTCTGCCCAGCCGTCTGCTCGCCGGGCGAAGAAAAAAATTCCAGTTACTAAGCCCTAGATTCCTTGTCCGCTCCGCTGTCCTGGCCTAAATTTACAGGAAATTTACGGGAGCGCAGCTCAGCGCGATTATCTCCTGCATTGCAGTGGGATAGAGCGTGTCGCGAATAAAAATGCCGCCAACGAGCGGTGCGGTCGCCGGTCGGCGACCGAATAATCCCGGCGCGATGCGCCGGCAGGGAGAAAGCGCCTGAGCGTCGCAATGTCCGACGTCCTCTCAGCTTTGCCGCACGTTTCCGGCCACGACTTTTCGTGGCTGGCGCAATTTTTCTCACTCCTGGTCCTACCGTTCGCGCATGAAGATCTCGCAGTCATTGTTGGCGCGTATGTCGTGGTGAACGACATCATGCCCGTGGGGCTCGTGGCGCTGTGCATCTACACCGGCATGGTGGCGAGCGACGTCGCCCTGTACGGGATTGGCGCCAGCGCAAGGTGTGTACCCTGGCTCAGGCGCCTTGCAATCGATGACCGCGTCCGCACTTTTGCCGCCATGCTCAAGCGCAATCTCTTTGGGATCGTGGCGCTCTGCCGCGTGGTGCCTGGCGTGGTGTTCGTCCCCTTCGTTGCCTGCGGTTGGGCACGCGTGCCGCTCGCCCGCTTCATCACGGCGAGTCTCATCGTTTCCGCACTTTATCTGCCGCTCATCCTCTGTATTGCGATCTTCTTCGGCGACACGCTCGACAGTCGCGCCGGTTGGTGGACGTGGCCATTCCTCGCTTGCGTGATGTTGGCGATCGGATTTCTGCGTCGACAGGTGTTCAACTTCCATGAGGATGCGGGCGGTCGAGCAGCGAAACTCGCTCGCCGCGACCTCCGCAAGGCGGCTGCGAACAATTGCGTCCCGCTGGGACTCTTCTATCTTGGTTTGATCGCGAGCTGGATCGGGTTTGCGGCGAAGTACCGGTCGTTGACTTTGCCTATCATCGCCAATCCTCGCCACTCGCGAGGGGCAATCTGGGGCGAATCGAAGAGCGCCTATTTGCTTGATGTGACAGGGCCCGAGCGGAGGCATGTTGCGGAGTCCGTGGCAGTCATTCGCAGCGCCGGCCGTCGCACGCTCTTCGCCGACCTCGAGCGGGCCCGGGAATTGTTGTGCGGCGCGGGCCTGGCATTTCCGCTTGTCGCCAAACCAGACATCGGCCGCCACGGCGCATGCCGGCTCGATGATGTCACGGCGCTGCGCGAATACCTGCGACGTTTCCCGTCCGGCCAGAGACTCCTTCTGCAGCGTTTCGTGCCCTATGCCGGCGAAGCCGCGGTGCTCTATGCCCGGCTGCCAGGCGCTCAGAGCGGCAGGATGCTTTCCTTCACTTTCCGCCTGGATGGGCATTGGCGCGATGCCTGGCACCATGTCACGCCGGAGCTCGAAGCGCGGCTCGAGGCCATTGCGCGCAGCATGCGCGAATTCCATTACGGACGGTTCCACCTGCGCTTCGCGTCGACCGACGACTTGATGCGGGCGGAGAATTTTTCGGTGGTCGAGATCACGGGCGTCGGCGGCGGCACTACGCCGGATTGCGATCCGTTGTTGCCGGCGACGGAGCTCTACCGCCGGCTGGTCGACCAGCAGCGCATCATGTTCCTCATCGGGGCCACAAATCGCACGCGCGGTTTTGCACCGGTCGGATGTTCTGACGTTCTTAAGTCGCTCTTCCGGCAGAGCCAATTCAGGCGCCGATATCCAGATCCGGCCTCCGCCTGAATTTTCTCGCCCAAGCGGGGCGAGAGCACCCAAGCCGGCCGTGAGGTCACTCCGCGCGGCGCCCCCTGCGAGCGATGGCAGCGGCGCCGAGTCCACCCACGGCCGCGAGCGGTAGGCCGATGTACCAGCGTTCGCGCCCGCGCGTGCGCAGGTAATCAATGACGAAACGCTCCCCGCGGCCCATTTCGGTCAAGGTCTGTTGCATCGAACCCATGCGGCGAAGTTCGTCTGCTGTGAGCTCGTCGCCGTCCCAGCGCGACTGCCGTTCGCGGTCGTAGAGGTGGTCGATCTCGGCCTTATGCCGGCGCTCGGTCAGCGCGGCTTCGACATAGGCTGCGCGCTCGCTCGCCGTCATGAATCGATCGGGTCCGATTCCCGTGGCCAGCTCTATTGCAGCCAGAATGGGATGATCGCCGGCCG
>WNGD01002565.1_pt1 | contig 18883 bp, 19 predicted proteins | sample 5400671 | NCBI WGS metagenome assembly WNGD01 (sample SAMN13153369, study PRJNA577476) | soil metagenome | isolation source: 40 cm soil or saprolite under grassland replicate 2 | place: USA:California | collected 2016-06-15
GATCGGGCAAACTTGCGCGTCGCGACGTTGATCAACATCTGGTTCATGGCCCACTTGCCGAGCCAGTCTTCCGCAACCGCCGCCTCCCAGCTCGGCACAGGCCGTTCCTTTCCGTCAAAGCCGCGAAGCCGGGGCCGCTCGATTTCGACCTTGCCGCCGTGGAAGCCGATCTTGCCCCTCGTTGTCCCCCAGCGGTGCGCCTGCCGCTCATGACCGCGTGCATGGCGTGGACCACAGATTGCTTGGGCATCGTGATCCATCATCTCGCCAAGAGCCTCCATGCCGGAAGCCAGGCAAAACAACTCGAAGCTCGCCGAAATGTCCGACAGGGCCTCAAGCTTCAGCGCTCTCGTCGGAATCGCGGTGGATGTGGTAAATCTATGCATGGCGTTGCTTTCCTCTGTGGAATCAGCACCCCGAGCCTAACGGCTCAAGGTGAGCAACGCCGCTTCTCCTATTTCAACATCGATCGGGACAATTCCGCTCCAGGAACTTAAGGATACTAAGCTGAGGACGTTCAATAACGATCACTCGAAACACGGCCGCCGATATGATGTGTTCTACATCCAGCGGCCGCGTCGGTTCCCTGGAGATTGCCGATACCTCCGACTATACAACCGATCAACCAAGGGTGCGTACGAGCGTGCTTATCCGGGACGCACGCCTGATCCCACTGGACGACGTTTCAAGATTCCTGACCGCTATCGGCACGCTGGTTTCAGGCGGGACGGGAGAGGAATATGCTGAGGCGAGGCGCAACATTGAGACTGCCCTGACCGAAGGACACGAAACGAAAAAGCTCAAAGGCATGTACGTCACGCCCGAAGTAGTCATCGAGGCGTCATTTTTGGGATCGGCTGTCACGTACATCAAACTGCGGGCGAGGCAGGACAAAGAGGCTGAATCCCGAGCCCAATATGCGAATTACCGTCAGAGCGGGATCAGCATAACACGCCGAATTACAAAGCTCTGGTCGGGTAAGTGACCTCCGGATGTCATGCGAAACCACGTTTCTGCGACTGCCTCCATCACGCGCACCTGTCCTGCCATATTAGTTAACAGAATATTGCTTCATGGTGCCGCGATTTTCGAGTAGCATTCCAAAAATGTGGGATGGGCAACAGGAGGTGTACCAAAATGAGACACACAGTTCCTACCATCCTCACGGCTTCGACGATGCTGCTGGCTGCCATGGTCGGAATGCCAAACAGCGCTCAATCGCAAACCGTCATCATCATCGGCAATGGTTCTGCACAGCCCTATTACCCGCAGCCATATGCATATGCGTCCGGCTATTACCCCGCGTATGGCTACTATCAATCGTATTACAATAATTATTATCGGCCCTATGGATACGGGTATTATCGACCCTATGGACACAGGTATTCCTATGGATACGGGTATTATCGGCCCTATCGATATTGGGGATATCGTGGATGGTGACTATCCATGTCATGTTCGGCCGCAAGTGATCGGCCCCGCTGGCATTACAAAGGCGCTAACAGCAGCGGTCTGGTATGAGAATGGTCAGATGATCAAACATCACCAATCCATTCAAGCAGACCTTTCAAAGCATTTACATCACGAGCAAAGTCGCTTCTCAGCTATGTGAAGCCTGATGGAGATAGCCATGAGCATGTCACTCGAATCTGCTGCCCAAGCCATGCGCGAGGCGATGCGAGAAACGGTTAGGCGGCATTCGCTTTGGTATCTTGTACAAGGTGCTCTGATGGTTCTCGCCGGACTCCTTGCGCTGGTCTATCCGGTTGTGTCGTCGTTCGCTGTGGTCCTTTTCCTCGGTTGGCTCTTGATTATTAGCGGTGTCGTTCAAGGTATCAGTCTCATAGGTGCGCAACACGTGCCGCATTTCTGGCTTCAACTGGTCTCGGTTGTGCTGTCGGTGGTCGTCGGCGTGCTCTTTCTTCGTCACCCGGGAGAAGGACTTCTTACCCTCTCGCTCCTCCTGATCGTATTCTTCATGGTGGAGGGCATTTCAAAAGTGATCTTCTCGCTGACGATCCGGCCATTTCCAAACTGGGGCTGGGTTTTGGCAAGCGGGATCATCGGTGTACTCTTGGCCTTCTATCTTTGGGCCAGCCTTCCGGTAACTGCGATCTGGCTGCTGGGCGTATTGGTAGGGATACAGCTTATCTGCGAAGGTGCCGCTCTCGGGTATCTGGCATGGCAGGTACGTCAGAGTTGATGTGGCCAGCCCACTCCGACAGGGACGACCGGAACGCCTAGTCGAGGTTAGGTCACCGTTTCGAAAAACTAAGCAACATCAAGCGACCATAAGAGCGGTTAGGTCAACGATAACGCCTTGATTCTTCATAGCAGATACTCTTCGGCCTGAAGGGTCACAGCCTCGTGTTCGAGACCGGGACGGAGGTAACGGCCGAGGCGCTCTTTCTCGAGTACCGGGAGGCGAGCGGGGTCGCGCATTCGCCCGAGGTATTTCCGCGCCCGGACGGCACCACCTATGTGTGCGCCATTTCCAGCGAAAGCCCGCTGCCGAAAAACCCCGCCGAGGTCGCACCCGATCCCGGCGCGATCGAGCTACTCGAGGCGATGTGCGCGCGAGTGTCGCCCGAATTGGGGAAGAGCAGGATCCTCGCCCGGCAGGCCTGTTATCGTCCGGTTACCCGCGACGGCCTGCCGCTGATCGGCCCGGTGTCGGGCCTCGACAATGTCCATGTGGCGACCGGGCACGGCGTCTGGGGTATTCTCAACGCGCCGGCGACCGGGGAAGCGATGGCGGAGCTGATCGTCGAGGGCGCCGCACGCACGATCGACCTCGCGCGCTTCCATCCCGGCCGGCTGCCGCCGCTCGACCGGTCCGGCTCGGCCGCAACCGACCGAGGTTTGTAAGGAATTAACCCGGTGCGGTTCGAAGGCGGGCGAGATAGCTTTCGATAAGCGCAGTGAGCTCATCTTCCAATTCGGGCCGCCCCAGCAGCGATGACTGCTCCTCGAAGGCGGCACGCAGCACGCCGATAACGGCGCGAGTCAGGACGAAGAGCGCTGCCGGCGGGATGGGTTCCGCGCGCTCCGGAAGGATGCGATCGCCGCGAGACGCCAGTATCTCCGCCACCTCTTGCACCGGCCGAGCGTGCTCGGCGCCGAGCCCACTGGAAATATGGGTCGTCATGATGGCGCGGCGAATCTCGGGGCCGGTCCGAAACAGTTTCATCAGCGTTTGGATCACGAGGCGCACGAGCGGCGCGCCCGGGCGGCCCAGGGCTTCGGCCAACACCTTGCCTATGACCTGCTCATCCTCCGCGAGCTGACGCCGCGCCATGGCGATCAGCACGGCTTCCTTGTTCGGGAAATATTCGTAGAGCGTCCCGACGCTGATTCCCGCGCGCTCGGCAATGGCGTTGGTGTTCACGGCGCCCGCGCCGTCGCGCTCGATAATCCGAGCCGTGGCTTCGAAGATCGTTTCGACGGTGATGCGCGCCCGCGTCTGCGTCGGCTTTCTTCTAGACAAAACAATAGCCTGCTTGCGCTTGGTCATGATCCGGTTCCCGCGCCGAAACCCGAGTAGCGAAAACCGAGCATAGCTCGCATTATCGGCCCGGCCAAACCGTTGGTCCGGGCGATGTCCAGTTGTGCAAGACGCGAGGTCGCGCATGCTCCCGTTGCTCATGTGCCTTCTGCTGCCGGCCGGCCGCCGCGATCCTCCGAGGTCGCTGCGGCGTGCGTGCGCGTGCGCCGTTCTGTGCGCCCTGTGCCTGCTGCCGATGCCGCCATCTGGCGTGCGCGCGGAGACGGTCGATTGCGCGGCTCCGGCGAATATCGCCGACGGATGGGAGACGGCTGGCCTGGTCGCGTCCAGCTTCGACGCGCCAGCGCTGTGCGCAAGCTTGAGCCGGGTGGCCACGGGCGGCGCCAACATTCACAGCGTGCTCGTCGAGCGCCGCGGCCGGCTGGTCGCCGAGCTGTACAAGCGGGGTACGGACCGCTCGATCTACAGTCTGTTTGCGAGCGATGTCTCCTTCGGTCCGACCGACGCTCACGACCTGCGATCCGTCAGCAAGAGTGTGATCGGTTTGCTCGTCGGCATCGTCATGCAGCAAGGCAAATTGCCGGGTGTTGCCACCTCGGTGCTGGATTTCTATCCGGAATTCGCCGATCTGCGCACCGCGCCTCGCGATGCCATCACGCTGGAGCACCTGCTCACGATGACCAGCGGTCTGGAGTGGCACGAGAGCATCACCTCCTACGGCGGTCTCGGCAACGACGAAACGCGTCTCTATTGGGACTGGGCCCCCACTCGCTTCGTGCTCAGCCGACCCATCGCGGCTCCCCCAGGCAGCCAATTCAATTACAACGGCGGCGGCACGGCCGTGCTGGCGGACATACTGGTGCGCGCAACGAAGCAGCCGCTCCGGGATCTGGCCCGCGCGTCGCTGTTTGCGCCGCTCGGCATCGAGGATTGGGAGTGGGTCGGCGATCCCTACCGGCGGCCGCTCGCGTTTGCGGGCCTGCGCATGCGCCCGCGAGATCTGCTCAAGGTCGGCCGCATGCTGTTGGATCACGGGCAGTGGCGCGGACGGCAGATCGTGCCCGCCGAATGGGTGGCGCAATCGCTGCAGCCCCGGGTCGCGACCGACAGGGGCTTGCACTATGGATATCAATGGTGGGCCGGCAGCCTCGACCGGCAGGGGAGGGAACTTAATTGGAGCGGCGGCTTCGGCAACGGCGGGCAGCGCCTGTTCGTCGTCCCCGACCTGGACGTGGCGGTCGTCATCACCGCGGGCGACTACAACGATCCCGCCATCGTCGGCACCGTCAATCAGTTGTTCGAGCAAATCATCGCTGCCGTTCAGGATTAGGCGGCCGTTCGCGGCCTTCCGCCGTCCCGTCACGCATACCGGCCCGGCAACGTCCATGTGGCGACCGGTTCCGAGCGGGACCGGCCTCGTCAGCACGGGGCTGGTGACTGCCCCGGAGGTTTGCCACAATGGCGGCCCGCCGGCTCTGGGAGATAGGCTCATGACCATTTTAGCCAATATGCTCAATCCGACCGGCCGCCGGCTCGCAGCCGGCTGCGGTGTCGTTGTTTCGCTCCTCGTCGGCGCGTCGGCAGCCCCGGCGCAGGAGCCGATCAAGATCGGGCTGGTCGCGGCGCTCTCGGGCGGCTCCGCGAAATCGGGGGAGGGCATCACCCGCGGGCTGACGATCGCGATCGACGAGATCAACGCAGCGGGTGGGCTGCTCGGCGGGCGCAAGCTCATGCTGCTGCGCCGCGATGATGAATCCAATCCGGCCAATGGCCAGACGGCGGCGCGCGAACTGATGGATCAGGAGAAGGTCGCGGCCATGTTCGGCGGCATCGATTCTCCGGTTGCGCTCGGCATCGTGCCGCTCGCCAACAAGGAGAAGGTGCCGTTCTTCAGCGTGTGGGCGGCTGCGACCCCGATCACGCGCAACGGCGCCAATCCCAACTACGTGTTTCGCGTCTCCGCGGTCGACGCGCTGGTCGACAAGGCGCTCGTCCAATACGCGCGCAAGACCTTCGATGCCAAGAATCTCGGGCTTGCGCTCGTCAACAATCCGTGGGGCGAATCGAACGAGAAGGGCCTCGCCGCGGCGGCGCAGGAGCAGGGCATCAAGATCGCGGCGGTGGAGAAATTCGAGGATCGCGACGTCGACATGGTGCCGCAACTTACCCGGCTCAAGGCCGCCAATGCCGACGTGATCGTGCTGGTGGCGAACGCCGCCCCGGGCGCGCAGGTGATGAAATCGCTGCAGCGCATCGGGTGGAGCGCGCCGGTCATCTCGCATTGGGGCATCTCGGGCGGGCGGTTCACCGAGCTCGCCGGCCCGTGGTCGCAGAAGGTGGCGTTCATCCAGACCTACAGTTTCTTCGGTCCGCAGAATCCCGTCGGCCAGAAGGTGCTGTCCGCGCTCAAGGCCAAATATTCCGACATCAAGGGACCCGAGGACGTGGTGCCGCCGGTGGGCGTCGCCAACGCCTACGACGCGATGCGCATGGTCGCACTCGCGATCGCCAATGCCGGCACCACGGACGGGGACAAGCTGCGCCAGGCCCTGGAGAGCATCGATCGCTACGAGGGATTGATCAAGAACTACGCGCGTCCTTTCACGGCGGAGAACCACGACGCTCTCAACGAGAACGACTACATCATGGTGCATTACATCGGCGACAACATCGAGCCGATCGCCATGAAGTAGCTTTTGCCGCGGCGCGCGGCGGTCGCTTCCCCCGGCGCGCGCCGTTCTCCCTGGCTGCATCGCAAGGCAAGGCACGCACGCCGTGCTGATCACGCTCGCCCTGATTTCCGGCGCCGGTCTCGGCAGCATGTACGGGCTGCTGGCGCTCGGGTTCTACGTCACCTACTCGGTGTCGAACACGGTGAACTTCGCCCAGGGCAGCTCGATGATGCTGGGCGCGGTGCTTTGTTACACATTCGCAGTCACCTGGCGCTGGCATCCGGCGCTCAGCATCGTGCTGGCGCTGGTGCTGTGCGCACTGTGGGGCATGCTGGTGGAGCGGATCGCCGTGCGGCCATTCGTGGCGCGCGGTTCCAATGCCTGGCTGATGGCGACGGTTGCGCTCGGGATCGTGCTCGAAAACGTCACCTTGTTCGTGTTCGGCAAGGAACCGCGCAATTACCCTTCGGTGCTCGCCGACACTCCGGTCGAGATTGCCGGATTTTCGCTTCAGCCGCTGCAGCTGATCATCCCGGCGGTCGGCCTGTTGACCGCGGCCGTCATGCATGCGGCGACGCGGCACAGCAAGGCCGGCAAAGCCCTGCTCGCCATCGTGCAGAATGCCGATGCCGCGCGTCTCATGGGCATCGACGTGGCGCGCGCGATCTCGCTTTCCTACGCGGCCTCGACGGTCTTCGCCGGCATTGCCGGTATTTTGATCGCGCCGCTCTTCAACGTGTCCTCCGACATGGGGACGTTGTTCGGGATCAAAGCGTTCGCAGTCGCCATCGTCGGCGGCATCACCAGCGCCTGGGGCGTCATTCTCGCCGGACTGCTCTACGGGATCCTCGAGGCCCTGATCACGGGGCTGCTGGGCTCGACTTATACCCAGATCCTCACCTTCGCCGTGGTGATCCTCGCGCTCGCCCTGATGCCCAACGGACTGTTCGGTCGCGCAGGAGTGCAGAAGGTTTGAGCGTGTCCGCGATCCTAGGCTCGGCCATTGCCCTGCTGCTCGCGCTGGCGGGCTGCGTTCTGGGCAACGGCTATCAAGTTTATTTGATCGCCATCGTCTGCCTGACAACGGTGGTCGGTGCGGGGCTGAATGTGCTGCTCGGACTGAACGGCCAGGTCTCGCTCGGTCATGTCGGGTTTTTCGCGATCGGGGCCTACGCGACCGCGATCCTGACCGCGAACTTGGGCTCGAGCTTCTGGCTCGCCATGCCGATCGCCATCGTGCTGGCGGGCGCCGTCGGCGTCGCTTTGGCGCTTCCCGCGTTGCGGGTTGCGGGCCCCTATCTGGCGATGGTGACCATCGCGTTCGGTTTCATCATCGAGAACGGCGCAATCGAGTGGCGTTCCCTGACCGGGGGCGCCAACGGCATGATGAATCTCCCCACGCCGGCGATCCTTGGTTACGAATTTCAGACCCGCGACGTCGCGTTGCTGGCCATCGTTGCCGCCACGCTGGTGCTGCTCGCGTTTCGACGGCTCGACGGCAGCGCATGGGGCCGTGCCATGCGCGCCATTCGTGCATCCGAAGTCGCCGGGCAGTCGCTCGGGCTCGATCCGGTCAAGGTACGGATCGTGGCATTCGGGCTCTCGGCCGCCGCAACCGGACTAGCCGGTGCGCTGTTTGCTCCGCTTTCCGGGTTCCTGAGCCCGAGCGGTTTCGGCTTCTACCAGTCCATCCTGTTTCTGCTCGTCGTCATCATCGGCGGCTCGGGAACCGTGCTCGGCCCGCTCGCCGGTTCCATCGTCGTCGTGCTGGTGCCGGAGTTTCTGGGCGGCTTGGCCGAGTACCGGCTCCTGTTCTTCGGCATAGTGCTCTTGCTGGTGCTGTGGCTCGCCCCGGGGGGCATCGTGGGCGAGGTGCGGCGACGCCTGGGTCGGCCGCCGGCTTCGCAAGCTCCGCGTTCCTCGATCGACGTGAGCGCATTCCTGGCCAAGCGACTAGGCGGTGCGGCGCTTCAGGCGCGCGGCGCCGGCATTGCCTTCGGTGGCGTGCGGGCGCTCGTCGACGTCGATTTCGTCGCGCCTGCCGGCACGGTCACGAGCCTGATCGGGCCGAATGGCGCCGGAAAGACCACGCTGCTCAACCTGCTGAGCGGATTCTATCGGGCCGATGCCGGCGCGATCGCGCTCGGAAGCCGAACGCTCGACCGCCTTTCGGCCCATGAGATTGCCCGCGCCGGAATCGCCCGGACGTTTCAGACCAGCGAGCTGTTTTCCGGGCTCTCCGTGCTGGACAATGTCCTCGTGGGATTGCGGGGTGATCGGCTCGGGGTTCCGATCGCAAGTCGCACCGGCGGCGCGCAAGCGAGCACCGATCGAGCGCTCGCCGAAAGCCTGCTGTCGTTCGTCGGCTACCGGGGAGCGGTCGAACGCGCGGCGGCCGAGCTGCCGCATGTCGACCGGCGTCTGGTCGAGATCGCCCGCGCGCTCGCCGCCGGTCCCCAGGCTCTCCTGCTCGATGAGCCTGCGGCCGGCCTCGGCCAGAAGGACAAGGCGCAGCTTCGCGAGCTGCTGCGGCGCCTATCGCAGATCGGCATTGCCGTCGTCCTGGTGGAGCACGACGTCAGTCTGGTCATGGATGTTTCCGACGCCGTCGTCGTGCTGGACGCGGGGCGCGCCATCGCGGCGGGTCCGCCGGAAGCGGTGCAGAACGATCCGGCGGTGATCAAGGCCTATCTGGGCGAGACCGGCCTCACGCCGGCACCGCGCCGGAAAGCCCTGCCGGAGGGCCGCGCGCCGCTCCTCTCGGTGCGCTCGCTTCATGCCGGCTACGGGGACCTGCCGGTTCTCACCGGCATCGATCTCGTGGTCCAGCCGGGCGAGCTCGTGGCGATGCTCGGAGCGAACGGGGCCGGGAAATCGACGACGATGCGGGCGTTGAGCGGGCTGCTGCGGCCGGTGCGCGGCGGCATCGAGCTGGAGGGCCGCAGCATTTCCGACCTGCCCGCACACCGGATCGCGCGCGCCGGTCTGGTGCTGGTTCCGGAAGGCCGGCAGATCTTTCCCGAGCTCAGCGTCATCGACAATCTCCGACTGGGCGCATACAGCCGCCCCGGGCGCGGCATCGACGCCGAGATCGAAACCATGCTCGAGCGCTTTCCCGCGCTTCGCGAGCGCCGGTTCCATCGTGCCGGGCTGCTCTCCGGGGGCGAGCAGCAGATGCTGGCGCTGGCGCGCGGACTGCTGGCCGCGCCGCGCGCGCTGCTGCTCGACGAGCCCTCGTTGGGGCTGGCGCCGGCAGTGATCGCAAGATTGTTTGCCGCGCTCGCCGAGCTTCGGGACGAGGGCACGACCCTGCTTCTGGTCGAGCAGATGGCCGGGCTGGCGCTCGCGCTCGCCGACCGCGCTTACGTCATCGAAACCGGCCGGATCGCCAACGCGGGCCCGGCTGAAGAAATTGCGCGCACGGCGGCACTCGAAGCAGCCTATCTCGGCGCACGCCCGGCCGCCGGTTCCGTGCAAGGAACGCCGTGATGGATTTGATCCTGCGCAACGCGCGTGCATTCGGGCTCGATGGCGGCGAGCCCGTCGCCATCGGCATATCCGAGGGGCGGATTGCGGCGATGGCGCCATCGCTCGAGGCTGACGCGCCCGCGCTGGACCTCGGCGGCCGCCTCGTCGCGCCCGGCCTCGTCGAGACCCATATTCATCTCGACAAGACCTGCATCATCGAGCGCTGCAAGACCGAGCAAGGAACCGTCGCCGAAGCGGTCGCCCAGACCGCGGCGGCGAAACGCACGTTCACCGAAGCCGATATCTTCGCGCGCGCCACGCGGACGCTGCACAAGTGTCTGCTGAACGGCACCATGCTGATGCGCACGCATGTCGAGGTCGATCCCGGGATCGGATTGCGTGGCTTCGATGCCGTCTCGCAGCTCGCTCGTGACTACGCTTGGGCAATCGACATCGAGATTTGCGTGTTTCCCCAGGAAGGACTGCTCAACAATCCGGGAACCGACGCGTTGCTTCAAGAGTGCCTGCGCAGGGGAGCGCCGGTGCTGGGCGCTGTGCCTTATACCGACAGCGATCCGCGCGGGCAGATCGATCGTATCTTTGCGCTCGCCCGCGAATACGACGTCGACATCGACATGCATCTCGATCTCGGCGACACGCCGGACGGCATGCAGATCGGCTACGTCTGCGAGCAGGCCGAGAAGCACGCCTATGGTGGACGTGTCGCTGTCGGCCACGTCACCCAACTCTCGACGGCTCCCTCGCGTCAATTTCAGGAGATCGCCAAACGTATGGCCGCTGCCGGCGTGGCGGTCACGGTGCTGCCTTCGACCGATCTGTATCTGACCGGCAGAAACCAGGAGCACAGCGTGCTGCGCGGGGTCACCGCCGCGCATAAGCTTCTGGAGGCCGGCGTGAACTGCTCGCTTTCCACCAACAACGTGCTCAATCCATTCACGCCTTATGGCGATGCCTCGCTCATCCGCATGGCGAATCTCTATGCCAACGTCTGTCATGTGAGCCGCCCGGCCGAGCTGGTCGAATGCTTCGCCATGCTGACCACTCGGTCGGCCAGGTTGCTGCGCCGCGATCGTTATGGAATCGCCGTGGGCAATCCCGCGGACCTCACGGTGTTCGATTGTCCAGATGCTCGCGCGGCCGTGGCGGAATTGGTGCCGCCGCTGTTCGGCCTCAAGCGCGGCCGGCTGACCTTCAGCCGCCCGCCGGCGCAACTCGAGCCGGCACGCGCCGGCGCCGCAGCGGAAAGGCTCGCCGCGCTGCTGGTCTCGGCGCAAAATCACAGCCGCTGAAAGTGGCCGATCGAGTTCGAGGTGAGGACGGCCGATACGAAATCCGTCGGCGGTTTCCTCGGTCCTGAGCATCACGGTTCCGTCGGTCGTGCGCCACAGGAAGGAATCCGTCTGCCGTTCCGCGGGCTCGCCGAGCGCCTCCATGCAATATCGAAAGATCTCCATCGCGGTGCGGTCCGCCTCGCGCCGGTTTGCCAGCAGCACATACGGAGCGATCGCGCAGATCCGGCCGCGCACCCCCTGCACCATCACCTCCCACGGGCGGCCTAGAAAAGTGACCGGCAGCGCGTTGTAGTTCTTCTCGCCCACGAACTGGCGCCCGATGGCCGCGTATTCGGTCGGCGAGAATTCGATCAATCCGCCGAGCCCCTCGACGGAACCGTCGAGCTTGTACCCGCCGATCGGGAAGCTCTCCCGCGGAGAAGCTTTGCCCTGAAACGGCCAGCGCATCATACGAGATCCGGTTCGATCCGTTTGCATCGAGCCCGCAGCACTCGTCACCCCCTGCAAGGGCCGAACCCCAGAATCGCGAACCGGCCGATGCAAATGAACCGATCCGCCTCCAGCCGCGACCAACCCCCATCGAGGCCGGCCGCTGTCGCATAGCACCACCCGGAGTGTGGTCGAGCCGAGTACCCCAGGCAATCGTGAACTGCGCATTCGGGGAGAACGGCATGCTCCAGCCACCGAGGCCCGGCCTCCAGCTCTGCCTGGAGCGGGCCGGCGAGTGCGAGCGCTTGGCCGAGCTGGCCACCGACGCTCGATCCCGCGAGACTTACCTTCGCATGGCGCGCCATTGGCGCTTGCTTGCCGCGCACCGGGAATTTTTGCAGCAAGTGGACAGCCTGCTTAGCTGTTCCGACAAGAGCCGAGGAGGGGAATGCGATCCCTCGCCGGAGTCGGCGGCAAGCTGACATCCGCGCCTCGCCAGCCTCGACCAAGCGCCGCATCTCACCGGCGCTCGGGCACGGCTTTCGATATTCGTTGCCGCGCGGGCCAAAGCGGCGCACGCTATCGCAGGCTCCCGAGCGGGAGGAGGGCGGTGCACCATCGACCGATCGCCATCGTCGCGGCGCTTGCAACCGCCTCGGCGCTCCTCGCCGTCCCGGCGTTCGCGCAGAGGCAGGGCGGCACCTTGCGCATGTATCTCTGGGACAACCCGCCGAGCGCCTCGATCCACGAGGAGGCGACCGTCTCGACGGTGATGCCGTTCATGGCGCTGTTCAACAACCTGGTGCTCTACGACCAGGCGAAAAAACTCAACACCATGGACGGGATCGTGCCCGAGCTGGCAACGAGCTGGGGCTGGAACGAGGAGAAGACCAGGCTGACGTTCGAGTTGCGCAAGGACGTGAAATGGCACGACGGCAGGCCGTTCACCGCCAAGGACGTCGTCTGCACGATGGAAAAGCTGCAAGGCAAGGCTGAGGACAAATTCCGCAAGAACCCACGAAAGATCTGGTGGCACAATTTGAAAGAGGTCGTTGCCGACGGCGATTTTCAGGTGAGCTTCATCCTCGAGCGCCCGCAGCCCTCCTTCCTCGCCTTGTTCGCGACCGGCTACACCCCGATCTATCCCTGTCACGTCTCGGCCCAGGACATGCGCACGAAGCCGGTCGGCACCGGCCCGTTCAAGTTCGTCGAGTTCAAGGGCAACGAAACGGTCAAGCTGATCCGGAACGCCGACTATTGGCGCCGGGGACACCCCTACGTCGATGCCATCGACTGGCGCATCATCGCCAATCGATCGACCCGGGTTCTCGCCTTCATCGCCGGCGAGTTCGACATGACGTTTTCGCTGGATCTGACCGTTCCTCTGGTGAAGGACATCAAATCCCAGCTGCCGAACGCGATTTGCGAGCTGCAGCCGACCAACAACACGACCAACCTGATCGTCAACCGCAACACCTCGCCGTTCAGCGATGCAAAAATCCGGCGGGCGCTGGCGCTGGCGCTCGATCGCAAGGCCTTCATCGACATCCTGACCGAGGGCCACGCCAGAATCGGCGCCGTCATGCTGCCCGGACCGGAGGGGAGCTGGGGCATGCCGGCGGAAATGGTGGCGGCGCTGCCGGGCTACGGCACCGACATCGAGAAGAACCGGGCGCAGGCGCGCGACATCATGGAGGGCCTCGGTTACGGACCGGGCAATCCGCTCAAGCTCAAGGTTGCCACGCGCAACATCCCGCTTTACCGCGACCCGGCGGTGATCCTCATCGATCAGCTCAAGAAGATATACGTCGAGGGCGAACTCGATCCCATCGAGACGAACCAGTGGTTCGCCAAGGTCGCGCGCGGGGATTACTCCGTCGGCCTGAACCTGACCGCCGCCGCGCTCGACGACCCGGATGTGAACTTTTACGAAAACTACGCCTGCGGGTCGGAGCGCAACTATACGAATTACTGCGACCCGGCGGTCGACAAGCTGATCGAGCGGCAGTCGCAGGAGACCGATCTCGCGAAGCGCAGGACCCTGATCTGGGAGGTGGAAACAAAGCTCGCGGAGGACGTGGCTCGGCCGATCATCATGCAGGGCGTCGCCGGCCTATGTTGGCAGCCGTACGTCAAGGGCTTCGTCCTGCACCACAACGGCATCTACAACAATTGGCGCTTCGACGACATCTGGCTGGAGAAGTAATCCCAAGTACGCCCCTGCGCGATTGCCCGGCTTGCCCCCGCGATCCATTCAACCTTGTCGCAGGCGATTGGGTCGCAGGCGATTGGGTCGCAGGCGCGGGCAAGCCGCGCACGACGAGCAAGAATGAACGGTTCTTCTCTTCCGATCAGGACGAGGAACTGGTTGCTTTGGAGCTTTCCTGCACCGATCGGGCAGCGTGCCCGGCCGACGTGTCCGGCGCCGCGGAGGGCGAAACCGGAGAGCCGGGAGGTTGGTCCTCGATCGCCGGCGAGGGAAACAGGGCAGCCGGGAAGTCTGCGGCGTAGCGCGGTGCTTTCAGCGGGCGCCGATGCTCCGGTCGAGGACCGAGATCGGGTTCGACCACCCTGCGATACAAATGCCACGTCGCATGGGCGAGAACCGGCATCGCCACGGCGAGGCCGAGCAGGAACGGCAACGAGCCGACGAGGAGCGCAAGCGCGACGATGAGCCCCCAAACTGCGATCGGCAGCGGGTTGGCGAGAACGGCTCGGATGGAGGTGTGAATCGCCACGGCGGCGCCGACCTCGCGATCGAGCAGCAACGGGAACGAGACCGCGCTGATGATCAGGACCAGGACGGCGAACAGAAAGCCGATGGCGTTGCCCGCCACGATGAGCGTCCAACCAGCCGGCGTCGTGAAGACATCGCGGGCGAATTGCGTGATCGATGCCGGGGTCTCGAACCCGAACAGGGACTGATAGAGCAATTGCGCCGTGGCGAGCCAAATCAGGAATATCGCCATCAGCAGGAACCCCAGCGCGAGGATCGCATCGCGCGAGGGGGATTGCAGCACGTCGAACGCATTCGTCCAGGACGATTCCAGGCCCTGCTCGCGCCGGCGGCTCAGCTCGTAGAGGCCCACGGCGGCGAACGGGCCGATCAGCGCGAAGCCCGAGGCGAGCGGAAACAGCAGCGGCATGATGTCGTAACCGACCGTCGCCCAGAACAGGAACAGGCCGACGACCGGGTAGAGGATGCCGAGGAACAGCACGTGGGTCGGCATCGCCGAGAAATCGTCGAAGCCTTTGGCCAACGCCGCTTTGATGTCCGCGAGCCCGATCCTGCGAACGAGGGGATATGAGGGGGTTTCGCCGATCCCGGCGATGACATGGAGGTTTGGCATCGTCCTTCCTCCCAAATGCGCCGCTTCGAAGCGGTCGCGCTGGCGGCGCCGATGTTCACCGCCGGTCACAACAACCCGCGATCCCCCGTAAAGTTGCCCATGGTATCTCAGCAGCCGATCGCCGTCAGCCGGCGTTGGCCTCAATCATATCAATCATATGTGAGGGCCTCGGCTGGGCTCGCGAATCTTTATTCATGAATTCGCTGCCCGGCCGTTCTCGTTGCGGGCCGACCGGTCGGGCCGGCAGGTTCGCGCGCGCAGCCAATCGCCCGCTACTTGGCGACCCCGATCTCGCGCAGATAGCGTAGCACGCCCGGGTGAATGAGATCGGGGCTTGGTGCGGCGGCGAACGTATTGGCCGCGGTCGTCTCGCGCGCCTGCGGCAGCTTTTGGCCGAGCGCGTCCTCGGCGCGGTGGAGCGCGCGGGCCAGCCGGTAGGCGACATCGTCCTCGAGCGCCGGCCGCGCCAGGATGAAGCTCCACGAGCCGACCGAATGGATCTCCGCGGCCTGTCCGGGATAGCTTCCGGCCGGCACCGTCAGCGGCTTGAGAAACGCATGCTTGGCGCGGATGCGCTTGAGCTCGTCCGCGTCCGGCGCGAGGAACCGGCCGCCCGCCTGCGCGAGCGCGGTGAAGCCGGGCCAGCCGGTGCCGCCGCCCCATAGTGCCGCGGCGCGGCTGTCGAGCACCATCGCCGGGCCGTCGCCCGCACGATCGAGATAGATCGCCTGGAAGTCCTTGTCTTGCTCGAGCCCGAGCCCGTCGAGCACGTAGCGCGACAGGATCACCAATCCGGAACCGCGCGCGCCGAAGGCGACCGGTTTGCCGACGAGATCGCGGATCGATCGGGCGGGACTGTCGCCGCGGACCGCGAACATGCCCGGCGTCGAATACATCGCCGCAACGATCTTGAGCGGCGTGCGCGGCCGGCCGACGCCCATCAGCGCCTCATAGGCCGGCTCCCCCGCCACCAGGGCGAGGTCGAGGCTTCCCGCCTCGAGCAGCGGAATGTTCTCGGCGCTGCCCTTGGTGTTGCGTGGCTCGATGAGGAGCGAGGGGTCGGTCGCGTTGACGACATCGGCGACGGCGCCGCCGTAGAGCGGAAACCCGCCGCCCGGCGTGGCAGTCCCCAGAGAGATTTTGGTCTTCTGCACGTCCGGTCCCGGAGCTTGCGCCGCGGCTAAGGTCGCCAAGCCCACGGCCGCCGCGCATATCGCGTATTGTAACACGTTCATTTGCATCGCTCCGGAATGGAGGCAAGTCGAGTGGTCGCACGGCTTGCCTCAAGAAAGCAACGCAGCGAGCTCCGTGAAATCGCGGACGATGATGTCCGGCTGGTGCGGCGTCTCCCCGAACGGGCGGTTGCGCCGGTCGACGAAGGCGGTGCGCATGCCGTAGGCCTTGGCGCCGATACAGTCGAACGCATGGTTGGCGACGAACAGGCAACGCGCACGGTCTTCGCCGATCAACTCTTCGGCTTTGGCATAGGTCTTCCAGTGCGGCTTGAAAGTGCCGGCCTCCTCGACCGAAATCACCCGATCGAAGCGAAAGCCGATGTGCGGCCCGGCCGCCTCCAGCATGTCGCGATCGCCGTTGGAAAGGATAGCGAGCTTGCGGCCTGCGGCGCGCAGCCGTTCGAGCGCCGGCACGACGTCGGGGAACGGCTTTAGCGTTTCGATCTCGGCAACCAGCCAGCGCACCTCGTCCTGCGTGTAGGTGATGCCGCAACGGTCCATGACGTACGATACGGCACGTTGGCCGATCTGTCGGTAGGGCGTATGGCCCCGGTCGCACAGCGCGTCGATCATCGAGCTCTCGAAATGCGTGCGCCGCCACCAGGTGACGAAGCTGTTCGGTTTACCCGCCCAGCGCTTGTTCTGCAGGAACGGCGTCACGGCTTCCGTCAGCCCTTTCTGCATGTCCACGATCGTGCCGTACTGGTCGAAGATCAGCACCCTGATCTCTCGCTTGATGATTTCCGCACGCTCCATGGCGGCCATCTCCTCGCCGTCCTCGTTCCTATATCACGACGTCGCTGACGGGACGCCGTGGGCTCGGCGGCACGGGGCGCGTGGGGAATCCCAGGCGAAACGCGAAGGTCGGCTTCCATCTCGGATCGCCGACCAGGCTCGCCAGGGCGCGAGCGGCGAGCGGCTGCCGCGCCAGCTCCCGCTCGCGATCGACCAGTTCCACCGGCTGGTTGATCGGTTGCATGGCGAGGCCGCGTGCGGTCGCAAGCAGGTGCATCCGCTGCCAGGCGCGTCCGGCCTCGATCGCCTGCGCCCGGTCGTACGGCGCCGCTACCGCGATCAGGCCGAGGACGGGCGCAGATGGAACCTGCACGTCGCGCGTGGCATCGAGCCAGTAGCGATGGTTGCGTTCCGGGGACGGCGCCGGGGCGATTTTGGCGAGCGCCGTGAGCAGCGGGGGCAGCCCGGCGGTATCCAGCGTCGGACCGTCGCGAAATTTCTGCACGTCCGCCCAGCGCTGCCGGAACCAACGCTGGCTGTCGTCCACCATGCTCTTGTCGGCGATGATCGTTTCGGTGGCCGTAACCATCAAGTTGCCGAGCTTGCTTCGGTCGCTTTCGGCGCCGAACAGAAACAGTTTCAGTGTGGCGCTTTCGTCTGCCGCCGACTGCAAGGAATGGAGCAACTCGGACGCGATCGCGCGGCCGCGGTCGTAGGGGGCGCGGTTGGTGTGACGGCGAGGGATCGCGGCGTAAAGCTCGTCCTGCCGGGCTGGGCCGGGTGCCAAATCGATAGTCGCGATGAGGCTCGGCCGGGGCGCCGCCGAAATCGGCTCGAGAGTCCCGTCGACCAGCGTCACCTTGGGCGCATAACCATGGGCCGCCGCGGCAAGCACCATATTTTCCAGCGCACATCCGAGACCGATGTGCATCTCCCGCAGGTAGGGATCGAACGTGCCGAGATTCCTGACCGTGTCGGCATAGATCTCGATTCGTTCGTTGGCGATCTTGAAGAGCCATGGCTGCGTATTGTGCGGATTGGCAGCCAGCACGGCAGCTCGGATGAGGGCGAGCGGTGCCTCGTCGGTGCGCCAGCTGCGCCATGGTTCGTAGGCCGGACCCTCGCCGACGGAGAAGACGCCTTCGCGATGGCTCCACCCGGCACCGGCCGCGACCAGCGAGACGCCTGCGATGCCGGCCGCCTGCAAGAATGCCCTTCGCGTCATCCGCCCACCCGCCGCGCGCACGGTCGATGGATCCGCACCGCGTTGTCGTGGAACGGTTTGCGCCGAACCTCGGTGGTGCGGTCCACGACGCCGGTCAACCCATTGTAGATCGTGTCGAACCAACCGGCGAGGGCGCGCGAGCCGAGCGACCGGATCGCTACCGGCGAACGCTCCACGCCGAAGCGAAAGATTGAGCCGGCGGGAATCGGCTGCATCAGCCCCCGTGCAGGCCGCGCAGCTTCCAGGTGTTGAGCAGCTCTTCGGCCTCCTCCAGCGTCAGGTTTTCATGCCGGAGGGGCTTCGATACGTCGATCCTGCGCGAAAGCGTGAACCGCTTTCCTTGCTTCTGAACCTCGAAGAGCAGCATGGCTGCCAATTGCCGCATGTGCCGTTCGCGGTCGGTCTCCTGTGTCTGCATGCAAGGTCTCCCGAGCGATCAATTGCATGAAGTGGCTTCGGTTCCTGCTGCTTTGGACCCGATCGTCAACACCTCAACGGCACGAGTTGCGCTGGAAACACGAGCCCGGCGTCACCGAGGAAAGCGTCTTCAGCGGCAGGCAGCCTCAGGATAGCGTGTTTTGCCGTTTGAGCGCGGCCCCGCCAGAAACTCGCAAGACGGGTGCCGATCCGGGAAATTCCGGATAAGATCGCGCCGTCGGTCGTCGGCGCGGGGAAGTAGGTTGCCCCGTTCGGTTCAGTTCCCCGCGCGTCGGGCGGTCGTCTCAACAGAGGGGAAACGCACATGAAACGCCGCGAATTTCTGCAAGCCACCGGCCTCGGTCTCGCCGCCTCCGCGGTCGCCGCGCCGGCCGTCGCCCAGTCGATGCCGGAAATCAAATGGCGGCTCGCCGCGAGCTGGCCGAAGTCGCTCGACACGCTGTGGGGCGGCGTCGAACATTTCTGCAAGCGGGTTGCCGAGATCACCGATCAGCGCTTCCAGATCCAGCCGTT
>WNGD01002567.1_pt1 | contig 18881 bp, 14 predicted proteins | sample 5400671 | NCBI WGS metagenome assembly WNGD01 (sample SAMN13153369, study PRJNA577476) | soil metagenome | isolation source: 40 cm soil or saprolite under grassland replicate 2 | place: USA:California | collected 2016-06-15
CAAATCAATGTTGCTTCGTCGGAAATCAATGTTGCTTTGTCGCGAAGACAACTTACTTCATGACGCCGCAACTCCCTGTCGTATCAACAAGAAAGGCCACCCACCTGCAGGGACACTTTGCTTTGCGATAAATCAATGTTGCTTCGTCGCAAATCGACATTGATTTGTGAGGGAGCTGCTTTGCTCCGTCGCCGAGACACTTCATTTCGGGATAAACACAATTTGTTCAGGAACCGACAGACCTTGCTCGCTCGCAAACATAACTATTTCAGAGACAGAAGCAATTATTTCTGAGACGAATCAAACTTGCTCCGGGACGGACCGATTTGCTTCCGAAACAGATCAATGTCACTCCGTCGCGGAGAAGCCCCTCTCCGCCGGCAATTGTGCCAGCAGCACCGTTCTTGTCCGCGCCTCGCGTGAAGAGTTTGAGCTCGACGCCGGCAACCGTGCTTTCGGGGTGTCGAAGAATCATCATTGACCGTTAATTCGAACTGCCGTGCGATTGTCTCCACCCCCGATGATTACTCGGAAGAGTTTCACGTCTGTCACGTTCGATGGTCCGACGACAGCCGGAGTCGTATTAAGGTTGCGCATGAGTTGCAGTTGATTCTCCACAAAATTGGCGGCCGGCTCAGCGCCAATGATCGCATTTGTCATCGGCGGAAAATAAGAATAGCCGGTTGTGATCAAGGAGACGGACCCTTGAGGATTGGTCTGATCGCTCCCGGCTAAAGAGCTCACAGGTACGGCTGAGGGCAAACTGTTTCCGGCGCCAAAAATATTTGCCGTGGTTCCGATCCCGTTAAAGGACATGACCTGGGAGCATGAAGTTGCTAACACAGCATTAAGGTTTGATCCCAATAGAGTGAGTTTTCCTGAAAAATCCTGCGTGCGAATCATGGGATAGGGATCTTGTGATGCAAATGACATGGATGAGAGTGCTAATGAGCCCGAAGATGTCGAAGGAAGGTCGATTAGAGGAGCCGCATAGGCCCAATCGCCTTCGTACCAATACGCTGTGGCAACGAGCGCTGCTCCGGTGCGAACGTCAAAGTTGCGGTTTCCGGCAGAACTGGCGCCAGTGAGAAAACTTGTCCGCCCGGCTGTGGGCTGGCCTGATGAGCGAAGAGGGCCACCCGTGGCACGAACACCATTCCAGAAGCTTCCGAAACCGGATGCGATGATATTGACGTCGGCTTGATCGATACCATTAATGTCAAACGCCAGATCTACCATATGGCTTCCGCCGGCGCCATAGGCCCCAACCTGGTAACCGAAGACGCGGCCACCTTGCTGGTCGGCCCTATCGATCATCAGACCGTCAGCCCCGTCTGTATTGCCTCCATTAATATTCAAGTCCCGGAGTGAAGTTCGGCTCGGACCCCAGAGCGAAAGAACGGGCCCTGAACCAACGCCGCTCCAATTAAATCTTGAACCGTGTTCCGATGCGCCGTCTCCTATGATCGACATCGGTGTCTGTGAGGGGACGATGATCGTCGAAGTCACGCTGTAATCCCCTTTGGCAAGATGAACCACTGGGTTCGAGCCAAACGGCATTGCAGCGGCCTGGTTAATCGCAGCTTGAATCGCAGCACCATTAAACGATGTCACCTCAATGACTGTTGCCGAGCGCATAGGGGCGAAGTCCCAGGGCTGAAGCGAGGCTGGAATTTGTAACAAAGCGGGCGAAACAACAGTTTGCTGATCGACATACATCTTGTCCCAAAATTCATCCGCGCCCGTAAGAAGAGATGCCGGATCTGGTACAAGGTTACTGCCTGAATTGTCTAACAGCTCGAATTCGGCAACAACGATCCATCCACCTTGATTGGCGAGCGAGCCGCCAAAGTTTTTCGTGACGCGCAACTCATAAATCGCGTACGCGCCGGGATTTGCGATGGAATAAACTTTCCTTTGGGACCTCGAGCTGAAAATCTCGCCTATACGTGCATCGAGCTGAGTCCATGTTGAACCCCAGTCGTTTGAACCATAGAGTCCCCAGTCCGCCGGATCGAGCAACCCGTCACCGCCCCATTGTCCCGCCGGTGAGGAGGTCAGAGCGTAGCTCGCGATCGCCGGTTGCGTACCAAGAGGTGCATTCCACTGATACCCAACCATGGCTTGCCACATTCCCGCAACGGAGTAGGTGGACGGATCCCCGTCTTTCACCTTTTCAATCTCACGCCCTACAGCGACACTTGCACCCAAACCATGCATGAAAGGATCTTGCGTGGCACGAACCGGCCATAAGGAATTCGTCGCAAATGTATTGCCGGCCAAAAGTGCGTTGCTATTACCGTGATAACGGTCAGCTCCTTGTTGGAATCCCCTGAACTGGACCTGAGGGAGAGCGTCCGGCCCTTGAATGACGTTATCAATCAAAGTCGCCGGGCTGACATCCAGGATGTTCAGCGGTATGTCAGTCGTTCCATAGATCTTGTTTCCTTGAAAGTGAACATTCCCCTGAATATCAGCGGCGAATGATTTGGAGCCGAGTGAAACATTATTCACTACGGAGGAAACCATGTTCACGCCGGCGCGCAGATCCGCAGTCTGCGAACGGACAAAACGGTTTTCGTAGGCATGAAACGCGCCAGCAGCATTGTTTATGGCAACGTTGTTATCTTCGAAGTAAGAGTACCAAACATAAATGTCGAGCGTGTTCCAATCCCACGTCGCAACTCCGGTTGTGCACCGGTAGAATCGGTTTCGCAAAATCATCTCTTCGGCAATTCCATATCCTTCACCATTCCCTAAGTTCAGGCAAACGCCCGGGATATCTTTGAAGATGAGATCGCTCATCTCGCTGTAGGTTGAAAAAGCACCCGCGCGAACAATGCCGTTACTCGCAAGCCCTTTCCCATCGAATGTGAGACGGCTGACCTTGTCATACCAGGCGCTCCAGCGAAACATTGTGCCGCCGGCAGCGCCGCCCCAAACAATCGAGGTCGTCTCAGGATTTTCACCAATGATTTCGCTTCCCAAAAAATCGTGATGTGTGGTGCGGACCGTGGTCAGCTGTTGCGTGATGCGGTAAGTTCCAGCTGGAAAATACAGAACACTCCAATTGTTAGTTGCCATGTTCTTTAAAGAATCAAGACCCGCCTGAATGGCCGCGGTATCATCCGCAACCCCATCGCCTCTGGCGCCAAAGTCTTTAACACTTTTCCAGCTTGCCAATGGTCCAACGAAAAATTCGTCCAGGCTTCCCGCCGGAGGTGGAGGCGTCGTGTTGATCGTCCAAGTGTAAGCAGCGGGTGTGGACCGATTGCCGGCCAAATCGACTGCGATCACATTAAAGCTATGCCTGCCTTCTGGAAGACCGGAGTACATATTCGGCGAATTGCAAGCCGATTGAGTTCCACCATCGAGCTGGCAAAGGAAGGATATGGCCTCTCCAGCGGGATCAAAGCCGGTGAATGAAAAGCTGGCATTGATATCGGTAGTGGGATCCAGAGGGATTGACGTGATAGTAGCCGATGGCGGCGTGGTGTTGATCGTCCATGCAAATGAAGCCGGCGTGGACCGAAGGCCAGCCGAATCGACTGCCACTACACTGAAGTTATGACTACCCTGGACGAGACCGGAATAGGTATAAGGCGGCGTGCAAGCAGATTGGGTGCCGCTGTCGAGTTGGCAAAGGAAAGAGACCGCCTTGCCAGAGGAGTCAGCGCCAGTGAACGAAAAGGTGGCATTGACATTGTTTGTGGGGTTCACAGGAGTGGATGTGATGTTTACAGTCGGAGGAACGGGCGCCGAATTGACAACAATAGCCAGCGATGCGGATTTAGATCCGGACGCACTTGCATTCAGAGCTAAAGACTGGGCGACAGCGTCCCAAAAGTAGAACGTCGCCGATTTTCCTCCTGATGGTATTAAAACACCTGTAGCCGCGTTGCGGCACGCAGAGTCTGTGAAAAAACTTCCCGAGCCGCCCCCGGACAGCGTGATCGCCGTACCAGTTTGACCGGCCTTTTGATTGGAACTAACTGTGTAGGCGGTGCTACAAACTCCAGCCGTGAGTGCAGTAGGGCCAATGAGTGAAAGATTGCTGTTAGCAGCACCAAAGGTCTCAATTGACAGGCCGCCGCCGGCTGCGAGGCCCAAGACCAATAGTACCCTAAATGTCACGGTTAACAGTTTCTGAATGCGAATCAAGTTTGCCTCCTGCAATGTTTCCACTATGGGAACACTTCATTCGTTTGAAGCCGGTTCTTCATGCTGATGATTGATTGGAAAAAATCGAGGCCCGGCGGTGAGCCCTTGAGGAACGATACGGACATCCTGCCCGGCGAAGAGTGGCCAATCGAAAAGTGAGTTCACTGGCGTGGTCCATTGGCCTCCCTTGGACATCATGCACTGGCGCACCTAAGTAAACGATCGTGCCAAATGCAGCGGAATAGCACCTTCGTACAGTTGTTTTCCTTTGAGAAAATCCAATTTGGTATCCGGCCTGATCTTCGTCAGGTAGAATGAAGGCCGTTCGTACACCCGGAAGTTGAACATCATGAAGAAAACGCTTTTTGTGTTGTTCTTTGCTGTGGTCGTGCGGTCCGGCGCTCGGGCGGACAATCCCCCGCCGGGAACGGAACCGGAGTATTACTACACACGAGTGATCTATACCGGGATGGGCACGCCTGAAAGGGGTGGCCCCATCCCTCTTCGTTACCCGCCTCTGCGGGATTTCAAGTGTTCGGATTTGGAGCGCGGGGAGGGCGGCCTGGGGGGAGGCTGGCGCACCGACTACCCGGCCTCCGACTGCAAGTTTATCTGGGGTGTCGAGCGGCTGACGGGAATCAATGCCTATCGGGACGCGCCGCACCCGATGGACCTGATGGATCCGCGGATCTTTGAATTCCCCTACCTCTATATCGTCGAGCCAGGCCAGATGCTGCTTAGCAACGAACAAGCCGCCCGGTTGCGCGAACATTTACTGCGGGGCGGATTTCTGCACGCGGACGACTTTTGGGGAGTCTACCAGCGTGCGAACTTTGAGCGGCAGATGGCGAAGGTCTTTCCGGATCGCAAGCTCGAACCGGTGCCGTTGACGCACGAAATCTTTCACACGTTCTTCGACATTGATACCGTCATGCAAATTCCCAATGTCAGTAACGGCTGCTATGGCCGTCAGACTTGGGAATCACCTACGGATATCGAGCCGCGCATCTATGGAATCTCCGACGACAAGGGCCGGTTGATGGTCATCGTGACGTACAACTCGGATTTGGGAGACGCTTGGGAGCACATGGATGTCGCGTGCTATCCGGAAAAGTATTCGGGTCAAGCCTACCGCATGGGCATCAATTTCGTCATTTACGCGATGACGCATTGACACCTCGCCGGCGAATTCCGACAAAATTGTGTCGATCGATTGAGCTGCCTACATTGTTGTACGCCGTCCAGTATTGCTAAATACCTTAAAAACCAGCCAGGGGCATTGATTTTGCGGGTTTTCGAAGGGTCGGCATGTGCATTGCAAGAGACGCATGCGACGAACCTGCGAGGGTTCAGGCCAGGTATTGAAAGGAGATCCGATGGACTACGTTGCCCCCGGTGAAATTGTATCGGACGCTTTGAAGGCAGCAGTGAAGAAAGCCGGTCTTCCTGCTCGCGATATGTTGATTCGTGGCGCGCTGTCTGGAGTGTTTCTCGGCTATGCGACGTCTCTCGTGTTCGTAGCTCTCTCTCAAGGATTGCCGGCACTCGTCGGCGCAGTCATTTTCCCCGTCGGATTCGTGATGCTGGTCCTCTTGGGCCTCGAATTGGCGACAGGAAACTTTGCTCTTTTGCCCGCAGCTTTTATGGACCAACAGATTTCTGCCAGGGCCATGTTGCGCAACTGGGCGTGGGTTTACGCAGGCAACTTGATTGGCAGTGTCTTGTATGCGCTTTTGTTCTATGTCGCAATTACGAGTTTCGGCGCGAATAATGGCGGCGCGCTTGGAGATCAGGTTCGCAAAATTGCGGAGGCAAAAACTGTGGGATATGCGGCATTGGGCATGGGCGGATGGGGGACCGCATTCGTCAGAGCAATGCTTTGCAACTGGATGGTGACGATGGGAACGATGTTGGCCTTCATCTCACGTTCAACGATCGGCAAGATCGCCGCAATGTGGCTTCCTATCACTATATTTTTTGCTCACGGCTATGAACATTCGATTGTGAATATGTTCGTCATTCCGGCCGGCCTGTACCTTGGGGCCCCCGTTTCGCTGGGTCAATGGTGGTGGTGGAATCAGTTGCCCGTGACGTTGGGTAACATTTTGGCGGGCGCGCTCCTTACAGGTTTGCCGCTTTGGTATACGTACGCGCGGAAGCAAGAATATGCGGTGCAATCTGCACAAGCCGGGGCCGGCGTGGCCGTCGCGGCAGGAGATTAATCGATGCGCTTCGTATTCGTTATTTTGCTCTTGCTTTCAACCATTGATGCGAACGGGCAGGCATTGGTTCCCGCAGCATCTGCGACATCTCCAGCACCGCCGGCGCCGGCGGCAGCACCGGCTCCGTTGAAGGTTGGCGACGTTACCGTGACGGGAACTCTACGCCCGCGGGTCTATGCTTGGGACTGGTTTCAACCTGCGTCGGGAAACAATGAATACCAATATTCCGGCAACCTGCTGCGCCTTAACTTTTCCGAAAACCGCCGGAAATGGCAGTGGGATGCGGAACTGGCGGTGCCATTCCTTCTGGGACTTCCTGCAGGCTCGACAGGGACTGCGCCCCAACAAGGCGCGCTTGGGCTAGGGTCGAACTATCTGTCGGCGAACAGAGGAAACCAAAACGCCGTGATGGTTTTTCCGAGGCAGCTCTACATCCAGTTCGACGCTCCGGGCACTGAGAAGGGACAACTGAGGATCGGACGATTTACGTTCCTCGACGGCACTGAATTGGCGCCGAAGAACGCAACCCTGGCCGCATTGAAACGCGATCGCGTCACGCAACGGCTACTCGGGGATTTCGGATTCTCCGATGTCGGCCGGAGTTTTGACGGCGCGCATTATTCTTATGCCGCATCAGCCGCAACCAACGTCACTGTTATCGCAGCCGTGCCAACGCGTGGCGTCTTCCAGGTGGACGGTTGGGGATGGAACAAAGTCGGGTTCGGTTATGCGGCTTACACCCATGATTGGGGCAAAGGCCGTCATGCGGCCGATACTCGTCTCTTCGCGATCGAATATGACGACTGGCGGCACATCCTCAAGACCGACAATCGTCCTGTCGCTGCACGCCGTGCGGATACCGATAACATTGTCGTCAACACCTTTGGGGGCCACACACTGCACGCTCTCGAGACGAAAGGTGGAACGGTCAACCTGATGTTCTGGGGCGCCGTCCAAACCGGCCGCTGGGGTACCGAGCGGCAGCGCGCCGGAGCGATTGATGCCGAGGCCGGCTTCCAACCCAATTTCCTGCCGCATGTCAAGCCGTGGCTCCGCGGCGGCTATACGTGGGGTTCGGGAGACGATAATCCGAATGACAATGCACATCGGACCTTCTTTCAATTGCTGCCGACGCCGCGTCCTTACGCACGTTTTCCGTTCTTCAACATGATGAATAACGAAGACGCATTCGGCGCTCTGATCCTGCGGCCTCACGCGAAAATCACGGTCTCCAGCGAATTTCATTCGCTGCGGTTAAGCAACGCGAATGATCTTTGGTACAGCGGCGGCGGTGTCTTTCAGCCTTGGACTTTCGGCTACTCCGGACGCGCGACCTCAAGCCGCCGGTCACTGGGAAACCTCTACGATACGAACCTCGAATTTCGGATGAACAGGAAACTCACGCTGACCGGCTATTTCGGCTATACGCAGGGCCTGGCCGCCGTGAAGCAGATTTATCCGCAAGGCAAGCACGCGAAATTCGGATACCTGGAAGCGCTGTATCGTTTCTAGCTCGACCTGATGATGGCGGTGATCACGTGGAAGACATTAATGTGTGACGTGTACGCGGGAATTACAAAATTGTAAGAGGCTGGGGAGGACCGGCCGGTGAAACAAAGGCAGCAATTGGTTGTGATCGGCAATGGAATGGCCGGCGGACGCTTCGTCGAAGAACTGACCGCGCGCAACGGCCGGGAACACTTCGACATTGTCATGTTTGGCGGCGAGCCTCATGGAAATTACAACCGCATCCTTCTGTCGAGCGTTGTTGCCGGCTCTCACGACGTCAAAAACATCTTTCTGAATTCTCTGGAATGGTATGCGGAGAATGGAATCACGCTCCACGCCGGAGTCCCTGTCGACGCCATTGACCGCAACACAAAGATAGTTTCGGGGATCAATGGAATTCAGGAACATTATGACCGCCTCGTTTTTGCAACGGGATCAAAACCGTTCGTCCCCCCCATCCAGGGACTGATCAGGGATACAGGCCGGTTTCAGAACGGCATTTTTGTTTTTCGCACGCTCGATGATGCCTTCCAAATCATGAAGCATGCCGAGACCGCGCGCAAAGCCGTCGTTCTCGGCGGCGGCTTGCTCGGGCTTGAATCCGCGCGGGGTCTGTTGAACCGTGGTCTCGAAGTTCATGTTGTCGAATTGATGCCGCATCCAATGGCAGTGCAATTGGACTCTTCCGCCGGTGGTGTCTTGCGGTCTTCATTGGAAACGATGGGGATCCATTTCCATTTGTGCAAATCAATAACAGGTGTATCCGGAAACGACAGGGTCGAGAGTATTACCTTCAGCGATGGCGGCACGGAGTCGTGCGACATGGTCCTCATCAGTGCGGGCATTCGCCCGAATGTCGAAATTGCGAAGCAGGCGGGACTGGCGGTTGAGCGTGGAATTGTGGTCGGCGACGATTTGGCTTGCGTCAACGATCGTTCTATATACGCGATCGGTGAATGCGCACAACACGGCGGCCAAACATATGGCCTCGCCGCTCCCGGCTCGGAACAAGCGAGGGTGCTGGCCGATCGTCTCAGCGGCGCAAATCCGCAAGCGGTTTATACCGGATCGAACACATCGACCACGTTAAAAGTAATGGGGATTGACTTAATCGTTCTAGGCAAGAAGGAGCCCTCGGACGATAACGACGAAGTTGTTACTTACGCTGATTCCCGCCGGGGAATATATAAAAAGGTTATCTTGCGTGATGGCCGTCTGGCAGGCGCCATCCTGCTTGGCGATGCTGCTACTGCGCCTCGATTGCTTCGAGCGTTTCACAACAAGGAGACAGTTCCCGAGAATCCCGCGGAAATTCTCTTTCCTGCGCCGCCGGCTAAACCAGCCCACATTGCCGATCCTGCGGAAGGCGTCGCTTTGTGGGAGGAAGCGGAGGAATGGTCACATGAAGATCAGCTCAAAGAAGTCATCGCGATCATCCGGCCCGAGCGTTGGCTGGAAACGAAACTAAAAATCGAAAGTTTAGGGATCGTCGCTTTTTCGCATCATCGAGTCGCCGGCCGCGGCAGACAACGGGGATTGCAGTTCCTCGCGCGCAGGGGCGCCGCTTCTGGAACGGGTTTCCGGTACTTACCGAAGCGAATGATTTCGTGGATCGTGGCGGAAAGCCAGGTCGAGACCTTGGTTCAAGCGATTATGGAGGCCAATCGGACCGGCCAGATTGGAGACGGAAAAATCTTTGTCCTACCCCTCGATGGAGTGATGCAAATCCGCACCGATGCATCCGGCATCGGTGCACAACAAGCGGCAGAGACCGTGTTGGCCAATGTTTGAGATTTTTTGAAGGATTAGAGGTACATGCGAAAGGGCGCCAACCCCATTGAAGAATACAAGCAATCGAAAGACGGCAATCCTCTCCGGATCACAGAAGACCTCGAACGGTTCACGACGCAAGGCTGGGAGGCGCTCACGCCTTCCGACAAGGAATTGCTGAAGTGGATCGGAGTCTTCTTTCGAAAGCCGACACCTGGCAAGTTCATGATGCGAATCCGCATGCCCAATGGATTCACAACCAGCGCGCAACTGGCTGTCATTGCGGATCTCTCGAAACGTTTGGGAAACGGCACGCTCGATATTACAACCCGCCAGCAAATTGAGCTGCGCGGATACACGATCGAGAGCGTCCCGGAAATTTTTGAGAGATTGCGCGGCGTCGATCTGAGTACGCTTCAAACGGGCCAGGACAATGTGCGGAATATCAATGGCTGTGCTCTGGCAGGCTTGACGCCGACTGAATTGCTGGATGCGTCACCCATTGTGGTTGACCTCGACCGGACGATTGTAGGCACCGGCGGCAATCCGGAATTTGCGAACCTTCCGCGCAAGTTCAACATGACCATCACAGGTTGCGTTGAGAACTGCACGCACAACGAGTCGCAGGACGTTGCTCTGGTGCCGGCGACCAAGTTCATTCATGGGACCCTCTATTCGGGCTTTCACATCCTCGTGGGCGGAAAGATGGGATCCGGCGGCTTTACCATCGCCTCGAATCTTGAATGGTTCATTGAACCCGGTCAGGCGCATGACGTCGTCATTCAAATCATCAAACTTTTTCACGATGAGGGCGCGCGCGGCGCCAGAACCCAATGCCGGCTGGCGTTTCTTTTGGAGGAGTGGGGGCTGGATCGCTTTCGCAGAGAACTTGTCCAGCGTCTTGGATGGCAGCCCGGTCCGGCCGGCAAAGATGCCCGTTCAGAAGGTCACAATGACCACTTCGGTGTGCGGCGGCAAAAGCAACCGGGTCTCCATTCCGTTGGTATACGTCTCAGCGTTGGGCGGATTCGTCATGAATCTTTGCGCGAACTCAGCCGCCTCGCAGACGCGTATGGCAACGGTGAGATTCGCCTCACGACGAGTCAAAACGCGATTCTGGTGAATATTCCCGAAGAGCGTCTTGATGCGCTCTTGAGCGAACCATTGCTTCAGGAATTGTCACCCGAGCCATCCCGTTTTTTCAGGGGGCTCGTTGCCTGCACCGGAACCGACTATTGCAATCTTGCCCAGATCGATACGAAAGGACGCGCGGTACAAATCTCCAGGGCATTAGAGGAGCGGCTTGGTCCGGATGGCAAACCCATCACCATCCATTGGTCGGGCTGTCCAGCGGGGTGTGGCAACCACCAGGCGGCAGATATCGGTCTACGCGGCATGAAAGTGAATGTTGAGGGCCGATCGTTAGACGCCGTCGCAGTCTATGTCGGAGGACGAACGGGACCGAAGGCCCGAGCAGGAACGCAAATCATGGATATCGTCCCCTGCGACGAAGCCTTGCCTGATGTGCTCGCTAATGTCGTCAAGCACCTGGAATTGTTCAAACAGGTTCAGGCGAGGCCGACTGTCCGGGATCGCATCTTAATGGTGCCTGCCACAGAAATGTCCGATGAAGAGTTCGACTTCCACGCGCCATCCATGGTGAGCCTCGCAGAGAGTACGATCGCTGCCAGCGCAGGCACTTTGACTGTTGCCAATGTCGCGTCCAGGAAAGTGGTGCAGGTCATGGTTTGCAGCATCAATGATCTCAAGACAGGCTCCGGCTATTCCGCTGCCGCCAAAGGAAAACAACTGGCTTTGTTTCTGCACACCGATGGACGGATCTTCGCTGTGGATGCCGAGTGTCCACATGCGGGCGGCCCACTCGACGAAAGTACGATCACAAATTGCGAAGTGACGTGTCCACTGCACGACTACAAGTTCGATTTGATCAGCGGCCGGTGCTCGACCGATCCTGTCCTGACTCTGCAGACTTATCCCGTCTTCGTTGAAGACAATCAAGTATGGGTGGAGATTCACGAATGAGAATGATTCGCGCCATTATTCGACCCGATCGGGAAGAACAGGTTATTAACGCCCTGGAATCCACAGGCATTGTTTCTTTGACGAAGATGGATGTCTTTGGCCGGGGACAGCAAAGAGGCGTTCAGGTGGGCAATACCGTTTACACTGAGCTGCCGAAGATCATGTTCACCATTGTCGTCGAAGAGGCAAAGCTGGACGCAGCCTTGGCTGCCATTCAAACTGGTGCAAGGACCGGCCAGCATGGCGATGGAAAAATCTTTATCAGCCCGGTGGATACTGTCTACACCGTGCGGACGGGACAAAGACACCAGGAATAAGCCTGAGTTTGTTTTCGATCGTGCCAAGCCGCTCTTGATTTCTATTACATGGCCATCGGACGCGCGGTGCCCGTCTCACAATCGTGCGGCTTGACGGCTGCAACGTGGTTTGGGCTGCCTATGGTTGGGAACGCACAGATTGTTCCCGTTTCCGCGCCGCGACACGCGACTTCGCGGCTTGGATCACTGTTAACGAATCTATGGCAGCGACCGTTTGCTCGAATCCTATATGGCCCCTGCCTGTGAGATTCACCGTGTATGCACTGCCTTTTGCATCGCGGACAAGATACCCCTCGTCGACCAAGTACCGTCGCAATGTCACGTGATCAATGTCCATGCCGCCTCCAACCTCGGACAACCACTGTTGCAGTTCTGCATTCAGCATCCTTTCGGAGTAATTCTTCGTAACGTCAAGCGTTTGAACAATGCTGCGATACCGGAAACTGTGCCTGTCGCTCTCTGCCTGTTGAAGTTCTTGGAGTTCCTGCGCCGCTTCATTAGCCGCCTGTTCATCGATCTGTGCTGAAGCTTCCAGATCGCCCCTATCCTTTTCGATTTCGGCAAGAAGACTCAGACACTGGCAAATGCCAGGAAGATATAACCGACTTCATTGCGGCTTCGGCTTGTTCGAGAAAGTCGTTGATCTCTCGGTGGCGCGGTATTGATGATGCTTTTCTCTTCGCGCGGTTTACGTACACCGTGTGGTTGCCGCCATCACGAAGAAACTCACAGCCATTCTCTTCCAAATGTCGGATAACGTCTCGACGCTTCACTTGGAAAGGATGACAAATGGTTCACGTATAACGGCACGACCATCAAGAGCCTCTTCCGCGAGAACACGATTCGCTTCCAGAACCAACTCCACGGCTTCTTGAAGATTGGTTCGCGCCTCTTCCAAAGTGGCTCCCTGAGTGTTTGCGCCCGGAAGTTCCTCGACGAAGGCGATATAGCCCTCGGGCACCTTTTCAAAAACGGCAGTCAACTGCATGGTCATGACAGTTCCTTGCCGACATTCTACATCGAGCGCCCAGTTCCGAGTCATCGGCAATCGCGGTAGGACGGCCAGTTGCCCGAACCGCCCCCGCGCAGATCCCGGCGTGCCGTTTTCTAGCATCGGGCTCTTCAGAAATACTCGCTTCCGCGTCCGGTCTCAAGGCAGGAAACTAAAGTTCCGCCCTGAACCTTCCTTGCTATTGCCAGCAGTGAGGTTGGCATTGCCTGTTCCGGCCCTTCTTCGCCGGCCAATGTTTCCTTTGCCAGCTTCGTACTCCTGTCCGCCCCTTCCCCTTGTGAACGGCGCGACCGTCTCCGAGTACTGTGGGCGAGTCTGACTCCCCGCGAATCTTCGGCGGCCCTTCTTTCGGTCGGGCTCGCCTTCCCGGAACTGCCGGACTTGATCCGGCGTTCGATTTGTTTAGGCTTCGCCTACCTGGGTCAGGGTTTCCCCGTGTGTGGGCTCAATAGCCGCATGCCCTGCGAACCGTCGTGTCGGATCTCCGCTTCAGTTCGGGAACCCGCGGGGTCTCCCAAGTTCCTGACTCTTCTCTACGCGAATGCCACGCTCTAAGGTGGACCCCGGCAGACCCAGCGCTTACAAAGGTGCAAAGAAGACCCGGATCGCGCACGAATCGCTCAGGCACGGGGACCGCTGTCCGGAATGCTTGAAAGGCAAGCTCTACGCACCGCATATCGAACCGGCCACGCTGGTACGTGTCGTGGGCGGAGCGCCGCTTCAGGCGACGGTGTATGAACTGGAGAAGTTGCGCTGCAATCTCTGTGGCGAAGTCTTCACGGCGCACCGCCCGAAGGCGTGGGATCGGAGAAGTATGATGCGACATCCGCCAGCATGGTCGCCTTGTTGAAGTACGGCAGCGGCCTGCCGTTTCACCGATTGGCACGATTGCAACGAAGTATGGGGATTCCGTTGCCGGTTTCCACTCAGTGGGACATCGTGCGCAATGCCGCTGAACGGATCGAGCCCGCTTACCAGGAGTTGATTCGGCAGGCAGCACAAGCCGCGTCTAAGTCTAAGCTAACGCGTTGTCAGACGACGATTCCTTGTGGAGTCTTAGCGCGCATTCGGAAACACGTTTTTTGATCGAGTGCCGACGGTGACTCGAGCCAGTTTGTTTAATTCCACCCATTTGAGTTCAGCGATTTTTAGATTCCCCGTATTCAGCACAGCCGTGCGGCAGCGGAGCGCAACTCAGCGCGTGGCTGTCGGCGATTCGTTAAATTGCCGCGGTAAATTCCGTACCGAGCGCGTCGGTCAGTCGCTCGCCATAGGCATAAAGGCGGAGGTGCTCTCCGTCTTTATGCTTGAGTGACCCTTAAAAGACACCGAAGGAAATTCCGACGAATGGCCCCCAATTGCGAGTCGAGCCTACCGTTGTAAATAGTTCTCTCGCCTTTAGTGCATTTCCAACTTGCTCCACCAATTTGTTGCTATCAATTGATGTCTGGTTCACAGTGCTGGTAGCACCTAACGTAACAAACATTCGCCTCAAGAATTGGATGGACCCGCCTGTATAAAGTCTTGTGCCTGGTTTATCGAAGTCTGTTCCAATAGTTGCATAATAACCGAACGAGCCAGAACGGATGGTCCTGCCAAAGCTTAGGAAAGCAGCCAGAGCATTCGTACTGTTCTTATCCCGAACTTTGGTAAACAGATCATCCATTGCCAACGCGCGAACCTTTTCGAACTGGACGTCTTTGAGGTAACTGTATCCATATCCAACGTGAAACGTTACCGGCAAGCGCGAATGCACAAAATATTCTGCGGTAGCAATCGGATCGCTTTGTGAATGATTCTGACTCTTAGGTGTCAGCGTGAGTGAGACTATTGTACCCGCCTTCTTCTTGCCAATGTGGTGGATCTCGCCATTTTTAGTCAAATTAGCAAGCGCAACATAGGCATCGATTCGTGTCATTAATTGTGTATGTCGAAGCATGACTCGATCAAACGTGTCCGACTCCTCGACGTTGGTCGGTCTGAACATCAATGTACGGTTCAACGCGTCTTCTACAGCCTTGCCAACATTGTTCCTCAGGTTGTTGCTAGAAGTTTTAATTTGCTTGATCTCATTATCAGTGAGGGCAGGTTTATCGGAAAAGTGCGTCGCCCGGTCGACGCCCCTGTTCGCTTCCGATATCCTGAACGCCCAATCTGCCATACATGTTTGAAACGTTTGACACGGCTGCCGGAGCGGTGGCGCTGCACCCGGCGCCACCACTAAGGGAAGGCCTAGCAACTGAGACCACAACTTCTCCAATGTCACATAGCTTTCAACCACCGTTTCATCAACCTTATAGTCGATTGTGAAATCGATGAAATCGAAGTGTATAACTTTCGCATCGACCGCTGTCTCTTCGGTGATACGAGTATCCACTCTGGAAGAAAACGTTTGTCCCCCACTGATACAAGTTTGGAGTTGTAGATAATCTATTTGAATCGTGATTCCGCTTGTCATCAGGACCGAGATCGGCAAAGGCGAGCACGGCTTCTTTCCGCTGGCTCGGCCTAAAGTTTGTGGTGCATCTGATGCGTTTTCTCCGGCGTATGCATCGCTGAACGACGCCCCGAAGATAATTACGCCTGCTGTCATGAGAATCGAGATTCGGGTCCGCATATCTACTCACCGTCCCGCACGTCCACTATGTTTCAGGCTTTTAAAAAATTTGAAAACTTTCGGGACAAACAAATCAGAAGTGTTTGCATGATTGGTATTTATCTCGTAACTCTGCCCTGAACTTGTTTGGCAGATGGAACGAGGCGAACGAACAACTGCCTCGCATCAAACCGGGCTCCCTTTCTTATATCAAGCAGTGAATCGTCGATGAGGGCTGTCAGAAAAAATGTAGATGGGCCGACTTCGCCAAGGTATTGCTGATTCAATTCGGGAATTGCGACTGAAATGAACTCTGTAGCTGCTCTTGATGTACCCGCTGCGCGCTCCTGTCGAGTCTGAAAGAGGAATGATGCCAATAACTGTCGTCCAAGTGTCGTCAGATTCCATTTCTCTCCTTGCTGAGAAAATTCAATCAAGGAGGTCGGTTTGCCAGCCGCCAAAACGGGATAGAGAATTCTGACCGGAGAAATGAGTAAACTGATGGGATCGCGGTCTGCTGTATATTCGCGAAGCTTGATTAGCGACACGCGGTACAGAGGAAAAGGCGGTCCCAAAGTCGCCCTCTTTGCTTCATCGATCGATCTTACTCCAAGGGCCGTGAAGTTCTCGCGATCCTCAGATTGTTGCAGCTGAGAAAATGCCTGTTGAGCGATAGGTTGAGTATCAGAAACAATCTTTGTATTAATCGTTTTGATTTGCTGAGGAGTTAGCTGTGACCAACAAGTCATTGCGATCGTAAGAATAAGCAGACCACAAAATCCTGCCTTGGTTACCATTGGTCCTCCACAATTTCCTTACTTGAAATCATAGAAATCATCCCAATGCACATGATCAGGTCCGCTGACGTAGTTAGCGTAAGTCGTCTGTGCCAAGTCTCCTCCCTGTCCTGGAGGCCACGGGTCGTTCACGGTTACGAAGTCAGTTCCGTTTATCGGCACGTAACCGACGGCCACCATCATATGCCCGCCATTTTGTTGTCCGATATCATCAATCCACCCCCAAGAGAACGCGATCGGTTTTTTCTGGCAGTAAAGTTGATCGGTTAGCTGATCCCAACTTAAGGGCAAATTCGAAGTCTTCTGGTATGAAACACCGTATTTTTGAAACTCTGGCCATCCTCCGTTAACGCAACCGCTAGCAACCGGTTGGGTACAACAATCAACACCTTTTAAAGAAAAGAGATTGTTCGCCTGAATACACTGTCTGACCGGTTTACCAAGGTATGCCATCACCATTTCGCCACTTGCTGCCCAACACCACATCAGAGTTTCCTGTGGTTTCAAAGGGATGGGTAAGTTAGCACTGGCACCAGGCCTGCAGATTCCCGCAGCCAGTTTAGGAGCATCTAAAGACCTTGCAGGAGTCGGAATTTCGCGGGAATTAGGTTGTTGAGTACAGCCGACAGTAAGGATTAGCACACACAAGGCTAACGGCGATTTCAGCCGGCGTCTTACCTCAGCTATAGAGGCGAAACAGCGCAAATGATATTGAACCATCGGCACCTTCCTAAACAGTCAAAAAACCGGTTTTCAAACACTGTGACGTTTTTTACTTCCCCTACCTAAAGAAGACGTAAAAACGTGACGAAAACCTTCAAAAACTTTTCGTATAAGATGAAATTTTCTCGATCTTCGCTTGGGCACTTGTGAGAAATGCCCCAGTCTGCTCATAAAAGGTGATCTGCTACAGACGCTGGAAAGGGCACTCTTTTGGCGCGCGCCAAACACTGCCTCAAATTTCGATCCGGCAGGCCGATGATACCCAGTTTGTATCAGCCCGTTGCCGATCCCATGGAAACAGTCCGCACCATCAAGGAAATCGGCCCCGAACGATGCATCATCGGGAGCGATTTCGGTCAAGTGTTGCACATGGACAGCATCGACGGCATGAGAGTCTTCATTCGCGCGCTTCTCGCATTCGGGATCAAGCCGGACGAGGTGCGAGTCATGCTGAAGGAGAACCCGGCCAAGCTCATGTGGCTGGACTAAAGAGAATTTCAGTCTGCTTGGTCTTCATACATTCAAGCATCGTTCGTCGCAGCAACGTAATCGCTCTCTTCGTGGTTGGTGGCGGAATACGAGGAAATCGTTTTCCATCGTGACGAGCCGGCGCTCGCTCGCTCCGCGTGGATGCACCGGTGCTTGTCAGCGGCCTGCTTTGGGTGACAAACTATCCATGGCGAAGGGGACGCGAGTGTGAAGATTGCGATGTTTTCCTGGGAGGCGTTGCACGGGTGGGCGGTTGGAGGCGTGGCGGCGCATGTGACGGAATTGGCGGCGGCGCTCCAGCGCAAAGGCCACGAGGTGCACGTGTTTACCCGGCCGACCTACGGCAGCGGCGGGGTGTTCTGCCACGACGGCGTCTGGTATCATTATTGCCCGCACAACTTGAACCGCAGTTTCGTGGACGAGATCCAGGAAATGTGCCGGTCATTCGTCTGGCACTTCTTCCAACACGAGGACACTGACGGTCATTACGACATCGTCCACGCGCACGATTGGCTCGCGTCCAACGCGATGGTCTGGATCAAACAGGAGCGGCCGGATCACCGGGCGGTGTTGACGATGCACTCGACCGAGTACGGCCGCTGCGGTAACAATTTTTGGGGCGGTACGTCGGCGCGCATCCGCGACCACGAACGCCACGGCACGTACTGCGCCGAGCGGGTGATTGCCGTCAGCGGCGCGCTGAAGGGCGAGTTGATGTGGATGTACAACCTGCCGGACTGGAAGTGCTGGATGATCTACAACGGCGTTTCCTACGGGAAATTCGACGGCTGGCTCGACCCCGGCGGCGTCAAGGCCCGGTACGGCATCGGGCCGATGGATCCAACGGTGTTGTTCTGCGGCCGGCTGACTCTGCAGAAGGGACCGGACCTGTTGATGGAGGCCATCCCGGGCTTGTTGCGGCACTATCCGCACACCAAGTTCATCTTCGTCGGCGAAGGCCATCTGCGCGGCGACTTGGAGGGGCGGGCCCGCCAGCTTGGCGTGGCCCACGCCGTCCGCTGGTTTGGCATGCTCAACAGCCACCAACATGCCGAACTGTTCAAGGCCTGCGACGCGGTCTGCGTGCCGAGCCGCAATGAGCTGTTCGGCATCGTGGTGCTCGAAGGCTGGGCTGCCCGCAAGCCGGTCGTGGCCACCAACCACGGCGGCCCCGGCGAGTTTGTCTGGCACAACGTCAACGGCCTGAAAATCCACCCCGCCGTCGAATCCGTCGGCTGGGGG
>WNGD01010790.1_pt1 | contig 18874 bp, 15 predicted proteins | sample 5400671 | NCBI WGS metagenome assembly WNGD01 (sample SAMN13153369, study PRJNA577476) | soil metagenome | isolation source: 40 cm soil or saprolite under grassland replicate 2 | place: USA:California | collected 2016-06-15
TGCCACGATCGACGTCTATGCGAATACGAGCTACACCGGCAACACCGTGGGAAATGCCCCGCTTGGGACCTACACTGCTGTTCCTTCCAATCCGGTGCTGTGTTCTACCCCGTGCAGTAGTGGCGGTGCTCTCTTTGCGTTCCATACCAACCAGCCACAACCTACGCTCGCTGTGGCGACCACTAATACCACCCAGCAGTTTGGCATCGAACTGACCAATGGCACCGCGACGACACCTCTCCCCCCACAGCCTGTCCCAAGCAAAGCGACAGCGCAGCAATTTCTGGATCCCACTCGTGTCGCGCTTGCTTCCACCCCTCCTACGCAACCAGAAGTGGGCATGCCTCTGCTCAACACGCAGGGGCAAATGGTCGCGATGCGCCTGCAAGGGACAGCGCTGTTTACTGCTGCCGAGTATCAGGCATTCATCACTCAACGAACTCCTTTCACCAATGCGCCTCCCAATCGCTTGCAAGCGGCCTGGGAGAACGGTATCACGGCCTACTACGCCCATAACTACCAGGCTGCTATAACGTCTTTTGCACAAGTGGAGACCTTGAATCCCAATTTGAAGGCAGCGACACACTTCAAGCAGCAAGCCGCTGCTCAAGTGAATACCTCGCAAGGCAGTCCATCAGGGAGCAACACAGTCACCTCCTTCTTCGGAATTCCAAGATCCACGTTTCTCATTATTGTCATCATTGCAGGATTCCTGCTGCTCATTGTGCTTTTGATCATCGCCAGGACGTGGGCGCGGCGCAGACATGAACTCGCTCGCTTCGAATCAGAACGAGCTGAAGCGCAGCGCAATGCTGAAGAAAAATTACTGCAACGACAGAAAGCGCAGCAAAATATTATGCCTGTCGAAAAGCCAAACCAAGTATCCCTTTTACTGGACAACGCCTCAAGCGGGCGAAATGTATCAACCATCAACTCACAGTCTCCTCCCGATACTCTTTGTCCAAATTGTGGTCACGCAGTACGCGCTGGAGCCACCTATTGCCCTAATTGTCGCTATCAACTCTCGCCTTTATCAAGGGATGTACCTCCTACTTTGGATATATTCCCTGTATTAGAACTACCTATCATTGATAAAGCCCTGGCTCCCTCGACCACCTCCTTTCAACCAGAACAAGCACGGGTCAAGGAGGCAGTGTTAGATGATCTTGCGATACAGGCAACGTTGAAGCGTTTGTGGGATAAAGCGGGACGATAAACACTTTAACTGTCATCTTCCGAGGCTCATGTCCAATCCTGGTGCATATTGCCTGCTTCCTATTCAGTATGAGCGTAAAATGTGAGCAAGCTCCTTTCTGATAAGAGAGGTGTTTCCATCCGTTTTTCGGCTATTTCCTCGAGGCCTCTTCTTATGACCGTAATTTTTTAAACATTCTGTAATGTTTTTTTAGCGTATTCACATACTCATCGGTAAGGCTCGCTTTAAATACCTCTAAAAAATGCCGAGCATACTGTGATTGAATGCCTCCAAGCTCCAGATAGGCTCCTTCCATTTGAGTCATTTTCTGTGTCTGTTCTTCAGCTCCCGTTCGACGTCTCGTCATTCTCCATTAATAATTGTACTCAAATCTGGGCTTTTTGAAAAGGAGGATCTCAAATTGAACAATGGCATGCAACCCATGGCACAAACATTTTTACATTCTTCCCTCTTTGCAGGCATGGTACAATACTAACAACAAAACAGGTCAAGACATTCCAATCTAATGTAAGGTCAGGAAAATGTAGAGGAGGTACGATGGCGCTCGTACATTATTTAAAAAAACCAGAACTGCGAAATCCTGTGATTGTCGCAGCATTTGCAGGTTGGAACGATGCCGCCGATGCAGCAACGACAGCCGTTAAGTTTTTAATTGATCGTTGGAAACCTACCAGGTTTGCGGAAATCGAGGCTGAGGAATTTTACGTTTTTACCGAAACCCGGCCCATGATTTCCGCCAGCAAGGGCAAACTACGCGCAATCACGTGGCCTGCAAATCATTTTTATTCTTTTGCTACCCCGCATTTTGATCGTGATATCATTCTATACCTCGGCGTCGAACCTCAGCTCAAATGGAAGACTTTTACATCTACTTTTCTGGAGGTCTGCAAGCGTTTTAATGTCTCGGAAGCCTTGTTCCTTGGCGCATTTCTCGCCAATATACCGCATTCAATGGAAGTTCCTGTTTCTGGTTTCTCTTCAAATGCTGAGAAGTTGGAGCGCCTGCTTGAGATCGATGTCCATAGTTCACGTTATGAAGGACCGACCGGCATGGTCGGCATCTTGCAAGATACATTTCGCCGTGCCAGCATTCCCGTTTCAAGCATGTGGGCTGCTGCGCCTCATTATCTCGCCGCTACACCAAATATCAAGGTCACTGCTGCTCTGCTTGCCTACGTGAATGCGTTCCTTTCCTTTAATCTCGACTTGAGCGATATCCAGTCCGACGCACAACACTTTGAGGAGCAAATTACGATGCTGGTTGCGCGAGACCCGGAGGCAAGTGCGTATGTACGTAAATTAGAAGAGCAAGCAGGTGAAATTCTCAATGAAGATGACGATGAGATAGAGGATGACGATGAGATTCGCATCAGTCCTGATAAACCAGTAAGCACAGGACCGCTGCCAAGCGCTGATTCGCTGATTCGCAGCGTTGAAGAGCTGTTGCGCAAAGAGCGCGAGAACAATCAACAGAAATCTGACTTTGACGAGGATAACGAATGAGTAGCGTCCCTCCCTATACTCTCGAGGAGATTCTGTGTCCCCGCTCTGTAGCTATCTTAGGCGTGTCGCGAGCCTCTCATAAATGGGGGCATGTCGCGGCTAAACAGTTGATTGCCGGAGGTTTTACCGGCAATATTTATCTTATTAACCCCACGGTTTCCGATGTGCTGGGCCGTCCTACCTATGCCAGCCTACGTGATGTCCCTACGCAAGTTGACCTGGCCATTATTGCCACTTCATTCAGCCAGGTGACACAGTCAGTTGAAGACTGTGTAGCTCATGGCGTCAAAGGTATTGTGATTATCACGGCCGGATTCAGCGAAACCGGGCCAGAAGGCCGCGCACTGGAACAGGAGTTAGTGGAACGCTGCCATGAGCACGGCATCCGCATCATTGGCAGCAATTGTATGGGACTCTATGTTCGCCGCTCACAACTTAATGCGCTGGGCATGGTTTTCCCTCTACCTGCTGGACCCATTGGCCTGGTATCGCAAAGTGGTAACCTGGGCATGTATTTTTACGCGCAGGCTCTCCTGGAGAGCCTTGGTTTCACTACGTTCTTAAGTGTCGGTAACGCTGTCGATGTTACCTTTCCAGAATGCATGCAGTACCTGGCAAACGACCCGGAAACAACCGTGATTGCCGGCTACATTGAGGCCATTCAGGAGCAAACGTTGTGCCAGGTCACACACATAATGCATGAACGAGGCCACTATAAACCCGTGGTTATCCTGCTGAGTGGCGCTACAGAGGTAGGTGTACGAGCATCCCTGGCCCATACAGGAACGATCTCTACCATCCGCCCCGATCATGATACTAGCCTCATCGGCAGTGGGATAGTACGAGTCCTGCGCTCAGATGAACTCTTTCCGGTAGCACAAGCTCTAGCTACGCAGCCACCAACCCCTGGCGGTGGACGCCGCATCGCCATCATTGGCGACGGCGGGGGAAGCGTGGTTGCCACGGGAGATGCCGCTATACGCGCTGGATTAGAGGTGCCGGTGCTTAGCACACAAACGCAGCAGAGCTTACGAAAACTTATGCCAGATCGCGCAACAGCAACAAATCCCATTGACGTGGCTGGCGCAGCGGATGAAGATCCCCTCTCGTTCGCCCGGCTAACAGAAGTCTGCCTCAACGATGCCGAAGTTGATGGTGTAATTATCACCGGTCTTTTTGGAGGATATCGCTGGTTACTCTCGGAGGATTTTGGCCCGCGAGAAGAGGCCGCAGCGCACGAGCTCGGCAACCTGGTGAGGCAGTATAACAAACCAGTGCTTCTGCAGAGTATTTATGCCAGGCATGATATTCCCGCGCTACGAATTTTGCGGGAAGAAAGCATACCATATTATGAGTCTATCGAGATTACGTGCCGGGCTATGGCAGCACTGAGTGAAATCGGGATATTTTTGGCACGAGTTTCATCAGGCTAGGACTGTGATACTGGAGGGATATACATGAAACGTCGAAACCTGATCCGCATGAGCAATGAAGAAATACGTGCATTTCTTGAGGAGCAGCGCACACTTCAAGTAGCCACTATCGATCACGACGGATGGCCACACCTGGTAGCGATGTGGTATGTGTTGATTAATGACCAGATAGTGTTTTGGACGTATGCGAAGTCGCAAAAGACTGTCAACCTGCGGCGCGATGCCAGGCTGACCTGCCTTGTCGAGACTGGTGAAGGCTATAGCGAACTACGGGGAGTCCAGATTAAAGGAAGGGCAATCATCAGCGACGACTACGAAACTGTCCAGCGGATAGGCGCGGTCATCTGGGAACGCTACAACGGCCCCTTGAATGACACTTCACGCCAAATGGTCGCGGCCCAGGCAGCGAAACGAGTGCTGGCGTTTGTGGAACCCGTAGAGATCGTCTCGTGGGATCACCGGAAGTTAGGTGGTAGCTATTGATGATACGCGGAAGAGATTTTTGTTTTCCTCCATAGTTTACCCCACAGATGTATAGTAGGACTCTTGCCATCAGGTATTGAAATCTATGGCCTTGACCGCTTAACCACCATCACCACCGATCACATTCAAGGCACACCTCCCCTGCCGGACATGAGACTGTAAGCGAAACGTCGTACGCTAGCTGAAAATAAGTGCCTGTATTAATATATTGTATCGACTTTTGTAGAGAGTTCATTAGGAATATTTACATAAGCACTGCACGCTTGTTTAGTATTGGTTGTGTTTGCCATGATGTAATGCGGTGTGATAGCATACATGTTGTACTCGACTTTGCACATGTTCATATCAATAGGGCGTCGCTTGTACGCTCCAGGCCCATTCACCCTACGGACTTTTCGGATATCGGCTGTTCACCCTGAGGTCTGAAAGTCCATGTCTCCAAACCATGGTAGTCCAGGGCACATGCACACGCTGCACGACGCCTAGGTCTTGCTCTATCGGACAATTGGCGAAAAATTGTACAGATTCGAACTGTCATAACGGCAAGACAAATATCCCAAGAAAGGAGACAAGCAGCATGGAGGAGCAGAACATCTATCCACCTGGCAGCCCAGTACAAGTGACCAGTTACAGCCCTTTCCGGGGATTCAATGGGACAATTCAAACGGTTGATACCATTTCCGATGAAGTTGATGAGCCGTTTTGTTTCTACCTCGTGGCTCTGGAAGGAACACAGATCAAGGAGCCAATTTGGTTTGAATATGATGAGGTAGAGTTGATTACCTCTCCGCTCGTTGCTCTTGAGGCATAAGCCTATCGCAGCGGTGGAGCAGAGGAAAAGAGTTGATTACCTCTCCGCTCGTTGCTCTTGAGGCATAAGCCTATCGCAGCGGTGGAGCAGAGGAAAGCGGGTATCCCCTGTGGATACCCCTTTTTTATAATGTTTGTCGTTTCCGAAATGAAAATCCCAAAGCAGACTCTTTCATTTCGATCAAAAGTAATCGACCTGCCCGGAAACATCTGAACTTCACAGGCAGGTCGATTACTTTTTTACCCTCCTATCAATGCAATAAGGTACTCAAGAGTACAATGATGGCAATGACGATAAACATCAAGATCATTGCCATAACCATCAAGCCACCACGCGCATATCGAGAACTTGGATCGGTTGACAACCCAAGATTGAATTCAGACTGACTATCCACTGTTGTCGACTCATAAGGTACAGATCTTGCAGTAATAGCGCGTAGACCACGTGCACTTCTGGAGCGACCCAGTCCAAGAGCCTCATGCTCATAAAAGTACAGAGTTACCTTCATACCCACAATTATTAGCCCTGTAAGTCCAACGACGAAGGCCAGAGCGATTAGAATAGTGTCCATAGCCTTTTCCTCTTGAGCCACCTGGCCCAGATATGTGATACCTCACTCTAATACAATATGACGCATCACATTTGGAAAACTAAAATCCAGTCACCAGGCGCTTTTCATGTATAAAACTCGCCTGGCACTGAATTCGATGAAAGCTACAACACTACTGTCACTCGACGCTGTTTACCTTCTCGCAAAAAACTGACAGCCACTTTCTCGCCAGCTTTGTGTTTCCGTACAACACGCTGCAAGTCTCGTGGTTCCGTAATGGGTTCATTCGCCGCCGCGATAATCACATCCAACCGCTTCAGTTCAGCGCGCTCAGCAGGTCCCCCTCGGCGGATCTCCAGCAGTTCCATACCATACTGTTGTGTAAGCCGTAGGGTTTGCCGTAATTTCGCATCAATCAGCACCCGCATCCCACCAACACCCATCGAAACACTGGCAGATGTCACCTCGTGTTTCTTATTTATGCGCGCAATAGCGGACTTGACAGTGTCCAGCGGAATGGAAAATCCCAGGCCTTGCGCCAGAGGCATCATTGCAGTTGTGATACCGACGACTCGTCCCATACTGTCAACAAGAGGCCCACCAGAATTTCCTGGATTGATCGATGTATCCGTTTGTATGAGATTGGTCATTTTACGTACACCAGGAGCTTCCAATGTGCGTCCCAATGCGCTAACAACTCCTGCAGTTACAGTCCAGTTTAGACCATAAGGATTCCCAACGGCAAGCACCAGTTGTCCTACTCTCAAAGGGACGCGTCCGAGTTCGGCCACCGGTAGCCGATCTGCGCCAATACGCAATACAGCAACATCAACTTCAGTATCGCTGCCAACAAGGCCAGCATCGAAGGTACGCCCATCAGCTAGCGTCACACGGATACGCCGGGCGTGGGCAACAACATGGGCATTGGTAAGTATTTGACCATCTGAGGCATAAATGAAGCCGGAGCCTAAACCGCCACCGAATAGGGACCTGGTCAGGAGGCCACCTTCACGTTCTATATCAATGCGTACTACAGCAGGGCCAACACGTTCAGCCGCGCCAGTTACGGCGCTCGAATAGGCGTCTAACGCCTGTGCGTCTATTTCATTTGTACCCATATGTGGGATAGTACTTTCTTATGGAACCCATCCGATAAAACGTGCGTGCGAGACTACGGCTCAGTGAGCTTGATATCTATTTTATCACATCAAGATTGTAAAACCTCAGTGATAGCAGAGGTGAGTGTCTGCAATTTAAATGGTTTCCACACTACACATGCATGGGGAGCAATATTCAATGCTTGCCGCACTTCGGCATCTGTAGCAGCCGTGCAAAAGATGAGAGGCAGGGATCGTGTATTTGGGTGAGACTGTAGATGACGTAATACTTCGAAACCGTTGATATCAGGGAGATGGAGATCAAGAATCAGTACTTCCACCGGCAAGTTTGGCCGTGATGCCTTGAATGGCTGGGCACCAAGGCCATTATAAGTCACCTCAACTCTAAGCAAAGCATCCAGACATTCGTCAGCATGTTCGTAGACTGTGACTTCATGTCCAGCGAGATTCAACATGGTAACACAAAGCTTCGCGATGCGGGAATTATCTTCTAGCAGGCCTACACGAGCCATAAAATTAACTCAACGCTTCCTTTTTGGTAATCGTATCTCATTTTTCGAATTGATCGAATTGTAAGATTTAGTTTAGTCACCTGTCAAGTCACAATTGGACCTCTCGACGCAGCGCCATTAATGCTGTACAATCTGTAGCGTACACAAATAAAAGGCTTTAGTACCTGGACATCGAGATTGCGGATGAGTGAGAACAATAGTATCAAACAAAATCCTATCAGCACTGTACGCTTCGGCATGGGAAAAGAACTACGTCTCTACATGGACGAACTGGTTGTAACAGGACAGGAAGAAGATAAAGAATTACATCTTCAACTACAGGCCATCAAACGACTGACCCTGGTGCCAGGAGATCCCAACCCGGCCAAATTGATTTTGATGGCAGACCTGGAAGACGACACGACTATCATTCTAGCCGAGGGTATGTCTAATGCGCGTGACTTTCGTGAAATGCTGCCCCACATTATCGAACTCTGCCCTGAGATACAACTCGACCCTCCTGATATGTCAGAACAGTTGCGCCAGGCCCTGAACACGCGCCGCGCCTGGACACTTACCTGCTATGGCACCTTCATTCTGATCTGTATTCTACTCCTTGTTTTCTATTTTGTCGTAGCCTATATTGGTACGCACCACTAGCGACTGTTCTTCCTATCTTCACTTTCGGGAATCTCTTCTGGTTTCTCCTGAGCAGGTAACTCGTCACTGGCCTGGATCTTGTCTGGTGCTTTTGCCTGTGTGGTATCGAGAGATATTGGTGTTTCTGATTCGATTATCTGCCCGGATTCAAGCATTTGCCTTGAACGCTTTCTCCCTAGTGAGGACAGTCGATAGAGCGCAAAAAAGAAAGCCAGAATCAATAATATTGGAAAGATCTGTGAAGGATCGAATGTACTGCTGTTCCCAGGGAAGAGATAAACATCATTATTAGCAGCATAGAGTTGGTTATAGCCGTTGGCGCCCATTGCAAGAGCGAAAACAGGTTGATCTTTGGGCAAACCGCTGGCAACACCTTCCCAGTTTTGCCCGTTATCATCACTGCGCAACACCCCTATTCCGATACCTAGATACACGGTTGTAACTTGATGATAGTCAATCAGAATAGCGTTTACGCTCGTTCCAGAAAGCGAAACGGGACTTGCTGACCAGTGTGCTCCAGAGTCTTGCGAACGGAAAAAACCACGATTCGTACCTGCAAAAACGAGCCTTTGATCGCCTCCACTGATGGACGCTGGGAATACAGTGTTCACAACCACAGCCGAAGGTAGCCCAGTATTCAAAGCCCGCCATGTAATTCCAGCATCACCGGAACGGTAGATGCCCAAATTTGTAGCTGCCCACAGTTGATGTTGGTCAGAATCAAAAGCCAACCCATTAATACTAATTCCTACAGGCAAGCCTCTATTAGCAGCAGTCCAGGAAGAGCCATCATTGGTACTCACCAATACACCATTATGCGTTGTTGCAGTGTAGATAGTGTGTGGAGCTTTCAAATCAAATGCCAGCGCAGTATAGCTGGCGGCAGGGAGACCATTGATAGCTACCCAGTGTTGTGCTGCATCCGCGCTTATAAAAACACCACTATCAGTCGCAGCATAAAGCTTTTTTCCCGGGTCATCGAAACCAAGTGCATTGATAGTAGTTGGCAAAGGCAATCCAGTACTACGTTGACTCCAATGTATTCCCGCATCAGTGCTAACAAACATCCCGTCTTGCCCATCACCAGCATAGATATTCTGAGGGTTATTTGGATCAACCGCGAGCGTTCGAATATGCTGGTGTTGTAGCCCAGCTGATTGCCAGGTACCCCTGGCAAAGATGCCAGAGCCTGGTGCGCACGATGCAAGACAAAGCAATAAAGGCAATAATAAGAGCCACCTCATACACACATCCTAATGCAGCAAATTAATCTCTTCCCCTACGCCCCGCTCTCTCGCCAGCGTATAAACGTAGGCCGCGGTAGCAACATCTTCGAGCGCGATGCCCACACCTTTATAAAGCGTGATATCACTTGTTAACTCGCGGTTCGGCCCGCGACCAGCAACCACATCCGAAAGGTCAGATACTCTGCTCCAATCAAATAGCCCCTCGTTAGCAGGAATAATAAAATCTCCCGCTTCTATTCGCGCCTGTTCTTTCGAATCGGTCACAATTACACTGCTACGCTGCAATGTCGCCAGGTCAAGCTCACGCCTGTTTGGCCAGTTAGAACCAATCGCGTTGACATGACAACCACTCTTTAACCAATCACCCGGTAGGACAGGCTCCGGCGATGTTGTGGCAGTAATCACAATATCTGCATTCTCTACAGCCTGCCTTGAGCTTGCAACGGGTACGACCTCGATAGAGAGCCTGTGCATCAATTCACTACAGAACTTCTCGCATTCAACCAGGCGGCGGCTATAGACATAAATTGCTCTCACTTGCCGTACAGCACATACTCCCAATACCTGCATATATGCCTGCTTACCTGCCCCAATGAGACCCACCACCGCAGCATCTGGACGCGCCAGGTACTTGGTTGCAAGTCCACTTGTAGCACCGGTACGCATCCGACCAAGCAAATCAGCCTCAATAAGAGAGAGCAGGCGCCCATCCTGCGAGCTAAACAACATGACAAGGGTGCGCATGCCAGATCGAAAGACTGTATACGTTTTAAAACCCATTGCACCCTGTGTTGGCGCAGCAGCAGCAAGTATATGCATCACGCCATTTTCCTGTGTGATGCGTGTGCGAGCACGATTTACCGCGTTTCCTTGCGCCCACACACCAAATGCCTGTTCCAAAACCATAATATTGGCAGGCATTTCCAAGAGTGAAAGCACATCCCCTTCACGCAGTAACAGAGCCATACTTTTACTCCCCCACTTTAAACTTCCCTGCGTATCACTCGCCTCAGGTATACGACTGTTTCGTGTATTTCATAGCCCTTTGGCAGTTTCATAGATTTGTCGTCCTGTGTTGAGAAGACATCTCGTAGGGAGTCAAATGCCGGCGCAGCCAGATAATTTGAGGCTGAACGAGGAAGACGCTTCATGCGAGTCAACAGGCCCCGGCGGAGCAACTCCAAACCAACACCAACAGCAAGTGCACCTACCCCAGCGGCCACGCGCGGTTTTCTGAGTATTACTTTCTCATACCCATATGCATTCTCTTCAATTGTGCTATAGAAGTAGGAGAGAGACTTATCATATTCCCTATTTTACTGCTTTCTGTGCAGAGAATCTATAGTTCTCGCAAGCAATCTTGCAGCTTTCTCAATCTCCTCTTCCGTTGACCACCTTCCCAGCGTCAATCGCAACGCACCAAGCGCCCTTTCTCGGGATATACCCATCGCTAATAAGACGGGAGATGGATCAGTGCTCCCTTCATGACATGCTGAGCCAGTTGAACTGGCGATCTCAGGCGTGACAGCTAAAACATCCTCGCCAATCACACTCTCGATGATGATATTCATAGTATTGGGCAACCGCCTGGTTAGATGTCCATTGAGGTATACCTGGCCTGGCAAATATGTTTCCAGTTGCTTTTGTAATCTGTCACGCAGTCGTTGCAGGCGTACCTGGCTCTCTGTAAGCTGCTCATGCGCTAACTTGCAAGCTACTCCGAGCGCTACCATATTGGCAACATTCTCCGTCCCTGCCCTGCGACCCGACTCTTGACCACCACCATAGATTACCGGCTCAAGCTCCAGGCCTCTCCTGACATAAAGCGCTCCTATACCTTTGGGCGCATAGAGCTTGTGCCCGGCAACGGTCAGTAAGTCAACTCCCAACTCTTCCACCTGCGTAGGAATCTTTCCTACAGACTGAGCGGCGTCCGTGTGGATCAGTGCTCCATGTTTATGAGCAAGCTGCGCTATCTCCGCAACAGGTTGCAGCGTACCGGTCTCATTGTTCGCATGCATAATCGTGATGAGCACAGTCTCTTCATCGATGGCTGCCTCAACCGACTCAAGACTGACACACCCACTATCGTCAACGGGGAGATAAGTGATGCGAAACCCATGCAACCGTTCAAGTGCGCGACAGGTATTGAGGACGGCGGGATGTTCTGTTACCTGTGTAATGATATGGTTACCCTTATTGAGATAAGCAAGAGCTATACCGCGAATTGCCAGGTTATCGCTTTCAGATCCCCCACCAGTAAAAGTAATCTCTTCAGGAGAACAAACAAGGATCTCAGCTACCTGAGATCTTGCAGCGTCGATGGCCTGGTGCGCTCTATATCCATAACCGTGCGAACTTGACGGATTACCAAAATGGGTTGAGAGATAGGGTAGCATAGCTTCGACTACTACTGGATCGATGGGAGTAGTTGCATTATAATCGAGGTAGATCGGGCCATTCTGTAGACCTGGATGGATTCTCATATTCACACCTTAATTCTTGACAGACATGTCTGAAAGACATATCTGTAATTCTTTCCATAAATCCTGTATATCCCTCTCAGTGGTATGCAAATTGCCTATCGCAATACGTATGGTAAATTTACCATTCAGTTTTGTATGCGATAAAAAGAAACGACCATGCGCATTAATACGGCTCATAATGCGGTCATTTAACGCTTCCAACTGAGCCTCATCTTCCGTTCTTCGCGGATGAGCGCGGAAACAGACCGTACTGAAAGGCGTGGGAGCCATACGCTCAAATTCCGGCGACTCATCAACCCATTGGGCAAAAAGTTGACCCAGGCGCACATGTTCTCGAATCCGGGCAGCCAATCCTTCCTGCCCAAAATAACGCATAATTATCCAGAGCTTGAGCGAGCGGAAGCGGCGACCAAGAGAAGTGCCGTAATCCATTAGATTGAGTACCTCCTCGTCCGTACTTTCCGTGTTGCGCAGGTATTCTGGGATAAGGCTAAACACCGCTTTCACTACATCGGGTTTGCGGGTGAAGAAGACGCTACAATCGATTGGCGTAAAGAGCCACTTATGCGGATTGACGATGAGCGTATCGGCCCGCTCGCAGCCGGCCAATGCCCAGCGCATAGCGGGATCAACGGCGGCAGAGCCCCCATATGCGCCATCAACATGCAGCCACAAGCCATAACGCTCGCAGGCATCAGCGATTTGTGGCACAGGATCTACACTCGTAGTAGAGGTGGTACCAACAGTGGCAACGACAGCAAAAGGTAGCCAGCCCTCTGCGATATCTTCCTGAATGGCCTGTTTCAGTTGATCGACATCCATTCGAAATTCGCTATCAACGCCAATTTTGCGCAATCCTTCTTGACCCACGCCAAGTACTATACCTGCCTTGTCAACCGATGAATGTGCCTGCTGCGAGGCATAGTAGCGCAGGCGAGGAACGTCAGAACGGCCAGCCATACCCTGCTGACGAATATGCAGTGGTAGCGCTTCGCGCGCCGCCGCCAGGGCATAAAGTGTCCCTGAGGAGGCCGTATCGTTGATAACACCAAACAGAGGGTACGGCAGTCCAAGCATCTGGCGCAGCCAATCGAGTGTCACCTGTTCCAGTTCCGTAGCTGCCGGCGAAGTCCGCCAGAGCATGGCATTGACGTTAAGCGCACCTGAGAGCATTTCGCCAAGTATACCTGGAGCCGAGCCGGTAATACCGAAATATGCCAGGAAACCTGGCGAATTCCAATGGGTAATCCCAGGCATTATTACTCGTTCAAAATCAGCCAGTATCGCCTCCATCGACTCTGGCTGTAAAGGTGGTTTATCAGGTAAAGCATGACGAATATCACCCGGAGCAGTTTGCGCCAGCACAGGATACTCACCCACGTGCGTCAAATAATCTGCGATCCAATCCACCACCTGGTGCCCATACATGCGAAATGATTCTGGATCCATATCGCCGGCGGCGGACGCCTGTTGCGCAGAATCGAGGTATTTGCGTTCTTCCATCAAAATTCTCTCCTCTTCAAAAAAGAGCTACTTACTTCGACTGCAAAAAATGATTTGAGCAAACGTCAATGTTAATAAGCTAAACACAATAGTAGACTGATTCGCTATTCCCATTTCGCTCATGAATTTGCCTACTCAGACAGACTAATAAATATGTAGAAGCAGGAAGCTTTCAGGAGAATTCTTAATGACTGCCTATTTAGGACATCAATTTGGTAATTATCGACTTATCAGTTTAATTGGTCAGGGTGGTTTCGCCGACGTTTACCTGGGTGAGCATATTCACCTGAACACACTGGCCGCAATAAAAGTTCTCCAGATGCGGTTAGCAGGTAATAATTTAGAACAATTCCGCAACGAAGCTCGTACCATCGCCAGCCTCACCCATCCAAATATCGTGCGCGTTCTGGACTTCGGCATAGAAGAAAATATCCCTTATCTGGTTATGGAATACGCTAGCAATGGAACACTACGTCAACGCCACCCTAAAGGCATTCCCCTTTCACCATTGAGCATTATGCCATATCTTCAGCAAACTGCTGATGCTTTGCAATATGCTCACGATAGGAAGCTCATTCACCGGGACATCAAACCAGAGAACATGTTGATAGGCTCAAACAACCATGTATTACTCAGTGATTTTGGTCTCGTCTTAATCGCTCAGAGCACAGGATCACGCAGTACAAGGGAGATGGGTGGAACCGTTCCTTACATGGCCCCTGAACAACTGCAAGGCAGACCTCGGCCAGCCAGTGACCAGTATGCTTTGGGCATCGTAATCTACGAGTGGTTGACTGGAGACCGTCCATTTCATGGAACATTTACTGAGATTGCCAGCCAACATATGCTCGTTCCTCCTCCACCTCTACATGCTAGAATACCAGGCATCTTGCCTGAGATTGAGCAAGTAACGTTGAGAGCACTGGCAAAAGACCCACAGCAACGTTTCGCAAGCATAAAAGCATTTGCTTCCGCTTTTGAGGAGGCTTGCCAGGCAATGCAGCAGTATCCATACCCTATAACCTACTCAACTGTGCAAATGGGTCAATCCTGGTCTTCTACCTATGTGATTCAGCCAGATTCGGCAAACCAATCTACCCATATAGCGCCATCTCTGAGCGAATCTTCACAATCGACAGTTTCAAATAATCCACCGGGAAAACAATTACCACCAAAGTTTGTGAATACTCCACAATTCCAATCTTCACTCTCAACCAACGTAGTGCAACCAGATCAGCCCTCACGACCCCCGAGAGTATTAACCACACCCACTCAAACTCCGCTGTCGAGCAACGCTAATGGATTGCCATACCAGACTTCTCCTCATATACTACCATATGGTACCTCGAAAGTGGTCGAGCTACCACCTTCAGGTTCACGCCGTACATGGAAATGGTCTATCATCGTTGCCGCCTGCCTGCTCATCATTGCTATGCTTGTCTTGCTCCCTCTTCTGTTAGGAGCTGGCATTTCAAAAAGTACAGTAGCCAGTAGCAGAGGAACACAATTGACTCCAGCAAGTACTTTACCGGTACCTACATCAACCCAATTACCAAATACAAAGCCAACATTGGCGCCAGCATTGAATCCGAATACGACACCGACACTCACGCCAATAGCAACATCCCAGCCGACACCCACGCCAACACCTGTGACACCAACTCCCACAACATCACCGCCTCATGGGCCAGGTGTCACTCCAAGCAACCTGACTCCCAGTCAATGCTCAACTACCAATCAAGGTTGGACATGTACTGAAACACTATCCGAAGATCAAAACAACAGCGGTAACCTATCCTGGTCTGCAACTACCGGTACAGCAGGGATTACTTTTAATCCAGCAAGTGGAACCCTATCTCCTGGACAAACTACACAGGTGAGTATCGCGATACCACTCAGTGATTGCAGCGATACATTCACCTTTAAAGGCCAGCTAGATACCGCTCATGTGAGCTGGAATTGCACATTACCGGCACCTGTGCAGCTTTCTCCGGCCAGCGGAACCGTTTTCAACAATTATCCCCGTACAACGACGCTACAATGGTCTGCGGTAGCGGGTGCGGCAAGTTATACAGTCCAAATCTACTTCTACCAGCCGGGAGACACGACATGCACTGGAGGGGCACAGGACTACCTGACTCCAAACATTACAAATACAAGCTATCAGTTTAACTTCGTTGGAGCGCAGCCAGGCTGCTGGAGAGTCTGGGCTGTGGATGCTGCTGGCCGGCAAAGTCCTCCGAGCGGTTGGTGGGAATTTAGCTACACGATATAACTTTTCCGTATCACAAAAAAGAAAGGCGACCGCTTCTGGTCGCCTTTCTTTGATGTTCAAATCCTACACTGAGAACTTAGAAGCAAGCTCGCGTGTGCTCGGCTCGACTAAAATCGTGCCATCGGGGAAGACAATCGTTGGCACGCTTTGGTAGCCACGGTTTACGCGGGTCACATATTCCGCTGCTTTTTCGTCCTCTTCAATGTTAATATATTCATAAGATATGCCGTGGGAATCAAACCAGCGTTTGGCCATGCGGCAATCACCGCACCATGTGGTGACATACATTTTTATCGCTTGTTCGTTTGTTGAAGAATTAGCTGAGGAATCCTGCACAAAAAGCTCCTTGAGGTAATCCAAATTTGAGATAGTTCCACATACTTATGTCAACATACTTTTATAGCGAAATATTCCCCGCTTGTTTGTTGATACGCTCCAACATCACGTCCAGAAATTTTTTGCTTCCAGTAGCTACTAACCCTGGGTTGCGTGCAAGCACTCCCAGTACCAGGCCTGCACTGAAATCACCTCGAAGAGCCTGCGCTACTTGTGCAGGTGTCAGGCGCTTCATCAAATCAAGAGCATTATCCCACTGTTCATCACTGTAATCAGCAATGCGTTTATTAATCATGTAGGAGATATCCATGTCGCGACCGAACCTTGCCCGCCATTGTTTGTCAAAACGCCCAAGAAACGTAGCCGAGGTATCGCCAGCCTTGACTGCCTCGGCAGCAACTGTGCCTGCCATCTGGCCTGAGTAGATCGCGAAGCGAATGCCCTCGCCTACTAACGTCGAACCATGTCCTCCAGCATCACCTGCCAAAAGCAAACCATCGCGTGAGAAACGCTCAAGCGGCCCTTCAGAAGGAAACAGGCCCGTGTGGTATTCAATCGGGCTTGCATCCTTGAACTTATCCGATAATTGGGGTAGATCACACACGATGCGATCCAGGTAAGCTCGCGCGTCGTCATCACAATCAGGATGGAGCACTCCTACACCCAGGCGTACGCGACCACTCCCACGCGGGAAAGCCCACGCATATCCTCGCGGTGCATACTTGCTGCCCATAATCAGAAACAGCTCATCTTGTGGGTAATTTGGCGCATACATATCGTATTCAGCGCCGTAGCCATAACGATGGAACGCTTCCCCCATCTCTGTACGAACCCCTACATGTCGCGAGAAGCCGCTTGCATCAATTGTTACAGGTGCACGTACGCTAATACGCTCACCCACGTGATTCTTAGTTGTTACACCCTGAACATGACCACCTTCCACAATCGTTGTTTCAACTGTGTGACGCACATGTATCGTTGTGCCAGCACCGATGGCACGGCTCGCTAGAAGTTGGTAGACATCACGCACATCAAGAACGCAGGCAACGGCAGGGTTATAATACAAATGCACTTCACGGTGTGGAGAAACAAATACAACGTTCGTTACCGGGTGATAGAGATTTTCGGGGATAGCGAGCGCCTTCATATCGCGAATCCAGCTTCCCCCGCTTGTATGTACCGGATATCCAATCTCGTTCTGGCGTTCCAATACAACTACCCGCACATTAAGCTTAGCAGCAGCTTCTGCGGCGGCCAACCCCGCCGGGCCTCCGCCAACAATTAAAACGTCACACTCATCTGGCATGAAAAACCTTCTTCACAGTCTGGAGTATTAAGAGCGAACGACCACCTATGGCCGCCCTTTTTCTGAGATTATATATTTTTCAGGAATAGTATAGCCCACCAGGCTCAGAATTGTCCAATATCCAGCCAGAACCAGGCATTTGAGATAAGACTTCCCCCGTGAGCAGGCTTGCGCTGCCTCTCCAGGTTGTCATGCTGAGCGCGTGAGCCGAAGCCCTGAGCGAAGCGAAGGGGAAGCATCTCGGTACCCATCGCGCCAGATCCATCGCTGCGCTCAGCATGACAACCGACAACTCTTCCATGTCAAAAATCGTGTCTGGCCCTCGTGCCAGACCCTTCGCGGAGTTTACCCTGAGTGCAGCGAATGGTCTCAGGGTGACAAGTGGAGAAAGCAGCACAGGTGACAACTCAGGGGGACCCTCGCCTTGCCAGAGCGCGGCAGGAAAGCACTGCCCCTTTCATGCTGAGCTCCCCATTGTCATGCTGAGCGCGTGAGCCGAAGCCCTGAGCGAAGCGAAGGGGAAGCATCTCCTGCCCCTCGCGCTAGACCGTTCGCGGAGTTCACCCTGAGTGCAACGAACGTGCTCAGAACGAATGGACTCAGGGTGACACTGTATAATCAGGAATATTCGCTTGACGTATCTACTTTTTGAGTCTACAATACTTGCATGCTTACCTGAACGAGAGATCAACTTGTAATTTCATCTATGCCTCAAACTTGATGTGAGGAGACACGAAGGTGGCAGACCGTCTTGGACAACAATTTGGCAATTACCGGCTGGTCAGCCTGTTGGGCCAAGGTGGCTACGCTGAAGTGTACCTGGGCCAGCATCTGCGGCTCAACCAGCAGGCAGCCATCAAAGTGTTGCATGCGCACCTGACCGAGCAGGAGGCCGAGCACTTCCAGCAGGAAGCACAAACCATTGCGACCCTCGTGCATCCTGGTATCATCCGTGTCTTCGATTACGATGTGCAGGAGGGCGTACCCTTTCTGGTGATGGACTATGCCCCTCATGGTACCCTGCGGCGCCGATACCCCAAAGGCAGCCTGGTGCCGCTGCCGGTGATCGTCTCGTCGGTCAAGCAGGTGGCCGATGCGTTGCAGTACGCCCACGAGCAGAAATTCATCCATCGCGATGTCAAGCCGGAGAACATGCTGCTGGGTCGACGCGAGGAGGTGCTGCTCTCCGATTTTGGCATCGCCACCATCGCCCATAGCACCTCCTCGCTCAGTACGAGCGCCGAGGGCACCTCCGGCACGCTGGCCTACATGGCGCCTGAGCAGATCGAGGGACATCCTCGCCCGGCCAGCGACCAATACGCTTTAGGTGTGGTCGTCTACGAATGGCTGTGTGGTGAGCGTCCATTTGAGGGCTCGGTGAGCGAGCTGATCGCCCAACAGTTGAGCATGCCTCCCCTGCCGTTGCGCGAGCGCATGTCGGCGATCCCACTCGAGG
>WNGD01005627.1_pt1 | contig 18872 bp, 14 predicted proteins | sample 5400671 | NCBI WGS metagenome assembly WNGD01 (sample SAMN13153369, study PRJNA577476) | soil metagenome | isolation source: 40 cm soil or saprolite under grassland replicate 2 | place: USA:California | collected 2016-06-15
CAGGCAGGTTTCGCCGCGGCGCGACCTGCGGCAAGTGGCGGACTCTGGCAGGAGATACGCGATCAGTAACGATCTTTGTCCCTGAAGCGGGATGATCCGGGAATTCTTCCTAACCCTGGTTCAATCGGCGGCATTACAGCAGCCGATCGACTTGTGCTTCATATTGCACCTCTCCATTGACTCGACGGCCATGTAGGCGATTGCCCGAACTCCTCGAGCGCGCTTTCTCGGCTGGATTTGTCGATGGCGGTGGAAAAAGGGCCAAAACAGCGGTGGTCTGGTTACTTTTCACTCTGCCCCTTTCCCTCTTGGAAGGGGGTGTTCTCTCAGAACGGCCCGCAGCGGTCAAGGGCGTTGCGCGGCGAAGCGAACCCTTCACGGCGAGGACCGTTCTGAGATCCTCGACAAGAGGGAAAGGGGTGGCCCTAAATGGACCGCTAAAATGGCCCAGTCGCTCACAGCCTCTGACACTGGATTGGGCCCGCGATCATCTCTCCTACACTAAGTCCCTTCCGCCAGTTGCCTGAGTCTTGCCCGGTAACGCTCTCGACCAAAATCTGTTTGGCCCCTTTTCTTCACGACACGGCGGCTTAGTGCCGTGAGTTCGAGCGCGAATTAATCAGCAAGCCTTTATTTGCAACCCACTCGTAGCTTTCACCGCCGCCGGGGCCGACGATTCTGCTTTCCGAATTGTCCTGGAGCCGCCTGACCCGGAGCACGTACGTTTCCGCATCTGGCACGAACAGCCCACCTTCGAACCAAGCAGCCTGACTCACATAGGCGACGAAACAAGAGTCTGGCGACCACCACAATCCAGATTCTGCGTGCCATTTCTTAAACAGAACCCGCTTTTCGTTCGTCCCTGCGGAGTCCACTGCATAGTAGGTATCCTTATCGAGGAACGCGATCCGTTTCCCGTCCGGGGACCAAGTGGCTTGAGTTCCCACGGTCGGAAGGTCGTGCGAGCGCTCTTCTTCTGTGCTGTATACTCTCAAACGCTCGTCACTCTCATAGACGAAGCGCTTGTTATCCGGCGACCAACACTGCGAAGTGACTCTACCAATTTTGGTTATCTCTTGAGCAAGACCGGACCTGACATCCAAAAGTTGTAGAGGTGCACTCAAACTTCCCGTATTCATCGAACCTATTACGAGTTTGGACTTATCATACGACCAGCAGATGCAATTGTTCGCTGGCATCCGAACATTTCGGTACTCCCGAAAGTCGCTCCCGTCCGTTCGAGAAATCACGAGGTCGAATGGTAGCCAGTCCGAAACGAATGCTGCTTCGCTTCCATCGGGAGACATGGCTCCAATTCCGCCGCGTAGGTCTCTGACTTTGACCACCTCCCGGCGCGAGAAAACGGCGGCCAGAATAGACCTGTTTTGGACAGTGACGAGTGATAGTCCGATTCGGCCTTGTAGTTGGGCTAGCTCCGTGCGAACCGATCGCCTTTGCCACGCGCGAAGATACGAAAAAGAACCGAACACAATTATGAGCAATATCAGACTTGCTCTACCTAATCTAGCCACCATTCTCATACTGAATACGTGCCCCCGCGCTCTACGCGAATCGCCGATCACCTGATCACCCCATTGACCGCATCGATACTCACGTTCACCTTAATCGACCTAGTCGAGCGTGCTTCCTGGGTGGATTTGGCCCGGGATCTTCAAAGAGAAATTGGTTTCGATCGTTAATGGCGTGCGCCCGGATTCGACTCTTTCTTCGCCAATCCGAAATTGTGTTTGTTGATACGCCGCACCGTCGTGCAATCTCAAAGATTGTAAGCATGCCTCGTTTACGAAGCCGATCGAAGCGGCTCTCGAGTCTGTAGGCCGTTCGAATGTAGCCGACGGCTGGTGATGTTAGCGGCAAGCCGTCGCCTGTTTTGAACCCCTTCTCGTTGAGAATTCGAGCCACGTCTGCATAGTTGTAGTCGTCCAAGAGGCGGTCCATTTCGGCTACCATGGCCGGATTTTGCTTGTGGCTTTCGCAGTAGCTCAGCGGCAGAGGCAACATCAATGTTTTCGACATGCCCCCGCGGAAGCGAACGTCAAGCTGGATGTGCTCGCCTTTTCGAATTGTGACGTCCTCGATGAGGAGACGAACCATTCGTTGCGTTCGCGGTCGGCTGTGCCGGGATCGTTCCATAGTTGCGGGAAGTTCGTGGCCAGGGCTAGCACCTGCTGTCGCTGCACGCTGCTAACCTTTAGCTGATCTGCTTGCCGTTGGCACTCATAATTCTGCTCAGCTTCGGAGAGTGCATGCAGCTTCGAGTTCCATTCCGCTTCCAACGTTCGCAGTCACCTTCTGGTTAGTTTCGATGCTCATGGATGAACCTCCGGCGCCTGCTTGAGGGCCATTGTTGCCAGTACCAAGACGATTTCACCGCGAAGCTCATTCGGCAAAGGTGCGGCAGGGGTCTGACACCGGCGGGCGTTGTCTGGATTGGTAGAGCCAACCCGGGAGCACGCCAGCATCCATGCCACCATTCCCTGGCCAAGAAAAATGGCCATGCCCAGGCCACGAGAACTCGAACCCTCTGCGGCTTGTCGTAGATCTTCGTAGGCGGAGATCAGAATTTCCGGCGCTGTCTTGCATGCGCCAGCAGCTGGATTCAGCGACGTTTTTTTTTTCTGCCGCCTCAGTGCGCGTTCGATACTCCGTGGATGAGCATTCACAGCGAACCGTTCCTGGATGGCAGCAGCCAAGTCCAGAGGGCGCAGCGAAGGATCGCTTGCCCGGAGTTGTATAGCGGAAGTCCAGAACCTCCGGCGTGAGTTTGTGGCCTCGCCGTGGCCCTCGCTTCTCGGGCAATAGCCCGAAGAGTCCATCTCGCTGAAAGTCCGCTTCCGCTTGATAGTAGGTAGGACGTGAGAAGCCGAATGCCGCTGCGGACTGCGTGACTGATTGTTCGTCGACAGTGACGCGGCGAAGCATCTCGTACTTGACCTGTACGACATCGTCGCGATCGAAGAAATCGCCAGTTTCGACCAGGGGGTCTGTCACCGCGTTCGGATGCGGATTCAGCGTGCCGTGCCGCTTGAGGGCGTCTCGCTTGGACTTTTTGGCCGCCTTGCCGGGCATTAACCAAATCCTCGGAATGTCGATCTCTATTTGTAAATATAGTTATGTACCAACGCAAAGATCTGTCAAGGGCTTTCTTCGTGTTGATAGCGTAATCCGTAGTAATAGGAAGGCGATGGCAAGTATATTCCTGCACTTGCTGTGACGTAATTTCCTTAACAGCATGGACGGAATTATCTTTACACATTATCGCCGCAGTCCTTCGACTAAACGTGTCAATTCCACGAGGTCTGCTGCGCGGAACCAGCTTTTTCCGGAAGCCAAGATGCAAACGGGATCTTCAGCGGCTAGATCGGTGCAGCTCAGTGGAATCTCACACTGGCGGCCTTTTTTGTCGAGGAAACAAACTCTCTGTTCACCACTGTATTCTTTGCATGCCAGAGCTTCGAACTCGCAACCAGAGAGCGGATGAAAGGGATGTGTGATCCGAAACTTCTCAGGTTGCGCTCGACGAACGTGTGTAGTCTGACGCCGACTTCTCAACCCTCGCACTGCAATACCGAGACCACTGGAAACAGCGACTAAATTCAAACTGACCCACTACCGACAATATGCAGTTTTTGACGCCGGCTGAGATCCAAGAATGGGCGGACGCGGCTGAGGAATACAAAATGCTTGGCACTTGCCGTTGAGTTTGGCGCGGAGCAGCTTTGAGGCGTTCCACGGACCTTGTGCCGCCCCGCCAAGTGCTTCGGGTTTCATGCTGCTCTCCGCACGAACGCACGTAGAGCGTCAACGGGAATGACAAATTTCTTACCCAACTTGACGTAAGGGAGTTTTTTCGCCCAGAGGAGCCCGCGAACGGAGCGAACTGTGCCGCCCAACATTTGAGCAGCAACGAGGATAGGGACCGCCAGGGATTCAACTACAGGAGATTGAAGTACAGATTGAACTGCAGGTTTCTTGCGTGACATCAGCATTTCCGAATGAAGACACGTGTCCTCGTTCAGGAGTGCCGCCGATTTATCTCAGTCGGGGGTGCCCAGCTTCCAGCATCACTTTACAGTGAGCCGCTTCTGGCTTTACGGTAACTTCCAGCCGCCGTCCTTTGTTTCGCGTAGCTTTTTCCTACGCCACACGGCAGGAAGCGATCTCAGTTCTGACGGGGTCAGCCGCCCAAACCTCAATCGGGTCTAGAGTACCAGAACTCACGCGAGAAAGTCTGGAGCAATTTGAATGCCACGGCACAAAGTAAAACGTATTGGTACGGAATGGTTCTAGAAATACTGTTGCTCCTGGAACCGAAAATCTGGTACGCTATACGCAAAGGAGAATCCCATGACGACTCTGGCGGTGATGCCCAAGCCCGTCGAGAAGCCTGAGAAGACGCGACGGCGGGATAGGGGTGACGGCGGCTTGTTTCATGTTCCAGGTTCAAAGGTTTGGTACACGAAGGTACGTGGCAAGAAGCAGAGCACAGGGACGCGCATCAAGGAGGAAGCGAAGGTAATTCTCAACGCTCGCATGGGCAGGGCGGTTCTCGGAATCGCCGACCCGAACGAACTTCGCAAGGTATGCTATGAAGACGGGCGTGCACGTCTTATCGCGGTGTACCAACAGGAGAAGCGACGCTCACTCAAGACGCTCAAGAAAGGCACGTTGACCATCGACGGCCTGCCTTACGTAGACAAGTTTTTCGGCGGTCGCTCCGTCGTGGACATCAAGCGGGACGTGTTGGACAAGTTCGTAGAACAACGTCAGAAAGACGGAGCGTCGAACGCTTACATCAATCGAAACCTTGCCTTGTTGCATCGGATGCTGACTCTACTCGCCGAAGATCATGAAGGTCGTCTCATCGTTCCGAAAGTTCCAAAATTGAAGGAGCCACCAGCACGTCAAGGCTTCTGCGAGCCCGAGCAGTTCGCGAAATTGTTCTACGAACTTCCAGAGCGTTTGCGGGCGTTCGCTCTCTTTATTTACACTACTGGTTGCAGGACGGGCGAAGCAAAGAAGCTGACTTGGGAGCAAGTGGACTGGAAGGAGAGCGTAATTCGCGTGAGCGAGGAGCAGACAAAGAACGATACGCCGCGCACGATACCGCTTGACGCAACCGTCGTTGAGCGCTTGAAAAAGATTCCCGAGAGTCGGCGAATCGGCGTGATTTTTCCAGTCGGCTGTTTTCGTAAAGCGTGGCAGAATGCTTGCGTACGGGCTGGGTTGGGCAAGCTCGACAAGACGGGAGACAACGCCAAGAAGAACGGTCGGTACGGCACGTATACAGGACTAACGCCGCATGACTTTCGGCGGTCGGCGGTGCGCAACATGACGAAGGAAGGCATCGGGGAAACACTGGCAATGAGCGTCAGTGGGCACAAAACGGCGGAAGTGTTCAGGCGCTACAACATCGTCACGACTAGGGACAAGGTCGCCGCTGTCCGCCGCGTAAGTTCTAGTTTGGTTCCATTTCTTCGGGCGAAACGCGCGCGAAGCGCGAAATAAACAGTGTTTATGCCGTGTTGGGAGGTCGTCCAATTGGTAGGACTCCAGACTCTGGATCTGGCTATCCTGGTTCGAGTCCAGGCCTCCCAGCCAATCTTTCTCCTTGCCGCAGAAGGACTTGCCGTTTTCCTCCAATTCCGATTTCCCCTGTTCCTACCAAAAACCTCGTCGGGCAACCACCAGAAGTTATTCGTACTGCATGCCCGTCACCTTTCGGAACAATTCGAAGGGCAAGCGTCCTGCCACAAAAAACTAAAGTTCGCATAGCAAACGGGCACACGGCTCGTTCTGCCCACACGAGCGTTTGCAGGCCAGTCTTCGATCAGGCAGCTTTGCGCGAGTAAAGGTGATGCAGGCCGCCGACTTTCGGAATCTCGATCACCTGACCGAGCGAAGGAAGCTCGACCGGTCGGCTGACGGGCGCATCTTTTTCGAGCGACAGATGCGTACGGCATCTTTCGTAGTATTCGAAATAATCCTTCAGAATCCGGCGCAACCCGGCCTCATGGAAAACAATGACGTGATCCAGGCATTCGCGACGGATGGAGCCCACCAGTCGTTCCGCAAAGGGATTTTGCCACGGCGATCGCGGCGCAGCCAGGACTTCCCGAATGCCCATCGATTTCGCCGTCTCACAGAACTTCTCACCGTACACGCGGTCGCGGTCGCGCAGCAAGTAACGCGGAGCGTTGTCCCAGGGGAATGCTTCCAAAAGTTGACGGGCTGTCCATTCTGCTGTGGGGTTAGCGGTCACCGCGAAATGAATCGGACGTCTGCGGTCCTGATCGAGAATCACAAAGACGAATAGGAGTTGGAACGCAATCGTTGGGACAATGAAGAAATCTGCAGAAACCAAGTCCTTGGCGTGATTCTTGAGAAAGGTTCGCCACGACTGGGAGGGAGGTTTCCGGTGCCGGACCATGTACTTGGCGACTGTTGCCTGCGACACCTGAATACCGAGTTTCAGGAGTTCCCCATGAATGCGAGGAGCGCCCCAGCGAGGGTTGGCGAGACTCATGTGCCGGATGAGATTCCGAACTTCCGGAGATACCGTCGGGCGACCTTCGCCACACCGACTCTTCCATCTCCAATAGAGGCGAAATCCCTGGCGATGCCAGGCGATAACCGTCTCCGGTTTGACAAGGAGCAACGCCGATCGCCAATCGTTCCACAACCGCGAGAGCCAAACCCACAGGACTCGATCAGCCCAACCGAGACGGAGCTTATGACCGCGGTTCGAACGTTGCAAGACCAGAAGCTGATGTCGGAGAGCAAGAATCTCTGCTTGCAGAAAGGCACGAGCCCGGAAACAATCTCGCAGAGACAAAAGTAGAGTCAGCATAGACAAAAGTAGAGTCAGCATGACCCGGGAAGGTTACCGGTTGTGGTTCGGTAAATGCAACGATTTCAATCTGCACGGAGTTTTTAGCAGGTATGATTCGGCAGGGGTAGCCGAAAATGAAGGTATTCGCAATCATCATGTTGACCCTGGCGGGTGTTGTCGTCCAAAAACAGGACACGCGTCTGGAAAATATCCATGGCAAGACCGTTCTGGTTTTTACGCCGCATCCTGACGATGATGTCTTTGGTGCTGGTGGGACAATCGCCCTACTCAACCGCAATCTCAACAAGATCTACATCGTGATCTACACAAATGACGACAAAGGCTCGTACGATCCCAAGATGACATCCCAGGAGCTGGCCCGAATCAGAAAGGCCGAGGAAGAAGTGTCCGAGGGCCTACTTGGCACACCGAAAGAAAACATCATATGGATGGGATATGACGACGGCATGCTGGAATATGCGCCACAGCCGAAGCTCGTTGAGGAGGCCACAGCCATTATCCGGCGCATACGCCCCGATGTACTACTCAGTGTGGATCCCGGGGAATGGTATGAGCGATGGCACAAAACGGACCATCGCATGGCGGCTTTTAATACTATCGATGCGGTCCGTGCGGCGGAGTTCTGGCTGTATTTTCCGAATCAGCGCCTGCAGCAAGGCCTGCAGCCGTACAGAGTTCCCGAAACGTATTTCTTCTACCCTTCGCCGCAAGAAGCCAATTATTACGTAAACATCGATGCGGTGGCCGAACTCAAATTCGATGCGGCCGCTAGACAAGTCAGCCAGTTCGAGCCGGCGGTCAGCCAGTATCGGTCCGATTGGGAGCCTGCCGATCTGGCCAAAGCCAAAGCCGACATGCGACGGCAGCAGCCTCGAAAGGACGGCCATTACGTAGAAGCCTTCCGCTACGCCACCAGTTTTGTTCAGTACTGATCACCTCTCGCGCGGAATCCGCAGTAACGGAGACACACCAACTCTCCGTGTCACGGTTTGCTTCGTTCCACGGCATCGTGCAGTTTCTTGGATAATTTCTCAATACGCTTGAGCCGTTCATTCACATTGCTGGAAAGCAAGCCGCGACTAATGGCCTCAACGTCAGCAGGTATCGTCTGCGACAGGTTGGCCAATTCCTCTGCATCTCTTTTGAGCTCTCGCAAGTCGGGCCTATCGCTTAGGTGAGTTGCATTGTGCTGTTCCGGGGGCTCGGCCCACCGTTTTCTATCATGACCGTTTCCCACTGGACCGTGATATTGCGGCCATGCGACGGAGCAGACCAAAAGGACAAAAGTTGAGAGGCGAATCGTGTTCATGACGATACTCCCATGCAGGACCGCATTCTAACTCTGCCTGGTAGACCTTCCTACAACTTTCGAGCACCTTAACACGAGCACCCGAGCACCTCGAGCACCTTAACAAGCACCTTACAATAACCCTCTTGACAGGGGGCTTGTGGTGGGGTATTAGAGCTCTCATTCCAACCATTCACCCCTCACCTCACAACGCCAAGGGGGCAATATGAAGGCACTGTCAGTTGCTAGCCGGGCTCTGAAGTTGGCTTTCGCTTCGGTTGTAATCACCCATGCTTCTGCCCTAATCGCCCAAGTTGACCGCGGCAGTATTGTGGGCACAGTGAGCGATGCCAGTGGCGCAAACGTGGAAGGGGCAAAGGTAGCTATAAAGAATTTGGCTACAGATCAGTTAGTTGAGGTCACAACGGATAGCTCCGGGGCATATGCAGCCAACGTGTTGCGCATTGGCGCGTACTCAGTGACCGTGGAAAAACAAGGTTTTAAGAAGGCCGTTGAGCCGAATGTCGGCGTAGGCGTCAACCAAGTGGTACGGGTGAATCTAACTCTGCAGGTGGGTTCCACGACCGAATCAGTAGAGGTAACCGCAACGGCCCCCTTACTGCAGACCGAGACCTCGTCCCTAGGAACGATAGAAACGGAGAGGCGGATTTCTGACCTGCCGTTAAACGGCCGCAACTTCATTCAACTTGCCTATCTGGGGCCAGGCGCTAATAGCGGCCAGACCGGCTCCAACGTGTCCGGCGGCGTCTTTGAGAATGAAAGGGCGAATGAAGCGCTGTCTGTAAATGGGCTGCGGGTTTCGAACAATAACTTTCTGCTGAACGGCGTGGATAACAATGAATTCGGCCTCGGAGGTGTTGTCGTGCTTCCGCCGCCCGACGCGATTCAGGAATTTCGCACCGAAGAAAACTCCATGAGCGCGGAATTTGGTCGCGGCGGCGCTGCGGTGAACGTGGTAGTGAAGTCCGGGACCAATCAGATTCACGGTGGCGCATTCGAGTTCATCCGCAACGAAAAATTGGACGCGAGAAATTATTTCTCTTTCGCACCCACGCCAAAACCAGCTTTTAAGAGAAATCAGTTTGGTGCTTTCCTCGGGAGTCCGATAAAAAAAGACAAGACATTCATTTTCGGCGATTACCAGGGGACCAGGGTGCGGGAGGGCCTACCCTACATATCCACCGTGCCGAACGCCGCGGAGCGTGCCGGGGATTTTAGCGACCGGTTGACAGGGCAATCGTTTTCGCCTTGTCCCGCTCCCGGTCCAGGCGAGTCGTTCGACACAGGCACTATTTTTGACCCGTTTAGCACTCGCAACTATACGTGCGTTAATCCGGATCCGAAAACCGGGCAGCCCGTAAGCGTTCAGCTCCGCGATCCGATCAGCTACAACAGCCAACTGAACGTGATCCCGCCTACAATCATCGATGCGACGGGTTCGAATATTGCCAATTTGTACCCAATGCCTAACGGTCCGGGCTTCTTCAACAACTATTTCTCCAGTCCAAGTCGGATGAACGATCAGGATTCGTTCGACATTCGGCTCGACCATCATTTCCGCGAACCGGATCAAATCTTCGCGGGGTACAGCTTCGATGATATCCGTAGCTTCAGGCCAGGACCGTTAGGGGACCTGGGCGGAGCAAGTTGCTGTCCAAGTCGCGACAAGACGCGAGCTCAGCACATTAGCCTTGGATGGACTCACACTTTTTCAGGGCGCCTGCTCAACGACGCTCATGGCGGGTTCTTCCGCTACGCGGTGAATGCTTTGCCACTGCTTTTCGGCAAAAACCTGTCTCAGCAGGTGGGAATTCCCAACGCAAATCGTGGCGACGTGAACTCTTCGGGATTGTCTTTTATCGATGTCGCCAGCTTTACTTCTCTCGGCGACTCGCTCTGGACGCCCGAACATGCTTTCGAAAACATTTTTCAAGTGGCGGACACTGTGACCTGGGTCCGGAACAAGCATTCTTTCAAGTTCGGCATTGATTTCCGCCGGCAGCAGCGGAACTTTTTTCAGCTTACGGCGTCTCGCGGACAATTCAGTTTTCCCGGCGGATATACCGCGGACCTGACCACCTCGACCGGCGGCAACGGACTGGCTGACTTGTTGCTAGGAATCCCAAATTCGTCCGGCCAAGATTTCCTGACCGGGCTGTATCCGACACGCTATTGGGACCTCGCGGAGTTCGCACAGGATGATTTTCACGTTTTGCCGAACCTTACTTTGAACATTGGCTTGCGGTATGAGGTGACTTCGCCCGCCAACGGACGCGTTGGTAACTTCGATCTCGACCGCGCTGTTGTGGTGAATTCCTATGGACCGAATGCGGTGCCTCACGCCGGCGTTCAGTTCGATAAGAGCGACTGGGCCCCTCGCATCGGTTTAGCCTGGTCGTTGCAGAAGAAGACCGTTGTCCACAGCGCTTTCGGCATCTTCTATTCAAGCGAGGGTAACATCTTCGATGACTTAGGCCTGAACCCGCCGCAACTGGCGTTTGCATCGCGCACCTTCAATGTGGGCCAGGTGCCCTCCGCGAGCCAATTTATATCCGCCGGTTTTTCGCCGACGATTCCGTTCGCTGATCCGAGCCACCCCATTGGGGTCGTGCGAACCACTGGACCTGTGCGTCGCATGCCGCGGATCCTCGAGTGGAACTTGGGCATTCAACACGAATTTTCGCAGAACTGGGTGGCGCAAATTGGATATGTCGGCACGCGTGCGTACCACTTGTGGAACCATGAGGTCAGCGACCTGAACCAGCCTCTTCAGCCGTTGGACTCCAACTTCTCTGATGCCACAGGTAATTTTGGTCGGCCATATTTCAACGTCTTGCCGGACCTGAGCAACATATTGCCATTGGATTTTCCACAACTTCAGATGACCTACAACGCTTTCCAGGCTTCGCTGAACAAACGCCTGTCAAACGGCTTTAACTTCCTGGCCTCGTACACGCTGGCTCACAATCTGGGCAACGCGGATGGCAACGTGGGCGCCGCAATCCAGGATGCTCACCATCCAGAAAGAGAGTATGGCCCGGTCCTGCCGGATCTTCGGCACCGTTTCGTCGTGAGCTATATCTACGAGCTACCGGTTGGCCGAGGCCGACATTTCGTAAGTAATCTCAGCAGTGTTGCCGAGGGGATTATCGGCGGATGGCAGATCGGTGGAATAACGAGTGCGCAGAGCGGCGAGGCATTCACGGCCGGCATGTCCGGTGATCTTAGCAACACCGGAAGTGGGAGTTATCGGCCGGACCAGATCGGCAATCCTTACGAGTTTTCTACTGGGACGGCCCAACAGGCGAGTCTGGGTTGCGATAATCCCGGCCACCAAACGCTGGCGTGTTGGTATAACCAGGCCGTATTCGTTGTGCCGTCTTTGGCCCCCGGACAACAGGTCGCGCACGTGTTCGGCAACTCGCGGATTGGAAACCTGCGCGGCCCGAAGCTTGTCAGCGTGGATTTTGTTCTGCAAAAGAGCTTCAACCTGCGTGAAACTCACCAGATCGAGTTCCGCTCCGAGTTCTTCAACATGCTGAACCACCCCAATTTCGGCCTGCCTGGCAACACTGTGGATCAGCCAGGAGGAGCGAGCATCACCAGTACCGCGACGGACAACCGGCAGATCGAGTTCGCCTTGAAATACAAGTTCTAGCCCGACCCGTTTCGTTCTTCCGTCTCCGTTAGGTCACAAGGGTGCCTTTTCTTTTGTCGAAGCAGAGTCGTATGCAGGCTTTGCGAGCACGAATTGCCTGATCGCCCTTCGGTTTCGCACCATTTGGTCGCGATGGTTTCCCGACAATTTCCGATAGAGATCCAATTCCCGCTCAGCCAAAGTCAATTGATTCAGGTCTCGATAGATCTGCCCAAGCTTGTAGTGCGCCATTTCGGAGTTGGGATCCAATCGAATTGCCTCGAGAAAACTGGCGACGGCCTTTTCGCTTTGTTGGCGCTCGGCATAGACTGCTCCTAATTCAAGGTGGGCAACAGCCATCCGGGGGTTCAAGCGGACTACCTTCTCGAGCAGAGATTGTGCCAAGTCGAGACCGTCCGATTGACCCGAAGCCACGTTCTGACGAAAAAGCGCCGATGCATAGCAGAACACAGCCTGGGGATTCTCAGGAAAGCGTCCCGCTAAATGCCGCAGCCGAGGCTGTATCTTTTCCCATGCAGCTACGATTACAAAAGTGGGCAACGCATTCCAGGCGAGAAAGGCGTCAGGAGAGGTGGGATCAGTCTCCAGGGCGTCCATAAACGTGTCTGCGGCATCGCCATATTGGCGGAGGGCGAATTGAGCCAACCCCTCGCCGACATGCAGGCGCGCAGATGCAGGAAATTTCTGTGAGGCTACGCGAAACACCTCGAGTGCCGGACCAAATGTCAGATGCACAAGGTATTCCGCCGCGAGGTCAAAATAATATTGTTCGTTCCCGGGATCGAGATCCACGGCGCTTTGGTAATGACGCACGGCTTGCACATAGCGGCCTGCGTCTTCTTCGAGTGATGCCTGGAGGTCGTAGAGCTCGGCATTCGGTTGTTGATCGACTGTGTGTTCAAGCAACTCAATGGCTGCCTGCGATTTACCTTCCTCCTTGTAGGCCAAGGCTAAGTTATAGGCTGCGAGATGACTCGTGGGTTGCAGCTGCAGCGTTTGCTGAAAATGCGAAATCGCTTCCGAGTAGGTGCCACTCGATGCAAACATTACGCCGAGCGCTAAGTGTTGTTCCGGAGAAAGACCTGCCGGCGGAGGAGGCAGTTGCCTCCATGAAGGGTCGCGCATCGCGAGAGTACTGCGCACCAAGGCAAGGTAAATCTCGAACGATTGCGGAGTAAGGTCGTATGCGCGTCGATAATCACGACTTGCGGCAGGTTGGTCGGCAAGTTGTTCGGCTATTTCTGCGGAGAGGACATAGAACTTCGCTCGGGTTGCACTGTCTTGGGGAGGGGCTACCCTTGCTAGCACTTTCTGAGCCTCACCCGCTTTTTTGAGCTCGGTCAGGCTTCGAGCCAACTCATAGCCAGTCTGGAAGTCCCCGGGTTGGCTGCCCCACGCCTTTTCAAGGTATGGGAGAGCGTCTGCAGATTTTCGACTTTCCGCCAAAATGGTACCGAGACCTACTAACGCTGTGAAATTGTGCGGCTCCTCCGAAAGAGCCTGACGAAATGTTTTCGCAGCGTCATCACTGCGCCCCAGCCGCCAAAGCAGTGCGGCAAGATTGTTGTAGCCCATCGCCGCATGAGGCAGCAGGCGAATGACTTTCCTGAAACTGGCCTCGGCCTCCGCCGAACGACCGAGCTTCGCAGTTACGAGCCCTCGAAGGTTGTTCAGAGAGGGATTGTCCGGTTCACGGGCCAATGCGGTATCTATTTCTGCGAGCGCCGCGTCAGGTTGTCCGGCTTGCAATAATTGGAAGGCTCGGTCATACGCGGAAGATGTATTGGCAGGATTTCCCTGACTTTTCAGTAGCGCACACGGAACAGTTACGACGAGGAAAGCCAGAACAATCGGTCGAAAATAGCACGACAAAACAGCTTCAAAACTTTTCCTGACCAACAATACCCTTTCCCTCTTGGATCACAACCAAGCGATTGGCAGGCACGTGTTCCAAGATTTCCTGCCTGTCGCCTAACCATTTAATCGTTACGCGAGTCGCTTCGCGCGCGCGGCCGAGGCCGAAGTGTAATCGGAAGTCGCTCTGCGAGCAGAAACTGCCACCGCTGCGCACCTCCTGAATTTGCCGGCGGCCCTCGGCTTCGACAATCACACGGGATCCTATTGCGGCGCGGTTGGCACGCGTTCCCACAAGTCTAACAAGCAGCCATGAGTTCGGCGAAGGCGACTGATTCCGAAGCAACGTAGGGAAGTCATTCAGATTGTTGATAACCACATCGATTTGCCCTGTACGAAAAATGTCGCCAAAAGCCGCTCCCCGGCTACAACGCGGAGACACCAAGCCAGGTCCGCCACGCGCAGAGATGTCCTGGAAGCGGCCGTTTCCCAAATTGCGGTACAAAATTTTCTTGCCTTCCTCTTCTTTCGGCTTGCCGTGCCGTCCGCCCAGCCCCGGAGGGTAAATCGCGCCCGTGACGATGAAAACATCGAGCTGACCGTCGTTATCAAAGTCGAAAAAAGCAGTGCCCCACTTCACGGAAGAAGTCTGTCCACTTAGGCCGGCTTGGAATGTGCGATCCGAAAAGAATCCATTCCCCTGGTTGTGGTACAAGGACGTGGTTTGATCTGAGTAGTTCGTTTTTATGATATCGAGAAGACCATCGCCGTCATAGTCCCCAGTATCCACACCCATTCCGCCCTGCGAGCCCCCATTTTCGTCAACGGCCACTCCAGCGAGCAGGCCAACCTCGGTGAATGTCCCGTTACGATTATTTTTGAAAAGCAGGCTCGGGGTCGAATCGTTCGCAACGTAAATATCGGGCCAACCATCGTTGTCATAGTCGGCAACGCAAGGCGTAAAACCATACTCGGCATCGGAGTTTGCGATACCAGTTGCTTTGGACACATCTGCGAAAGTTCCGTCGCCATTATTGTGATAGAGAATGTTCTTTGATCCTTGCAATCCTGCGGGCCCGTGTAACACGGGCGATTGCACCCCGACCAGGGACGGATCCGAATCGTACAGCGCGAGGCCGGATTCGTCGGCAACGTAGTTGCTGACGAAGAGATCGAGATGGCCGTCGCGGTCGTAATCGAGGAAAGCCGCCCCGGAGTTCCAGTGGTCCTCAAGTTGGAGCAGCCTGGATTCGCGGGTGACGTCGGTGAAGGTGCCATCTCCGTTATTGCGGTACAACACGTTTTTGCCGTAATAGGTGACGAATAAGTCCAGGAAGCCATCGTTGTTGTAATCCCCGACGCATACTCCCTGGCCCCACCCGGAGCGCGCGAGACTGGCTTTGGCGGTCACGTCCGTGAATGTTCCGTCGTGATTGTTCCTATAGAGGTGATTTGTTGGCTCTTCTCCTTTGGGGAACCGAGCTAGCCCCGAGCCATTCACGACAAATATGTCCAGCCATCCATCATTGTCATAATCGAATAGAGCAATTCCGCCACCGGTTGTGGAGAGAAGAAAGTCTTTGCTTTCGTGTCCCGCGATCACAGTCCTCGCGGTCAACCCAGCCTGAAGGGCAACGTCAACATAGTTTGGGAAGTACTCGTCCTCGCTGCCAGTCTTTGCGGGTAAGAGAAGAGGGAAGGGCGGCAAAGAGCAAAGCCCGAGCCGGAAAAGCATCTGTAGGGTCTGCCGGCGGTTCACAGGCCAGATTTTAGCATGGCTCGTGGCAACGGTGGTTGATACCGGGTTTGTTGGTTTGTTGGGTTTGTTCTGAACATTAAGCAGCGCATGTAACTCAGCGGACGGCTTTCAAAAACGTCAGCAGGTCCGCCATTTGACTAACACTGATCTGCTTCTCGAGGCCTTCGGGCATCATGGAAACCTTGCTGACGCGCATGCTTTTGATGTCTTGGCGAGCAATGACCGTCGCCCTTCCCTGCTCCTGCCGCAGGGTAATCGTTGCGGCAGTCTGCGCGCTCATAATTCCATTCGCGATGTCTCCGGATGCCAGCTCCACGACATAGGTTTCAAAGCCGTGTTCGATTGACTTGCTGGGCAGAATGATGTCTTCCAAAAGCTCCGATGCGGGATGATTGCGAACTGTTCCGAGGTTGGGACCGACGGCCACGCCGACGCCGTCGAGAGCGTGACATCTCGAGCAGACGCGCGTGAAGGTTTCTTTGCCGCGCGCTACGTCGCCAGCCATGTTTAATGCCGGCTGATATTCCTTCAAGACTTGCTCGCGTTGCGCCGAGCTCTGCTCGAAAAGCGACCTTGCCAACTGTCGGACAGCAGGATCGGAGTCCATGAAAAGGCGGGGCTTGTACGGTTCGAGCTGCCAGGTTTGCACGTCTCCGTTCTTCACGGCCTCCAGCAGAAGACGAACACGATCGGAACCTCCGCTCAGGAGGGTGTTAGTAGCCTCCGCTCGAACGGTAGCGCTCATGCCATTCCACTTCGCCAGCAACAATCCGCCTACTTTGGAACCTCTGACGGAGCTAAGCGCCTTCACGGCGGCGATCTGAACGGCGTCGGGCTCCTGGGGGTCCAGCAGGCTTTCCAGTAAGTGTGCCTCGCGATCGGATTTTGCGAGCGCCAAGAGCTCCAATGCGTCAGCTCGTACAGTGGCCTCGGCTTTGCGATCTGCGGCTATGACTTCAGCGCGCTTCAGCGCTTCTGAGGCAGCGGAGTCGTCCGGAAGTCCGAGCGCCGCCAGGAGATGAACCGCGGCATGACCGACTGGCCCCGGCCGGCGCTCGAACATTCGCAGAAAGGTATCGCGATCTGCCTTTAGCGCTGCTTTGGCATCAGCACCATTCGCGCGAACGCCCTCAGCCATGCCGTCGAGCGTGGCCCCGCCCCACCAATTGGAATTGCGTTGGGAGCTGTTCGCCACGGTTGCGAGAAGTCCCCGCATTTGTTTCGTGTCGGCTTTCATGCCGATCACAGAGCCGACTTGATGAAAGAAATCGCGACGTCCCTTCGTCTCGCTGTTGGCAAAGCGAGAAACCGCCAGCTCGAAGTACGGCAGCGCACGACGCGGAGGTGCGGTAAGTGCAGCCACCTGCATCCACGGGTCTTCCACGCCGTCTGCGAGAAGCTTGTTCTGAGCGGCTGCTGCATCCGGGGAGTCAATCAATCCCAGCGTGCAAAGGAGCTGGAACCGCACCTTGGCATCCGGGTCGCCGGCCATCTGCGTGAGCTTCCGAGCCAGCACGGGAGACTTCGCCAAGTAGGGTTCGGCCAGGCGAATTGCGTTTTCGCGGACACCCGCTACGGGATCGTCGAGCGCCTTTGTTACTAGACTGGGCTCAAGTTTTCCCAAGCCATCGAGTGTCCACAATGCGTGCACGCGCCCCAGCGGTGACGTGCTTTCCTGGAAAAGTCGAACTAGCAATGGAACGGCATCGGTGCGATGGCGCTCTACTAGCAAACGCTGAGCCGTCCGGCGCCACCAGATGTTTGGGCTAGCCAGTTTTTGGACAAGCTCCGCGTCTGACCCTTGGCCGAGTCGAATGTCTTTGGCGAAGGCTAGGGGCGACTTTGAATCGGGAACAATCCGGTAGATTCGACCGCGATCTTGTCCGTTATAGAGGTATCCGGCATGATAGGTGTCCGCGGCCATCCACTCCGGATGCTCAATGGTGTTGCGGTAATAATCGATGAGGTACAGCGCCCCATCCGGCCCGATGTACATATTGACTGGCCTGAACCACGCATCTGTCGAGGCAATGAACTCGGCGTTCTGTTCCAGGCGGCGCGCGAGGTAAGTTGCGCCCGCATCTGACCAGACATCGCAATGCACCATGTTGTGCGCAGACTCAGCAACGCAGGCCACGCGATCAAATGAAGCCGGGAACGTGCCGCCCATGGATGGCAGTGTGATACTGCACGAAGAAGTGAGCGTTCCGACGTCTGTCAGGATTTCGAATCGCGGATTTCGCGTGATCGGAAAAACCTTGTTGTTCTCATCCGTGGAAACATCCTGCTGAACGTTTGACACCAAGAGAGCGGGATTTCTCTGCAAGTAGCGAGCGGCGATAACATCGTGGCGTCCATTGCTGTCGTTGGTGACGGTGAAATGGCGTCCCCATTCATCAAAGGCCTGCCCATATTGCGACCAAGCGGATAAGAACTCCAGCTCATGTGTTTCTGGCCTGAATCGTACGCTGCGCGGCGCCATTTTTAACCGCGGCCCTTGCCCATCCGCGAAGCGAATGTCGCTTCCCCGGTCTCCAAATGGGTCCTGGAATACCACGGTGTGAATCGGTCCTTGGTGGTTTAGGTAGATCCAATTATCCGGACCGTAAAGCGGACCGTTCACCATGTGCTGCGGGTTTGTGAACGCGAAACCGGCAAGGACTTTTTCACGGACGTCAGCCTTGCCGCTTCCGGTTGTATCCTTGAAAAACCACACGTCGGGAGCTGCGGTCACAAGGACGCCGCCCTTCCAGCACATCACGCCATTTGGCATGACGATTTGATCAGCAAAGACTGTGCGACGATCGGGAATTCCATCGCCGTTCGTATCCTCAAGGAGCACGATGCGGCCTATCGGCCTGGTATCGAGCGGATAACCGGTATCCTCGGCGACGTAGATGCGCCCATCTTCGTCCCAATCCATCGCGACGGGGCTCTTGATCAGCGGCTCCGCGGCAAAGGGCTCAATACGAAAGCCCTTGTCAATTCGAATCGTCCGGAGAGCTTCTCTCTGGCTATAGGGGGGACCAGCTTGGGTGCGAAATCGCACAAAAAGACCGCTGACCATCATGCCAACTATCAACAGCGAAAGGGCACCGATAAGCCAGACGCGTCTGCGGGATAATGAGTTTACAAGAAGTGGCATTGTGTCGTGTTGGAAGCCTCGCGATGAGTATCCGGCGTGGGCAGAAGTCTACGCTCACATCTTGATATGTCAAGTACGACGACCCCCAACACCCCCAACCCCCAAAAACGCACAAAGTAAAAATTGCGCTCACAGAGCGTGTCTTGCGCAGATTTTGTGATTGTCCCTACCAAAAACCTCGTCGGGCAACCACCAGAAGTTATTCGTACTGCATGCCCGTCACCTTTCGGAACAATTCGAAGGGCAAGCGTCCTGCCACAAAAAACTAAAGTT